>OLNZ01000298.1_pt1 | contig 54619 bp, 43 predicted proteins | sample 1672981 | NCBI WGS metagenome assembly OLNZ01 (sample SAMEA3136743, study PRJEB25190) | human gut metagenome | biome: human gut; feature: human-associated habitat; material: faeces | place: Austria | collected 2013 | reverse complement strand
CACGCTATTACTAGCGTGTGCTATGAGGATTTTGCTTAACTTAATAGCATTACCCTTGAGGGGAAGGCTGAATCGATGCGCGAAGCCGCCACATTCATTCCTCATTCGAGCAGTGCTTTCACCCACAATCAAAGGACGACACGTCCCACCGGTTAACCCAAATCCCTGGCTACCAATCCCTCACCACTAAGCTCTGCCCATCGCACACCTTTTATGTTACAATGGAATGCAAATCACATCCGCAATGGCGGAGAAAAGAGGGACGCAAATGGGAAAACAAATTCTTCTTGTCAATGATCTTCCCGGCTACGGCAAAGTGGCACTGGCGGCGATGATGCCGGTCCTGGCGCACATGGGCCATATCACCTACAATCTGCCGACGGCACTGGTATCGAATACACTGGACTACGGGAAATTTGAAATTCAGGACACCACGCACTTCATGAGGAACACACTCAAGGTCTGGCAGGAGCTAGGCTTTACCTTTGATGCGATCTCCACAGGTTTCATCGTCTCCCATGAGCAGGCGGATCTGATTTCCTCCTACTGCTGCGAGAAGAGGAAAACAGGGACGAAGATCTTCGTCGATCCCATCATGGGAGACGAGGGGCATCTCTACAACGGCCTTACCGAAGACACCGTGAAGGAAATGCGGGAGCTTGCGAGAAATGCGGATTACATGGTGCCGAACTATACGGAAGCCGCTCTCATCGCAGGCGCGACGTACAAGGCAGAAGGCCTCACGTGGGAAGAGGCGAAAGCACTCTTGAACAAGCTCCATGCCATGAGCCAAGGCTCGGTCATCATCACCAGCGCGAGGGTCGATGGAGAAGACGCTGTCGCGGGCTATGATGCCGCGCGCGACGAATATTTCCTCCGTACCTTCACCATGGTGCCGATCCGCTTCCCGGGAACGGGCGATATTTTCTCCTCCATCTTCATGGGAGAGATCCTGAATGGCGAGCCGCTCATCCGCTCCGTCGAGAAAGCGATGGGCGCGGTGAAGCTCCTCATCATGAAGAACAAGGACAGCCAGGACACCTTCAAAGGGATCGCCATTGAAAATTCGCTGGAGGTGCTTGACTGATGCCAAGAAGACCGAAGATCCGCATCACACTCATCGATCGCAAAGGCCCCTGTCTCTGTCACCGCGGACATCGCGTGGGGGACTCGTGGGATTTCGACAAGGATAGAGGAAATCTCTGCCCCATGGCGATGCACGTCGCTTTCCCCTATGTAGATATCCTCCGCTACGGCGGCGAGATCCCCCAGCGCGGCGTGGAGGAGGGCACGGCCCTCTTCTGCTGCCCGGATGTCGATACGATCAATGTGTTTAAGATAGAGAAATTGAGTGACTAGGGACTGGTGACTAGTCACTAGGGATTAGTAGCTAGGGATTAGGAGAGACTGGTGATTGGAAGACCAGAAGACATCAGATCCTATCGTATCGTCATTTCGAGCGAAGTCGAGAAATCTTTTTCGTTCGTGGTCTGGAAGAGGATGTTTGGAAATTCCAAACGGGAAACCTGTTATCCTCAATGCTTTCGGGCATCGCCCCATATATACTCGCGGCGAAGCCGCCACCACAAGTTTGAAAGCAGAAACCGCGCTTCATCTATCCCCTTCCTCTGGAAGGGGAACGCCCGAAGGGCTTGCGCAAGCGAACTGAATTTTTAGGAGCAAAGCGACGCTAAAATCCAGTGAGACGCCATTTCGAGCGAAGCGAGATAGGGGCTCCGAGGGAGAGGAAAGTCCCAAGCCAACCTCCGCCCCTTCGGGGCACCTCCTTCCAAAGGAAGGAGGGAAAACAGAGATCGGGTATCACTTTATTTATACGCTGCGGCGCTTTCATATTATTTTGCGCCGAAACACCATTTCTAATTTCTAATTCCTCATTCGAGCAAAGATGTCATCCCAAATCAAGGGGCACCCCACCCTGTGGGCTAACCCTGAACCCACCAACCGTTTTCCGATTTCCTAATAACCAATCAACAATACCTAAAAAGGAGCTAACCCTATGAAAGAACAGATGAAATTCGTCCGCAAATTGCCGGAACCGATCGAAGTGCAGCAGGAAATCCCGCTGCGCGCACCATACAGAAAGCTGAAAGCAGAAAGAGATCAAGCCATCGAGGACATCATGACAGGGAAAGACGACCGACTTCTTCTCATCATCGGCCCCTGCTCGGCTGATAACGAGCCTGCCGTCCTCGACTACTGCACGCGCCTTGCGAAAGTCGCTGACGAAGTGAAGGACAAGCTCTTCATTGTGCCAAGAGTCTACACGAATAAGCCGAGAACCATCGGCAAAGGCTACAAAGGCATGCTCCACCAGCCAGACCCCGAAGGCAATGAGAACATGATGGAAGGCATCAAAGCCATCCGACGCATGCACGTCCACGTCATCGAAGAGACCGGCTTCACCTGCGCTGAAGAGATCCTCTATCCGGAAAACCACCGCTACCTCTCTGATCTTCTCTCCTACGGCGCGATCGGCGCGCGTTCCGTCGAGGACCAGCTCCACCGCATGATCGCAAGCGGCGCCGGTATCCCTGTCGGCATGAAGAACCCGACCTCCGGCGACCTCTCCGTCATGATGAACTCCATCGAAGCTGCGCAGAATGAGCAGGACTTCCTCTTCCACGGTTGGGAAGTCCACACCACAGGAAATCCGCTCGCCCATGCCATCCTCCGCGGCTATGTGAACCACTTCGGCACCAGCATGCCGAACTACCACTACGAGAACCTGAAGAAAGTCCTCGACCTGTATGGAGAACGTACCCTTGCCAATCCCGCCATCGTCGTCGACTGCAATCATAACAATTCCGGCAAGAAATACATGGAGCAGATCCGCATCGCCAAAGACGTCATGGCCAGCCGCTGCTACTCTTCCGACGTCGCCGGCATCGTGAAAGGCCTCATGATCGAGAGCTACATCGAAGATGGCAGCCAGAAGATCGGCGAAGGCATCTACGGCAAGTCCATCACCGACCCCTGCCTCGGCTGGGAAAAGAGCTGCGCCCTTATCCTCGAGCTCGCGGAACTTGTGTGAGGATACAGGATCGGCGGAACTTGCCCGAAGGAACGATCTTGCGCGTTTGAAACGAGTACTTTTGATAGGCACAGAAGGTCAAAAAGAGCATCGCCCGATGGCAGTGCTCTTTTTTTATTTCTGATAAGCAGCAGAATGACTTGCTTCGGCCAATGGTGACAGACAAAGCCCTTCCTCGTGAGAAAGGAAGCGATGCGAGAATACCGCTTTCCCATACCGGCATTTCGAGCGCAAGCGAGAAATCTTTTTCGTTTGCGGTAAGACGGTGTATGCGTGTGAACGGAAACGGGAAGCCTGATACTCCAAGAATGTGGGATACGGTGCTTCATGCAAACGGATCAGCAGAACTGGCGAGGAAGAGGATTGCAACAAAGATCCCTCGGCTACGCTCGGGATGACGATACGAGAGGAGGGATAGTCTTACAAAGGCGCAGGATAGAGTACTTTGCAGAGGCATAATTCTATGTGGTGGTGTGAAAGATGATGAGGGGCGACCTTCTCACGCGTGTCATTTCGAGCGAAAGCGAGAAATCTTTTTCGTTTGCGGTCAAGAAGAAACAGGAGGGTATCGGAAAACGGGAAACGCCGTACTCCATACACTCTGGGATCACGGCGTTTCATTCGCGTAGGGAAAAGCGAGCGGTCAACGAAAAAAGCGTCCTCGGCTGTGCTTGGGAAGGTGATATGAGAAAATGCTCCTTCTCCATTCCTTTTTATTCCGTTGCGTGAGCCAACCTCCGCCCCTTCGGGGCACCTCCTTCCATAGGAAGGAGGGAGAGTCGTGTCCCCGCATCGCTTCCCCATACCGTCATTTCGAGCGAAAGCGAGAAATCTTTTTCGTTTGCGGTCAAGAAGAAATGAGAGAACATCGGAAAACGGGAAGCACCGTACTCCATACGCTCTTGGCTCACGGCGTTTCATTCGCGAAGGAAACAGCGAGCGGTCAACGAAAAAGCGCCCTCGGCTGTGCCTATAAAGGGAGGCTTTTTCTGATAGCGATGCTCTTTTCTGTTTCCAATTTTCAAGATCCGTAGTATAATAGGCATACGTCATCTCATAAGTACATGATAGAATGACATATAGGAATAATTCTATATCAATGCCAAGAAATGAAGCAAAGGAGTGTAGAAGAATATGGCAATCAAGACAAGAAAAGTAGGAATCATCGGTGCCGGCAATGTCGGCTCTCATCTGGGACTGCAGCTCGCGGTACAGGGGCTGGCGGATGAAGTCGTTTTCTACGACGTGAACAATGACAAGGCGATGGGCGAATCCCTCGACCTGATGGATGCGGTCAGCTACCAGCCGCATCATTTCGAAGCATATGCAGGTACGATCGATGACATGAAGGATGCAGACATCATGATCAATGCATCCGGCAAGCCTCGTCTGCCGGGACAGACCCGCCTTGATATGATGGATGGCGGCATCGCGACGACGAAGGAATTCCTGCCGCTCATCGAAAAGTCCGGCTTTGACGGGATCATCATCTCGATCTCCAATCCATGCGATATCATCGCAGAATATATCCAGTACAAGTTGGACTATCCGAAGAATAAGATCATCGGCTCCGGCACGGCACTTGACTCCGCTCGTCTGCAGTACCAGCTGTCTGACCAGCTGAAGATCAACCGCCGCTCGCTCACCGCCTACCTCTTGGGTGAACACGGGGACTCCAGCATGATCCCGTGGAGCCATGTCACGGTCGCCGGCAAGAAGCTGGATGAACTGCTTGCTGAAAAGCCGGAGCTTTACAAGATGGATCCGAAGGATGTCATCCTGGAAAAGGTACACCGTGAAGGCTATGTGGAAAATACGACCAAGGGCTGCACGGAATTCGGTGTCACATCCGCAACGGCAGAACTGGTCCGCGCGATCTACCACAATGAACACAAGGTGCTGCCGGTCTCTGTATACCTCGATGGCCCGTACGGCATCAAAGACAGCTTTGCTTCTGTACCGGTCAAGATCGGCAAGGATGGCGTAGAAGACATCATCGAGCTGCATCTGACGGAGGAAGAAAATGCGGAACTCCAGGCTTCTATCAAAGTCCTGAAGGAACATTTCGAAAGAGCGCTGACGCTGTAAGAGCATGAAAAGGACGTGTGAGAGATCGCATGTCCTTTTTTATAGGAAGGCGAGCGGATGGTGCATAACGCATAAAGGAACAGAGACGTCGTGCGCGAGGAAAGGGATTTTGCCGTATATCCGCACCATGCGCTGCACCCATAGAGCCTGCAGGAAACGTTTCTCTAAATTTTCTTTCCAAACGACCTTGCTATCACTCGTCCTTTATGATAAAATACTTTGGTATGAATAATGCAGACGGGAGGTGAAACCATTGCCACAGATTAAATCCAATATGAAAAGCATGAGACAGGACGCTGCTAAGAAAGCTGCTAACGCTGCTGTTAAATCCCAGATTCACGGCGCTATCAAGAAGGCTGTCGCTGCTGCTAACTCTGAAAATAAAGACGAAGCTTTTCGTGCTGCTGTAAGCATCATTGACAGCGCTGCTAAAAAAGGCGTGATCCACAAGAATGCTGCTGCTCGTAAAAAATCCCGTCTGAACGGAAACGTAAATGCTGCTATCGCTGCTGAAAAAGCTGCAGAAGCTAAAGAAGCTGCTGCTGAAGCTAGAGAAGAAGCAAAAGAAGCTTACAAGGAAAAGATGGAGATGGAAGAAAAGGCTTAATTTTCCGAGAGAGAAATCCCATGGTCTTAGGACTGTGGGATTTTTTATTTTGGGTTCTAGGGAAACGCTGATTCAATCGCAGAGTCAGACTTTACAAGAATTTTTATACATAGCTTCGTCATAACCTTCCTTAAATAGCTCGCTATTCGCGCTTCAGGCATCGCCCTTTATAAAAAACGGCACGCAGTGCCGCACCTATGTGGCCTTCCCCGCATGGGGAAGGGGGACCGCGTCAGCGGCGCTCGGGTGCTCTTGTAAACGGCGCACTTGAGACGTTCTCCACCACTGCTCTTTCATGCCGCCAGTGCCCTATCCGCCCCTTCGGGGCACCTTCCCCTCGAGGGGAAGGCTATTTATATCAAGCGGCGAGGTCGCCACCTTTCTTATTTCTCATGCAAGTGAGGCTTTCATTCGCAGCCAAGGGACGTCACGCTCCAGAGGCTAACCCACAAGTTTGAAAGCAGGGATGAGTGGCCAGTGTCTAGGGATTAGGGGCGCAGGGTGACGAGTCACTCTCGCGTATCGTCATTTCGAGCGAAGCGAGAAATCTTCTTTGCAGACCGAGAAATGATGGGTGTGCGAAAGCAGAAATACGCAGCACCAAGGCGTTGTTTCCCGGCCAGTGCCTATGTGATACTGACCGCAGTGCAAGAAAGATCCTTCGGCTGCGATCGGGATGACGATACGGGAAAGGGATATCCCCAAAGATTTGAAAGCAGGGATGAGTGGCCAGTGGCTAGGGATTAGGGGTGCAGGGTGACGAGTCACTCTCTCGTATCGTCATTTCGAGCGAAAGCGAGAAATCTTCTTTGCAGACTGATAAACGAAGGATGTTTGAAAGTAGAAATACGTAGCACCGAGGCGTCGTTTCCGTATTAGTGCCTATGTGATACTGACCGCAGTGCAAGAAAGATCCCTCGGCTGCGATCGGGATGACGATACGGGAAAGGGATATCCCCAAAGATTTGAAAGCAGGGATGAGTGACCAGTGTCTAGGGATTAGGGGCGCAGGGTGACGAGTCACTCTCGCGTATCGTCATTTCGAGCGAAAGCGAGAAATCTTCTTTGCAGACCGATAAACGATGGATGTGCGAAAGCAGAAATACGCAGCACCAAGGCGTCGTTTCCGTATTAGTGCCTATGTGATACTGACCGCAGTGCAAGAAAGATCCCTCGGCTGCGCTCGGGATGACAACGCCGCGAAGCGCTATCAAAATTCTGCGGCGCTTCATTATTTTTCGCGCCGCACCACCATTTCTCATTTCTCATTTCTTGTTTCTCATGCAAGTGAGGTTTTCATTCGCAGCCAAGGGACGGCACGCCCTACGGTCTAAGCCTGAACCTTGAACCCTGTCCCCCTCTTTAGTACAATAGAGCAAAAGGAGGTACGAGCTATGTTTGTCGGTGTAGATCTGGTGAAGATCGCGCGGTGGGAGCGGATCCTTGAGAAATTTCCCCGCCGCGCGGAGAAGATATTCACGGAAGAGGAGATCGCGCATTGCGAGAAGAAAGGGAAAAAGCGCGCGGAGTCGTATGCGGCGCTCTGGGGCGCCAGAGAAGCGGCTGGAAAGGCACTCGGGATCGGCATCTTCGGTTCGGCGTGGCAGGATGCGTATGTGACCTGGGGCGAGTGGGGGCAGCCGATGCTTCACCTCGCTGGGACGTTCGCCAAGCGGGCAGAAGAGCTTGGCATTACGGAGATGTCGATCTCTATTTCACATGAAGAGGAGATGGCGATCACGGTGGTTGTCATGGCAGGAGGTCATCATGAAGTACATCACGACGGCTGATGAGTCGCGCTCGCTCGACCGGGAAGCGATGAAGAGCTACGGATTTCCCGAAGCGGTGCTGATGGAGAATGCAGGAAGCGATGTGGTATCGCTCATTCAGCCGGAGATCGATTGGAAGGGAAAGTCTGTGGTGGTGGTCTGCGGGACGGGCAACAATGGCGGTGACGGCTTCGTCATCGCAAGGTATTTGTGCGCGCTGAGTGCAAGCGTCGCGGTGCTCTTGTGCGGCAATGAGGCGCATATGAGTGAAACGGCACGCCTGTATCGCAGGATCGTTGAAAAAATGGGGGTGCAGGTTATCCCTGTCAGTGAGGATACGGACTGGGAGACGCCTTTGGAAAGCGCGGATGTCATCGTGGATGCGCTGATTGGTACGGGGCTTTCCCGAGAGGTCAGCGGCGTGAAGGCCGAGGTCATAGAGATGATGAATGCGTCGCGTGCGTCGGTGGTCTCTGTCGATGTACCGAGCGGTCTGTCTTCGGATACGGGAGAGCCTATGGGGCTTGCCGTCATGGCAGATTACACGGTGGCGCTGGAGTCGTACAAGCGCTGTCATGTGCTTTCTCCGGGGCATGAGTACTGCGGCAAGGTGCTCTATAGCGCGATCGGCCTCCCTGCGGCTGTGAGCCGCTCTCTTCCCGTGAGCCTTATCGAAGAGAGAGAGGTGGGAAATCTGCTGCCTTTAAGGGAGCGCATGTGTCATAAAGGAAAGAATGGATTCATCGGCATCATCGCCGGCTCGGCCGGCATGGAGGGGGCGGCGCTCCTCGCCGGACAGGGCGCGCTTCATGCCGGGGCCGGCAAGGTGGCTGTCGTGACTGTGCCAAAGGCGGCGGCTGTGATAGCGGGCAAGGTGCCCGAGCTCATGGTTTCGTCCGTGGGGGATTCGGATTTCTTCACGTCTGCTATGGCAGAGGAAGTCCTCCAAAAGGCAGAGGCCTATGATGTGCTCGCCATCGGCCCGGGGCTTGGCCGTGACGCAGAGACGCAGCGCTTTGTGAAGGAGATCCTCACACGCTGGAGGAAGCCGATCATTGTCGATGCAGATGCGCTGTATGCGGTGAAGGAGATGGAGATCGATCTCGCCCGCTGCCCCGGCCAGCTGATCCTGACGCCGCATGTGGGGGAATTCGCCCATCTGACGGGAAGGACGGCGGCTGAGGCGGAAAGAGAGCGCATCGATGGCGCGATCGCTTTTGCGATGGAGCGGGGAGTGACGCTCGTCCTGAAGGGCATGCCGACCGTCATCGCTGCGAAAGATGGCTTCGCTTATGTGAATGTGACCGGAAATCCCGGCATGGCGACAGGCGGTATGGGTGATACCCTGACCGGGATCATTGCCGCTCTTGTCGGGCAGGAGATGGATCCGGAGCCGGCTGCGATCTGCGGCGTCTATCTTCACGGCCTTGCGGGCGATCTCCTTGCGAGAGAGACACCTGTCGGCTATACTGCGAGCGATGTGGCAAGGATGGTGCCGAGGGCGAGGAAAATGGTGACTGGTGACTGGTAGCTAGGGATTAGTAGCTAGGGATTAGGCTTGCGATACGAGAAAACCGCAAGTTTCAAACCTTCGCGGCGCTTTTGATTTTTATGCGCCGCACCACCCCTTTTTGAACCTATAGAACCCGATGAACCTCTTTTGCACGCAGTCAAAGGGCGCCCCGTCTCACGGGCCAACCCCGAACAATTAGCACCTATTTTACAAAAGGAGACTTATATGTTATCCATCAAACAGATCTGGAAATACCTTTTGGCCATCGTACTCACTCTTACGGTCGGACTGGCGGCAGCGGGCTGCGGCAGTGGCGCGGCAGCTTCGTCCTCTGCGGCTTCGAAGGCAAAGAGCAGTGCGGCGAAGAGCGGGAAGGCTCTCACGGTACGTATGCTCGATATCGGACAGGGCGATGCCTGCCTGTTGGAGAAGGATGGAAAATTCGTTCTGATCGACAGCGGAGACATCGAGCACCGTGATACCATCGTGGCACTGCTCAAAAAGTATCATGTGAAGAGTCTCTCCAAGGTCGTGATCACGCATCCGCATGCCGATCATCTGGGCGGGATGCAGGCCATTTTCAAAAATTTCAAGGTCGAAGCCATCTATGATGATGGTATGCCATCCGGCACGGCGTCTTACAAGAATTATCTGAAAGCCATCAAGGCGAACCAGATCCCCTATAAGGCGCTGAAAGCGGGCGATATGCTCTCCTTCTTCGATGGCGTCAGCTACAAGGTGCTCGGGCCGGTCAAGGTCATCAAGGACCAGAAGGGAAATTCGGACTTCAATAACAATTCCATCGTCGGCAGGCTCTCTTACGGCAATTTCTCCATGATGTTCACCGGCGATGCGGAAAAAGAGGAGGAAGCATCCATCCTCGCTGACCGGGGGACGCTCAAGAGCGATGTGCTGAAGGTCGGCCATCACGGCAGCCGCACGTCGACATCTCCGGACTTTTTGCGGGCTGTCTCACCGAAGGAGGCTTTCATTTCCTGCGGACTGAACAATGACTATGGACATCCGCATAAGACGACCGTAGCGAAGCTTGAAAAAGCCAAGGTCCACATTTACCGTACCGACCGCGACGGTACGCTGACCCTGACCACCACGGGCGACGGCTACAAGATCACAAAGGAGCGCTAAGATGAAAAAGGAACTGACACTGGACCGCATCGAGGAGAAGATGGCGGTCTTCCTGACGGAAGAGGAAGAGGAGATCCGGCTGCCTGCCGCCTGGTTTGAGGATCTCCACGAAGGCATGGCGATCGATATGAGCCTTGCAGAAAATGAAGACAGGGAAGCCGCTTCGCTCCAAGAAGCGGAGGACCTGCTGGCTGAAATCAAAAGGATGAATGGGGAGTGAAGGTTCAGGGTTCAGGTTTGTGGTGCGGCGCACAAATCAAAAGCGCCGTAAGTTTGAAAGCAGGGATAAGTGGCTAGGGATTAGGGACTGGGGATTAGCAGTGACTGGTGACTGGGATTCTCCGGCATCGTCATCCCGAGTGCAGCCGAGGGATCTCTACTGCACTGCGGGAATCAGCGCGTATGCGCCTGGGAAAAACGATGTCTTGGTGCTGTCTCACATCAGGCAATGAGCGTTCTGCCATAGAGATTTCTCGCTTGCGCTCGAAATGACGACGTCGTGAAACGCCATCAAAACTCCGCGACGCTTCATTATTTTTTGCGCCGCACCTTCCCCGCCCTACCCGTAGAACCTACAGAACCCGCTCCCCTCTTTCGCAAACAATCGAAGGGCAGCACGCCCCAAGGGCTAACCCTGAACCCTGCCCCTTTTTACTTTGCTTTCATTTGGTTCAGGGTTCAAGGTTCAGGGCTCTCGTGGTGGCTTCGCCGCCTTTTTTTAGAAGATGGTATTCTCGTATCGCAGCCTTCCCCTCTAGGGGAAGGTGCCCGAAAGGGGCGGATAGGGTGACTATGGCATGAAAGACAGCTGGGATAAGGTTTCTCTGCCACTCCTATGAGAGCTGCAAGTCCCCCGCGGCAGATGGAACGTGAAAATGAGATGATTGTTATTCCACATCGCCTTTTCTTTTTTTCTGTAAAAATAAAAGAACGGATCTCTGACGAGATCCGTTCCTGTGGCGGAGTGAGGGAGATTCGAACTCCCGCACCGGTATAACCGGTCTAACGATTTAGCAAACCGTCCTCTTCAGCCACTTGAGTATCACTCCACATAGCTGACTTTAGAAATAATACCATATGAGGCAGGGGATTGTCAAGAATTTTTTAAGAAGTCATTTTGACAAAGCGGGAGGAATCAAGGATAATGGGTTCAGGGTTCAGGGTTCAGGGTTCAGGGTTCAGGGTTCAGGGGGGCCGTGGGACGTGCCGTTCTTTGATTGTGTATGAAAGCTCTGCTCGAATGAGGATTTAGGAATGGTGGTGCGGCGCGAAAAATAATAAAGCGCCGCGAAGTATAAATAGGGCGATGCCCGAAGGTTTCTTTCAGAGCAGGTTTCCCGTTTCGGATTTCCAAACATCGACCGCTGGGCCGCGAATGACAAAGATTTCTCGCTTGCGCTCGAAATGACGATACGGGAGTCTGATGTCTTCCAGTTACCTAGTCACCAGTCACTAGTCACTCCTAATCCCTAATCCCTAGCCACTTATCCCCTAAAACTGTTCTCTCAAAGGAGCCATTATGCATTTCGAAACTATGATCCTTCTCCTCTTTTCTACACTTGGCCTCATTGACGGCGCGCTTTTTGCGTTGCTTTTCCGCCGGAGGCGTTTCTATTTCTATGCACTGGCGATGGCACTCCTTGGAGGAGCAGCAGGTGCGTATTTCCTCTGGTATGCGAAGGGGTATGATGGGCTTGGACTCTGGTCACTCTATCTGGCGTATGGGATGACAGGATTCATGGTGGCGGAGATCATAGCGCTCTTTCTCCTCGTCCCGCTTTCGCTTTTGAGTCTGGTGAAAGCCCTTCAGCGTGCTGCGAAGCTCTTGGGCGCACTGGGACTTCTTGCATCACTTGGGATCGGCGTCTATGGAGCCTATGATGGAAATCATCGGGAGGTGACGGAGCATCACGATATCTATGTGAAGGATCTGCCAGCGGCCTTGGAGGGGTATTGCTTCGCACAGATGACAGATACGCACATCGGCCCCTACTTCCGCTATACGGATCTTCCGCGCGAGATGGCGCGTGCGAAGGCCGAAGGAGCAGAGGCGGTCTTTTTCACGGGGGATCTTATCGATGATGTGCGCCATATGAAGGAAACGGCGGATATCTTAGACGAATGGCAGGAGGCTTTTCCCGATGGCATTCTCTATGCCTGGGGAAATCATGAGTACTATCGCGGCAAGGATCTCATCCGCAGTGAGCTTCTCCGGACGCAGGTCGAGCTTTTGGAGAATGAAAGTACCGTGATCCGTCGCGGAGGCGCGGCGCTCTACGTGGCGGGGGTGGATTACCCGTGGAGCCGCGGGGCGGCGCGGCCGCTTGAGATGCAGGATATGATGGACTTCGCTTATCGGGACATTCCCGAGGGCGCACCGTCGATCCTGCTCGCGCACCATTCCGATTTCATTGACCTTGGTTTTGAAAGAGGAGCCTTCCTGACGCTCACAGGACATACGCATGGGACACAGTTTGGTCTTTTCGGTCGGCCGATCATTACACCCTTCCGCTATACACGCGGTATGTACAGCGATGGCATGCATCAAGGCTATGTCTCGCGCGGGGATGCGAGCTGGTTCCCCTTCCGCTTTTCCTGCGACAGGGAGCTTGCTATATTTACGCTGCACAGGAAAACTGAAAAATGAGACATGAAGGTGCGGTGCATTAGGATCGGAATGGGCCGCACCTTTTTATCATGCGGCTAGGGAAACACTGATTCAGTCGTTGTCTGATTTCATTCTTGGATTTTTATACAGAGCAAGGAATCATCTGACGCGAATAGCGAGCTATTTAAGGAAGATGATGACGAAGCTATATATAAAAATCCATATGAAATCCGGCTCTGCGATTTAATCAGCGTTTCCCTAGCCACTTCTTTCTCTCTATAGTAAAATAAGGCATAGGAAATGTATCATACCAAAGGAGATGAAACTATGAAAAAATGGGAAAAGATCGTGACGGCTCTGGGCGCAGCCCTCTTCCTTTACACGGCAGAGCCGGCCTTCGCTTTCGAACCCTTTTATCTGAATGGCGATCAGACGCAGCCCATGATACAGAATACGGGCGGCATTTACAATGACGGCAAGACGGGGCTCTTCATGGACCTCACCTCCATGACCATCGAAGGCGTATTCAATGACGGACTGGCTGTGCGTGTGAAGATTTTTGAACTCGCGAAGGGTAAGTCTGTCGGGACGGGCTTCCTGCATGTCCGCTACGCAGAGGACGGCAAGGCATGGGTGCTTCGCACGGATGATCGCTGGCAGGAGGTCGCCTCCGGCACCGAGGATCCCGCTGCGCTTGCTGTCTACTTCGTGCGTGAGGAAATGGGAAATGAAGATCGCCGCGATACCTACATGAGTCAGATCGAGAAGCTCGCAACAGCGCAGGAAGGCGATCCGGGCTCTATCGTGCCTGCCAATGCACTTCCGGCTTCTTTCGGACAGACGCCCAAAGCTGCTGACAAAAAGGCGGCTCGCCCGGTGAAAGGGAAGTCCGTCGTCCGCACCAACTCCCTGCCCGCGCCGCATGGAGAGGTGACCGTCACCATCACAGAAGCCCCCCAGGTGGAGATCGTGAAGAGCGAAGGGGAAAAGTGACTGGTAGCTAGGGATTAGTGGCTGGGGATTAGGTTTGCGATACGAGAAAACCGCCAGTTTCAAACCTCCGCGGCGCTTCTGATTTTTATGCGCCGCACCAACCCCTTTGAACCCACAGAACCCGCTGAACCCTTTCGCACGTAATCAAAGGGCACCACGCCCGAGGGGCTAACCCTGAACCCCGAACCCATAAACTTTGATCTTATTTCCAAACAATCAATCACACAAACAACAAAAGAAGGAGATCATTATGGCCAAAAGATACTATGAACTGCATGTCGCTGGATGCACGCGCCAGCTGCCGATCATGAATATTTCCGACACCCTTGCCATCGCAGGCTTTGTCATACTGGGCGATACAGAGATCGTCACCCGCACCGCAGAGGAATTGGCGAAGAAGGTCCCCGAGGGGACGGATATCATCCTCACCGCGGAAACGAAGGGAATCCCGCTCGCCCATGAGATGGCGCGTGTGCTTGGCATGAAGAAATACATCGTCGCACGTAAAAGCGTGAAGGCCTATATGGAGGATCCGATCTGCGTCGAGGATGAATCCATCACGACCATGGGCAAGCAGCGTCTCTACCTTTCGCGGGACGATGTCGATCTTATCCGCGGCAGGAAGGTCCTCCTTGTCGATGATGTCATCAGCACCGGCGGCTCCATGAAAGCGATGAAAGAGATCACGGAAAAAGCAGGCGGATGTGTGATCGGGGAAGCAGCCATTCTGGCCGAAGGCGATGCTGCAAAAAGAGAGGATATCATTTTCCTCGCGCCGCTCCCGCTCTTTGAGGCGGAGTGACTGGTAGCTAGGGATTAGTGGCTAGGGATTAGGTTTGCGATACGAGAAAACCGCTAGTTTCAAACCTCCGCGGCGCTTCCATAATTTTATGCGCCGCACCACCATTTCGCATTTCTTATTTCTAATTTCTCATTCAAGTGAGGCTTTCCATCGTAATCAAGGGGCGGCACTCCCTTGGGCTAACCCCGAACCCTGAACCCCGAACCCTTATACCCTACCCTTTCTTCTCCCCCTTCATCTATGCTATAATAAACAATACGAATTATTCCATTCACAAGATTCATTTCCTACAGGAGGAAAACGATGAAGCATCAGGAAATTGTGATGATTGTTGACTTTGGCGGACAGTATGCCCAGCTCATTGCACGCCGTGTACGTGAGTGCGGTGTCTACTGCGAGATCCTGCCATACAACAAAAGCGCAAAAGAAATTTTAGCCCAGCAGCCGAAGGGGATCATTTTCTCCGGCGGCCCATCCAGCGTCAATGCAGAAAATGCGCCGGAGATCGATCCGGATGTATTCAAAGCAGGCGTGCCGATCCTCGGCATCTGCTACGGCATGCAGCTCATGGCCAAGACCTTGGGCGGCGAAGTTTCTAAACCTGAAAAACATGAATACGGTCACACCGATTTCTACAGAAACGGCAGCTCCGCACTCTTCGAAGGCGTCTCCGAAAAGACAGCGGTATGGATGAGCCATGGCGATGCCGTCATAGAGATGCCGGCCGGCTTCGGACTCACCGGTCACACCGACCTCACCCCGACTGCTGCGATGGCAGATGAAGCCCGCCGCTTCTACGCTGTCCAGTTCCATCCCGAGGTCGTCCACACTCCGGAAGGCACCACCATGCTGAAGAACTTCCTCTTCCACATCTGCGAATGTGAAGGCGGCTGGTCCATGGGCAACTACATCGACATCGCTGTCGAAAATATCCGTGAAAAAGTCGGAAATCACAATGTCATCTGCGCTCTCTCCGGCGGCGTCGACTCCTCTGTCGCAGCTGTCCTCGTACACAAAGCCATCGGCGATCAGCTGACCTGCGTTTTCGTCGACCACGGCTTCCTGCGCCTCGGCGAAGCAGAACAGGTCGTCGATACCTTTACGAACAAATTCAACATGAAGCTGGTACACATCGATGCATCCAAGCACTTCATGTCGCTTCTGGAAGGCGTCACCGAACCGGAAAAGAAACGTAAGACCATCGGTGCAGAATTCATCCATACCTTCCAGGAAGAAGCGAACAAGCTCGAAGATGTGAAATTCCTCGTACAGGGCACCCTCTATCCGGACGTCGTAGAATCCGGCACCGCGACCGCTTCTACCATCAAGTCCCATCATAATGTAGGCGGTCTCCCGAAGGATATGAAATTCTCCCTCATTGAACCGCTTCGTGAACTCTTCAAAGACGAAGTCCGCGAGCTCGGCCGTCAGCTGGGCCTTCCGGAAGAAGTCGTCAATCGTCAGCCATTCCCGGGACCGGGCCTTGCCATCCGTATCATCGGTGACATCACCCCGGAACGTCTCGATATCCTGCGCCGTGCGGACTTCATCGTGAGAGATGTCATCCATAAGCATGGTCTCGACAACACCATCTGGCAGTCCTTCGCCGTCCTTCCGGCAGCGATCCGTTCCGTCGGCGTCCAGGGCGATGAAAGAACCTACGACTACACCGTAGGCATCCGTGCCGTCACCTCCTCGGATGGTATGACCGCTGACTATTTCCGCTTCCCATGGGAAGTGCTCGACGAAATGAGCCGCCGCATCTGCAACGAAGTCGCTGGTGTAAACCGCGTCGTCTACGACATTACCTCCAAGCCACCGAGCACCATCGAGTGGGAATAATAAAATCATAATTATCAAAAGTCCCGCCTCCCCCTTGTGGAGGGCGGGATTTTTGGATGAGCGAAATGAGAAATTAGAAATGAGAAAGGGTGGTGACGGCTTCGCCGAGCTTCTTCGGCGCAGTCCTTCACTTTCTGAGCACGATTTTCTAACAAAAAGGCATTTAACTCCGTACAGTATGATGAAAAGGGTGATGTCCGTTAAGGAAAAGCTGATTCGTTTTCGTAACATATTCAGAATGTGCATAGGGGGATAGCGGCATTCTCGTATCGTCATCCCGACCGAAGTGGAGGGATCTTTGTTGTTCGCGGTATAACGGAGGACTGGGAAAAGTTAAAAATGGGAAACCTGTTATCTTGACTGGCGTATAATACGGTGTTTCATACAAAAAAGTAACGTACCTGACGCGGATTTCCGCTGCAACAAAGATCCCTCAGCTACGCTCGGGGTGACGGAGCAAGATCAATTTTTGCCTAGCATTGATTTCCCTAGGTAGAGCCAGTCTTGGAATACGAATCTGCACTTTCAAATGTGGTAGAATACAAAGAGGAGTACAGAGAGTTTTTCCATCCAGTCCTATGAGGAGGGAACTTATGATCGATGAAGCTGAATTTCAAGACGCGCTGGCATGCTATAAGCGGGATTTCGTTCGTAAACAATGGCCGCGGGAGAAGTGGAAATGGGAAGCAGTGAAGTGGTTTCAGGATCATTGGGATATGGAAGCGGAAGATTTTGCGGGAATGTTGGATGCTTCTCTGTCTAAGACGTCTATCTTGCTTGCTGCTAGGAACAACTATCCTAGGCAGATGATAGTTGATTTTGCACAAGCAGCTCCTGAAGAAGTACGAGACATGTTTCGCCAGCTCTTTGACGAGAAGCAGGATGTTATCGATAGAATCGTTTCATTTAAAGAGAAATCGGTCACGCTGTTGGACAGATATGGGGGCGGAGCGAAGAACCATTATCAGACAGAAAATGCAATCAGCGTGTATTTATGGCTTCGCCATCCGGATAAGTATTACATCTATAAGTACGGTGAAATCAAGGCCGCTATTCAAAAACTTGGTGGAGATGCCCATTTTGTGAAAGGACGTTATGAGGAGAATCTCCGCAATTTCTATCGCATCTATGATGAGGTTTGCGCTAAACTGAGTTCGGACGACGAGATGAAGCACCTGCTGCAGTCGCAGTTGACAGACACCTGCTATCCGGATTCGGCGCTGAAGACGTTGACGTTTGACTTCGGCTTCTATATCAGTCATTATCTTGTGAATCCTACGCCAGTACCGACTGTCCCAGAGCCTGAGCCCATCGTTTCTTCGGGAAAATCAAACTACTGGTTTCTGACCGCGAATCCAAGAATTTGGAGTATGTCGTCGCAGGCGGTGGGGGAAGTACAGGCTTTTACGCTTTTGAATGACAATGGGCACAAAAGGCGTATTTACCAGAATTTCCTAGATGCCAAGGCGGGGGATCGTGTGATCGGGTATGAGTCTAGTCCGTCGAAGAAAATCGTAGCCTTACTAGAGGTTAGCCAGGCACAGGATGGGGAAATGATTTATTTCAAGAAGCTGGAGGGACTATCAGCTCCGATTGACTTTGCCGCATTCAGAGACACGAAAGAACTGCAGTCGATGGAATATTTCAATATGACGCAGGGAACGCTCTTCAAGCTCAGTGAGAATGAGTACGACTGTCTGATGGATATGATTCGTGAAGAGAATCCTGCGCCGCGCGTGAATGAGCCATACGCTGCCTATACGAAAACGGATTTTCTTAAAGACGTTTACATGAGTGAAGACAAATATGACCGTCTGGTTTCCGTAATGAAGCGGAAGAAAAATATGATTCTGCAGGGGGCGCCGGGCGTTGGGAAGACGTTTGCCGCCGAGCGGTTGGCGTACTCGATGCTTGGGAAGAAAGATATCTCCCATGTGTCGCTGATCCAGTTTCACCAGAACTATTCCTATGAAGATTTCATCATGGGGTATCGTCCGACGGAGAATGGTTTTGCGTTAACGCCCGGGGTTTTCTATGAATTTTGCAAGGAGGCGCAGCAACATCCGCGGGAAGACTATTTCTTCCTGATCGATGAAATCAATCGCGGGAACATGAGCAAAATTTTTGGCGAGCTCCTGATGCTGATCGAAAACAGCTATCGCGGAAAGCCTGTGACGCTTTCCTCTAATGGGGAATCGTTCACTGTGCCGAAAAATGTGTATGTGATCGGCATGATGAATACCGCTGATCGCAGCTTGGCGATGATTGACTATGCGCTCCGGCGGCGGTTCAGCTTCATTGAGCTGGAGCCTGGCTTTGAGACGGAGGGGTTCAAAGCCTATCAGAAGGGGCTGGGGAATGAGATTCTTGACAAGCTGGTTGCGGTGGTTGAGCGGCTGAACGAAGAAATAAAAAATGACAGCTCGCTGGGGAAGGGCTTCTGTATCGGGCATAGCTATTTCTGTGGACTGAAAAATCCAAAGGACTGCACGGTCAGCTGGATGCGCGAGGTCGTAGAGTACGACATTCTTCCGATGCTCGAAGAATACTGGTTTGACAGTCCGGCACAGGTGGCAAAGTGGGAGAGTGAGTTGCGCGGGGTCCTGGCATGAGAAAGGATCACGGACACCTCATTCGAAATATCTATTACATGCTCTCCTATGCGTTCCAGACGCTGGAGGCGAAGGCGTATGCTGAGGTGGCGGCAGAGGATTTCCCTGACATGCAGAATCTTTTCGCTGCGATCCTTGCGAAGGGCATCAGCTGGCAGATCAAGCAGGGGCTCTCACGCTCTTACGAAGAAAAGTGTGAGGTGTTAGCAGGTGTCCGCGGCCATATTGATATGCCGGAAAGCATGCAACTCTTGCTACGGAAAAAACGCAGGCTCTTCTGCGAGTTCGATGAACTTTCAGAAAACTATCTGTTGAATCAAGTCATCAAGACCACGGTCGTGCTGCTTCTCCGGCATGGAAGCGTGGAGCCCAAGTACAGGAAAGCGCTCAAGAAGCTGATGCTCTTCTTCTCGCAGGTGGATGTTTTGTGCAATACGTCAATTTCTTGGAATACGATCCGCTATCAGAGAAATCAGCAGAATTACCGCATGCTGCTTGCAATCTGCCAAATGATCATAGAAGGACTGCTGCAGACGGATCAGCAGGGAACATACCACGTGCGAAAATGGATGGACACGCAGCACATGAGCCACTTGTATGAGAAATTCATTCTTGCCTACTACCAGCGGCATTTTCCTACGCTCTCTGTCAGTGCACCGCAAATTCCATGGGCGCTCGATGAGGGGGATGGTGAGCTTCTCCCGGTGATGCAGACTGATATGCAGCTGGAGCAGGGTGGGAATGTGCTGATCATAGATGCCAAGTACTACAGGCATATTTTGCAGTCAAGGTATGAGACGATCAAATTTCGCTCAGCGCACTTGTACCAGATTTTCACCTACGTCAAAAATCGGGCATATGAGCGGCAGGATGGGCATCGTGTATCAGGGATGCTTCTCTATGCAGGTACCGACGAAGCCTTGCAACCTGACCATATTTATCAGATGCACGGCAATCAGATCGAGGTCAAGACACTTGACCTCAGCCGCCCCTTCGAAGAAATCGCGGGCGCGCTAGATGCGATAGTGAATACTTATTTTCCTTCCTGCTTTGTAAGAAAATAGAAAGGAAGCCGCGCGCGGCTTCCTTTGCTTTTCAGATCATGGACAGTGAAGTGGGATTTGAATGCTTATTTTTCTAGATCCTTCGGCTCATGGTCTCATATTTCTGCTTACCGCTCGTCTTACTTTCGACGTTTTCCACCGCTCAGGATGACGTCGCATGACCAGTCACCAGCCCCAAGTATCCATCAGAAAGGAGCCACCCATGAGCCTTATCAGACGAAACCCCGATCTTGCTGCAGCGGCGCTCCTTGCGATCGTGACGGCGTGTTTCTCGGATATCAGCCTTTCCTCGCTGAGAGAGAGTATCAATTTTCCGCTCCTGGCGCTCCTTTTTTCTCTCATGACCATCGTAGCAGCTCTTCGGCGCGCCGGATTTTTCAGCGGTCTTTTCTGCCATCTCTTTCAGAAGCCCATGAATAGCCGGCGGATGGGGCAGGTATTCCTCTTTCTCTCCTTCTTTACCTCCATGGTATTCACGAATGACGTTTCACTCATCATCTTTGTGCCGCTTGCGATCTCTCTTTTCAAAGAGGCCCATGCCCTCCGCCTGGTGATCCCTGTCCTCACATGGATGACCATCGCGGCGAATCTGGGCAGTATGCTGACACCCATCGGAAATCCGCAGAATCTTTTCATCTATGCCCACTACCATCTGCCGCTTGCCGAATTTCTCTCCATCACCGCACCTATCACTGCCATTTCGGCCGTCCTGCTTTTCCTTGCCAGCTATACGCTGGAAGAGAGGCCGCTCATGCTCCGCTTCGCAAAGCCGACAGGCATACCGCGTCTTCGCATCGCGCTCCTGCTCCTTCTCTTTGCGCTCTGTCTTTTGAATGTCCTTCGCCTTCTCCCGATCTCATTCCTCCTTGCGATCGTCATCCCTGCTTGTGCTGTTCTTGACCGGAAGGCTTTCCTCGAGGTCGATTACAAGCTGCTCGCGCTCTTCCTCGCTCTTTTCATCGCGGTAGGAAATCTGACGCACATCCCGGGGCTTCAGGAGAAACCGGCCGCGCTCCTTGCCGGGCACGAATTCTGGGTGGCTCTTCTCCTTTCGCAGGTCGTGAGCAATGTCCCTGCGACGGTCATGCTCTCTCCGTACACGGAAAACTATACCGCGCTTCTCCTCGGTATCAATATCGGAGGCCTCGGTACCCTCATCGCGTCCATGGCGAGTCTCATTTCCTTCAAGGCGTATCTCTCGATGCGATTCCACTTTGCCCGTGCCTATTTTCTTGTCTTTACCGGGGCGAATCTGGGCTTTCTGGCCGTTCTGATCGGGGCGTACCTGGTGCTGTGGGGGAAGTAGGAAGGAAGAGCGGCGTACACGTAAGAAAAGCCCGCCTCTTTCATAGAGAGGTCGGGCTTTTTTAGTATGCCTGTCAGGGGGAAGAAAATGCGACGGCTCTTGGCAGCCGGCAGCCGCTATTTCTTTGGCTTTGGCAAGGTGAAGGAAGAAATGAGCGGGATGAGAGTGATCAGGGCGATCACGTAGAAGGTCGTCTCCAGACCATACATGTCGCCGACCTTTCCGAGGAGCGGCGCTGTGATGCCACCGACGCTGACGGCAAGGCCGAGCGTGATGCCCGAGGCGAGGCCGACACGGTTCGGCAGGTACTGCTGGCCTAGAACGACCATCGGGCTATACGTAAGATTCAGAGCCGCACCGAGGACGATGAGACAGAGGATACCAAGAATGGAGCTGTCCGTCCATGCGAGAATGAGTGCAGCGGGGAATGCGAGGAGGAAGCCGAGGCGGACAAAGGTGCGATAGCCATGCTTGTCGCCCAGCTTTCCGCCGATCAGTGTGAAGAGCGCGCCGATGCCATAGTACACGCTGAGGAGCAGGTTGCTGAAATTCTGTGATTCATGGAAGTGATTCATGAAGTAAAGTACGATGAAGGTATTCAGCCCGAGGTACATGATAGAGCGGCCGAAAACGACGGCGCTGAGACGACAGAAGGAGCCCCACTGGTCCGGTGCGTCCGTCACGGCGTGTTTCTTGTGTGAGGAGATCGATCTCTCGCCGATGGCCTTCAGACGGGGATAGAGAGCGAGAAGGAGCACGCAGATAATGATCTCCGGGATAAAGAAAATGAGCGTGCCCGGCAGGCCGAAAAAGGCGATCGATGCAGAGATGATCGCTGCGCCGAAGGTGAAGCCCATATTGCCGCCAAAAGAAAAGACCGAAAGACTGATGCCGCGGTTGTCATCTGTCGAGACACGGTTGACCATGAGCGCGCCCTGCGGGTGGAACATCGCGACACCGATGCCGGAAATCATCGTGAAGAGGCAGAGCAGATAGAAATCTGACGTGACGCCTGTCAATGCGATGCCGCCGCCTGCCATGAAGAGGCCGAGCGGCATGATCCAGGGCCAGTTGTGCTTGTCGGAGAGAGTCCCTAAGAGTGGCTGGATGAGTGAACCGATGATGTTTGAGGACAGCACCAGCATGGCAGCGGTCGCGTAGTCATAGTGATAGGCCGCGACCAAAAAGGGCAGTACCGCCGCTAGTGCGCTCTGATTGATGTCCGAGCAGAAATGGCATGCGGCGAGCAGGGTCTGATAACTGAAAAATCTCATAATACCTCCTTGTCGAAACACAGACTTGGCATGATGCAGGATCCTTCGTGCGTGCCTATGTTTCCTTCCATGATAATCTTATAATTATATAGTAAAACTGATTTCAAAGCTATATGGGATCGGTACGTCACTGCTGGGTTTGAGCCGGTGCGGACATGTACTTCGGGGGGGGATGTCCGGCGGGCCATCAGGCTGCGTCGCCATGCCGGCCGAGCTCGATTTCCTTGACAGGGGAAAGGCTCTCATGTTATATTTGCCATTACATAGTAACAAAACCGCTGCTTCGCCACCGGGTGGAGCAGACAGGCGTTTCAGCCATTCTCCGTAGGTACGGCGCAGCCGGGAGAGAGTGGTTGGAGCGCCTTTTTCTTTGAAAGGAGAATCTTCATGCTTGCTCTGTGGTGGCCTGTCGTTCTGATCGTTGTGGCTGATGTGATATACCAGATCTGCGCAAAGAAGCTGTCGTCCGTCGCCTCTCCGCTCGCGGCACTGGGGGCGACGTACTTGGTGAGTGCTTTGGCCTGCGTGCTGCTTTTCGAGGCGCTTTCTCCGGCGGGAGATCTCATGGCGGCGCTTGCTGCTGTGCCGTTTCCGGCGGCCATCGCAGGGGTCTCCATCGCAGGTCTGGAGGTGGGGACGATCTACATGTATCGTGTGGGCTGGCCGATGAATGTGGGATTTATCGTGTATACGGGGATCATTGTCGTGCTGCTGCTCTTCATCGGTTCTTGCATTTACACGGAACCGATGGGGCTTATGAAGCTCGCCGGGGTTGCACTCACCTGTTTGGGTATGTTTTGTATTGTAAGGTAAGGAGAAAATAGATGTTTTCGACTTGGTGGCCGCTTCTTCTTGTTGTCGCATCCAGTGTGGGATATCAGGTGGGGATGAAGGAAGTCTCCGATATCGGGGATCCTATGGCTTCTCTCTTGGTGACGTATCTTGCAGCGTCTGTCGTTTCCTTTGTGATCTACTTTTTTCAGTCTTTGGGGAAGGAGAGCTTCTTGCGCGGCGTACTTTCCGTGAATCTTTCTGCCATAGGGCTGGGACTCGCGATCGTCGGCATCGAGGTGGGGACGCTCTTCATGTACCGGGCCGGCTGGGCGGTGAATGTGGCTTTCGTCGTGGCGAACAGTCTCATCGTAGCGGCGCTGATGCTGACAGGATTTCTGCTCTACAAAGAGAAGCTGACTCTTCGCCAGCTCATCGGTGTGGGGATTTCTCTTGCGGGGATCCTTTGCATCGTGATGGGATGAGATTTTGATCACGCGGGATTGACAATCTCTGCAAAACCCGCATAATCAAGCCATCTTCATAACAAAAGCGAAGGCGCTGCCCACGGGCTCAGATGTCAGATGTCTGAAGTCTGAGGTCTGAAAACGGAAGTCTCCAAGTCTTCCAATTTTCCATCCCCGTTGACAAATAAGGGACACCGATTATAATAACTACAGGTGCAGAAACGCACTGCCTTTTAGCTGGCATCGCTTGCGCGGGCTGGACTGCAGAGCGCGTTTGCGCCTGTATTTTATTGACGGCTTATATCTCACAGAGAACAAGAACGGAGGAACAGGTATGGAACAAAACAATCCCCATCAGAATCAGACTTTTATGAGCATTCGCGAGCTGACGATTTCCGGGCTGCTCGCAGGGATCACGATCTTTCTCGGACTGACAGGCTATGGATTCATCCCGCTCGTCGTGATGAATGCGACGATCCTGCACATCCCGACCATCATCGGGACGGTCGTCGCAGGGCCGAAGGTCGGCATCCTGGTCGGTTTCCTTTTCGGGCTCTTTTCTTTCATTCAGACGCTGCGTGCGCCGAGCCTGATGATGCAGTTCGCACTGCAGTACAGTGTCATCGCCGATGCGTTCATCTGTATCGTGCCGCGGATCTGCATCCCGATCGTGGTGTGGCTTCTTTATAAGTACATTCCGGGAAATGCGCATCTGCGTGCCGGCATCTCAGCGGTGGGCGGGGCAATCACGAATACGGTGCTCTTCCTGGGCTCCTTCTTTCTGCTGGTCGGCGCACCGTATGCCGCAGCGAAGGGGATCTCTGTCGAAGCGGTCGGTCTGATGATCATGGGGATCGTCACTGCAAATGGTATCCCGGAAGCTCTCGTCTCTGGTGTCATCGTGGTGCCGATCGTCATGGCACTCAAAAAAGCAGGATGGAAAATGAAATAAGAAAGCAAGCAAAAAGCCGGATGCATGGATTGTGCATCCGGCTTTTGAAATGGTTCGGGTTTAGCTCGCGAGGGTGGGCGACCTTTGAATGAGAAATTAGAAATGGTGGTGCGGCGCTTTTCGTCATCCTGAGCGGAGAAAAGCGTCGTATGTTAGAAAATGGCTAATCTGGAATATGAGAACTGAGTCGAAGGATCTAAGCGCCGCGGAGTTTTGATAGCGCTTCGCGCCGTCGTCATTTCGAGCGTAGCCGAGAAATCTCTATGGCAGAACGCTCATTGCCTGATGTGAAACAGCACCAATACGTCGTTTCTCCTCAGTGCATACGTGCTGATTATTGCAGTGCAGTAAAGATCGAGAGCTACGCTCGGGATGACGCTACGGGGAATCCTTAGTCCCCAGTCACTCCCAATCCCTAATCTCTAAACTACGCTTCTTCCTTCCCACGCAGTCTTTCATCGCAGAGAGCGATGAGCTCTTTGGCATCTGCGTTTGCTTCTTTACAGAGAGTGCCGATCGTAGTCTTCATATCCTGCGGCATGGCGATGGATTTCTTCTGGAAGACGGGAAGGAGCTGCGGGTAAAGGGTGAGGATGGTCTCCATCGGTGTCTCTTCGGTGAGGAGAGGCTTCTTGTATTTATCCGCGATGAATTCGTTCATCTCACCGATGATCTCAAAGACGTCGATGCCGTGGCCCTGGGCAGCCTGCCAGAGGTTTTCATCATAGGAGACGAAGCAGCCGACGCAGGACATGCCGTATTCCATGAGGAAGGGTCCCATTTCCGGGTATACTTCGATGATCTGCATGATGTTGTTTTCCGGACGTACGAAGTCGCCTTCCTTGAGCGGCGGTACATCGGGGGCGCCCCAGGAAGAGCCGTAGTAGTCATTTCCGGCATCATTTCCCGCTGTGGTGTTTCCGAGGACGGTATCGCGGAAGGCTTCATAGCCAATGGCATCGATGAATTCTTCCAGAGACTGGTAGGACTCATGTTCCAGATAGTAGGTGCAGGCTTTCACCATGATAGAGAGGGCATCGGCAGGGAACTGTGCAAAGGCGAAGAAGGTCTTCTTGCCGGTGTAGATGTCCCAGCCGTCCGACATGCCGACCGCACGGATCGGGAGCGGAGAGACGATGGTGGCGGTCAGGATGCATGCCGGCCAGGTGCCGAAGGCGAGGAGACCGAGCTCCTTCAGCGCGCCTTCTACGTCATCCTTGGAAAGCCCGGAGATGATCGGGCGGGCTTTCGGATCGAGGATGTAGGTGCCGTCAAATTGCTCGGAGACGCTCTTCATGCTCTTTTTCAGTTCGGCGCGGCCGTCCTGAATATCCGGGATGAAATCGATTTCAATGGAAAAGGTCAAGTTATCTGCGGTCATGTAAACAAACTCCTTTCAAAGAGCATAGATTTTCTATACATTGGGATGCTACGCTGATGATATGCTCGTAAGCATACATAGTCTGTGCTTTCACAATATCCTATTATAGCATAGAAGGAAATCGATGGGGAAGATGTTTTATTAGCGAGTCAGTTTTGGTACAATGGGGAAAGCAGTGACTGGTGGCTGGGAGACATGAGGCTCTCGTATCGTCATTTCGAGCGAAGCGAGAAATCTTCCTTGCAGACCGCTAAACGAAGGATGTGTGAAAGCAGAAATACGTAGCACCAAGGCGTCGTTTTCCTGCCGGTATCTATGTGATACTGATCGCAGTGCAAGAAAGATCCCTCGGCTGCGCTCGGGATGACGACGGCGCGAAGCACTATAAAAATTTCGTGTCGCTTCCATATTTTTACGCGTCGCACCACCATTCCTCATTCAAGCAAAGCTTTCATTCAGGGTCAAGGGGCACCATGCCCTATGGGCTATCATAATACATACTCAAAAAACGCTAAGGAGACAATCGAATGCATATTTTTTTGACGAATGATGATGGATATGAAGCACCGGGCATTGTCGCCATGGCGAAGAAGCTGGCGACGCTCGGGCGCGTGACGGTGATCGCGCCGGATAAGGGACGGAGCTCCTGCTCTTCCTCCCTGTCGCTGCAGACATATCTGCGCCTGTGGTACAAGGAAAGCTATGGGGAGAACATCACTGTGCTCGCCTGCAGCGGGACGACGGCAGACTGTGCGAAGCTCGCACTCTGCCACTGGCTCAAGAGCGATATGCCGGATCTCATCGTCTCTGGGATCAACAATGGCTACAACACAGGAAGCGACTGCATTTACAGCGGGACCGTCGGCGGTGCGCTCGAGGGCATCTTCGCCGGGATACCGTCTATCGCGCTCTCTGCGGAGACGACAAAGGAGGAGGCTTTTTTAGAAAAGGCATCAGACTTTGCCTTGGATGTCGTGAAGCGATATTTCATCGAGAAGAACTATCGCGGCATCCTGAATCTCAATATGCCCAAGCCTGCTGAACATCTCTCCTTCGCGCAGCTCAAGGTGAAACGCCTCGGCCTGCAGCACTATGACAATGCGATCCGGGAAATGAGAGATCCGTCCGGTCATCTGGGCTTCTGGCTCTCCGGCAAGGCGCTCTCCTGCGAAGATCCGGAGACGGATGTATACTGGGCACACCGCGGCTATCCGACCTTGACGCCGATCACTTGGGATCAGACGGATGCGGGGAAGATGGGTGAGGCCATGGAAATTGTGCCCGAGGCTGAGGCTTCTCGAGTGAATGGTGACTAAGAGACTAGGAGACATCAGACTCCCGTATCGTCATTTCGAGCGCAGCGAGAAATCTTTGTCATTCGCGGTTTAGTGGTCGATGTGTGGAGCCCCAAACGGGAAGCCTGCCATCAAGAGACCTTCGGGCATCGCCGTCATCTATACTCTACGGCACTTCTATATTTTTATGTGCCGCACCACCATTTCGCATTTCTCATTTCTAATTTCTCATTCAAGTGAGGCTTTCAATCGTAATCAAGGGGCAGTACGCTCCAAGGGCTAACCCTACACCTTTCTCAAAGAGCCAGCATGTGTATTGCAGGCTCTTGATTTTTTCAATTGACAGAAGACCCCAGGGGGGTGTAGTCTATGGGTGACTGGTGACTGGTGACTGGTGACTGGTGACTGGTGACTGGAGTGACTTAAACCGCCTTTGAGCATCGCTCCGTATATTTGCGGCGAAGCCGCCACTACACCCCTGAACCCTGAACCCAACAAATTGAACCATTCTCACTTTATTTCGAAAGGATATCTGTCATGACTGAAAAAATAACGACCACATCCTGCGAGTGCTGCCGTCACACGGAGCGGACGGAGCGGGAAAGAAAACGGCTGATGACGCGGCTCAAGACCATGGAGGGACAGATCCGCGGGATCGAGAGGATGGTGGAGAATGATGCCTACTGCCCCGACATCGTGATGCAGGTCTCTGCCGTGTCAAATGCGCTGAACAGCTTCAACAAGCTCCTTCTTGCGGCCCATATCCGCGGCTGCGTCGCCGAAGATATTCGTGAAGGCAAGGAGGATAAAGTCGATGAGCTCTGTGCGATGCTGGAGAAATTGATGAAGTAGAAAGGAGCGGCGTCATTTCGCGTGAAGCGAGAGGAAGCCGGACTTTGTACGAACCAATGGCAGACCAATTTCTGGTGCTTCCTTTCATAGAAAGAAGCAGAATCGTTGACTTGTTTTTTTTAGAAAGGGGGATGGAGAAGGAAAGGGAGAACTCAGTCGAGGCTCTCGCCGCTCTTTCCCCGCAAGACCCATAGGATCTGCCGACCCATGTGCTGACCGCTTTCCCGGATCGTGGTGCTGACAGGGTGTGGCAGTTTGGAGGTGAATCGTGGATCACGAAACAAATAAAAAACAGTATCTGGTGACCGGCATGACGTGTGCGGCGTGTCAGGGTCATGTGGAGCGGGCGGTGAAAAAAGTGCCCGGCGTTTCCAAGGTCTCCGTGGCTCTTTTGACGAATTCAATGATCGTCGAGGGGACGGCCGGAGAGGACGACGTGGTGCGTGCGGTGGAGAAGGCAGGCTATGGAGCTTCGCCCATGGGAGATACGAGGGCGAAAAGCAGTCCGCTGATCTCTGCCGAAGAGGAAGCACTGAAGGATCGCGAGACGCCGCGGCTGATGAAGCGCCTCATCTGGTCCGTCCTTTTTCTGGTGCTTCTCATGTACATCACGATGGGGCATAATATGCTTTCCTGGCCGGTGCCGGCATTTTTGGATCACAACCATCTGGGACTGGCGCTTTCGCAGATGCTGCTCGCGCTCTTTGTGCTGGGGATCAATCGTGACTTTTTCATTTCCGGTATCCGCTCGCTCTCGCAGGGCGCTCCGAATATGGATGTGCTGGTCGCGATGGGATCGGGGATCTCCTTCCTCTGGTCACTCTACATCTTCTACCGAATGACATGGCTCATCACAAATGATGTGTCGAACATGAATATCATGCCGCTCTACCATGATCAGCTCTATTTCGAGTCTGCTGCGATGATCCCCGCACTCATCACCGTGGGCAAGCTTCTGGAGGCTCTCTCAAAGGGGCGCACGACGGATGCGCTGAAGTCGCTCATGAGGATGGCACCGAAGGAGGCGCTGCTCCTCCGAAACGGAGAGGAGATCCGTCTCCCGGTGAGCGAGGTCAGAGTGGGGGACATCTTTCTGGTGAAGCCGGGCGAAGCGGTCCCTGTCGATGGAGAGATCCTGTCGGGGACGGCAGCGCTTGATGAGGCGGCGCTGACGGGTGAGTCGGTGCCGGTCGATAAGGGGATCGGCGATGCCGTGCGTGCGGCATCGATCAATACGAATGGATACATCCAGGCGAAAGCGACGCGCGTGGGGGAGGATACGTCCTTTTCTCAGATCATCCGCATGGTAAGCGAGGCGGCTGCGACGAAAGCGCCGATCGCCCGCATGGCAGACAAGGTCTCCGCCGTCTTTGTGCCTGCGGTCATTGGCATCGCTGCCCTCGTCTTCGCGGTGCATCTGGCATGGGGAAGCAGCGTGCAGGAGGCCCTGACCTATGCTATCACCGTCCTTGTGATCTCCTGCCCCTGTGCGCTGGGACTTGCCACGCCGGTCGCGATCATGGTAGGAAATGGTCTGGGCGCGAAGAACGGCATCCTTTTCAAGACGAGTGAAGCGATGGAAATGACGGGTCGCATAGAGATCGCGGCGCTCGATAAGACAGGGACGCTCACCGAGGGTGCGCCCCGCGTGACAGACATCGTACCCAAGGACGGTGTTTCGGAGGAGGAGCTTCTTCAGGCAGCGTATGCGCTGGAACGGAGATCGGAGCATCCACTCGCACGCGCCATCGCCGATCTTGCGGAAGAGAGAGGGATCAAAGCAGAAGAGATCACGGATCTTCTCATCCTTCCGGGAAAGGGTCTCACAGGCAAGCAGCAGGGGAAAACGCTCTTTGGCGGTTCCCTTGCCTACATCACGTCTCTCATAGATACTACTTCTCTTCGTGCCCGTGCGGACGCACTCTCCGAAGAAGGGAAGACACCGCTTCTTTTTATGAAGGACGGTACGCTTCTCGGTCTCATCGCTGTCGCAGATGTTCTCCGGAAGGATTCGGCCAAGGCCGTGCAGGAACTGCACGCGATGGGCATCGAGGTCGTCATGCTGACGGGGGACAATGAAAAGACGGCTCGTGCCATCGGAGAGGCAGCCGGTGTCGATACCATCCTATCGGGGGTCCTCCCGGAAGGGAAGGAAGCGGCTGTCAGGAAACTGGCAGAGCGCGGGCATGTCCTCATGATCGGCGACGGCATCAATGACGCGCCTGCTCTCACACGTGCCGACGTCGGTATGGCGATCGGACACGGGACTGACGTCGCGATCGACTCCGCCGATGTGGTACTCATGAATTCGCGCCTGACGGACGCGACGGCAGCCATCCGCCTTTCAAGGAAGACACTGCGAAATATCCACGAGAATCTCTTCTGGGCTTTCGCCTACAATGCGCTTTTGATCCCCATGGCAGCGGGTCTGTATCCGGGGATCTCCTTAGAGCCCATGTGGGCGGCGGCGGCGATGTCGCTTTCCAGTCTCAGTGTGTGCCTGAATGCGCTCCGTCTCGGCCGTGTGAACATCCATGATGCATCTCATGACAAGCCTCTCAGGCATCGCGTGGGCGTCAAGGAAAAAGAAGTCACTCCCATGAAGGAGGAAAGCCCCGGCTGCGCCATCATCCATGTCGAGGGCATGATGTGTGAGAACTGCGAAGCGCATGTGAAGAAAGCATTGGAGACTCTCCCCTCCGTTACCTGTCTGAAAGCTGATGCAAAGACAGGTAAGGCGACCATCCGCTACACCCTGCTGCCCCGGGAAGCCGACCTCAGGAAGGTTCTGGAAGCAGCGGACTATACATATAGATCGATTCAATTTCCAAAGGAGGAAAACGAAATGAAAGAAACAGTCAAAATCGAAGGCATGATGTGCGGTCACTGCGAAAAGGCGGTGAAGGCAGCACTGGAAGCACTGGACGGCGTGGAAAAGGCAGAAGTCTCTCACGAGAAGGGCACGGCGATCCTGACACTTTCCAAAGAAATCCCCGATGCAGACATCCGGAAAGCGATCGAAGATAAAGACTACACCTTCAAAGGGATCGAAAAATAACCCGGGACGTGTGCGGCAGAGTGCGTGCTCCTTTTGCCATAGTCAGGAGTCAGGCGTGAGCATGGCATGGGGATCCTCATACCTGCCATTTCAGGGGGGCTTCTCTTCGGTCGTATGAAAATGCAGCACTGCAATCTGACGATGGCCGGATCAGAGATCCACTGACTGCTTACTTGTCATTGACGGCATGTCCATAGGTATGCTACAATACATACTATCGATATGCCGGAGTGGCGGAATGGCAGACGCACCAGACTCAAAATCTGGCGATGGCGACATCGTGCGGGTTCAAGTCCCGCCTCCGGCACCAAATGATCCGAACCTTTCTGGAAGAGGGGTTCGGATTTTTTTGATTGGAATAGGTACAATGGTTAGCCCACGGGCGTACTGCCCATTGATGGTGAGTGAAAGCTCTGATCGAATGAGAAATTAGAAATGAGAAATGAGAAATGCGAAATGGTGGTGCGGCGCTTTTCGTCATCCTGAGCGGAGAAAAAAGCTGTATGTTAGGGAAACGCTTATCTGAATAATGGCAGCTGAGTCGAAGGATCTAAGCGCCACGAATATATGGGGCGATGCCCGAAAGTGGCATTTAGTCACCAGTCACCAGTCACTAGCTACTAATCCCTGCCAACCATTTTCCCGAAAGGAACGTATCATGGACATCTTATCCATCGGAGAAATACTGATCGACCTCACGCAGACCGGGGTGAATGCAAAGGGCGTGCCGCTCTATGCGGCAAATCCGGGCGGCGCGCCGGCCAATCTGTCTGTCGCGGCAGCGAGGCTCGGGGCGAGGACGGCCTTCATCGGCAAGGTCGGGGATGATGCCTTCGGGCGTTACCTGACGGACGTTCTCAAAAAGGATGGCGTCGACGTGTCTGCGCTTGCCGTCGATGCCATGCACCCGACGAGCCTTGCCGTCGTCTCTGTCGATGCAAACGGGGAACGGAGCTTCACGTTTTACCGGAGATCCCATGCGGATACCATGCTTATGGAGGAGGAGATCCAGGATTTTCTCCTGAGAAAGGCGCACATGGTGCATTTCGGCTCGGTGTCTCTGACGGCGGAGCCGGCCCGCGGCAGTGTGCTCTCTGCCATCCGCCGCGCAAGATCCTATGGCGCGGTCATCACCTATGATCCGAACTACCGCGCCCGTCTCTGGGATGATCCGCGGGAGGCGATCATCGTGATGCGCCAGCCGCTGCCGCTCGTGGATATTCTCAAGGTGTCCGAAGAAGAGCTTCCGCTCCTTTCTGGTTCGGAGGACTGGGAGGAAGGGAGCCGGCGCCTGATGGGGAAGGGCATTTCCCTCATCCTTGTGACGCTCGGAGAGGCAGGCTGCTTCTACCGGCTCGGGCATTTGACCGGCCGCGTCCACGGCTTCCCTGCGAAAGTCGTCGATACGAATGGGGCGGGAGACACGTTCTTTGGTGCGGCTCTTTCCAAGCTTTGCCGTGAAGAGCTCAGCCGTCTTTCGAAGGAGCGCTTGGAAGACATCCTTACCTTTGCAAACCGTGCGGCCAGCCTTTCGACGACCAGAGCCGGTGCGATCCCTGCGATGCCTCGACTGAGAGAATTGGAGTGACTAGTGACTGGGGACTAGTAGCTAGGGATTAGGAGTGACTGGGACTAGTGACTAGGGATTGGGGATTAGGAGTCTCGAGCGACTGCTGATGCTCTCGTATCGTCATTTCGAGCGAAGCGAGAAATCTTCCTTGCACAACGGTGAAAGGGAGAGTGTGAGATGACGGGAAAACAAAATATCCGAGCGATTTTCTGCGCTGACGCATGAATGCCGTACACCACTATGACAAGAAAGGGCGAGGACTCCGCACAGGATGACGAAACGAGAGGCGGGCTATCTCACATGGCTTTTCATCCGACCACGTAGAAGGCTGCCCCTGCAGGGCAGTCTATCCTCCGCCTTCGGCGCGCCCCTTCTTCAAGGGGCTGCTCCGCTGGCATATAAAAGTGCAACGACCAAGCGCCCCTTCCTTCCCGATGGGAAAGTCAACGAAATGAGAATACCGCTTCCCCCGTACCGTCATTTCGAGCGAAGCGAGAAATCTTTGTCATTCGCGGTCAGGCAGTCAATGTTTGGAAAGCTCAAAACGGGAAACCTGTTCTCAAAGAAACCTTCGGGCATTGCCACTATTGATACTCCGCGGCGCTTCTGATTTTTATGCGCCGCACCATCCCCGTTGAACCCCTTGAATCTTTTCCCCATATCATTTGACACGTATCTTTCCCCTTTCTATAATGAAAGACATGTATAACGAAAGACATGCGGCAGAATCTCTGCCGACGATCTATGGGAACGCTGATTCAATCTGACAACGATGGAATCAGTGTTTCCCTACAAGGAGCTGATCATAATGGATATAAAGAAAACAGTCGAAGCTGAGGAGAGCTTTCTCATTTCTCTTCGCCGTCATTTCCATGAAAATCCGGAGCTGTCGCAGCAGGAATGGAAGACTATGGATTTCATCGAAGAAGCACTCCATGGCTGGGGGATTTCTACGGTCCGTGTACCGCGAGGTGGTATCTTTGGCATGATCGACAGCGGGAAGGATGGCTGGACGGTCCTGATGCGAGCAGATATCGATGCGCTGCCGATCGAAGAGAACCCGAAGAATCTTGCATGCGAAAAGGTGTGCCTCTCGAAGAATCACGGTGTCTCTCATGCCTGCGGGCATGACGGACACATGGCGATGCTTCTTACCGCGGCGAAGATCCTTTCGGCACACAAGGACGAATGGGAAGGCAAGGTACTTCTCATGTTCGAAGAAGCAGAGGAAATGGGAGAGCGTGGTGTCGGTCATCTGCTGTCTTATCTGGACGAGAAGAAGATCCACGTGGATGCCTGCTATGGTACGCATATGATGTACTGCCTGCCTGCGGGCAAGGTCGCGGTCATGTATGATGGTGTACTGGCAGGTGCCTTCTTCTACCGTGTAAAGATCCATGGCAAGAGCGGACATGGATCCATGCCGAGCCTTGCCGTCAGCCCGATCGACTGCTTCCATACTTTCTACATGGCGCTTCAGTCTTACCGTATGCGGAAGGTCAGTCCGAGAAACTGCCTCACCTATTCCTTCGGCATGGTGCAGGCGGGTGACACGCCGAATGTCATCCCTGACGAGCTCACTTTCGCCGGTACAGCACGCTGCTTTGTGAATGAAGACGGGCTTTCCTTCCGTGAGGATTTCTGGAAGCTGCTCAAGGACATTTGCGACAACTACGGCTGCACGGCAGAGATCATGGAAGACCAGTACTTCCCTGTCACGGCCAATAATAAAGAGTGTGTAGACCTTGCGCGGAAAGCCATCGCCGAGCGTGTGGGGGATGTCATGGAAGACACCGATCCATGGATGGCTTCGGAGACCTTTGCCATCACCGAGTCCACCTATCCGGGCCTCTTCACCTTCACCGGCGTGAAAAATGAAGCGCTGGGCACCGGGGCGAACCACCATACGCCGGAATTTGATATCGATGAGAGCGGTCTCAAGGTCGGCGTCGAAGCGGCACTCGCCTATGTCCTCGCCATGCTTGAAGAGAAAACGGAGATCAAGTCTTTCCATAAGGAGGATCTGAAGCTCATGCTGGAGAGAGCGGAATAGATAAGGTTGTTGGGTTCAGGTTGACAGGTTTCAGGATCGGAGAACGCGCACGGAGAGCCCCTTTCCGGAGGAAAGGGGGGACAATACGCATGTTACATGACAAAAGTTTGAAAGCAGGGATTAGTGGCTAGGGATTAGGAGCCTCGAGTGACTAGTCACGGGTGACTGAGAGACATCAGACTCTCTCGTATCGTCATTTCGAGCGTAGCGAGAAATCTTTCTAGGGAAACACTGATTAAATCGTTGTCAGCTTTTACTCTTGAATTTTTATACATGACGAGGAATAACCTGACGCGAATAGCGAGCTATTTAAGGAAGGCTATGACGAAGTCATGTATAAAAATTCTTGTGAAATCTGACTCTGTGATTTAATCAGCGTTTCCCGTGCAGTCCGATAAACGATGTATGTGTGAAAGTAGAAATACCTAGCACCAAGGCGTAGGTTCCCTTCCAGTGCCTATGCGATGATACTTACCGTAGTGTGCCATAGAGATCTCTCGCCAACGCTTTTGATGACGACGGCGCGAAACGCTATCAAAAATCTGCGGTGCTTCGTTATGTTTGCGCCGAACCACCCCCTTTGAACCTCTTTAACCTATAGAACCCAGTCCCAAGTCACTATTCTTTGGAGCCTTTATGACGAATACCATCAAACTTCTTTTCCTTGCGATCCTCACCGTGTTTGCCCTCTGGCGGACACAAAGCCATGATGATGCCATGACACTTGTGACGGCGGGCATGGTGACACTCTGCTTCGTCCTTTCTGCGTGGCATGTGTGGAAAGATCGAAAATAAAAAAAGAGCCTTCGGGCTCTTTTTTTTATGGAGATAAGGAGGCTGTAAGAAGTCAGAGGTCTGAAGTCACAAAGTCTTTGGGCTAAAGTCTTCGACTCTCCCCGTCCCCCTGCCTTTAAGAGATTTGTCTCTTTTGGAAAACGCCAAAGAAGATATCTACGATATGAGCTGAGCTTGAACCCGGAACCTTGAACCTTTATACTAAAGCCATAGAGACGAAATAGATATAACCATTTCCCAAAGGAGATTTTCATGGCAGTCAGAAGAAAAAGAGCAGCAAAAAAGAGCAATGGACATCCATTTCTGGTCCTTCTCTTCTTTATCAGCCTCGTGGTGGGCTCTGCATATATGACAGACCGAATGACGAATGCACCGACGGCGGACAATGCGGATCAGGTGACGGCGATCCGTCATATTTTCAATGACAAGGAAATGCAGGGGCTCGTCCCGAAGGAAGACCAGGGGACGCCAGAGAGCGTGAAAGAAAAGATCAAGGATATCATCAATAAAACCGTCGTCGTCGAAGCCAGGGCAGACGATGAGGATACGCCGAAGGCCGCCGAAGTCACGAAAGCTGACGGGAAGACAGAGCGCATGAAAGAGGATGAGGCGAGAAAGACAGAGCCGGCGAAGGAGGTCTTCAGCATCAGCCATGTCGTCTCCAAGATCACAGGCAAAGAAGAGCCGAAGGCGGAAACACCGACAGAAACGGTCGTGGCTTCCGCTTCTTCCGCAAGGACAGAGAGCGCAGATTCTCGTGAGAGGACATCTGCGCCGGCTCCTTCCTCCGTAAAGAAGACGGAGCCCGCAAAAGCAGCACCTGCAAAGTCCGGCAAGAGTGAAGCCCGTGCGAATGGCAGCTCCGAAAAAGCATTGCCGGCCAAAGCGGCATCCATCTTGCCGCCGAAAGAAAACGCCGGCGGGCAAGTGACCGGCCGCCTTGCCATCGTCATCGATGATGCAGGGCGTGATCTGGACTCCCAGCACATCTATGAACAGATGGGCATCCCGCTCACGCTGGCCGTCATGCCGGATCAGGTGCATACCAGAGATGCCGCACTCTCGTGGCGCGCGCACGGACTTCCCGTGATTCTCCATCAGCCCATGGAGTCCGTCTCTGGCATCGGCATGGAGCCGAAGGTCATCTTGACGTCCATGAGCGATGCGGCCATCCGGCAGATGCTGAGGGACTCGCTTTCGCAGCTGCCGGAAGCCATCGGCATCAATAACCATCAGGGATCGAAGGCTACCATCGACGCGAGGACCATGGATATCGTCATGAATGAGCTTCATCATCGCGGGCTCTTCTTCTTCGACAGCCACACAAACAGCACGACGGCTGCGGACAAGGCTGCGAAGACATACGGTGTGCCCTATGTGAGAAATGACCTCTTCGTCGATAATTCGGCCTCCGTCTCTGACATCTGTGCGATGATCCAGGAGGGCGCCGATCGCGCGAAGAAAAAGGGCACGTATATCATCATCGGCCACTGCCGCCCGCACACCGCCGAAGCCTTCCGCCAGATGGTACCGAAGCTCAAGGCACAGGGGATCGAATTTGTGTACCTGTCGTCGTTAAAAACGTGACTGGTAGCTAGTGACTAGTGACTGGTGACTAGTGATTAGGGCGGCTCGTGCTAAGGAAATCGTTAGCGACGCCGCGTCTTGCTTCCTCCTTCGAGTAATGCTTTTAAGTTAAGCGGCAGAACATTCTTGGCTCCCCATCGGGGGAGCTGCCCGAAGGGCTTGTGCAAGCGAACTTGATTTTTAGGAGCATAGCGACGCGAAAATCAAGTGAGACGCCATTTTGAGCGCAGTGAGATGGGACATGCCAGCGGTCGGCAGACCGATTGCGCTATCGTTTTTCTTTTATCGTCATCCTGAGCGTGAAGCCGAGGGATCTTTGTCACTTGCAGTGAAACAGATCGAGCTGCTCATCGAAAACGGGAGACCTGCTATACGCAGGCCTTCGGGCATCGCCCCCTCAAAAAAGGCGGCGAAGCCGCCACCTTCCCCATAGAACCCATAGAACCCATAGAACCCATTGAGCCCATTGCCCAAAAATATTTTCCATACAAAGGAGCATACGCTATGTCAGATACACGAAATCTCGTCCTCATTTCCGGCGGTACGTCCGGCATCGGCCTCGCAGCGGCGAAGATCCTTTCTCGGGAAGGCTATGAGCCGATTCTCCTCGGTCGCGATGAGGAAAAGGGACAGCTTGCAGAGAAACAGGCAGCGGGCAGCCATTTCATCCGCTGCGATGTGACGAAGACGGAGGAGTGCCATGCGGCCGCAGAGGCTGCTTCTCGTCTTGGGAAGATCCATGGTCTGGTGCTGTCCGCTGGTATCTATGGAGAGCAGCTTCTGGAAAATACGACGGACGCAGACATCGAGGAGTTCTTCTCCGTGAATGTATTCGGTGCGATGAAGCTCGCCCGTGCGGTGATCCCCTGGATGCGCGGCGCAAAGGGGAGCATCGTCTCCGTGGCCTCGGATGCCGCACTTGAGGGCAATGTGCAGTGCAGCCTTTACAGTGCGACCAAGGGGGCGCTCACTTCTTTCACACGCTCGCTGGCCTTAGAGCTTGCTGTCGATGAGATCCGTGCGAATGTCGTCTGCCCGGGGGATGTCGATACGCCGCTGCTTGAAAGGCAGCTGGCAGTCTATGGCGGCAGCCGCGAGGAAATGGCAGAGTGGTATCCCCTGGGCCGCATTGCGAAAGCATCTGAGGTGGGCGAAGTGATCGCATTTCTGATCTCCGAGAGGTCTTCCTTCATGACAGGGGCGGTGATCCCTGTCGATGGTGGACTGACAGACTGGTGACTTGTGGCTAGTGACTAGTGACTGGGGACTAGGAGACATCAGACTACCATATCGTCATTTCGAGCGAAGCGAGAAATCTTTCTTGCAGACCGCTAAACGAAGAATGTGTGAAAGCAGAAATACGTAGCACCAAGGCGTTGTTTCCGTACCGGTGTCTATGTGATACTGACAGTAGTGCAAGAAAGACTCTCGGCTGCGCTTCCGATGATGACGGCGCGAAGCGCTATCAAAATTCTGCGGCGCTTCATTATTTTTGTGCCGCACCACCATTTCTCATTTCACATTTCTAATTTCTCATTCTAGCAAAGCTTTCATCCACAATCAAAGGACGCCCCGCCCAAGGGCTAACCCCGAACCTTCCTACTACCCACTCCCAGAGAAATACGTTATAATAAATATAGCTTGATCCTTGTAAATTAAACCAGAAAATCCGGGAAGGCCGGAGAAGGAGGGACTTATGAGTGAAGAAATGGAAAAGACACCGGTTGTCCGTCAAGAGAATGCTCCTGTCGTGAAGGAATCGCAGCTGCCGGCAGAGAAGAAAGCCGCTGAAGTACCGGCTGTCGCCCGAGCAAAGGAAGAAGCCCATGTCGACTCTCCGGAAGCTGATGTAGAGATCCGTATCATTGATAACCGGGATGAAGAAGCCGAGAACCTCATCCGCTGGGCGGCAGGACGCGCCGGCGTGATCGTGGCGGCTCCTGTCCTCGGGACGGTCGCTCTGGTCGCTAATGAAGTCTACATGATCGCGAAGGTCGCGAAGGTGTATGATGTCGAAGTGAACCAGACCGCGATCCTTTCCTTCATCGGTTCGCTTGGCGGGACGGTCATCGGCACGACGCTTGCGACACTGATCCCGATCTCCATCATGCAGATCCCGATCGGCGTCACCGTCACCTATGGCGTCGGCAAGGCCGCGCAGCGCTGGATCAAAGACGGCATGCCGGACGATACCCGCCCGTACCGCGCTGTTTTTGAAGAAGAAAAGGCGCTGGCAGCATCTGAAGAAAAGGAACTCGAAGAAAATCCGAAGAAAGACGAACCGCTCGGAGATGAGAAGAAGGACTTCACCAAGGAATTGAAAAAGAATTGGGAGGACGTGTATCCGGAAAAGGCACATGCCAAGATGAATGAACTGGCCGATCAGCTTTCGGAATCTGTCACGGTGCTTGGCGATAAATTCCTCTCTGCCCTCAAAAAAGTCGGCGTGACCGATGAACAGATCGAGAAGGCGAAGTACACCGCGCTCGGCGCTTCGGAGATCGCACAGGAAACGGCAGAAAAGGCCGCCAAGGATCTGCAGGCTATCGCGCGCATCAAGTCGAGAGAATTCAAGAAGGATGCGGCGAAGAAGGCGGAGGTCGTGAAAGCGCAGGCCAAGGACCAGATGGAAGTGCTCCAGCAGAAGCGGGAAGAGATGAAGCGCCAGTCTGAAGTCCAGTCCCAGCAGATGAAGCTCAAGTCCGAAAAACTGAAAGCGCAGGCACGCGTCCAGATGCAGGAAGCGAAGATTCAGGCGAACAAGCTGAAGATCCAGGCCGAAGAATTCAGAAAGCAGGCGGAAGAGCAGGCAGAAACGGCGAAAGCCTCTGCTCAGGAATTTTCTGAAAAAGTAAAAACGCAGGCGGCAGAATACAAAGAAGCCGCCCAGGCCAGGGCCGCAGAAGCGAAAGAAAGCCTCAAGCAGACCGCCAGCGAATACAAGGCAAAGATCGAAGAACGCGCAGCCAAGAAGCAGGCAGAAGCCAAGAAAGAAGGAAATCCCGGTGAAAATCCTGGAACAGCTGAAGAAACTGGTGGCACCGCTCAGGAAGCTCCTAAAAAAGACTGAGCCGGCGTCTTCGGTAGACGGACTTCATAAAGAGGAGATCGGCGGCGTCCTGCGCCGCGAGATCTCACCTTGGGCGCGCCGCCGCATCCATCACCGCCGTGCGAATCACCCGTGGGTGAGAGGACGGCGCGCGAAGCTCTCGTTTTTTGAATAAAAAGGTTTCGGGTTCAGGTTGATAGGTTCACGGTTGAAAGCAGGGATGAGTGACTAGGAGACTCTCGTATCGTCATTTCGAGCGAAAGCGAGAAATCTTTGTCATTCGCGGTTAGGTGGGCAATGATTAGAAAGATCAAAACTGGAAATCTGCTATCCGCAGACTTTCGGGCATTGCTCTATTTATACTCTGCGGCGCTTAGATCCTTCGACTCAGCTGCCATTATTCAGATAATTGTTTCCCTAACATACAGCTTTTTTCTCCGCTCAGGATGACGAAAAGCGCCGCACCACCCCCCTTTGAACCCGTAGAACCCACAGAACCCGCTGAACCTCTTTTGTACGCAATCAAAGGGCAACACGCCCGAGGGGCTAACCCTGAACTCTGAAGTTTGAAAGCAGGGATAAGCGGCTAGGGATTAGAAGCAAGCAGTGATTGAAGTAGCGCATTTAGCACGTTGACTGTTCCGCAAGGAAGATCTGCAGGCTTCGCTCGAGATGACGATACGCGCGAAGCGCTACCAAAATTCTGCGGCGCTTCTGATTTTTATGCGCCGCACCGCCCCCGTTAAACCCATAGAACCCGCTCCCTTCTTCCTTCGCAGTCAATGGGGCACCGCGCCGGGGATAACCCTAAAACTTGAAGTTTGAAAGCAGGGATAAGTGGCTAGGGATTAGGGATTAGACGGCTCAAGTGACTAGTGACTGGTGACTTGAATACCACTTTAGGGCATCGCCTATATATATTTGCGGCGAAGCCGCCACCTTCATTCCTAATTCCTCATTCCTAATTCCTCATTCGAGCAGAACTTTCATTCACAATCAAAGGGCAGTACGTCCCACGGGCTAACCCAAAAAACTCCCTCTTGACTTGCCTTTCCAATCAGCCTATAATAACAAAAGTTATGTAAAGGCAAGGATGAAGACGTTTCGCATGGACCTCATGCACAGAGAGCTTTCCGATGGTGGGAGGAGAGCGTTGGGACTGCGGATGGATCACTTCAGAGCTGCGGGGAAGAAAAGCCCCGACGGGACATCGTTAATTGTACCGAGTGGCCACAAGGTCATGAGGGTGGTACCACGGGAAATCAATTCTCGCCCCTTATCGGGCGGGAATTTTTTATTTTGGTCATTTGTATGACCCCAGGAGGAAATTCGTCATGGACTACAGCAAGACCCTGCACTTACCGGAAACTGAATTCCCGATGCGCGGCAACCTTCCGAAAAAGGAACCGGGCTTCGTAGAATTCTGGCAGCAGAATCATTTGTATGAAAAGAGAATCGAAAAGAGAAAAAAGGAAGGCGCACCGACCTTTGTACTGCACGATGGCCCGCCTTATGCAAACGGCAAGATCCACATCGGTCATGCGCTGAATAAGACACTGAAGGATATCATCGTCAGATACCACCACATGGCTGGCAATGAAGCCATCTATGTACCGGGCTGGGATACCCATGGCCTGCCGATCGAATACGCCGTACTCAAGGACTCCGGTGAAGATCGCGCGAACATGACTCCGCTGGAACTGCGCAGGAAGTGTCTCGCTTACGCGAAGAAATGGATCGAGATCCAGAAGGAAGACTTCATTCGTATGGGCGTTGTCGGCGATTTCGCACATCGCTATGTCACCTTCGACCCGCATCTGGAAGCGAAGGAACTGGAAGTTTTCGGCGAAATGGCGAACAAGGGCTACATCTACAAGGGCAAGAAGGCCGTTTACTGGTGCACTCACTGCGAGACGGCACTGGCCGAAGCAGAGATCGAATACAAGGACAGAAAGTCTCCGTCCATCTATGTCAAATACCCGATGATCGACGTCCATGGCCTCCAGCCGGAAGGCGTAGATCCGAGCAAGGTCTTTGCCGTCATCTGGACCACCACCCCGTGGACCATCCCGGCTTCCTGCTACATCAGCGTGAATCCGAAATTCACCTATGTCTGGGTACACAACAAGGCTGCTGATGAATACTATCTCATGAATAAGGAGCTTGCTCCGGCATCCCTTTCCGACTGCAAAGTCGAAGATTATGAATTTGTCGGACGTGAAATGCTGGGCTCTGAACTTGACCTTGCGAAATTCGAACACCCGCTGGCTCATTTCGCTCCGGAAACCTACGGCGACCGCACCATCTATGTTCTGGAAGGCAACCATGTCACGCTGGATGCCGGCACCGGCTGCGTTCATACCGCACCGGGACACGGCGTCGACGACTTCGAAGTCTACAAGACCTATGAAAATGCCGGCAAGCTCCACCAGCCGATCGTCTGCCCGGTCAATGAAAAAGGCCACATGACGGCAGAAGCCGGCGAATTCCTCGTCGGTAAGACCATCTGGGAAGCGGAAGGCCCGGTGATCTCTACCCTCGCTCATGAAGGCAGACTCCTCGGCAAGAAATCCCTGCACCATCAGTACGCGCACTGCTGGCGCTGCAAGCAGCCGGTCATCTATAGAGCGACCGATCAGTGGTTCGCTTCCATCAACGATTTCCGCGACAAGGCACTGAAAGCCGTCGATGACACCCGTTTCATCCCATCCTGGGGCCATGACCGTCTCTACAACATGATCCGTGATCGTCAGGATTGGTGTATCTCCCGCCAGCGCTCTTGGGGCGTTCCGATCCCGGCTTTCTACTGCGATGACTGCGGCAAGTGGATCATCACGCCGGAAACCATGAAGAAGGTCGAAGAGATCGTCGAAAAAGAGGGCACCGATGCATGGTGGGCGCATTCCGCAGAAGAACTTCTGCCGGAAGGATTCAAATGCCCGCACTGCGGCGGCACACATTTCCATAAAGAAAAAGACATCATGGACGTATGGTTCGACTCCGGCTCCACATGGAACGGCGTCCTCCGCTACCCGCATGAAGAGTCCTGGAAGGATATGTCCTATCCGTGCGACCTCTACCTCGAAGGCTCTGACCAGCACCGCGGCTGGTTCCACTCCTCTCTTCTGACTTCTGTCGCTGTCAATGGCCATGCGCCATACAAGGCTGTCCTCACCCATGGCTTCACCATGGACGGCGAAGGCAGAAAGATGAGTAAGTCTGTCGGCAATGTCGTCGCTCCGCAGGATGTCATCAACAAATACGGCGCTGATGTCATGAGACTCTGGATCTCCTCTGTCGACTACCAGGGCGATGTCCGTCTGTCTGACAAGATCGTGAAGTCCATGAGCGACGTCTACAGAAAGATCAGAAATACATTCCGCTACCTGCTCGGCAATCTGTCCGACTTCGATCCGAAGACCGACTCTGTCGCTTACGCAGATATGGAAGAACTCGACCGCTGGGCACTGCTGCGCATGGAACAGGTCAAGGAGACTGTCCTCAAAGCCTATGATGACTATGAATTCCATGTCATGTACCACGCTGTCCACAACTTCTGCACGGTCGATCTCTCTGCGATCTATCTCGATATCCTAAAAGACCGCCTCTATACGGAAAAGGCTGACTCCAAGCTGAGAAGAAGCGCACAGACCGCGATGTATGAGATCCTGACTACGCTGGTCCGCCTCGTCGCTCCGGTCCTCTGCTTCACCTCCGAAGAAGTATGGCAGGCTCTTCCCAATAAGGAAGAAAGAGAATGGTCTGTCCATATGTCCGATATGCCGAAGGTCAATGAAGCATACCTTGACAAAGCACTCGATGAAAAATGGAAGAAGCGCCTCGCTGTGAGAAGCGTCGCTATGAAGGCACTCGAAGAAGCCCGTCAGGCGAAGGTCATCGGCCATCCGCTCGATGCGGAAGTCACCGTTTATGCGGACGGCGAAGCCTATGACATCGTCAAAGCGATGGAAAAAGAACTCGCAGACTTCCTCCTCGTGTCCCAGACGCACATCGTTTCCGGTACAGCAGCGGCTCCGGAAAATGCGGCTTCGAATGAAGAAGGCACGGTGAAAGCATCTGTCGCTGTCTGCACGCTCGCCAAGTGCGAACGCTGCTGGAAACGCTCGGCGGATGTGGATGCCGATCCGAAGCACCCGGGCGTCTGCGCGCGCTGCGCACATGTCCTCACCGAAATGGGCGAATGATATTGGCAAATAAAAAGCATGCTCCGAAAGGAGCGTGCTTTTTTTAGTGACTGGTGACTAGGGGAGTTTCTTACTTCAATAGCTCGCTATTCGCGTCGGGTTATTCTTTGTCATGTATAAAAATTCAAGAGTAAAATCTGATAACGATTGAATCAGTGTTTCCCTAGACTTTATCTTCGATGTTGACTATAATGTAGGTAAATAACAACATTATAATCAGAAATGTAGGTAAATAACAACATGGGAAGAGGAAAAGTCATTCTGTATCCACAGGTACAGAAAAAATTAGAAGACTTGGGACACCGCATCAAACTGGCGCGGCTTCGCCGGAAACTCACAATAGAGATGGTGGCAGAGCGTGCGAAGATTTCGCGTTTCTCTGTGCGCGAGGTAGAGAAGGGCTCGCCTTCTGTAGCGATTGGCATCTATGTCAATGTGCTGATGGCGATCGGGATGGTGAAGGAACTGGACAATTTCCTGGCAGATGACCCGTTGGGACGCATGCTGCAGGATGATGAGCTGTTGAAGTATAAGCGAAAGGGAACTGAATGAAAGACGAAAAAAGTTATGAATTGCACGCCGCCTGGGAGGAAGGACACCGCATCGGACGCCTCATCATCAGCCATGACCGGCGGGGGCAGATGATTGCGTTCGAGTATGAGGAAGACTGGCTGGAGAAGCACCCGGGCTTTATGCTGGACCCAGCGCTGTTTCCTTTTCCCGGGCGGCAGTATGCAGAAGCGGGCCTGTTTGGCTTTTTGGAAGATGCTTCACCGGACCGATGGGGACGGGAGCTTCTGAAGCGGAAAGAACAAGAGATGGCCGAAAGGGAAGGGAGATCTCCAAGAGAGCTCGATGCCTGCGATTTCCTGCTCGGCGTGGAGGATGATGTACGGATGGGCGGTATCCGTATCTATGATGGCAGCGCATATATTTCTCACGACAAACGGCGGGTACCACCGCTGACAAGCCTCCGGGCGCTGGAAGACTGCGCTCACGCTTTCGAGCGGGCAGGCGCCGTTTTACAGAATACCGATTTTCAGGATTTGATTTCCATTGGGTCCTCCTTGGGCGGTGCCCGCCCGAAAATGAATGTCATCGACGAGGCAGGCGAAATCTGGATTGCCAAGTTTCAATCCGATCGGGACAGGGAGCACACGGAAAGCTGGGAGTATCTGACTCATGAGCTGGGGGAGAAGTGCGGCCTTCATATGGCAGAGGCGAAGCTGGAAATGATAGGAAATCGGAGCTGCTATCTCACGAAACGCTTTGACCGTGAACAGGATGCGCGGATTCATTTCGCTTCTGCGATGACGATGGTCGGCAAGCGGGATGGAGATGATGCTTCTTTTTTTGATATTGCGGAATGTATCAGCTCCCTCAGCTGTGATGCCAAAAATGACCTGCAGGAGCTGTGGCGGCGTGTGACTTTTAGCGTACTCGTAAATAATACGGACTGTCACCTTAGAAATCACGGCTTTCTGCTGACCGAAAGAGGTTGGCGTCTCGCACCGGCGTATGATATCAATCCAAATTTCTATACTAAAGATTTCGCACTGGCTATCGATGAGAGAAACCGAAGACCAGACCTGCAGGCGGTGATAGAGACGGCTCCCTACTATGAAGTGGCATGCCCTCGCGAGGAAATCGAGCGCATGCAGGAAATCATTCAGGTGGAGTACCCCTTTCTGGCAGAAAAATGCCGGATTCCGAGAGAGGAAATCGTAAAGATAGAACGCATCTGGCAAAGATGGCGCATATGACGTGTGGTGCCTGGTACAAAAAAAGCAGCCCTTCGGCTGCTTTTTTACTTGATATACATTTCATACACGATCTTGCAGAAGAAGATCGAAAGGACCAGAAGAATGATCGGCTTCACATTGCGCGCGCCGCCCTTTTCAAAGTAAAGCGCACCCAGATAGTTGCCTGCCATCCCGAAGAGGCCGGCGATGATGCCCAAGGGGAAGAGTACCTTGCCATGCAGGAGGAAGATGCAGAGCGCAGCGATATTCGTCGTCGAATTGATGACCTTCGTCACGCCGTTCGCCTCTTTCAGAGGAAGATGCGCGATGCCCGTCAGAAGCAGCAGCAGGAAGGTGCCGGTGCCGGGGCCGTAGAAGCCATCATACACGCCGAGGAAGAGGGCAGTCACCATGCTGAGGATGACCGTTTTCTTATACGTATACGGCGATTTCTCTGTGACCAGTACATTGCCGCGCGTGAGGTAGAGCCCTGTCGCGGGGAGAACGATCAGCATGAAGATCATGAAGATCTTCGCATCCATCAGGAGAGCAAGATTCGCGCCCAGCGAGGAACCGGCGAAGGCGCAGACCACGCAGGAGAGCGAGAGTTTCCACGGGATGAAGCCGCTTTTGGCAAATTTGAATGTCGCAAGCACTGTCCCCATCGTCGAGCTCATCTTATTTGTCGCAATGGCATTATGGACGGGAAGCCCGGAGAGCAGGTAGCCCGGCAGGGAGATCAGCCCGCCGCCTCCGGCGATGGCATCGACGAAGCCCGCAAGCATGACCAGCGGGCAGATGACAACATATTGAAGAAATGTTTCCATGGGTAGCTCCTTAGTGACTGATGATGAGAGATTGCTTTAGTGGATTCTGTTTTCTGAAAACAGCCGATTTCCTTATCATAGCATATCTGAGGAGGATGGGAAATGAAAAACTGCGGGCCTGCGAATGAAAGCCCACAGTTTTTTGGCGTAGGGGAACAAAATGCGAGGAAAGCAGTATTTCCTTACGAAAGGCAATGGATAGAGAGCCGCACTTGGTTTTTCTTTTTACTGATCCATTATTTCAATGTACCTATGATCTCGGCGCAGGCGCTGCAGGCCGGGCAGTCGCAGAAGCGAGCGCCCTTTTCCTTGATGTCCTTCGCATGAGCGAGGAGGGCAGCGGCTCTTTCCTCCCCGAAGAGTGCTTTGCCGGCGTCGGAGCCGGCAAAGCCGATCAGTCCATCGATCGGCATGATGTCTGCTTCGGCTTCCTTTTTCAGAATAGCCGTGGCTGCTTCTTCGTCAGCGGTGCCGGCTGCAGCGAGCCACTTTTCTGCGGTGGCTTTGGCTTCGGCGCAGGCAGAGGGAGCGGCGATGAGCTTCTTTACTTCTTCGGTGAGTGTGTTTCTGATTTCTTCTGTCATGAGAATCATCCTTTCTTGTACTTGTTTTGTATCGGTATATTTATTATACTTGGCATAGATAAAGATGCAAGTACGCAGAATTTTCTGACCAAGTATGGTGAATGATACTAAGGATGGAATTTCTGCAGGAATCACCGGAGGGTATGTGTGATGTTCTTTCTGTTCCCTATCTCCTGAGAACAACAGAGGAGGGCGGTGAATCTGTCCGTGCTGCGCTCACATCTTTTTGGAGGTCTTTATGAATCAACAACTCTCGTATGAGGAATTTCTTACCCGGCTGGATTCTTTTATTCTGACGGAAAAGGGGAATTGCCCGGTGACAAGTGTCTTACAGCTCTTGCAGGGAAAGTGGAAGATGCAGATCATCTATCTGCTCTGCGTGAAAAGCCCGATGCGTTTCGGCGAATTTCGAAAGTTTCTTCCCGGTCTGACGAATACGATGCTGACGAATGCATTGCGTGAGCTGGAGGGGCTGGGCATTGTCAGACGGAAACAGTTCAATGAAATTCCGCCCCATGTCGAGTACAGTCTGACGGAAAAGGGACTGGATCTGCTTCCTGTGTTCCATGCCATACTGAACTGGGGCATGAAGTATGTGCCGTGAACGAAGTCTCATGAAAGAGCGGAGACAGGGAAGAGAGGGCTTCCTGTGATGACATCCATATCCGGTTCATGGCGTTTCTTCTGTTTGACAAGGTACAGGTTCTCCTGTACGATGGGGAGGAACGTTTTTTTATCGAGGGCTTATATGGGGGATGTGAATGATGCAAGAGAGGAGAATAGAAGGATGAAGGCGAGACTGAAAATTGCGTACAGTGATGAAGCCTGGAGCATGATAGGTGAGATCGAGGGACGGAAGAGCGTACGTCTGAAGGATAGCCACATCAAGGGGTAGAAGCACTATGTGCCGCAGATGACGTGGTATTCTGCACAGGAAGGGGTGGCCTCTCTTCCTGTCGGAGACCAGGAGTGCTATCGCTATCTGTACTATCTGTATCTGTCTTGGAAAACAGATGCCAAGCTGCCGCTCTCAGCCGTTCTCCTTTGCGAATATATCATTGATCACTTCTGGGAGTATGTCCGCTTTACGGCAAACAGTACCTATCCCATGGAATGATACCGGCAAAGCCGCCGGAAACGAAACCGTTTCCGGCGGCTTTTTACTTTTTATAACAAGTCTGTTATAAAAGAAGCAATCATGCTTTTATATGGTTGCTTGTACTTCTGATGAAAGAGACTAGGAGACATCAGGCATCAGACTTCTAGTATCTGATGTCTGCAAGTCTCTAAGTCTAAAGTCTCTAAGCCTCTTAGTCTAATTCCTAGTCACCAACCACTTCGTCTTATATCAAGATTGTTATGATATAGGGGATACACTCCCATCAACATGCCTTTTGTGATAGGAATGTGAATTCTCTTCGTTTCTGCCTGTTTCAGTATTGGAAGAAATAGAGAATTTCAAGTAAGATGTATACAGATGAAGCAATCATACGGACAACGTACACAGTTCGAGACATAGAGTGATAAAAAAATGGAGGATTTACTCATGAAAAAGTTAAAGATCGCTTATACTGACAAAGCTAAGGAAATCTTCGGGGCTATCGCCGGCCGCGAGCAGGCTGACTTCGCCCGCACTGATTTCACGGATGTAGCTGCTGTCGTTATCACGGATCAGGACAAAGATGTCCTTCAAAAGGAAATGATTGCCGCTTTCAAGATCCCGGTGCTGATGATCAAGACCGGCGAAGGCCTGACAGAAGACGCACTGCTTTCCAAAGTATACCGCGTCATGGATCTCAATGAGACCGACCATGATTTCTACGCTCGCCAGATCGAGAGCGCTGCGGCTCACTATGAAGAAGATGTGCTGCCGCCATTCTTCCGTGACCTCAAGAAATATGTCGAAAATGGCTACTCCCAGTTCGATTGCCCAGGCCACCAGGGCGGTGCTTTCTTCCGCAAGCATCCGGCTGGACGCGCATTCTATGAATTCTTCGGCGAGAATACCTTCCGCGCTGACCTCTGCAACGCTGACGTAGCGATGGGCGACCTTCTGATCCATGAAGGTCCGGCATTGGCAGCACAGAAACACGCAGCACGCGTATACAATGCAGACAAGACCTACTTCGTACTGAACGGTACCTCCACTTCGAACAAGGTGGTTCTGAATGCAGTCCTGACACCGGGCGATATCGTTCTCTTCGATAGAAACAACCATAAATCCATCGACCATGGCGCACTGGTTCTGGCAGGCGCGACCCCGGTCTATCTGGAAACCGCAAGAAATGCGTTCGGCTCCATCGGCGGCATCCTGGAACACTGCTTCGATGAAGACTACATCAGAAAGCTCGTCGCTGAAAAAGATCCGGTGAAAGCACAGGCAAAGCGCCCGATCCGTCTCGCAGTCATCCAGCTCGGCACCTACGACGGCTGCATCTACAATGCCCGTCAGGTCGTAGATAAGATCGGTCACCTCTGCGATTACATCTTCTTCGACTCCGCTTGGGTCGGCTACGAACAGTTCATCCCGATGATGAAGGACTGCAGCCCGCTGCTGCTCGACCTCGGACCGGAAGATCCGGGCATCTTCGTCAGCCAGTCCGTCCACAAACAGCAGGCTGGGTTCTCCATGACCTCCCAGATCCACAAGAAAGACTCCCACATCAAGGGTCAGGATCGCTACGTACCGCATAAGCGCGTGAACAACGCATTCATGATGCATGCATCCACCTCTCCGCTCTACCAGCTCTTCGCAGCACTCGATGTCAATGCGAAGATGCATGAAGGCGAAGGCGGCAAGAAGCTCTGGGTCGACGCTGTAAAGACCGTGATCGAGACCAGAAAACAGGTGCTCCGCAACTGCCACTACATCCGTCCGCTCGTACCGCCGATGGTCCACGGCAAGAAGTGGGAAGAGGGCAATACCGAACAGATGGCAAATGACATGGATTACTGGGCATTCGAACCGGGCGCTAAATGGCATGGTTTCGATGGCTACGGCAAGGGCCAGTACTTCATCGATCCGATGAAGCTGCAGCTCGTGACCGAAGGCATCGACGTAGAAAATGGCGGCTATGAAAAATTCGGTATCCCGGGCAACATTCTCGCAAACTACCTGCGTGAAAACGGCATCATTCCGGAAAAATGCGACCTGAACGACATCCTCTTCCTGATGACTCCGGCAGAAAGCGCGACCAAGATGGATGACCTCGTAGCGAAACTCATCCGCTTCGAACAGCTCATCGACGAAGATGCTCCGATGTCTGAAGTACTCCCGTCCATTTACAACGCATACGAAGAAAAATACAGAGGATACACCATCCGCCATCTGTGCCAGGAAATGCATGATTTCTACAAAGACCGCAAAGTATCCACCCTGCAGAAGCAGCTCTTCCTCGCTGACTACTTCCCTGAATATGTGATGAATCCGCAGGAAGCACAGTTCGAATACATGAGAGGCCACGGCGACCTCGTCGACCTCACCGAAGCGGAAGGCCGCATCGCTCTTGAAGGCGCTCTTCCATATCCGCCAGGCGTTCTCTGCGTACATCCGGGTGAACGTTGGTCCAAGACCGCAGTCACTTACTTCTTAGACCTTGTCGAAGGCATCAACCAGCTCCCTGGCTTCGCTCCTGAAATCCAGGGCGTCTATGTACAGACCGGCGAAGACGGGCTGAAACATGCTTACGGCTATGTTCTGAAGAAAGAATTTGAAAAATAAAGCAACGCTTCGTTGACGGCAAGGGGAGCGGGAAGCATCGCTCCCCTCGCCATCAATGAGACACAGACAAATACATAAGGGGATCATCATGCGCAAAAGTGCAAATAAAATGAGCGTCCTTCAGCTGAGCATCCTCACTGCGGTGAATATGATGGGCTCGGGCATCATGAAAGCAGCCGGTCACGAAGGCAGCGAGCTTTCCAAGACGAAATTCGTCGCATTCGTTGCCTCCATCTACAGCCTGTATGCATGCTATGCATCCGACTTCGATGCCATGACCTACGGCGCTCTGGTTTCCTTCCTCGGCTGGACACTCTACGGCTTCACTTTCTATCGCTTTGACCTGAAGAAAGCGAAAGCGGACAACGAAGCTGCCGGCGCAGCCAAAGGGACAGCGTAAGAACGCTGCGTGAGAATCTGTCACTCCTCTGTCGATCCGGCGGAAACCAAGAATAAAAATAATATCATCCTTTAAAAACAAAACGGTCTGCCAACGTCTAGGCAGACCGTTTTGTTTTGCGTTTTTATTGCGAACATAACGTTTGAAAGAAGGGATTGGGGAGGAATGGCTAGGGATTCGGCGCCTCGAGCGACTGATGACCAGCACTTCTCACTAAGTCCAGAAGGTGGCAAATCGAAATACCAGTCACTAGTCACCAGTCACCAGTCACTAGTCACCATTTTCCCCTCATTTGCTTTTTCTTTCAGCTAATGATATAATTTATACAGAGGTATCGAAAATACCATAAACAAAAAAGCATAAAATATACAAATGCAGGCTTGCATTTTGGAAACTTTGCTTTTTCTCACAAGAGTTTTGAAAAGTCCATTTCCGATGGGCTTTTTATAGTAGAAAAATAAAAGGAGGCGAGAACGATGATGGGGATCGATGAACTGATGGATCTCACAATGTACAGCAGCATGTACCTGCTCTTTTACATGGCCTATTTCTATGTAGAAGGTGCGAACCTTCTGGTGCCGTGCCGTGTCAATGCCAATTTCAAACGGATCCTGTCTCGTTTTGCCTCTTTCTTCAGAGGTTTCATCGGCGCAGGGGGATGGAGAGCATCTGCTGCTCTCTGATCTTTTTGCGTACCTGTTTTTTGCTTGGCTTGAAAGAGTAAAAAAGGATCGGAAAAGCAGCAGCCGTACCGGAAGCGTTGCCTCATGGGGCCGCTTCTTTCTATTTCATGCGGCGGTGGGGCGCGGATATTGTGCCTGCCTTTGGCTTTTGAATGCGCCAGAGGATCCTTTTCTGACAGTGAAAAGAGACGCCGCAGGGCGTCTTTTTTTGATGAAATCTCTGGAGAGTGAGCTTTGATGTACTCCTTAATCGAAGATATAAAGAAATTATTATCCGTGATGCTGCCGATCCTGGTCGCGCAGATCTCGACAGCGGGCATCACTTTTATCAATACGACCATGGCGGGGCATGCCGGAAGCGATGACCTCGCAGGCGTATCGGTGGGCGCGGGACTTTTCTATCCGCTTCTGGCTTCCATCGTGGGACTGCTCATGGCGGGAACACCGCTTATGGCGACGCTTCTTGGTGAAAAGAAGCCGGAAGGACTTCCTTATGTGGTCCGCGCAGGACTTCTGATCGGGCTTGTGATCTCCTTCCTGTTCGGGGCAGCCTATGTACTTTTCATCGATGACCTTCTGACGTCGCTCACGCTGGAAGCGGAAGTGGCATATGTGGCGCGCTACTATCTCATGACGATGGTGGGCGTGGTCTTCTTCATTTCCATGATCGTCCCCCTTCGCTGTCTGACGGATACGGCAGGCTCGACGTCGACTTCCATGAAGCTCTTCCTGATGGCGCCGCCGGTCAATGCTGTATTCAACTATCTTTTCATCTATGGGCATTTCGGTCTGCCGCGTCTGGGCGGGATCGGTGCCGGTCTTGCGACGATGCTGACCTATGGTTTCCTTTTGGCTCTTTTCCTTATCGTCGTACTGAAGTCCTCTGCACTCAAGGGGCATGAGATCTTCCATTCGATCCTCGTGAAGCATTCCGACGTCAAGGAGTACCTGATCGTTGGTGTGCCGAGCGGACTTTCCATTTTTATGGAAATGAGCCTTTTCAGTCTGATCATCGTATTTCTTGCCCGTTATGGCACGGACACGCTGGCTGCCTACCAGATCGCGGATAACTTCGCTTCTCTCGTCTACATGCTACCCGTCTCCTGCTCGATGGCGCTCACCATCCTCATTGCGACAGCTGTCGGCGCGCATGATATCCCGCTCGCTCGCCGCTACAAGAAGGCCGGCTTTGTCGTAGCCCTCTCCGGAGCGGCGATGACGGCTGCGATGACGGTGCTTTTCCGCTCTTCCATCGGAAATATGTATACGAACGATGCGATCGTCGCCTCCATTGCCGGACAGTTCCTGATCTATAGTGCAGGCTGGCAGCTCTTTGATGCGATCTCCACCCCGATCCAGGGGATCCTCCGCGGTCTCAAGGATACGCGTGTCTCCTTTATTCTGATGGTCATTGCGTACTGGGGCGGCTGCTTCCCGATGAGCCTTTTCCTCGACCATGTGGTCGGTCTCGGAGCAGACTCCTACTGGCTCGGGCTGGTCTTCGGCGTCGGCTGCTCGGCCATGCTGATGGTCCTGCGCCTCGTCTATGTGGAGCGCGTCATGGATGGAGAGGCCCTGCCGTCCTTTGCTTTCTTTATGCACAGGAAGATCACGCATCCTGCTGCCGTCCATGCCGTAGTGGCTTCTAATGTAAAGCAGGCGAAGGAGCTGCTTGCTTTCTGGGAACGTGCTGAAGAAAAACTCGCTTCTCTGATGCAGGACATCAAAGAAGCCGAGGTCGATATATTTACAGAAAACAGAAGGGTGCTTCCGATCGGTCTGTCTCTTCTGACAGATCTGCATTTATGCATCTTAGGCCATGCGACCCGGGCCTACATCCCTTAGGTACGATCAGGGGGATAGGGGCTGTGAAGAAATGAATCCTCATTTCTTCACAGCCCCTTTTTACTTTGCTTTCATTTGGTTCAGGGTTTAGGGTTCAAGGTTCAGG
>OLNZ01000297.1_pt1 | contig 54762 bp, 58 predicted proteins | sample 1672981 | NCBI WGS metagenome assembly OLNZ01 (sample SAMEA3136743, study PRJEB25190) | human gut metagenome | biome: human gut; feature: human-associated habitat; material: faeces | place: Austria | collected 2013 | reverse complement strand
AAAAATTATTAAAATATAGATGATGAATTTGGGACATTTTCCTAAAATAAACAATGGAATTTTATCACAAAATAATCATAAGATTTTCAATAAAAAAATAAATGTTGCAAAAATATTACAATTATATTACATTTTCGACAAAAGTATTGACTATGTCAAAAAATAGTTTAAAATGGAATTAAAGGAAATTAAAAAACTAAGGAGAGAAAGAAATGCCAAGTTGCCTAGGAATATATATAGAGGACGAATTAATTAAATATGCTAAAGTATCTAAAGATCATAACAAATTTAAAGTTGAGGCATATGGTGTAAAGTTCTATGATACTGATATAGAAAAGGTATTAGACCAAATCGTAGAAGAAACATACAGCTTTCAAATACCAATTAGTATTAATATTGGAAAAGAACATTATACATATTCTAATGTGTTTAGCCTGCTAAAACCACAAGACTTGGAAAAAACAATCGAAACAGAATTTGAATTCTTCTGCAATAATAACAACAAAAATAAAAACACTATAGAATACAGATATTTAAAAACAATTAATTTAGAAGACAGAGATAAAGCAAGAATTATATATGCTTATCTAGACAAAGTAAATATTGTAGAAAGACTACAGCTATTAGATAAATATAAAACAAAATACTTATTTCCTATAGCTACAATTGTTCCAAACTTGAATAAGGTAGCAATGCAAGATAACAGCATTATAGTCAACATTGAAAGTGAAACGGAAATCACCACAATCGTCAATGGAAAAGTATATAAAATAGATAAAATAGAACAAGGAATGGGCAAAATATTAAAAGGTATAGCTGAGAGAGAAAGTTCAACACAAAGAGCATACGAAATTTGTAAAAATACTACTGTTTACACAAAAACAGGACAAAATTTAAAAATAGAAGGAAATGAATATTTAGACGAGATAATAACATCATTATTAGAAATAATAGAAAAAGTAAAAGAAAATGTTGCAAATAGTGAACTGGATATAAACAACATATATATAACAGGAATGGGGCTTATAATAAACAATATAGACTTACTGTTCCAAGAAAGCTTTATTGATAAAAAATGCGAAATACTAGTGCCAGATTTCATTGAAAAAACTAATGTAAAAATAAACATCAAAGATTACATGGAAGTAAATTCAGCAATTTCTTTGGCAATACAAGGACTTGACATAAAGAATCAAGCAACAAATTTTAACGATTCAAAAAATACATTACAAGCAATTTGGGGAATACTAAATAGTGATTTAGGAAAAGGAAACAATATATTTAAATCTAAAAAAACAAAACGACAAAAAGTTTCTTTTAAAGATGCAATGCACTCAGAACTAGACATGACAGACAAAATGCTATTAAGGTTAATGACTACGCTTTTATTAATTATTATTTTGTACATTGGTTCTACAGAAGCATTAACACAAAAGATAAATGAAAAGACAAAGTTAGCAGACAAAGTAATAGCAGAAACAGATGCTCAAATAGCTAAAGTACAGCAATATTCTACACTTATTAACACAAGGACAACAGAATATCAAAATATGATAGACAAAATTGATGAAGCAAACACAAGAGTAAGTGATGGATATTCAAGCAAAAATGCAATTCCAAACTTTTTAACTAAAGTAATGTTTAATATTCCAAAGGGAGTACAATTATTATCAATTGAAAATTCATCAGGAAAAAATATTACGATAACAGCACGTTCAGACAAGTATGATCAATTAGGATACTTTAAAGCAGCATTAGATGAAGAGGGAATATTAACAAATATTACAACAACAAAAGGTGTAAAGCAAGACGACGGTTCAATAGATATAATAATAACAGGTCAATTACCATATTAATGTGAAGGAGATAAAATGAGAAAGATACTGATATCAATTTTACTAGTACTATTAATTTTATTAACCTATAGTTTGATTTTTAAAAACATAACAATATCTAAATGGGCAAGCAAAAACTTAAAAAATATCGAGACATCAAGTAACAACTTAAATGCTAAAATTGCTACAGCAAAGCAAAAAAACGATTCAGAATACCCACAAAGTATTGAAGAACTTGAAAAATCAATTAAAAATCTAAAGGTAACAAAGGAAAAATACAAATCTAAAACAGCATATATTGCTGAAAATGTAGAATTAGGAGTAGTACCAACAAAGGAATATAAAATTGAAAGGCTATGGATAGTATTAGAAAATTATGCAAAAAAGGAAGGAATAGAATTAAAACTAGATATAAAAGAATCTTCTAGTGGTAAAGGAAAATACGACTTAGATGTTACACTAAGTGGTGAATATATAGGAATAACAGATTTTTTATACGACATTGAAAAGGATGATACACTAGGATTTAAAGTTCTAAACTTTAAAATACAACCGATGTCTTCTAGCACATCCACAACAAATACGAATAATTCTTCACAAGGAAATGAAAAAGAAACAAAAATAATAGTGGTTGATGCTAGTAAGTTGAAAACAACATTTACAATAGAGGATGTTGGAATAAATTTTGATTAAGGAGATTAAAAATGGTTAAATCAGTAATTAAAGAAATCTTTATCATAATACTTTTAATCCTTGCAATATTGTTAGTTCTAGGTGTTATGTTTTATGATTATAGACCATCTACAAAAACAATACCTACCGCAGTTGCGGAATACCGCTTATCGGCAGATATTCAAGAAGAACTAGATGAAACAATAAAAGCTTCAGAAGTACAAAATATAATAAAAACATATTATATAGATGCTAGTGACCTAAAAGTATATCAACAATCAAAAGCTTATGAAAAAGGAAAACCAAACCCATTTGAAAAAGTCACCTCACAATCAGTAGACGCAAATACAAGTAGCAAAGGAACAGAAGAAAATAAAGATACAAGTTCAGGCAGTTCAGGAAACACAACACAAGGACAGTATTTTAACAATGTAAAATAATTCAGGTAATATTTATTTAGTTAAATATATACAAAAAATTACAAAAAAAGAGGGGGTGAATTTAATGAAAGAACAAAAAGGTATTACATTAGTAGCTTTAATTATAACAATTATTGTTATGTTAATATTAGTTGCAGTTACTGTAGCAGTAGTTGTAAATTCTAACCTAATAGGACAAGCCGAAAAAGCAGCAAATGGATATAAAAATGCTGATGATAAATTAAACACAATAGGAACAGACAATATTATAAAAAATGCAACTCATAATAATATACAAGACTATGTTAATGATTATGAAGCATCAAAAGCATCAACATAATTATGCAGAAATTAGACGAAAAGATTTAGGCATATGCATTTTTAATATGTATATGTCTAATTCTATAAAGAAGGAGAAGAAATTGAATACCATAATTTACTTTTTTATGTTTGCATTAGGTACAGTTTTAGGAAGTTTCTATACTCTAGCAGTATATAGAATCCCTTTAAAACAGAATATAACTCATACAAGATCATATTGTCCGAAATGTAAGCATAGGCTAAATTTTTTAGATTTAATACCAGTATTAAGTTATATATTTTTGGGAGGAAAATGTAGATATTGTGAAAATAAAATAAGACCAAGGTATCTTATACTAGAAATATCATCAGGAATAGCATTCTTATTATTTGGAATTTGGCTTAATATAGATGTCTTTAATATTGAATATACAAAAATAGCAACTTTAATATTTGGAACATTATTTTTTAGCACAGTATTTATTACAATTGGTATTTTTAAAGAACATAAAAAAATACAAAAATCAGTGTTCAATTTTGGAATTATAACAGAAACAATTTATATGATATATCTATACATATTGAACACTAGTATATATAGATATATTATATACACATTATGTTTATTATTAATGGCAGTATTAAACAATAGTAAAAAAATAAACAAACATATAAAAGAGATTATGTTTTTATTGTTTATGCTAATGGGAATTATGGAAATGATTTTAGTAGTATAATGAAAACAAAAAAAATGTTGTAAGGAAGGAAAGTATGTTAAAAAGGAAAAAAGCTAATAATGATAATGGAATAATGGCATCAGATGCAATTATTGCAATTTTGATAATACTTTTATTCTCTGGATTTATTATTTCACTAATTACGAGTATAACGCGAGAAAAGATAAAAATCAAACAAAATAGTTTCACTACAGAAGTTGTAACTAAAATATTTGAATATGTAGAATCTCTTCCATACTCTGAGGTAACAGAAGAAAAACTAATAGAATATGTTAATAGTCAAAATAAGAAGTCTGTAAGTGCTGGAACCTCATTAGATTCACTATCAACAACATGTAAAGTGCAAATCAATGTAACACGATACAACCAAACCGAAGGCAACCAAGACAAATTAGATTTTATAAAAATAGTTACAGTAATAGTAGATAATACCATAGAAAATAAACACTATTCAATGGAAGCATCTAAAGTCAAAAAGGCAAAAGACGAAGAGATTGAAGAAATGCTTACACAGTAAATAGTAACTTGTAATATATGGAAATTCAATAAAAATATTTTCAAACAATAAAAAATATATTATAATATAATATATAACGAAAGGAGACTGGAATATGGATGCAAGAACGAAAGGACCAATTGGAATTGAATTAGTTAAAAGAGGAATACTAACACAAGCAGACATAGATAAGGTACTTGAATACCAAAGACGTAATCCAGGCAAAAAAATATTAGAGATTCTAAACATTTTAAACATGTGTGATCAATATATTATTTTGCAAGTATTAGGAGAAATACTTAATGAAAAAACAATGATTTTTTCACTAGCGAATGTTAAATTGGATGTAAAAAAATATATTTCGTTAGATATGGCTAAAAAATATATGGCTATTCCTTTTGAAATAAATGGAGATAAAATAAAAGTATGCTTTTCTGACAGCAATAGTAAAGCAGCAACAGAAGCAGTTAGATTAATACTATTAAATAAAGGTTATGTAATGGACAAATATGTAACCTTTGAGAAGAATATTAAGTCTGTTTTAAATGCCTTAGAAGGAACCGATTCAGAAAACATTGATGTAGGAGAAGATGCTACAACTTTGGTGGATAGCATTATCAAAACAGCAATGAGAAAAAGAGCAAGTGATATTCATATAGAGCCACAGGAAGATTCTATTATTGTAAGATATAGAATTGATGGTGAATTAGCTAAAGCAACAGAAATCAAAAAAGAAAAACAGCCACAAATAATAGGAAGACTAAAAGCAATATCAAATATGTTCCAAGAAAAGCAAGAATCTCAAGATGGTAGAATTTTGCTTTATCCAGACTACAATATCCGTGTGTCTTCACAAAAGAATATATTTGGTGAAAAGTTTGTTTTAAGGTTATTAAAGAAGAATATGAACATTAGGGGGTTAAAAGAATTAGGCTTAGAACTAACAGAGGAGGAAATTAGAAAAAAACTTAATAAAAGAAACAGTATAACAATAATAGCTGCTCCTACTGGTGAAGGTAAAACAACAACCCTGTATAGTATAATTGATTATTTAAATAGCCCAAACATAAATATAACTACTATAGAAGATCCCGTAGAAATCCGTATACCAGGATTAAATCAAATAGAAATATCTGAAAAACTTAGATTCTCAGATTCTTTAAGAACAGTATTAAGACAAGACCCAGATATAGTTCTAGTTGGAGAGATAAGAGATAAAGAAACAGCTGAAATTGCTATGCAAGCGGGACAAACAGGTCACTATGTTTTATCAACAATACATACTATAGATAGCTTAGAGGTAATAACAAGATTAAGAAAAATGGGAATATCAAACTATGATATAGCAAGTACTTTAGCAACAGCTATATCACAAAGATTGGTAAGAAAACTATGTCCAAAATGTGCAACAAAGAGAGAATTCACAGACAAAGAAAAAGAAATAATAGAAAACAACCTAAAGAAATACAATATAAAAACTGATTTTAAAGATAAGTATACATATAGTCCAGTTGGATGTAAAGAATGTAACAACACAGGTTTTTATGAAAGAATAGGTATTTTTGAAATATTAACACTAACAGATGAAATAAAAGAGTTAATTATTCAAGGAACGTCTACTCTAGACATAAGACAACTTGCTATTCAGCAAGGATATAGGCCTCTTGCAATAGACGGAATCGATAAAGTCTTACGAGGAATAACAACACTTGAGGAGATAAACAAAAAAGTTATGATATATTAAATATAGATAAGGGGAAGAAAATGATAAATATTAATAAAATCTTAAAAGAAGCAATAGAAAAAGATGCTTCAGATATCCATTTGGTAGCGGGTAAAAAACCAATACTAAGAATAACGAGAAATCTTGTTGAAATGGAAAATGAGGATGTACTTAAAATAGATGATATGTATGAGATGTATGATTATTTTGTAAGAGGAAATGTATCAAAAGATGAAGAATACCGCAAAACAAAGAAACTTGATTTTTCATATGAATTTGAAGAAATAAGGTTTAGGGGCAATATTTCTTCTACTGATGATATTCCTATTGCAACTCTAAGAATAATCAAAAACGTGTTACCAGAATTTAAAGATTTAGGGATACCAGATGTTGTAAGAAGAATGATATACCAACCACAAGGATTAATTCTAGTTACAGGAAAAACTAATTCAGGAAAAACTACAACATTAAATGCATTAATAAATGAGGTTAACCAAAATGAAAATAAAAAGATACTTTCATTAGAAAAACCGGTAGAATTCAAACACACATCAAATAAATCATTAATTGTTCAAAAAGAAGTTGGAGAAGGAAAAGACGTATTAACATATAGAGATGGTGTAAAAAATGCATTAAGAGAAGACTGTGATATCTTAGTAATAGGAGAGATAAGAGATAAAGAAACAATGGAAGCAGCAATAGATATGGCAGAATCAGGGCACTTAGTATTAGGAACATTACATACAAAATCATGTGCAGAAACAATAGATAGAATAATTAACTTTTACGAAATAAGAGATCAAGCATCAGTTAAATATTTATTATCTTCACTTTTGAAATTAATAGTATCACAAAGACTTTTAAAAGGAACAGATGGGAAATTAGTTTTATTACCAGAAGTAATGGTGGTAGATAATGTAGTTGCAGGATGTATAAGAAAGGAAAAATTCAGTGTATCTGAATTGGAAGATGCAATACAAAGTAGTTTAGGAAAAGGCAATATAAGTTTAATAAATTCACTTGCAGAATTATATGTAGAAAATAAAATTACTTTAGACCAAGCAAAATCACAGCTAGAAGAGAAAAACTTAGAAATCCTTAATAGAACTATTATGCAATTAAAAATGAAAATGACGCAGTAATAAAGCATATAGAATGGAGGTAAACATATGCCTTTATACAAATACAAAGCAGTGACAAAAGCAGGCGATATTGTTGAATATAAAGCAGATTCAGCTAGTAGATATTTATTGTTAAAAAAACTAAAAAGCAATGATATGCTTCCAATCTTTGTAGAACCCTTACATGTAAGATCAGACAAAAAAATAAAGAAACAAAAAAGAAATATTGAAACTAGTCATAGCGTTTTAAAACAAGTAAGAGCAGAACAAATAGAGAAAAACATTAACAAAAAACAAAGTTGGTATAAAAGAATGAATGAATCATTGCAACGACATCAAGCAATTAAAAAAAGAGACATACTAGTATTTACACAAAACTTCTACTTGCTCAAAAAAGCAAATTTCAATAATATTCATGCATTATCAACTGTTATGGAAACAATAGAGAATCCTACCTTAAGAGCCATTGTTGAAGATATTTTGCTAGGAGTAGAAGCAGGAGAAAATATGTATACAACAATGGAATATTATGGTTCAGTATTTCCACCAATATATATAAATATGATTAAAGTTGGAGAATTATCAGGCTCTCTTACAAATGCATTAGAACAAGCTGTAAAATATCTAGAAAATACAGCAGCCATGAATAAAAAACTAAAAGAAATATTAATACCAAATTTAGTACAATTCGTAGCATTAATGTTATTAGCAGTTATTGGTACAATTATATCTGTACCAATGATACAAGGCGTATTCGATAGTTTCGGCTCAACAGCAAAATTACCACCTTTAACCCTTGCGTTTTCAAACTTTCTAAACTGGATAGTCAAAATATGGTATATACCTGTTATGATATTAGGAGGAATAGTTGTAGCTGTAATAGCGTACATAAAGACACCAAAAGGCAGATACAATTTTCATTATTTCAAATATAAAATGCCAATATTTGGAAAGTTGATATATGCAATAGATTTTTCAAGATTAGTACAATCAATATTACTAAACCTAAAGAATGGACTAAGAATACAAGAAGCTTTAGAAACAAGTAGAAACATATCAAACAACTTAGTTATGTTATCACTAATAGAATCAGCAATAAACAATATAATAGTAGGACAAAGTTGGATTGAACCATTTGAGAAATCAGGACTATCAACTCCAATGATAACAGAGATGCTTAAAATAGGAATGCAAACAGACCTAACAGAAATGATGGAGAAACTAAATGATTATATGCAAATAGATATTGATAACATAATACAAAAAATAATAAAAATATTACCACAAGTAGTACAAGTATTTGTAGGAATTGTTTTAATATTCGTGGTAGTAGTAGTACTAGTACCAATGATACAAGTGTATATGGGAGGCTGGATGCTAGAGGGATATACCTAAAAAGTAAATAATAATAAAAAATCCACTTAAAAAGAAGGTGGATTTTTTTTATGTTTTGCTTGTATAAATTTTAGTTATATGATACAATATATCCGTATAATTTTAAATATTAGAAGGAAATTTATGTTTAAAGAGAATATAAAAAACTATGACTTAGATGAACTAAAAGCAAAACTTGAAATCTTACGGAGAAAAGAAATACAGAGCAGAGCAAATTTTTCATTGGATATATAAAGAGAATGTTACAAGTTTTGATGAAATGACTAATCTATCAGAAGCCCTAAGAGAAAAGCTAAAACAGAACTTTGATTTACATATTTTTAAAATAATTAGAAAACAAGAATCAAAAGATGGAACAAAAAAATATTTATTTGATATTTTAGATAATAACGCAATAGAATCCGTTTTGATGGAATACAAATATGGAAAGACAATATGTGTTTCATCACAAGTGGGATGTAAAATGGGATGTAAGTTTTGTGCCTCAACAGGGGTAAAGTTTGCACGAAACCTAGAAGCGGGAGAAATTGTAGAACAGTTATTAGCAGTTGAAAGAGATGAAAAAACACATATTTCTAATCTAGTGTTTATGGGGATAGGAGAACCACTAGACAATTATGATAATGTAATGAAAGCAATAAAAATATTAAATCATCCTAAAGGAATAAATATGGGGGCAAGACATATAAGCATATCAACAAGTGGACTAGTTCCGAACATATATAAATTAGCAGATGAAAACATACAATGCACATTATCAATATCGCTTCACAGTAGCTCAAACGAAAAAAGAAGCAGTATGATGCCAGTAAATAACTTATATAATATTCAAGAACTAATTAAAGCGTGCAAATATTACATAGAAAAAACAAATAGAAGAATTTCATTTGAATATGCATTAGCAAAGGATAATAATGATAATCTTCAAGATGCACAAGATTTAGTAAAATTACTAAAAGGAATGCTCTGCCATGTAAATCTAATACCAATAAATAAAATAGAAGATGGAAAATTTACCAAAAGCACAAAAGAAAACATAATAAAATTTAGGGATTATTTAAACAAATATGGAATAGTAGCAACAATACGTAGAGAATTAGGTTCAGATATAGATGCTGCTTGTGGGCAACTACGAAAAAAAGAGGTGAGTAAATGAAAATATATGCTGATACAGATATAGGAGTTGTACGAAAAATGAATCAAGATGCCTACTACATATCAGAGGAAGACGACAACTACAAATTGTGTATTTTAGCAGATGGAATGGGAGGATACACAGGAGGTGAGGTTGCAAGCCGTTTGGCTTGTATAAGTGCAGCAAAATATATAAAAAAGAATTTTAAAAGTGATAAAGTATATGTAAAAGAAGAAATATTAGAATTAATAAAGGAAGCAATGAAAGAAGCTAATAATGTAGTATATGAAAAATCGAGACAAGAAGAGGATTTAGAACAAATGGGTACTACATTAGAGATATGTTTAATATATAATAACAGAGCATATATTGGGCATATTGGGGATAGCAGGATTTACAGGATAAGACAAGGAATTATGAGAAAAATAACAACTGACCATAGTTATGTTCAAAAACTGGTAAAAGATGGAACAATAACAAAAGAAGAAGCTTTAACACATCCAAAGAAAAATATGCTTATGAAAGCTATTCGGATGTGAAGAAAATATAGAGCCAGATGTTATGGTAAAAGGGTTCAATCCCAATGATATAATTTTAATATGTTCAGATGGTTTAACAAATATGATAGCAGAACAGGAAATATATAATATAGTAACAGAAAACATTAAAAATGCTTCTCAAAATTTAATAAAAAAAGCAAAAGAACTAGGAGGATATGACAACATTACAGTTATAATAATTGAAAACAATTAAACAATTATTTTTCGTGAAAGGAATGTGAAAAAATGAATTTAGAAGGAAAATTACTTGGAAGTAGATATGAAATTATAGAAAAAATAGGAAGCGGAGGAATGGCAACAGTATATAGGGCAAAGGACCTAGTATTAAAGAGATTTGTTGCCGTAAAAGTACTAAGAGAAGAATATACAACAGATAATGAATTTATAAAAAGATTTAATACAGAAGCAGAATCAGCAGCAAGCCTTACACATCCTAATATTGTATCAGTTTATGATGTTGGCAAAGAAGGCAACCTATATTATATAGTAATGGAATTAATAAAAGGAAAGACATTAAAAGAAATTATAGTTGAAGATGGAAGAATGGGCTGGAAATGGTCTGTAAAAATAGCAAAACAAATAGCACAAGCACTAGAAATAGCTCATAGAAACAATATAATCCATAGAGACATAAAACCACACAACATAATAATAACAGAAGATGGAACAGCAAAAGTAACAGACTTTGGTATTGCTAAAGCAGTATCAAACTCAACAATAACAGCATTTGGAACAACAATTGGATCAGTACATTACTTTTCACCAGAACACGCACGTGGTGGATACACAGATGCAAAATCTGATTTATATTCATTAGGAGTAGTACTATATGAAATGGTAACAGGAAAGGTGCCATTTGATGCTGATACACCAGTATCAGTAGCTCTAAAGCATATGCAAGAAAAACCTGTGCCACCAATAGTGTTAAATCCAGCAATTCCACAAAGTTTAAATGACCTAATTATGAAGTCAATGGAGAAAGAACCAAGTATGAGATACAACACAGCAACAGAGATGATACAGGACTTAGATAGAATAATAAAAAACCCAGAAGCAGGAGTATCAAGAGTTTTAGAATATGATAGAGAACAAAAAGTAACAGAACAATCTAATAGAGCAAACAAGAAAAAAGAAGGAAAATTTGCAAAATTTAAAAAATATCTAGAAGAACATAAAGCTGTTAAAATTGCATTGATAGTAGTAATATTTTTAGTGGTATTTTTTGCAAGTATTGGAATAACATTATTAGCTTTAAATGCTGGAAATCCAAAAGAAGTATTATTACCAGATTTTTCAAATTTAACAGTTGAGGAGGCAAAAGCTAAGGCAACAGAAGCAAAACTTAAAATAAACGTTTTAGAAGAAAAATATGATGTAGAAATTGAGGCAGGCAAAATAATATTACAAGACCCAAAATATCAACCAAACTTTACAGTAAAAGAAGGTAGCACAATAAATGTAGTAGTAAGTAAAGGTCAAGAATTGGTAAAGGTTACTAAATTAATTGGCAAACATAAAGATGAAGTTAGAAAAGAACTAAAAGAATTAGGGCTAGAAATGGAATTAGAGGAAGAATACAATGACGAAATAGAAGCAGGTATTATAATAGAGCAAGACAAACAAGAAGGAGAAGAAGTTTTAGCAGGAAGCAAAATAAAGGTTAAAGCAAGTTTAGGAATAGAACAAGTAGAAGTTCCAGATTTATCAGGAAAATCAGAGGAACAAGCAAAAGCAGCCATAGCTGAAGCAAAATTAAAATGGGTAAGAACAGACAAAGTAAAAGATTCAAGTAAGGGAATAGGAGTAGTAGGTCAAAGTATATCTGCAAAAAGTATGGTAAATAAAAACTCAGAAATAACAATAACAATAAATGAGTTTCAGGAAATAAAACATGGAGTATTAAATATAAATGTAGCAGCACTTACAGGGTATACAGCAAAATATGAAAAGGTACAAAAAGGTCTTGATGATGAAGGAAATCCAAAATATGAAGAGGTTTTGGTAACACCAAACAAAGTACATTTAGTTGTAACAGTAGATGGAGAACAAGTAGAATCAAAGGATGTGAGTCAAGATTTAGAAAACTTTTCAGTAGGATTTGACAGTACAGGAACAGTTACAGTAAAAGTAATTATTGATGGAAGTACAAAGGCAACAAAATCAATGAATTTAGACACGACAACAACAATAAATATCCCTTAGATTTGAGGAAGAAAATCGCCCAATCTTGTCGGAATTATATATGTTTTTTAAAAAGAAAAAATCGAAATGGCTACGCGGGTCACGAGTGGGGGCGTATATCGTGCATCCGCCAAGGCTTTTCGATTATTTTCTTTCAAAATAACATATTAAACTCCTGTGTTGGGCTATGTGTTGTTGAAAAATAAAAATATAAAATAATGTGAGGTACAACAATGGGTTTTTTTGATAAATTAAAATCAGGTTTAGGGAAAACACGTGATTCCTTAAGTAATAAGGTCAATAGCGTATTTAGCAATTTTAGAAAAGTAGATGAAGAGTTATTAGAAGAATTAGAGGAAATATTAATAATGTCTGATATAGGTGTGGAAACATCTACTGAAATTATTTCAAAATTAAGAGATAGAATTAAATTAGAAAAAATTTCAGATGAAGAAGGTGTGAAAACAGCACTAAAAGAGGAAATGCAGGCAATATTAAATAAAGTACCAAATGGACTAGAATTAAAAACAACCCCAGTTGTTATTTTAGTAGTTGGAGTAAATGGAGTTGGTAAAACCACATCAATTGGTAAAATTGCTAATAATCTAAAAAAACAAGGTAAAAAGGTAGTTGTAGCAGCTGCAGATACCTTTAGAGCTGCAGCTGTTGAACAACTTGAAATTTGGGCAAATAGAGCAGGAGTAGATATAGTTAAAAGACAAGAAGGCTCAGATCCAGCATCAGTGGTGTATGATGCAATAAAAATAACTAAAGAAAAAAATGCAGATGTATTAATATGCGATACAGCAGGAAGACTTCATACAAAAAAATATTTAATGGACGAGCTTTTAAAAATAGGAAAAGTAATAGAAAAAGAATTACCAGATGCAGCTAAAGAAACCTTAATGGTAATAGATAGCACAACTGGACAAAACGCAATTATGCAAGTAAAAGCCTTTAAAGAGGTTGTTCCAATAACAGGATTAATACTTACAAAATTAGATGGAACTGCAAAAGGTGGAGTTGTAATTGGAATAGTGAATGAAAACTCTATACCAGTTAAATTTGTAGGTGTTGGAGAAAAAATTGACGATATGGAGGTTTTTAATTCTAAAGATTTTGTAGATGCAATAATTGATTAAATATAACAAGACATAAGATTAGGAGGTTGAAATGAAAACAAAGATAAGAAAAAGAGTAATATTTGTAAACTTATTTATACTAATATTTGCAATATATAGCTATATAAACGTAAGAGGTGAATATTTACAAATACTTGGAATAGGCGAAAAATACGTTGAAATATTCAGACACAATTTAACACAGAGGATATATGTATTTGCAATCAGCTTTGCAGTAATATATTTATTAACATATTTTACAACATTATTAATAAAAAGAGGATTAAAAAAATTTTTTGTTGAAGATAATAAAGAAATGCCAAAACTTCCTAATAAATCAATATCTCTAGCTTTTGCAACAATAGCAGGATTAATTTTCTCAAGTGTAATTACAGAAGAAGCAATACTTGCATTCAATAGCACACTTTTTATTGAAACTGAACCAGTTTTCGGGTTAGACATTGCATATTATGTATTCCAAAAGCCATTTATAGAAACTATTCTTTATAGCTTTATAATAGTGATGGCTGTAATGTGTATATATATAACAACTTACTATTTGATATGTTTTCACAAATTCTTTAGACAAGGAATAAATATTGAAACATTAAAAAAGAATACTTTTATAAAACAAATTGTGGCAATAGCATTCTTCATAATGCTTGCAATTGCTATGCTAGCTGTTATAATGGTACAAGACATAGTACTTGGTAAATTCACAAGTACAAGAGATGGAACACCACTTTATGGAGCTGGTTTTTCAGATGTAACAATAAAAAAATGGGGGTATATAGTATTTTCGGTATTTATAATGATATGTACAATAAGAGCATTAAGAAAATCAAAAAAATCAGAATACAGAAAAGCTTGTTATACTATATTACAAGTACCAATTTATTTAGTTGTACTATTTGTAGTAGTATTACTAACAAATGTTTTATATGTAAAACAAAATGAATTAGATAAACAAAAAGAGTATATAAGCACAAATATTAGCTTTACAAAACAAGCATATGACATTAATATAGAAGAAAAAGAATTGCTAAACACTGGAACAGTAACTAGGCAAGATATAGAGCAAAACTTGGATGTAATAAATAATATAAATATATATAATAAAAAAAGAGTGTTATCACATTTAGAAGAATACCAAACAAGCTCGGGATATTATACCTTTGATTCAACCCGGAATAGGAGTATATAACATAAATGGAGAGAACACACTAGCATATATAAGCCCACGTGAGATTATAAGTAATGAAACAAGAACGTATAATAATAAAACTTATGAATACACACATGGATATGGAACAATTATAACATCAGCATCAAGAACATCAGACTCAGGAGCTTTAAGTTATATAAATAGTAGTTTCGAAAACAGTGAAAATAGTGTAAAAATAAGTGAACCAAGAATATACTTTGGATTACAAACAAATGACCTAATTGCAATAAATCAAAATGAGGACAAAGAATATGATTATCCATTAACAAGCACAAGCAATAATTATAACACATATGATGGAAAAGCAGGAATAAAACTAGGCTTCTTTGATAGACTAATTCTAGGAATAAAAGAGAAAAATATCAAGCTAGCCTTTTCTAAAGACATAAACTCAGAAACCAATATAATCATAAAGAGAAATATATTAGATAGAGTAAAAAAGGTTATGCCATATTTAGAATATGATGAAGAGCCATATATGATAATAACAGATAGTGGTAGTCTAGTATGGGTAATAGACTGCTATACCACCTCAAGCAGTTATCCATATTCACAAGTTACAAACCTTTTGCAAGACAATGGAACGATAAAAAAGATAAACTACATAAGAAACTCTGCAAAGGTACTAGTAGACAGTTATAATGGGACAATGAAATTCTATATAACAGACAAATCAGACCCTATAATAATGTCATACTGGAAAATGTACCCTGAATTATTTGAAGATTTAAACGAAAAAATACCAGAAGATATATCAAAACATTTTGTATATCCAAAATACTTATACAATATTCAAAAAGACATACTAAAACAATATCACCAAGTTAAACCAGAGGTGCTATACAGATCAGATGATGTATGGGATACAGCAAAAGAGAATACCAGCAAAGTCACAACACTTGTAGGAACAGACATTGAACCATATTATACCATTGTAAAAACAGTAAATAATGATAAAGCTACGTTAGGATTGGTATTGCCATACACAATAAGTGAAAAACAGAATATAAATGCTTACTTAGTAGGAACATATAACGAAAAAGGGGAAAAGGAGCTTAAAATATATAAATTCAACAAAGATTCAGCAATACTTGGAACCTTACAACTAGACACACTAATAGAACAAGACGAAAAAATATCAGTAGAACTAAAAGCAATAGAAGTTACGGGAACAAAAATAGAAAAGAACATTATAGTAATACCAGTAAATAACACCCTTCTATATGTAGAACCAATATTCCAGGTTTTACAAAATGAAAACAAAATGTCACCAATATTAAAAAAGGTAATAGTAGCATCAGGAAACAAAGTAGCAATAGGAAATAACATAGAAGAGGCATTAAATAACCTACTATCTCAAGAAGCAGTAAGCATTAAAATCGAAACAGACAACATAGATGATTTAATAGAAGAAATAATAAAAGCAAATAAAAACTTAACACAATCAAACCAAAGTAATGACTGGCTATTAATAGGACAAGACATAGAAAAGTTACAAAGCCTAATAACAGAGCTTGAAAAGCTAGTAGAAGAGACAAAGAAAGAGGAAAAGGAAACCACAGCCAATAAAATTATACAGGAATAGTATAAAAAAGAAAAAAAACACCCAAAATAAAAAAGGGTGTTTTTTATGTTTAGTAAAAAGATAAACAAGAAAATAGATAACATTAACGAAAAACTGGATAAATCAAGAATACTAGAAATTTCATACATTATGGGAAGCAAAAAAGAAATAATTAAAAGGAACCTATTAGCAGGACTATCAAGAGGAGTAGGCATAGGAATAGGAATAACACTAATATCAGCATTAATAGTATATCTACTACAAAAAATAATAAAGCTAAACATCCCGGTAGTAGGCGAATATATAGCAGACATAGTTGCAATAGTGCAATGGAATTTATAGAATATTACAAAAATATTACAAATTGCAAAACCCATTGCAATTTGTAATTTTTTATTATACAATAAAACTATCCGTAATGAGTGACATTATTCAAATGATAATAAAAACAAAATGAAAATTAGAGAAAATATAAAGATGAAAGTATGCTTTAATTTTTGAAAGGGGGAAAATATGGTAGAAATTTCGACTTCAATTTTAAATGTTGATGAAGAAGAAGCAATGAAAACATTCTACGATTTAGAGGTTGCAAAAACAGACTATTATCATATAGACGTTATGGATGGAAAATTTGTAAAAAAAGATACATCATGTCTTATGTACAGCTATGCAAGTAGTATTAAGCAGATGTCTAACATACCATTAGATGTGCATCTAATGGTGAAAGATGTGAAAGAATATATAAATCAATACATAGCATTAGAACCACATTTCGTAACTATACATTATGAAACATTAGAAAGTAAAAAGCAAGTAAAAGAGATGTTACAGTATATAAAAGAAAATGATATACAATGTGGATTATCAATAAAACCAAAAACGAAAGTAGAAGAAATATATGAATTACTTCCATATATAAGTTTGCTTTTAATAATGACAGTAGAACCAGGAAAGGGAGGTCAAGAACTGATACCAGAGACAGTAGAAAAAATAAGGAAAGTAAAGGAATACATATACCAAAACAATTTAGAAACCTATGTAGAAGCAGATGGAGGAATTAATATAGAAAATTCCAAAGAACTTCAAGATGCAGGTGTAGACATAATGGTAGTAGGAAGTTGCATAATAAATTCTAATGATTATAAAAAGACAATAAAAGAACTAAAAAGGTCATAGCATGCTTTTCTTACACGTGTTATAAATTAGTAAGGTTCAAATAAAAACCAAATTCTGGGAGAAAGATACTTACAAAAAATGGTAGTGTGCATAATTAGAATACTAAAAGAAAAAGGAGAGAAAGAAAGATAGTGATCGAAGTAACTAGTAAGTAGTGAGGCATGGAGTTGAGGAGAAGTATCGTAATTCAATAGCCCCCAAGCCGGCTTTTGGCTGGCTGGGGGTTATAAGAATTTTAGACGATAGATAGACGGAGTTTTGTCTTTATAATTACAAGATAAAACTCCGTCTATCTATTTCATTAATTATTTTTTCTTTTAAATAAACTAAATATTATTTGACCTATTCCAATTAATATTACTATAAATGCGATAGTTGAACCAATTACAGGAATTAGGTTTATTAAATAGAATACAGCAGTTACAATCAATAACTTAACATATGAATTTAAGTTTAATTTAATAGCTTCTGCAATTTTGTTTAAGAAAAGTGGTAAAGCTAATCCAAGTAAGAATAAGTATCCAGCAACTGCAAAGAAGGCTAAAGAAACACCTATTCCACATATGCATAATAATATAAATATTATAAATATTAAAAACATTGAAGCAAATCCTATTCCTAAACTTACAAGTATATTTGAGAAGTTAAGCGCTGGTAACTTTTCTATAGCTTTTTGTGCAAAGAACTTACATAAGAAAACTACACCAAAAACATAAACAAGTAAAACAATAAATTTAAGTGATAATAGGTTTAAAGAAACTCTATCATCAGATACTTTTACATATTTAGAAGCATTAACTTTTCCATTAACTATTCCAGTAGGTACTTCTTCATTATTACCAACTGAATAATCTAAATCTCCACGAATTATACAAGCTTCTGAATCATCATTTTTAAAGGTTAAATTCTTAGCATTAATTTTTGCATTACCATTTATTTTACCAGAAAATGTAAAATCTTTAGCATTAATTACAGATAAATTTTGATTAACTTTAAAGTCGGTTTTTGTAACTAAAGAATTATCTATGGTTAAAAAAGCATTCCTATTGATTACTCCAGATAAAGTGGCATTTTCTGAATTTAAGCATAAATCCTTATCAATATAAGAGTAATAATTCATATTAAATGTTTTTGTTGTAACATATGCAGAAAGCTTAATTTGACCATTTAAATTAATGTTATTAGAAGTAACAAAAATGTTACCATGAATAACAGCATTTGGCTCAATATTAACTGTATTGGCAGCTACATATAAATCACCATATATTTCTGAGCCAGCTTGTAATGTAAAGGTATCAGCTAAAGCATAAACATTACCATAAATAATAGATTTTGAATTAATAGAATTAATTGTATAGGTATCAGTTTTGTCTTTAGTATTAGAATATGTAACATCTGATTCAATAGTTGCTTCACTAGAAATTAAAAATATATTTCCATATATTATACCACCTTTGCTTCTTGGGTTAACAACAAACTTAGTTGTTGAAGCAAAAATGTTTCCATAAACAATGTCACTTATGCTATAAGAGTCAGTGTTGTAGATATATTTATCTTCATTAATCTCTTTCGCTTGTGAGTTTGAAGCAGTTGTGCTAGGCTCTTGAACAGTAATGTCAACAATTTTTTCGGGTTCTACTGAAATTGGCATTACATCAGTTGCAAACACAACAGAAGATAATAAAACAAATGTTAGTAATAAACTAACAAAAACTTTTTTTACTTTCATAAAAACCTCCTAATTTTTAAAAAATTATGAATATATAATATAACGAATAGATAAATTTGTCAATAAAAAAAAGAGTAAAAAATAAAAAATGTAAGAGCAAGCGATTAGCTTGCTCTATATTCTTATTTGTCTTTTATTACTTCTTTTATTGCCCCTAAACTTGAAAGTGTATTAGTTGCTTCAAAAGGAATAAATACTTTATTAGCATCTCCTTTTGCTATCTCTTGTAAAGCCTCTAAAGATTTTAGTTGTATTAATTTATCATCAGGATTTGATTTCTTTATAGAATCATATATCATTTGAATCTCCTGAGCTTTTGCAACAGCAACTTCACGAATTGCTTCAGCTTCACCAGCTGCTATTCTTATTTTAGCCTCTTTATCAGCTTCAGCTTGTAAAATTGCAGCTTGTTTTTGACCTTCTGCAAGTGTTATAGCGGCTTGCTTTTCACCTTCAGCTTGTAGGATTGCAGCTCTTTTATTTCTCTCTGCATTCATTTGTTTCTCCATTGCATCACGAATGTCAGCAGGTGGATTGATGTCTTTTATTTCAACACGATTAACTTTACATCCCCATTTATCAGTAGCTTCATCAAGCAAAACTCTTAACTCGTTATTTATCATATCTCTTGAACTAAATGTAGAGTCTAAACTCATTTTACCAACAATATCACGAATAGTAGTGATAGCCAAATATTCAATACCTCTTCTTAAAGATTGAATTTCGTATACTGCTTTTGCTGGATCTGTTATTTGATAAAACACTACGGTATCAATTGTTATAGTAACATTATCCTCTGTAATAACTCCCTGTGGAGGAATATCCATCGTTTGTTCTTTTAAACTTACAACACTACGTACATGATCAACAAAAGGAATAATTATTGTAAGTCCTGCATCTGCTATTTTATGAAATTTACCTAATCTTTCAATAATGTAAACTTCAGCTTGTCTTACGATTTTAATAGATTTGAATGCTATAATTAGCACAATAAGTAAAAATATTATTAAGAATATTGTCATAAAATTTACCTCCTATAAAAATTTATTAAAAAAGTAATAACTAAATTAAAACTGGTGCTTTGGGTTTAACAATAAGTTTAACACCATCAATTTTTAAAATCTCAACTTCTGTACCTTTCATAATATCTTCATCTGCTTTAGCTGACCAAATTTCCCCATTAACTTTTACTTGACCGGTATTATCTAGGACATTAATTGGAGTTGTTACAATTCCAACTTTTCCTATAAGACTATAAGCATTTGTTGCAACAGATTTTCCATCATCAAAATATCTGTTTAAAAGTGGCTTTGTAAAAGGGATGAGAATACTTGAAGAGACTACAAAAACTGCGGTTTGAATTAATATGCTATCTGTAAAGAAACTTGTAACCATAGCAAAAAGGGCACCAACGCCAAGCCAAAAAATTAAAAATCCAACAGTTGCTATTTCAATTATGAAAAAAATTCCAGCAGTAATTAACCATAAATACCACATTAAAAATCTCCTCCTTAATTATTATACTATAAAATGTATAAAAAAGGAAGAGAAATAGCAAAATTTACATAAATTTAAGTTACCATTTAAGACTTACTACTAAAAAAATCGCCCAACGCAGGAGTTTTTATATTTAGAATAAATTGAGGACCCCCGAAAAACGTCGTAGGCGTATCCATCGTGGGCTCAATTTATAATAAATATAAAAGCTCCGACGAGATTTGGCGAGGATTTAGTAAGTTAAGGGTGAATAGTAACAAATTTAATTCTCTATAATTACTTTTGCAACCTTATAAATTAAATCAATTTTTTCTGCTGGACAATTTTCTAGCAATTCAGTAAAAGCTTTATTCAAATAAGAAGATGAAGTTGGAGAAATATCTTCCAAAACATAGCTTAAAGAGACTTCTAATAAATCACAAACTTCAACTAACCTTTTTAGACTAATCTCTGTAGAACCACGTTCGACTCTACTAATATAAGCAACAGAAAGATCTAACATTTCAGCCAATTTTTCTTGAGTTATATTTTTATTAATTCTTGCTTGTTTTAATCTCATACCAATAATACTATAATTAAGTTTCATACATTATACCTCCCTTGGGTTCGAATATAGCATTACAGAGTAAAAAATTACAGAAATACAAAAGTAAATATTTACTAGCAGTAAAAATATAATATCCAGAAAGTAAAAAATATATACATTAAAACAATGAAAAATTTCCCTCTGTCGAATTTTGCAAGAATTTGACGAACGACTTTTGTTGTAAAATGGCAAATACGAGATGAATTTCATTTTTTCCTTGACTATTTTCGACTTTTGATATATTATATTTAAATCTAAAGAAAAAAGGGGACTAAAATGTATTTAAAGAGATTAGAAATGCAAGGCTTTAAGTCTTTTGCAGATAAAACAGTCTTGGAGTTTATGCCGGGTATTACTACTGTTATTGGACCTAATGGTTCTGGTAAGAGTAATATTTCGGATAGTATCAGGTGGGTTCTTGGTGAACAGAGTATAAAATCCTTGAGAGGAAGCAAGTCTGAGGATATCATTTTTGCTGGCACTCAAAGTAGAAAATCTTTGGGCTTTGCTGAGGTTTCCATTGTTATTGATAATTCTGATGGGAAGTTGCCAATTGAGTTTGCTGAGGTTGTTGTTACTAGAAGAATTTTTAGAAATGGCGAGAGTGGCTATTTTATTAATAAAACTCCTTGTAGATTAAAAGACGTTTTAGAATTATTTATGGATACAGGTATTGGAAAAGATGGATACTCTATAATTGGCCAAGGCAAAATTGATGAAATTTTGAGCAATAAGTCTGAGGATAGACGTAATATATTTGAAGAAGCTGCTGGAATTGTAAAGTATAGAGCAAGAAAAAATGAGTCTGAAAAGAAATTAGAACAAACAAAATTAAATTTGCTAAGAATAAATGATATCTTATCAGAGATTGAAGCAAATATTGAGCCACTAAAACTACAATCTGAAAAGGCTAAGAAGTTCTTGGATTTACGAGAAGAGCTAAAGTCGATTGAAATAGGATTATTCATATATAATATAGATAATTATAAATCAAAACTAGAAGAACTTATGAAGGATATAGAGATTATAAATTCTCAAAAGACAGAGGAAGAGAATAAACTTTCAGTATTGCAAAATTCAAAAGAAATTTTAAAACAGGAGCTTGAAGAAATTATATCTAAAATCGAAGAAACACAAAATTTAGGTTTTGAAAGTGAAAAAAGAATTGAGCAAATAAATTCTGAAATTAATGTACAAAATGAAAGAATTGCCAACAATATTCAAAATCGCGAAACATATTTAAAAGAGATTGAAGAACTTAAAAATAGAAATGAGGAAATAACAGAAGAAAAAGAAAATAGAATAAACAAAAAAGACTATTTAAAGGCAAGTAGAGAAAAATTTGCGAAAGAGTTAGAAGAAAAAGAAGTAGAACTAAAAGAGTTATCAAGCAAATTAACAGAAGAAGAAAAGAAAATAGAAGACAAGAAAAAACAGGTTGAGCAAGATACGGAAACTAAATATGAAAACAGAGAGAAAATTAATACGATTGAAATTAATAATGAAAACTTATCTAAAAGAAATAAAACTGTTAAAGGTGAAATCCAAGATACAATATCAAAGCTTGATGAAAAGAGAATGATAAAATCTGATCTTTTAAAGACATTTAATGAAAAAGAGAGTAGAAGGAATGAATGTAAGAAAAGATTATATGAAATAGGGGAAAGACGTGAAGAATCAAATTCAAAAATAGAAGACTATGAAAACAAAATAAATAAGCTAACATCAGAACTTAGAATAAAAGATTCTAAGAAAAAGTTCCTAAGTGAAATGGAAAAAGAAAAAGAAGGCTATTCAAGAGCAGTAAAATCAATACTTTTAGAGTGCGAAAAAGATGCAAGACTAAACAATGGAGTAAAAGGTGTTTTAGCCAACCTTATAACAGTTCCAGAAGAATACCAAACAGCAATTGAAATGGTGCTTGGGCAAACTCTTCAAAATATAGTTACAGAAACAGAAGAGGATGCTAAAAAATTGATAGAATATTTAAGAAAAAATAACTTAGGTAGAGCATCATTTTTGCCAATATCATCTGTAAGAGGAAAAAACATAGATAGACTTATAACAAATGGCACACAAGGAGTAATTGGAATTGCAGCAAAATTAATAAAAGCAGATAAAAAGTATGAAGGCATTGTTTCTAACCTGCTAGGAAAAACTGTTATTGTAGATGATATGGATACAGCAATAGTAATTGCAAAACAGAATAATTATAGCTTTAAAATAGTTACTTTAAAGGGAGATATAATAAACCCAAGTGGTGCTATTTCTGGAGGTTCTGCAACACAAAAATCAACAAGTATTATAGGTAGAACAAATCAAATAAAAGAATTAGAAAAAGAGATAGAAAATCTAAACAAGGAAATTCAAAAAATAACAAAAGAGAAAGAAGAATATGAAGCTTCAATAGAAAGTTTATTAGAAGAAATATCAAGTATAGAACAAACAAGTCAAGAAATTGAAATAGAATATGCAACAGAAAAACAAAGAATAGAATCATTAGAAGAAGCAATCTTAGGTTTTGAAACGAAACTTGAAAAATTAAAAACAGAAACAGAAGAAATTGAAAAAACAATTTTAAATAATGAAAATCAAAAACTTGAAATAGAACAAAACACAACTAATCTAGAACAAGAAATTTTAAGCTTAACCGCAGAAATTCAAGCCTTTGCAGATAAAAACAAGGAAAATCAAAAATACATAGATGACTTAAATTTTGACATAACAAACTTAAAAATATCTGTAAGTTCATTTGATGAAAGCAATAATTCATTAGAAGAAATATTAGCAAGAATTGAAACAGAAATACAAGGAAACTTAGATAAAATAAATAGCAAACAGACACAATGTAGAGAAATTTTAAAAGATAATGAAGGCATAAATCAAAGCATTGAAGACTATAAGCAAAAAATAGAGCAAATTAAATTAGAAGTAAGTACAAGCTCTGAAACAGTTGAAAAATTAAAACAACAAAAAGCAAGCAAAAATGCTGAGATAACAAAAACAGAAAAAGAAATTGAAGAAAAATACTCAATAATTGAAGAAGTAAAAAATCAGGCAAATAAGTTAGAAGTTAAAAAATCTAAATTAGATGTTGAATTAGAACAAATCATAAACAAAATGTGGGAGGATTATGAAATAACACCAAACACAGCAGGCGAGTATAAAAAACCAAGCAATATTGCAGAAACAACAAAAAAAGTAAAAAACTTAAGAGAAGAAATAAAAGGCTTAGGAAGTATAAACATAGATTCAATAGAGGAGTATAAACAAACTAAAGAAAGATACGACTATATGTGTGAACAACGATTAGACCTAGAAAACTCAAGTGCAAAACTAAAAAAAGTAATACAAGAAATGACTAAGATAATGAAGGAACAATTTGAGGCACAATTTAAAACAATAAACAAAAACTTTGGCGAAGTATTTCAAGAGCTATTTGGAGGAGGAAAAGCAGAGTTAAAATTAACAGATGAAGAAGATATCCTAAACTGTGGAATAGAAATAGAGGTACAACCACCAGGGAAAAAACTACAAAATATGAGTTTACTATCAGGTGGAGAAAGAGCATTTACAGCAATTGCATTATTATTTGCGATACTAAAAATAAACCCAGCACCATTTTGTGTATTAGATGAAATAGAAGCTGCACTTGATGATGTAAATGTATACAGATTTGCAGATTACTTAAAAAAATTTGCAAAAAACACACAATTTCTAGTAATAACACATAGAAAAGGCACAATGGAGGCAGCAGATACAGTATATGGAATAACGATGGAGGAGAGCGGAATAAGTAAGTTACTTTCAATGAAATTAAAAAAATAAAATAATAAATAAGGAACAACTTAGATTTTAGTTGTTCCTTTTTAGATAACAAATTCCATATAAATTGGATAATGGTCAGAAACATTGGTAGGTATAGTTTCGAACTTAGCAAGTTTTAAGTTATTAGAAAAGAAGCAAGAATCAATACATCCACTTCCATCCTTAGAGAACCAAGTAGGATTGGTATTTTTTAGGTGTTGAAATTTCTTTTTTAAAATTTCATATTCCTCATATGAATCTTTTCCTTCAAATATATATCTATGATTTCCAATTTTTGAAATACCAACATTAAAATCTCCTGATATAATAATTCCTTCAGACTTACTTATATTAGATGTAATTCTTAAAAGAGCTTTACTAGATAAAATACGTTCTTCTTCAAATACTGAAAGATGAACAGAAAACAAATTTAATTTAACAGTTCCAATAGTTACCTTAGTACATAAAAAACCTCTTTGCTCATGCTCAGAAGAAGTCGTAGGAGACAAATAATTTGCAGAATATTCAATAGGAAAACGAGATAGAATTCCATCACCATAAAAACCATTTTTGTATTTTATATTAGTGCCCATAGCTCTATATGGTAGACCAGTATATTTACTAAAAGTATAAATTTGATTTTTATTATAAGCACGTTTAGTATATAAATCAATTTCCTGTAAGAAAATAATATCAGGTCGGTATTTTTTTAAAAACGTTGCTTGCCTACGAACGTCAATACTACCATCTAAGCCTTCTCCATGGCACATATTAAAAGTAATAGCTTTTAATATCATAAAAATCACACTCCTATATAATTATATCAAAAAAAAATTAAAAAACAATAAAAAATAAAAAATTTACAAAAAAACAATAAAAGTTAAAACTTTTGTTTGACAAGTAAAACAATATATGATAAGATATTGGCAAATATTTTGAAAGGGAGAGGATTACATATGAGAAGAAAAGATCCAAATGAATTAAATAAGAGAGAAAAAGCTATATTAAAATATATTGAAAAAGCTATTAAAGAAAATGGATACCCACCTTCAGTTAGAGAAATAGGAAAAGCAGTAGGATTAAGTTCTACAGCAACAGTACACACATATATTCAAGGACTAGCCAAAAAAGGATATATTAAAAAAGAAGACCAAAAAGGAAGAACCTTAAAATTATTAAAAGGTGGACTAGATGGTCAACAAAAAATTGAAGACAAACCATTATATAATGGAAAAGAATTAGTAGATGTTCCAGTAATAGGAAGAATAACAGCAGGAGCACCAATACTAGCAGTAGAAAATATAACAGACACATTCCCTATACCTGTTGATTTTATAGGAAATAGCGAAAGCTTTATGCTTACAGTTAGAGGAGAAAGTATGATAGAAGCTGGAATATTAGATGGAGATTATATATTAGTAAAAAAACAAGATATAGCAATGAATGGAGAAATAGTTGTTGCATTAATAGGAGATGAAGCAACAGTAAAAACTTTTTATAAAGAAAAAGACCATATACGTTTACAACCAGAAAATAGCACAATGGATCCAATAATAGTACCAGATTGTAAGATACTTGGTAGAGTTGCTGGAGTATTTAGAAGAATATAAAATTAAAAAACGAGCATACTATTTTCAAGAGGTGTTGTTATGCAAAAAGATAAAAAAATGCCCAAAAAAGAAGATACTACAAAATATGGAGAATTTGTATGCTCAGCATATCATTGGATACCAATTGAAAAGCAAAAAGAACAAGCAGAGAAAATGGAAAATATCACAAAAAGTTCAAAAAAATAGTAATAATAATTACCTGACCCTAATATACATTAATTAAAGTTTAGTACAAACGTTTAATTATGGGAGGTAATTATTTTTATGGAGAATATGGGAGTATATGAGGACATCAAAGCAAGGACAGATGGAGATATATATGTTGGCGTTGTTGGACCAGTAAGAACAGGAAAATCAACCTTTATAAAAAACTTTATGGACTTACTTGTTATACCAAACATTGAAAATACTTATAAAAGAGAGAGAGCAAGAGATGAACTTCCACAAAGTGCTGCTGGAAGAACAATAATGACAACAGAACCAAAATTTGTTCCAAATGAAGCAATTGAGATTACTATAGGAGAGAACTTGAAACTAAGAACAAGATTAGTTGATTGTGTAGGATATTTGGTAAATAATGCATTAGGATATATGGAGGATGATGTACCAAGAATGGTAAAGACTCCATGGTCAGATGAAGAAATTCCTTTTGAAGAAGCGGCAGAGATAGGAACAAGAAAGGTTATAACAGAACATTCAACAATAGGAATACTTGTTACAACAGATGGAAGCATAACAGAAATTCCTAGAGAAGACTATGTAGAAGCAGAAAGCAGAGTAGTTAATGAATTAAAAGAATTAAATAAACCTTTTGTAATTGTACTCAACACAAGCAAGCCATACAACCAGGAAACGCAAGAGCTTGCAAAGGAATTAGAGGGAAGATATGGTGTAGCAGTAATACCAACAGACTGTACCAATTTAAATACAGAAGATATAGACAATATCTTTGGAAGAATACTATATGAGTTTCCAGTAGAAAGGATAAATATAAATTTCCCAGAATGGATAGATGGATTAGATGACAGCTATGAATTAAAGAAAGAGCTGTTCGCTGAAATAAAAGATGCATTTAAAGATATAAAAACAATAAAAACAATAAATGCTGGAGTTGCAAGAATAAGTAAAACAGAAATAATTGTAAAAACAACAATTGATAAAATAGATTTAGGAACAGGAACAGTATCAATAGAAATTACACTAAACAATACATTATTCTATAAAATTCTTACAGAAATAACTGGTATAAATATGAAGAGTGAAGCAGATTTATTTACAACCGTAAGCAATTTATCTAGCATCAAAAAAGAATATGAAAAGGTTGCAATGGCTCTGCAAGAGGTTAAACAAAAGGGATATGGAATAGTAATGCCAAGTATGGAGGAATTAATTTTAGATGAACCAGAAATAGTAAAACAAGGTTCAAGATTTGGAGTAAAGTTGAAAGCAAGAGCTCCATCAATACATATGGAACAATCCAAACAGATAAATAAAGTTAAGAGAACATCAAATTTTTTAAAATCTAATGAAAAACAATGGGAACATGATTTAATTGATATTCAATATTTAGTTTTGTCTTATTAGAATTACTTAATCAATAGCATACTGTGCTACTTTGATTACGTTTAACTTTTTATTCAATCTTAATTTACTAAATTCTCGCCCAATCTTGTCGGAGACTTTATATTTATTATAAATTGAGCCCACGATGGATACGCCTACGACGTTTTTCGGGGGTCCTCAATTTATTCTAAATATAAAACTCCTGCGTTGGGCGAATTTTTTAGTAGTAAGTCTTAAATGGTAACCAAAAATATTAAAAATTCATAAAAAATATTGACAAAATTATAAATATATATGATAATTTATTTGTCACACTAGACCCAGTTAGGTTACTTATTTTATTGGAGCTCGGCAATAGCTAGGTTTCCTTTTTTATAAAATTGTTGGAGGAAAATATAATGAAAATTTTAAAAGTAGAAAATTTAAAGAAGATATATGGAAAAGGAGATGCTGAAGTTAAAGCTATAGATGATGTATCATTTGAAATTGAAGAAGGAGAATTTGTGGTAATAATAGGACCATCTGGAAGTGGTAAAACTACTTTATTACATACAATAGCAGGATTAGAAAAGCCGACATCAGGAAAAGTATATTTTTATGATAAAAGTATATATGAAATGAATAAAAGAGACTTAACTATATTAAGAAGACAGAAAATAGGAATAATATATCAATTTTATAATTTAATACCAACATTAAATGTAGAAGAAAATATAACATTACCAGTTGAACTAGACAAACAAAAAGTAGATAAAAAGAAGTTAAAAGAAATAACAACATTTTTAGGCATTGATAACAGAAGAAAACATTTACCAAATGAAATATCAGGAGGGCAACAGCAAAAAGTTGCGATAGGAAGGGCATTAATGATAAATCCAACAATAATCTTAGCAGATGAGCCAACAGGGAATTTAGACACAAAATCAAGCAATGAAATTATACAATTATTGAAGAAAACTAATAAAGAATACAAACAAACAATTATAATGATTACACATAATTTAGAAATAGCAAAACAGGCAGATCGAATTATCCAAATAGAAGATGGAAAAATTATATATGACAAATAACAAGATACAAAACTAGTAAAAATGTGTAGCAAAATCTAATAAATTATAACTAATTATAACAAATTGTAACAAATTATTACTAAATTGCATCCTAAAATGTCATTTAAACTCAAAAGAAAAATGTTAAAATATTATGTGCTAAAGGCAGACACAACTTAGTTAAAAATAAGTGCGAATGTGCAATCTATTTATGTCTAAGGAGGACAACACTATGCGTAAACATCTTAAATCGATTGCGGCTGCTTTTATGGTGGTGGTTATGCTGATGAATATCAGCACTTCCGCTATGGCGGCAGAACAGATTCTTGCGGTGGGCGAAACTGAAGTTTCTGAAGCTTCCACCAGAGCTGTTCTGGGGGTAATTGGCCCCCAAAATATGTACCTTCAGGCTGGTAGGGTGATTTCCCAGAGCTTGTACATTTCTGGCGCTGCCAGAACTGTTCAGCACAAGCTGGTGGGCAACAGCACCGCGACCCGTGGACAAACGGTCGTGATTAGGTTTCAGAACCTGTCTACGGGAGAAACCAGAAGCTTTACGGCCGTGTCAAATGAGGGGTGGCTCTCCGATACCTACAACACTTCTTTCCCTGGGGGAAACTATATGGTGTGGGTTATCTATGCTAGTGCGGATGGGAGCTATAACGTAAATATCAAATTCCTGTCATGAACCTCAAACACCAGCAAGAGAACAAGAAGTAAAGGAAAACTATCCCAAATTCATAGCAAGTAAGTAACAACCGTTCTACACATTCGTATCTTATTTTATGGGAGCTCGGCAATAGCTAGGTTCCCTTTTTTATAAAAATATAATAGGAGGAGCTTATGAAAATAGAAACAAAACTAGCATTAAATAGTCTAAAAAGGAATAAAAAGAGAACTTTATACACTACAATATCATTAATATTATGTACTGCACTTATACTAACTACAATATTACTAATATCTAGCATTAGAAATGGAGTATCTGAAAACTTTGATACGGAATATAACGACTACCATATTATCTTAAAAAATTTATCTCCAGAACGTTTTAATAAAATAAAAAATAAAACTTATATTGATAAAATCTATATACAAAAAAGTGAAGATGATAAATTAGAAAAAATAGATTCTTCGTTTATTCCAACAAATAATATTACAGTGTATTTAAAATATGATAATATACAAAATGTTTGTGAATACTCAAATGATATCATTAGTATGCTAGATTTATCTGAAACAGAAGCTAGAGAAATTAATAAAAATTGTAAATTTAATAAGCAATTGCTTACTGTACATGGTTTTATTGATGTTCATGTAACAGGAAGTAGTAATACTCTTAAATGCTTAATGAAATTAAATTACTCTTATGTAATAGACCTTATGATAATTGCTGTAATAATTGTTTTTTCTGCATTGTTTATTGTAATTTTATATAATGCATTTTTAATAACAATAAATGAAAGAAAAAAAGAATATGCAATTTTAAATATTGTAGGAGGAACAGAAGGACAAGTTCTAAGAATGGTATTTACAGAAGCTATTTTAATGGGAATAGTAGGAATACTTATTGGTGGAGGACTTGCAACATTACTTGCGAAAATTGTTTTAAATAATGTAAATAGCATATTAAATATTGCAGGATATTATTTTAGGTTAGTATTTGATATAAAATATATACTTTTTGCATTATTCATAATTGGTGTAAATATCTATTTATCGGTATTAATACCAAGTGTAAAAGCAAGTTCAACATCTGTTATTCAAGGGATCAGAAGTAATAAAGAAATTAAGTATAAAAGAAAAAACACAATACTAGAGAAGATACTTTCAATAGAAGGAAAAGTAGCAATAAAAAATATAAAGAGAAATAGAAATAAATACAGACTTATAACTTTTTTATTAGTAGTATGTATCACATCATTTATTTCAATTAAAACATATCTTAGATATGAAAAAGAAACAGCAGATATAGTAAATGAATATGATGTTGATGCGGAAATGATTTTTTTACCTAAAAATTATAAAAATATATTACAAGAATATAAGCAAAAATATAACAAAAATATAGAATATATGGAATATAAAGAAACGTTAGGTAATAGCTTTCTTTTAGTAGAACCCACCAATGCTATTCTAACAGATGCGTGTGTTTTTACACTTATAGATAATAAAAAAGGTATGCAAATACACTTAATTACATTAGATAATAAGACGTACAGTAAATATATAAATAAATTGAATGCAAAACCTGGAGATATTATTGTTTATAATAATATACGCAATGAAACTATAGGCAATTCAGAAAATGAAAAATCTTTTAGTTATTCTCATGCAATTAACACTAATATTAATCCTAAAGTAAGCTTTATAAATATAGAAGAGCATTTCCCAGGTGAAGAAAAATGGAGATATAAGGTTACTGACCCACATCATGATTATATTTTTACAGATGAAATTATAGATGGTTTTAAAGATGTTAAAACACGATCACTACCTGTATTATTTATTAATATAGATACTTATGAAGAAATAATTAAAAATATAGAAAAATATTTTGAAATAGAAGAAAGAAAAAGTTTTTGGAATGATGAAGGACTTTTACGTGTAAAAATAAAATGTGATAATATTGTTGAATTAAAAAACTATCTAGATAAAACTATTGAAAATCAAAATTTTAATATTTGGGTAATTTACTATACATTAGAAAATCAAGAAAAACTTATATACATAAGTATTATAGAATTAATCTTAAAAGTTATAATGGTGGCAATAGTAACAATAGGAATTGTAAGTACAATAAATATAATGAATGCAAGCTTAATTGAAAGAAAAGAAGATTTTAATATACTATATCGCATGGGAGCAACAAAAGGAAATGTAAAGAAGATTTTAATATATGAATGTATATATATGTTCTTAAAAGCAACAGTCATTTCAATAATTTTATCAATACCAATAATATATAAAATAATAAAGCATATGGAAAATATTTTAGTATTGAATAAATTATTAATACCATTCGGAAGTATTGGAATATTTATAATAGTAATGTTTGTACTATCTTTAGTAATAACTATATATTCAACAAAAATGATAAAAGAAAATTAGTAGAAGGAAAAAATGCGAATAATCCTGTCCCTAGATTAATATACTTAACTAATTAGGGAGGTATAGTCTATTATGAATTCTATTAAAAGCGATGAGTTTACTAAGCAAAGTGAAAGTTTTGAAAAAAGTATTAAGAAAGATCTATCAAAATATTTAATAAAAAAAGCTATAAAAGATGGACTATTAAGCGAAAAAACAGGGCAATTAATTATAAAAAATATTCAATAAAATTTTTCTGTTCAACTTGACTTTTGTGGCAAATACATAAAAAAATTTTTATATACATATTGACTTTTGTGGCAAATACATAAAAAAATTTTTATATACATATTTTGATGGAGGCATGAAAAATGGATATTTTTGAAATTAGAAGACAATTATCAATGGGAAAGAGCATTTATGATTTACCATTAAGGGTTACATACTATGCAAGAGTTTCAACAGATAAGGATGAGCAAATACATTCGTACAAAAACCAGATAGCACATTATGAAGAAAAAATAAAAAGTGTTCCTTTATGGACTTTTGTTGATGGATATATGGATGAAGGAATAACTGGAACATCTATCAATAAAAGAGATGACTTTAATAGAATGACAGAGGACGCAGCAGAAGATAAATTTGATTTGATACTAACAAAGGATATATGTAGATTTGCGAGAAATACAGTAGATACACTTGTTACAACAAGAGAACTATTAAGAGTAGGGGTTGGAGTCTTTTTTGAATTAGATAATGTAAATACTCTGTCATCAGAAGGTGAGTTAAGACTAACAATAATGGCATCACTTGCCCAAGATGAAAGTAGGAAAATTTCTGAAAGAGTAAAATTTGGATTTGAAAAATCAGTAAAAAAAGGCGTTGTTTTAGGAAATAACAAGATATGGGGTTATAAGAAAGACAATGGTAAATTGGTTATAGTTCCAGAAGAGGCAAAAATTGTTAAAAGAATATTTGAGTTATATAGTAATAATGATATTGGTATTAGAAATATTGGACACGCTTTAGGAAAAGAAGGTTTTTATACAAAGTCTGGAAAAGAGTTTGCATTTTCTACTATAAAAAGTATAATTACAAATCCTAAATATAAAGGGTATTATGTTGGAGGAAAAACAACCACTATTGATTTTATAAGTAAACAAAGAAAATACTTTACAGAAGATGAATGGACTTATTATAAAGACCAAAATGGATATGTTCCTGCGATAGTAGATGAAGAACTATGGGAAAGATGCAATCAATTATATAAAAGTAGAGGGGATAAAGTAAAAAATAAAGAAACAAGTTATAATACAAAATATAAATATTCAGGTAAATTATTTTGTAAAAACGATGGTCAAGCGTTTTGGAGAACAGCAGTAGGAAAAAAAGAAGCATGGCAATGTTCACAATATAAGAAAAATGGATTAAACGGGTGTAAAAATAATACTACAGTTTATACTCACGAACTTGATTATATACTTAAAAATTTATTTGTTACACTTTTCAAAGACAAGGATATGTATGTTGAAGAATTAGTCGAGATGTGCAAAAAATATATGAATGAAAAAAAAGATGATTCAGAAGTTAAAGAATTGGAAAGACAAATTGATAATGCGAGAAAAGAAAAAAAGAATTTAATTAAATTATTCACTCTAGAAAAAATAGATGAAAAAGAATTTGAGGAAATGAATAGTGAATATATTGAAACAATTAATGGTTTACAAAATAGATTAGAGGAGCTATTGTCTGAAAGTGAAGCTGAATTAAATATTGACCAAAAAATTAAACAATTGAAAAAATATTTTAAAAAAACAGTAGATTTTGAAGATGAGCTTCCAGAAGAAATAATTGATAGTATGATTGAAAGAATAGAAATTGAAAAATATGGAAGAGATAATTCTAAAAGATATAAGACAATAAAATTACATATTTATCTTAAAATAGGACTAGAAATACCTGCTTACATAAAAAATCGTTTCTGTTTGTTACTTACGACACATATGATAAGAGCAGATATAGAAACAGAAGTATCTCCAATAGTTGGAAGCGAAAAACAATCAGAAGAATTGGTAAATTACTTACTATCAGAATTTGAAAGTGATCCAATAAAAATATGGGAATCAAATATATTTGGAAAGAATTTGCATGAATTAGTAAATGAAGGACTACAGAATAAGCTATACAGAATGCCAGAAGATGCACAAGGAAAATTACAGGAAACACTTGAAAGAATAGTAAATGAAGGCAGTGGAGGACTAATTTGCATAATACTTTAAAGTAGAAGACGGTATTTTAACCGTCTTTTTTTTGCGCGTAGAAGTAATTGCAGACAAAGAATGCAAAAAATGTAGAAATTAGACAAAAAATGTGCTATAGTAAATACATAGTTTAATTACCAAACTAAAGTTTTACTAAGGAGGTAAATTTAACCGTGAATGATGTTGAAAAACCCATGTCTATAATATTAATTGAAGATGACAATTTTGAAGTAAATAGTTTTAAAGAATATTTAAGGAACGAAGATGATGTAAAACTTGTAAAAACAACAAGCTCAAGTTATGAAGGAATAGAATACACAAAAACATATATGCTAGAGGGAATAATACTAGATTTAGAACTTCATAAAGGCGAAGGTTCGGGAATGAAGTTTTTAGAGGACTTACAAATGGTAGAACTAGACCTTAAACCTCTAATAGTTGTTACAACAAACGTATCCTCTTCTATTATATACAATCATATTCGAAAACTAGGTGCAGATTTTATATTCTATAAAAAGCAAAGTGATTATAGCCCAGAAATGGTAATAAAATCAATGACCTCTCTAAGGGAAACATTATATAATATCAAAACTAACTCACAAAAAATGCAAGAAACAGTAGAGACTCCAATAGAAAATGAAAATAGAATAAAAGACAAAGTAAATGCTGAATTAGATTTAATTGGAATATCAAATCACTTAAAAGGAAGAAAATATCTTTTTGATGCAATCTTTTATTTAATAAATAATGAAAACAAAGATAATAGCTCAGTATTTTACTATGTTTCAAATAAATATAAAGTTGCTAACAGTAGTATAAGTAGAGCAATGCAAACAGCAATAAATTATGCATGGAGAATATCGGCAATAGAAGATTTAATGGCACACTACAAAGCAAGAATAAATCATGAAACAGGTGTACCAACACCTACAGAATTTGTGTATTACTATGCAGAAAAAATAAAAAAGCTTCTGTAAAGGTAAAAAAACAAAACAAATAGTTATAGTTTGCATATATTTGCATATTTTTTCCGCCATATATCCACTTAAGATTTTAATCTTAGGTGGTATTTTTTTTATGTACAAAATTTTAAAAACAAATTACCAAATTCATAAAAAGAAGGAGGTGGGAAATATGTGGAAGTGGCTTATGGATGTACTTGGATACTGGGGAGGATTCTAAAATAGAAATATAATATTAACAGTCAAACTATATTAAAAAATATAGTTTGACTATTTTATTATTTTTATATATAATATCATATTATGAGGTAATATATGGAAATATTAGAGTTTATAAACAGAATAGCAAGAACAAGTTGTATAAGTTTTTTTACATATATAGTGTTTATCAAGTTACTTAATTACAAGGAAAACAACTATATGAAAACAATAATAATCAGTATTATTAGTATAATTGAAGGAATTATAGGTGCTTTATTGTACAAATATATTCCACTATTTATTATAATATTTTTGATATATTTCTTATATGGATTTTTGATTGCCCAAATTGTAAAAAATAAAGTTTTATATTCTATAATAATAACCTTTATTTCATTTGCCATTACTTACTTAATATATGTTATTTCAGTTTTTGTGTCTGCTATCATTTTAAAAACAATAAATTCATCAATACAGGTAAATAGTATATTAATTTTTATTGGGGCAATAGTTATTGAAACAATAATACTGCATGGTATCTTCAAGAAAAAAAGATTCAAAAATGGAATTCTATTTTTACAAAATGAGGAAAATATTAAAAATATAGGAATAATTGTTTTGGCGTTTATAGGGATAGCACTATTATTATATGCATTACTTAGTAATTCAATTGGAAAGAGTAAATTTAATACATATGTTTTTTCAGCAATCCTTATTGAAATAATTTGCTTATTCATCTGGATTAATAGTAAAATTACATCTTACTACAAACAAAAATTAAAAGAAAAAACAATAGAAGAGTTGGAAAATGAGATAAAAGAAAAAGATAATGAAATTAATAAAATATTAGAAGAGAATAAAGCAATAGCAGTAATAAATCATAAATATAGTAATAGAATAAAAGCATTGGAGGGCTTCTCAAGCAAAATTATGTCTAAGCCAGAAGTTATAGAAAAAATGAGAATAGAGTTCGGAGAAGACTTTGTAGATTTTGCAAAACAAATAAAAACCTTATCGAAAGAATACACAAAAGAAGTACAAGAAAAAGTAAATAATGAGAATAAACTAGAAAACACAGGTATATTCGGAATAAATAATATTTTAGAGTATATGAATACTGAAGCAATACAACACAATATCAAATTAAACCTAAAAATTTATGGTAGCATATCATATATGATTGAGAATATAATAGAAGCAAATAGATTAGAAACACTACTTGGAGACCATATAAAAGATGCAATAATTGCAATAGACAGTAGCGAAAACACATATAAAGATATTTTAGTGGAAATTGGAGAGATAAAAGGTTGTTATGAGGTTTGTATATATGATACAGGAATAGAATTCGAAATAAATACATTATTGAATCTTGGTTTAAAGGAAATCACAACGCATAAACTAACAGGAGGAAGCGGAATAGGATTTATGACAACATTTGAAACACTAAAAGCAACAAAGGCTAGTTTAATAATAGAAGAAAAACACCCAATAAGTGATAAAGATTATACAAAAGCGATAAGAATAAAATTTGATGGAAAGCACGAATACAAAATTTGCTCATACAGGGCAGAGGAAATACCAAGCAAGAATAGTAGAATAATAATTGAAAACTTAGAATAATACATATTCCTCCTAAAAAAGCATATAATTAAATAGCTTATTTAGGAGGTTGTTTATGTTTTTAGTTTTTAACAAAGATAAAATAATGGCATTTGCGGTAGCCTGTTGTACAGTATTTGCATTATTTTTAATGACATCACTATTTGCAAAAGTGCCTAATGATACAATAGAAACAGCAAGTACACAAAAGCAACTACCCATATATTCAGTAAAAACAGAAGAAGAGAAAATATCATTAACAATTAATTGTGCATGGAATGCGGATGATATTGATAAAATTTTAGAAACATTGAATAAACATAAAGTAAAAGTGACTTTTTTTATGGTTGGAGACTGGATAGAAAAATATGAAAACTCAGCAAGAAAAATACACGAGGCTGGACATGAAATTGCAAACCATTCATACAATCATCCACATATAAATAATCTTTCATATGACAAAAACATAGAACAAATAAAAAAATGTTCAGAATTAATAAAAAATATAACAGGAAAACCAAGTACTCTATATAGAGGACCATATGGAGAATATAATGATACAGTTTTGCAAGCCGCAAAAGATAACGGACACGAAACTATTCAATGGTCAATAGATACACTAGACTACAAGGCATTAACAGGGGAGCAGATGTGGGAAAGGATAGAACCAAAATTAGAAAATGGAAGTATAATATTAATGCATAATGGAACAGAAAATACGGCAAACAGTTTAGATATGATAATTACAAATATAAAAAATAAAGGATTTACTATTGTACCAGTATCTGAGTTAATTTATAAGGAAAATTATAGTATAGACAATAATGGAATGCAATATAAAAAATAGCCGAAATTTCGGCTATTTTTCATCTGGAATGTACTCTAAGAGTTCAGAAATTTCACAATCAAAAGCTTTACAGAGACTATCTAACTGTTTTATATCTATTCTTTTTATTTCCTCATAATACATTTTAGAAACTGTAGCAGGTCTTATGTGAGTAATATCTGCTAGAGCTTTTTGTGTCATTTTATGTTCACCTAATAAATTGGAAAGTTTAAATTTAATCATAAAAAAACTCCTCTCTTACAGTAATATGCAGTATTTTATCATTTTTTGTAAAAAAATGACATAATATGTCTACGATATAACGATAAACGTAATAAAAAGTTGCCTACCAGTAAAAATATTAAAATACTAAGTGTTAAATAATGAAGTATAAAACAAAGATAAACAACAATAATATAAAATAAGAATATAAAAAATTGAATAGGAGAAATAATGTTTAGAAAAATACTAGTTGGGTTAATTGCGGGTACGATTAGTGGCCTATTTGCAGCAGGAGGAGGAATGATAGTGGTTCCAGCATTAATACACTTATTTAAAATTGAAGATAGCAAAGCAAGAGCAACCTCAGTATTTGCAATACTACCAATGGTAGTTGCAAGTGGAGTTTTTTATTACAAAAATGATTATGTGGATTGGAATTTAGGAATAAAGTGTGCAATAGGAGGAATAATAGGAGGAATAATTGGAGCAAAATTACTAAAAAAGATATCAACAAAAACATTAAGAATATTGTTTATAGTATTTTTAATTTATACATCGGTAAAAATGATAATTGCGTGAAAGGATAAAATATGTGGGAAATTGTAACAGGTTTAATATCGGGAACTGTTAGTGGAACAGGGATGGGAGGAGGAACAATATTAATTTTGGTTCTTTCTATTTTTTTAGGAGTAGAACAACATACGGCACAAGCAACAAATTTAGTATTTTTTATACCTACCTCAATATCTGCAATAATAGTATCAATAAAATCCAAACTAATAGAATGGAAAATAGGTATAACACTTGCAATAAGTGGAGTAGTTGGTGCAATAATAGGAGCAAATATCTCTGCAAAAATGGAGGTAAAAAGTCTAAAAAGGTATTTTGGCATATTTTTAGCAGGCATTGCAATATATGAAATTTATTCAATAATAAAGGAGTATAAAAAACAAAAATACACAAATAATAAAAAATAGTTGTAGGGTCGGATCTTGAACGACTTTAGAAATTTTATTAATATGGAGGGTGTGTTTATGAGATTCATAAAGGGAATTATAATAGGCTCAGCAATAACAGCAGCTGCATATATGATGTATGAAGAAGGTATGTTAAACAGAAAAAGAATGACAAAACAAGCAAGAAAATTGGCACATAAAATGGGAATTAATTGCTAATCTAAAAGTTCATAGAATTTTGTCTAATACTATTGAAAAAGGTATACGAATATAATAGCTATTCAAAAAAACAAGGAATTAAATGTGATTAAAAATCAAACGAAAAAAATAATAGAGAAGTAAAAAATCCTATTATACTTAAATATTTTTATTAATATCCTTAATGGTAGGATTTATAATACATTAAAATAGAATATAAAATTTTAAGATATGGAGCATAAAATATGGCGAGGAATTTATAATCCTCGCCATATTTGGTATATTTAAAATTTTACAAACTTATAAACTGCTTCTGCAAATCCACCTTTTTCTACTGGATTTGTTGTTGTGTAATTTGCAACTTGTTTTAATTCATCATATGCATTTGCAACAGCAACTCCAATACCAGCATTTTTAATCATATCAAAATCATTTAAATTATCACCAATTGTAAGCATTTCATCAGGATTGATATTTAGATAATTTCCTAGAAATTGTAAAGCAGTATCTTTATTTACGTTTTTTGGCAATACATCAAGATACTCATATTCTTTATCTATAATAGAGTCCTTATAAGTTCCAAATTTTTGAATGGTAGTAGTATTTACATCCAGAACACTTAAAATTTCAGCTTTAATGTCTTTAGTAGAAGATGTACTAGAAATTACTAATTGGCACACTTTTACATTATGAGATAGCAAATATTCTTTTATATCATCTACAATTTTAAAATCCATAGAATCTTTATTTTTTGAAGACCTTTGTAACTTGTAATTTCTTAGATCTAAATAAAGAAGTTCTTCAGAGATAATGCTATTATCTGTATAAAGATGAACATGCAAATTGTGCTTTTTGGCGATGTCAATACAGGTCAAAGCATCTGACTTTGACAATAAATTGCTATAAATTTCTTTTCCAGTTTTAAGCTCAATAATTTGGCTACCATTACCAAAGATACCATAAGAAGCACCAATTTTAGAACAAACATCCTTGGTAACAGGATAAGTTTTCCCAGTACATATTACAAAATTCATTTTATGATTATTCAAATCTTTAATAGCTTTAAAATTATTCTCATAAATTGAATTATTATTATCAATAATAGTTCCATCTAAGTCGCTGGCAACCAATTTAATCATATTTGATACCTCCAACATAATAAGTATACCATAAAAAACCAAAAAAGTAAAATTCAAATGTTACAAAATTATTACATTTATAAAACATTAAGAAAAACTATTGACAAATTATGAAATAACGTATAATATACTATTGTATGTTATCAAAAAATGTATAGGGAGGGTAAAAAAATGGCAGTAGCACTTGTAAATAAGTTCCTAGATGCGTTAGGATTAGCAAATGATAGTGAGCAAGAGACAGAAAATGAAGATATATATGAATTAGAGGATGAAAAAGAAAAAGAAGAAGAAGTAGAAGAAAGAGGTATATTTGGAAACAGAAAAAGCAAAATAACAAGTATGCCACAAGTACAGTCAGTAAAGATGGTTATAACACAACCTACATCTTTCGAGCAATCAGAAGAAATATGTAATTATTTGAAGGACAAGAAATCTATAATAATAAACTTGGAATATGTAAATAAAGATGTTGCAAGAAGAATTATAGACTTTTTAAGTGGTGCAGTACACGCATTAAATGGTCATATTCAAAAAATATCAAATTCAATATTTTTAGTTGCACCAATAAACTATGATATAGAAAGTGATTTAGCAAGAGAAGAACTAAAAAATAAATTATCAGTATCTTGGTTAAAATAAAAAATAGGAGGACTTAAATTATGATAACACCCTTAGACATAGAAAACAAAAAATTTTCAAAACAAATGGTAAATGGTTATAATGTAGACGAAGTAGATGAATTTCTAGATGAACTAACAACAGACTATGAAAGACTATACAAAGAAAATAAAGAATTAAAAGACAATACAGAAGAATTACATAATGACGTAGGACAATATAAAAACATAGAATCAACTCTTCAAAACACACTTATAATAGCACAAAGAACAGCAGACGAGATACAAGCAGTAGCAAAGCAACAAGCAGAGCAAATAATTAAAGATGCTGAATATCAAGCAAAAACAAAATTAGACGAAATAAATACACAAATAGTATTAAAAGAAAAAGAAATAGATGAACTAAAAAAACAATTTAGTGTGTATAAGGCAAAGATGGAATCATTACTTATATCACAACTTGAATTAATCAAAGATATGTCAGATGACGAACAATAAAAATAAATAATGCAGACAAAGGGTCTGCATATTTTTTTGCCATTTTAAATATAAATTATAAAGAATAGAAATGAACAATATTTTTAGAGTTAAGCAATGCTTATTCATTCCAAAATAGAGAAAGGAAGGAAACAAAATGAAAAATAAAAAAATAATAATTATCATCTTTGCAATTATTCTATTAATTTTAATTATATTTTTAATAAAAAACAATTATAAAATTTCTAAAAAAGGAAATAATATAAGTAATAAATCAGCTGATGAAATCAAACAATATATTTTAAATATAGAATCCTACCAAGCAGTAGCAAAAATCACAATAAAAAGCAACAAAAATGAAAATATTTATATTGCCAAACAGCAATACAACAAAAACGATAATGTTTATAAACAGGAAATACTAGAGCCATTCAATATTGCAGGAATACAATTTATATATGATGGAACAAATTTAAGGGTAGAAAATACAAAACTAAATTTAAACAAAATATATAAAAATTACAAATATATAGGAAGTAACGAACTAAGTCTAACATCCTTTATTGAAAACTATCAACAAGATGAAGATGCAAAATGCACAGAAGAAAATGGAACAATAATATTAGAAGTAAATGTAAAAAAACCAAACAAATACATTGCAAGCAAAAAGCTATATATTAACAAACAACAAGGAAAAATCGAAAAAATGGAAATAAACGATATAACACAAAACATCCAAATTTACATATTATATAATGAGATAGAAATTAATAAACTACCCAAAGAAGAAATACTAGCATTTTCGATAGAAGCCTTTAAAGAGAATATCTAGCATATAGCAAAATAAAATCTCTATTACCTATATTTAAAATATAAAACAAATCTATAAATAGCAGGAGTGAAGAAAATGGTAATAAAAAGAGGAGATATGTTTTATGCAGACTTAAGCCCAGTAGTAGGTTCAGAGCAAGGAGGAATTAGGCCAGTATTAGTAATACAAAACAATACTGGTAATAGATACAGCCCAACAGTTATTGTATCAGCAATAACTTCACAACAAAACAAAAGCAAACTGCCAACGCATATAGAGCTATCATCAGAAGAATTTGGGCTAAAATCAGACTCAATAATTTTGACAGAACAAATAAGAACAATAGACAAAAGCAGATTAAAAGAAAAAATAGGGCATATAGATGATAATTCAGTAATAAATGAAATAAACAATGCATTAGGAGTAAGCTTTGGATTAGGGGAGTAAGTGTTCTTAATGAATAGTGAATAATGTATAATCATATGTGGGAACAAGCTACGAGCTTGTTCTTTTTAGTTGACAAAATTCGACTTTTCGAGTATTATATTAATATTGGAAAATTAGAAGTAGTTATCAGAAGTATTTTAAAAGAAAGGATTTGATAAATATGTTTAAAGAATTTAAAGAATTTGCAATGAAAGGAAATATAATAGACTTAGCAGTTGGTGTTATTATAGGAGGAGCTTTTCAAAAAATTGTAAACTCACTTGTAAATGATATAATAATGCCTCTAATTGCAACATTTACTGGTAAAGTAGACTTTTCAGAATTGACATTAACAATAGGGCAAAGCTCAATAAAATATGGAGAATTTATAACAGCTGTTGTAAATTTTTTGATAATAGCTTTTTCAATATTTCTATTTATTAGATACATAAACAAACTAAACAAAAAATTAGAAAAGATAAAAAAGGAAGAAATTGAAAAATTAAAGAAAAAAGGAAAATTCGGAAAAAGAAAAGCAGACAGAGACACAATTCCAACTCCAGCACCAACAACAAAAAAATGTCCATATTGTTTTACAGAAATAAACATAAATGCAACAAGATGCCCACATTGCACATCAGAATTAACAGAAGAAAAACAGATGCAAGAGAATTAATAGTATACAAAAAAGCAACAAAATCTTCCCAAAATACTTGCAAATTTTGAAATTACGTGTTACAATAGAAAAAGTGATTTTAAATTGACTTTAAGGGAGGTGCCAAGAATGCCAAATATCAAATCTGCAATAAAAAGAGTTAGTGTAATAGAAACAAAAACATTAAAAAATAATATGATAAAATCTGAATACAAAACAGCTGTAAAGAAATTTGAAACAGCAGTAGCAGACGGAAATAAAGAAAAAGCTGAAGAAGCTTTAAAGTTAGCTACAAAGAAAATTGATGGTGCTTGTTCAAAAGGAATTATAAAGAAGAACACAGCAGCAAGAAAAAAATCAAATTTAGCTAAAAAATTAAATGTGATGTAGTTTAAAAAAGATTTCAAGGAATTTGAAATCTTTTTTTCATATCTCTTGCATAAAATTAAGTAATGTAATAAAATGAAAGCATAAAAATAATAAGGGAGGTTAAACAAATGTCAAATATAAAAGTAACGCTAGAAAACACAGGAATAGACAAAAAAGAATTAACAAAATTCAATAGGAAAGTTGAAACAATACATAAAGAGTTACACGCCATTTCAGATAATGAAAAAGAATTTGTAGGTTGGTTAAATTTGCCTACAAACTATGATAGAGAGGAATTTGCTAAAATCAAGAAATCAGCAGAAAAGATAAGAAAGGATTCAGAAGTATTTGTTGTAATAGGAATAGGTGGATCATATTTAGGAGCAAGAGCAGTTATTGAAGCATTAACAAACACTTTTTACAACATATGCCCAAATAGAAAAACACCCCAAATATTTTTTGCTGGAAACAATATGAGCCCAAACTATTTAAATGATTTAATAGAATGCATTGGGAATAAAGATATATCAATAAATGTTATATCAAAATCTGGAACAACAACAGAACCGGCAATTGCATTTAGAATATTTAGAGAATTTATGGAATCAAAATATGGAATAGATGAAGCAAGAAAAAGAATATATGTTACAACAGATAAAGAAAAAGGAGCATTAAAACAACTTTCAAATGAAGAAGAATATGAAACATTTGTAATTCCAGATAACATAGGTGGTAGATATTCAGTATTAACAGCAGTAGGGCTATTACCAATTGCAGTTGCTGGAATAGATATAAATAAGTTAATGTATGGAGCAAAAGTAGCAGAGGATAAATATAATGAAAATTCGGTAAAATATAATGAATGTTATCAATATGCAGTAGCAAGAAATATATTGTATTCAAAAGGAAAAACAACAGAAATATTAGTAAATTATGAACCTAAAATGCAATACTTTACAGAATGGTGGAAACAATTATATGGCGAAAGTGAAGGCAAAGAAGGAAAAGGAATATTCCCAGCAGGAGTAACCTTTACAACAGATTTACATTCACTAGGGCAATATATACAAGAAGGAAAGAGAAACCTATTTGAAACAGTAATAGCAATTGAAAATTCAGCAACAGACATAACAATAAAAAGGGATGCAGATAATATTGATGGACTAAACTTTGTAGCAGACAAAACAATGGACTATGTAAACAAAAAAGCAATGGAAGGTACAATTGAAGCACATATTACAGGAGAGGTTCCAAATATTAAAATAACAATGGATAAATTAGATGAAGAAACTCTAGGAGAATTAATATATTTCTTTGAATTGGCATGTGCAATGTCAGGGAAAATACTAGGAGTAAATCCATTTAACCAACCAGGGGTTGAAGAATATAAGAAGAATATGTTTAAATTATTAGGTAAATAAAGAAAATATAATTTGCAATAAATCCAAAAAAGTAGTATAATATAATTAAATAATATTTTGGAGGTTAAACACATGAGGCGGAAGACAAAACGTAACCTTGCTATTGCTGTAGTGATAGCACTTATAGGAGTAATATTGCTTTATGCTGGAATGAAGATGTATTCTTTCAGACTGGATGGTGGATATTCTAATGTTGTTAATCAACTTAAGGATTCACCACTTGCAATGGTAACTGGTGCAACATTTATTATGATTGCAGAATGGGTACTTACTATAGTTGGTATAGCAATGACTTTTATAGGAGGATTAGCAATTTATTGTAATTCAAAAAAACTCAGGCGGTAATTACCACCTGAGTTTTTTGAAAAAAGTATTTGACAAATTACACATATTGATAGATAATATAATAAAATTTAAGTTGGAGGAGAACAAATGAGCAAAGTATTCTTTCCATTATTTGATTTAGAATTAACTATAAAACAAGTTGCATTTTCTGTATTTGGAATAGATATATACTGGTATGCAATTTTGATGGTATCAGCCATGATAATAGGAATACTAATTCTTAAAAAAAGAGATGGCTTATATAATATAAAATTTTTAGACATAATAGATTTACTTGTTTATCTAATACCCATATCAATACTATCAGCTAGACTATATTACATATTATTTGACTTAAATCATTTTATAAAATCACCATTACAAATATTAAATTTTAGAACAGGAGGAATGGCTATATATGGTGGAATTATAGGAGGAGTAATTACAAGTATTGTATTTTGCAAGAATAGAAAAATAAAAATATTAGATTTACTAGACTATTTAGCACCAGCCTTAGCACTTCGGACAGGCGATTGGAAGGTGGGGAAACTTTATAAATGTTGAGGCATATGGAAAACAAACTAATCTGTTATGGAGAATGGGAATATATGAACTTGGAGAATATACAGAGGTTCATCCAACGTTTTTATATGAATCAATAGCAACATTTATATTATTTATAATACTAATGAAAATAAGTAAAAAAAGAAAATTTACAGGACAATTAACCTATGTATATTTTATAATATATGGATTTGAAAGAATGATAGTAGAGGGACTAAGAACAGATAGTTTAATGATTGGACCAATACGAATATCACAAGCACTATCACTTGTTATACTAATAATGGGAATAACATTGTATATAAAAAACAGAAGAATGTTAAATAATAATTAGAGGGGCGAACCTTGTGAGTCCGCCCGATTTTTTCTATTGCTTTCTCTCGAAAAAAACATATATAACTCTCACGTAATTAGGTAACTTTTTTAACTTACCATCCACCATTTAACTCGCTTTTTAATGTTAGACTTATTACTGTTCCTATTTCTACTTGTGATTCAGCAGCCACGTCTTGGCTTATTACAATTCCTGAACCATCTAAAGATATATTTAAATTATGTTCTGTTGCAACATTTATAGCTTCTAATACAGACATTCCTTTGAAATTTGGAACAGTTACTGATGTTGCAACATTGCTATTTGCTGTGTATAAGAAAACACAAGCATTTCCTAAAAGCTGAGCACCTTTTTTAGGCATTTGGTTTGTTATTATCTCAGTTTCTGGAGCAGAGGTATCCACATTTACAATATATCCATAAGATTTCAAAAGCTCTTTTGCTTCTCCAATAGTTTTATTTTTTAAATCTGGCATAGTTGTTGTTTCATAGTTGGAGGTAGAATTGCTTGTAGATGCAACACCAATATAAGGTAATACTTCAGAGAAAATCTGAGCTACAGCAGGACCTGCAATTTCTCCACCTTGGAAAGATTTACCTTTTGGATTATATAATGCAACTAATACAACAGCCTGAGTATTAACAGTAGGAGAAAATCCCATAAATGAAGCAACATAGGTTCCATCTCCTTGACCAAGGTTTTCAGATGTACCAGATTTTCCGCCAATAGAATAACCTTTTACATCTCCATATTTACCAGTTCCATTGCTTACCGCATAATCAAGCATATCCATAACTTCACTTGCAGTTTGTTTAGAAACTACTTGTCTAACTGTAACAGACTCTGGAATTGTTACACTTCCAGTATTAGGATCAACAATCTTATCAACAATTCGTGGTTGCATTAAAGTTCCCTCATTAGCAATAGCAGAAACAGCAGTTATAAGTTGAAGAGGTGTAACATTAATTCCTTGCCCAAAAGACATTGTTGCAAGTTCGAATTTTCTTATTGAATTTTTATTATAAAATATACTATTTGCTTCCCCATAAAAATCAGAATTTGTGTTAGAAAGTAAGCCAAAAGCACCATAATATTTATATAAAGTAGGAGCTCCCACCTTTAAACCAAGTTGTATAAAGGCAGGGTTACAAGAGTTTGCTAATGCTTGTTTTAGAGATTGTCCTAAATGGGGATTAGTATGTCTCCAACAATTTATTTTTATATTATCAACAACTTCACAACCAGCACAATAAAAAGCATCAGGAGTGTTTTCACTAACAATACCCTCCTCCAAAGCAACAGCTGCAGTGATTATTTTAAAAACAGAGCCAGGCTCATAAGTATTTTGAACAGCCTTGTTTCTCCACATATCATACAAATAGTTATTTTGGTCCTCACTAGACAAAGTATCCCAAGAGGTTGTATCAAGTGGGGTAAAAGGAGTATTTGGGTTATAATCAGGATAGTTTGCCATTGCTAAAATATTACCAGTAGACGGCTCCATTACAATAGCAGTTCCATAATCTGCAATATTATCAATAACAGACTGTGAAAGATATTTTTCAACAATGGATTGAATATTAACATCTATTGTAAGGTATACATTGCTACCATTTAGTGCAGCAATATAAGACTTTTGCTGATTTGGAATTTCACTTTTTGCTGAATCGGTTAAAGTTACAACCTTTCCTACAGTACCAGATAATATTGAATCTAAAGAATTTTCAAGTCCAAATAATCCATTATTATCAGTACCTGTAAAACCAAGCAAATGACATGCTAAATTATTATATGGATATGACCTTTTTATAGAAGGAACAATATTAATTCCACTATATATTTTATTAGATTCCATCCAATTTTTTAATAAATCTATTTTATCACTATCAACTTTAGAAGCAATTGTAACAGTAGCAACATCTGATGTTAGCTTTTGATAAAGATCAGAATATTCTATTTCAAAAATATTGCTAAGAGATTGAGCAACAAATTCTAATTTAACTGCATCACCATTAGAATATTCTATTTTACTTGGATTAACTGAAACAGTATCAACTCCTGAACTAATAGCTAAAACTTTTCCTTTAGAATCATAAATTGTTCCTCTATTTGGATTAATTGTTTTAGTAGAAGTTTGTCTAGAACTAGCTTCCTTACTTAAAGATGGTCCATCTACAAATTGAATATATGCAAGCTTAAAAATAAGTAAAATAAGTGTAATAAATAAAAAAACTTCTAAAATCTTTAGTTTCTTTATATTAAAATTATTAATTTTTATAATTTTCCTAGATTTTTTCATATGTCCTCCATTGGTATTATTGTATATTATAAAATCTTAAAAATCAATACTTTGTCTTGTTTTTTTATAGAAAAGGGTATATAATATTTAGGATTAAATTAAGAGAGGATGAAGTCTAATGCAAGTTGAAAAAGAGGAGGTTTTGCACATTGCAAAACTAGCATGTTTAGATATAAAAGAAGAAGAAATTGAAGAGTATAGAAAGAACCTTCAAGATATTTTAAACTTCGCCAATATTGTAAATGGTGTAAATACAGAAAACATAGGTGAAACAATTGGAAGTACAAGCAATGTTAATGTGTTTAGAGAAGATAAAATAAAAGAATTTGAAGATGAAGATTTGTTACTACAAAATGCACCAGAAAAACAAAACAATATGTTTAATATACCAAAAGTAATTTAAGGAGGTCAAAATGGAACTTTACGAATTGACAGTTCATGAATTGATAGAAAAACTAGATAAAAATGAAATTACATCAGAAGATATTATAAAAAGTTATTCAAATAGGATAGAAGAAAAAGAAAAGAAGATTGAAGCTTTTGTAACTGTTACAACAGACAAAGCTTTAGAACAATCAAAAAATGTTGATAGAGCAAAATCAAAAGTTGCTGGAATTCCAATAGGATTGAAAGACAACCTATGTACTAAAGGTGTAAAAACAACTTGTGCTTCAAAAATGTTAGAAAATTTTATTGCACCATATGATGCAACTGTTGTAGAAAAGCTAGAAGATGCTGGGGTAATAAGCCTCGGAAAAATGAACATGGACGAATTTGCAATGGGTTCTTCAACAGAATATTCAAACTTTAAAGTAACAAAAAATCCTTGGAATTTAAATACAGTACCAGGAGGTTCAAGTGGAGGAAGTGCAGCAGCAGTAGCAGCTGACATGGTACCATGGGCACTAGGTTCAGATACAGGTGGTTCAATTCGTCAACCAGCATCATTATGTGGAGTTGTAGGATTAAAACCAACTTATGGATTAGTTTCAAGATATGGATTGGTAGCTTTTGCATCATCATTAGACCAAATTGGACCAATTACAAAAGATGTAACAGATAGTGCAATATTATTAAATATCATAGCAGGACATGATGAGAAAGACTCAACCTCTATGAATTTACCTAAAAAAGATTATACAAAAAGCTTAATAAAAGATGTAAGCAAATTTAAAATAGGTGTTCCAAAAGAATTATTAGGTGAAGGTATAAATGAAGAAGTGAAACAAGCTGTTGAGAAAGCTATTGAAGAATATAAAAAATTAGGAGCAACAGTTGAATTATGCACATTAGATGTTGCAAATGAATCATTAGCAACTTATTATATAATAGCATGCGCAGAAGCAAGCTCAAATTTAGGAAGATTTGATGGAATAAGATACGGATACAGAACTAAAAATTTCACTAATTTAAAAGAACTTTACAAAAATTCAAGAAGCGAGGGCTTTGGAGCAGAAGTAAAAAGAAGAATAATTCTTGGTACATATGTATTATCGTCAGGATATTATGATGCATATTACAAAAAAGCACAAAAAGTCAGAACAGTTATAAAACAAGAATTTGAAAAACTATTTAAAGAATATGATATGCTATTAACACCAACATCTCCAACAGTAGCTTACAAAATTGGTGAAAAATCAAACAATCCTTTAGAAATGTATCTAGCAGACCTTTGCACAGTATCTGTAAACATAGCAGGACTTCCAGGAATTTCAATTCCATGTGGAGTAGATAAACAAGGAATGCCAATAGGTTTACAACTAATAGGAAAGCCATTTGAAGAAGAAACAATATTACAAGCAGCATATACGTATGAACAAAAAACAAAATTTAGAGAAAATCATAAACCACAATTTAAGAAATAGGAGGATTATATGTCAATAGAAGATTATGAAGTTGTAATAGGCCTAGAAGTGCACGCAGAATTATCAACAAAAACAAAAATATTCTGCTCATGTCCAACCGAATTTGGTGGAGAACCAAACACACATTGCTGTCCAGTATGTATGGCAATGCCAGGCGCACTTCCAGTACTTAATAAAAAAGTAGTTGAATATGCAATAAAAGCAGGGCTGGCGACAAACTGTGATATAGCAAGAGTTAGCAAAAGCGATAGAAAAAATTATTTTTATCCAGACTTACCAAAATCATATCAAATATCACAATATGATATGCCACTTTGTACAAAAGGATATATAGAAATAGACACCAAAGAGGGAACTAAAAAGATAGGACTTACAAGAATTCATATAGAGGAAGATGCAGGAAAATTAAATCATAATGAATTTGGAAGAGGCAGCTTAGTAGATTTAAACAGAGCAGGAGTTCCATTAATTGAAATAGTATCAGAACCAGATATGAGAAGTGTTGAAGAGGCAGATAGTTATTTAAAAAAGCTAAAATCAATATTAGAATATATAGAAGTATCAGACTGTAAGATGCAAGAAGGTTCATTTAGAGCGGATGTAAATGTTTCTGTTAGAAAAAAAGGTGAAAAAGAATTTGGAACAAGAACAGAAATGAAGAATATGAATTCATTTAGGTCAATTACAAGAGCAATTGAATATGAGGCAGAGCGTCAAGTAAAAGTATTAGAGCAAGGTGAAAAGGTGTACCAAGAAACCTTAAGATGGGATGAAGTATCAGGAAGAACCTTCTCAATGAGAGATAAAGAGGATGCACAAGATTACAGATATTTTCCAGAACCAGATTTAGGAATTCTAAATATTTCAGATGAAATGATAGAAGAAATTAAAAAAACATTACCAGAAATGCCAGAAAGTAGAAAAGAAAGGTATATAAAAGAATTTAAGCTCCCAGAATATGATAGCAACATACTAACCTCTTCAAAATATTTGTCAGATTTATTTGAAAAAGCAACAGAAAAATGCAATAATCCAAAAGCAGTTAGCAACTGGATAATGACAGATATAACAAGAATTTTAAATGAAAAAGAGCAGGAACCAAGCGATATTCCTTTTACAGCAGAAGAACTTGGAAAACTAGTAATATTAATAGATAAAGGAATAATAAGTTCAAAAATTGCAAAACAAGTACTAGAAGAGTTATTTGAAAATCCACGTAATCCAGAAGATATAATAAAAGAAAAAGGCTGGATACAAATATCAGATGAAGGAGCAATAAAAGAAGTAGTACAAAAAATATTAGAAGCAAATCCTGCTTCAATTGCAGACTTTAAAGCTGGAAGAGACAGAGCCCTAGGATACCTAGTAGGTCAAGCAATGAAGGAAACAAAAGGAAAAGCAAATCCACAAATGTTAAATAAAATGTTCCTAGAGGAATTAAATAAATAAAAGTACCTACAGAAGATTTAATTATTCTTCTGTAGGTTTTGCTTTTAAATTAATTTCTAAAATTATGTATTTTATCTATTGTAAAAGCTCCAACAAAGAAACAAACAAAAAACATAATACCACATCTAGTAACAGCATATCCAACCTCAAAAGCTATGTGAGACACAGGATTTAAAATATATAAATATAAAATATATGTAGCAAACAAACAAACAATAAAAGAAAACTTAAACCCATTTTTCATAACTCTAACAATAGAAACATCAATATTCCTAAAATCATTAATAAATTTCATCATATGTAAAACCTCCTAAAAATATGTTAACATAAAACCAAACAAAAAGCAAAGGTAATTTCTGTTAATCCACAGTGAATAATTTGATAAATTTTACAAATACTGTTTCTGGGGGAACAGTATAAAAAAAAGAAAGCATCATTTAAAGAAAGGAATTAGAGATGGAAATACTAAAAATATTATGGCTATCACTAGCTTCAATAGCAACATTATTTGTACTAACAAAAATAATGGGTAATAAAGAAATGTCACAATTAAATATGTTTGACTATTGTATAGGTATAACAATAGGCTCAATAGCAGCAGAAATGGCAACAGCGCTAGAAAGTAGCTTCATTCAGCCACTAACAGCAATGGCAGTATATGCAATTGTAACCATAATAATATCAAGCATATCAAATCATAGTTTAAAAGCAAGACGAATTGTAGAAGGCAGAACTCTAATCTTACTAGATGATGGTAAACTATATAGAAACAACTTCAAAAAAGGTAAGCTAGACATAAATGAATTTCTAATGCAATGTAGAACAAATGGATACTTCAACATATGCCAAATACAAACAGCAATACTAGAATCAAATGGAAAAATAAGTTTTTTACCTAAAGTAGGTGCAAAGCCAGTAACGCCAGAAGATTTAAATTTGAAACTAAAACAAGAAAAAGTTGTTTTAAATGTAATATTAGATGGTATTATTTTAGAAGAAAATTTAAAAATATTAGACAAAGATAAAAAATGGCTTATAAAACAAGTAAGCAAGCAAGGAATAAAAGATACAAAAAAAATCTTTTTAGCAACCTGTGACCAAGAAAGTAACTTAAGCATATACATTAAGTCAAATAATGATAACTCAGATGATATGTTTTAAAAATTAACCTCCAAAACTTGACTTTTTTCTACATTAAATATAAAATATATATATGTACTAATTACGTTTAGCACATAGAGGGGAAGAAAATTTAACATGTTTGGACACAGAAACGATGGTAGAAAATTAAAAACATTACCGCCATTTTTCAAAGTAATACCTAACATAATGTTAGAAAGAAACGATTCACAAGTACTATTTAAACAAGATATAGCAATAAAAAACTTAGATGAATATATAGACAAAAAGGCAGAAGAAGGAATAAAAATTTCATATATGCATATAGTTTATGCGGCACTAGTAAGAATAATAGCAGAAAGACCAAGGCTAAATAGATTTGCAATGAATGGAACAATATATGCAAGAAACAAAATATATGTTTCTCTTGCAATAAAAAAGAGCCTTACAGATGATGGAGAAGAAACCACAACAAAAGCAGAATTTAATGGAACAGAAAACATATTTGAAGTAAAAAGGAAAATAGATGCAATAATAGAGCAAAACAAAGACACTTCAGCTGATAATGATACAGATATAGTAGCAAAAACATTAAGTTTAATTCCAAACTGGTTAATTCGTATCATAATAAAAATACTAAGATCACTAGATAGACATGGAATGCTACCAAAGTCACTAATAAAAGCGAGTCCATTTCACACAAGCGTATTCTTAACAAATGTAGGCTCATTAGGAATTGATAGCATATATCATCATTTATATAATTTTGGTACAACAAGTATGTTTTTTTCAATGGGAAAAAAGAAAAAAGGATATATATATGAAGATGAAGAAATAAAAGAAGAAAAATGTATAACGCTTTCATTTGTAGGGGATGAAAGAATATGCGATGGCTACTACTATGCAAACTCCTTCAAAATGTTATTTAGATATTTAAAAAAGCCAGAACTACTAGAAACAAAACCAGATTTTAAAGAAGATATCAATTAGAAGTCAAGTTACTACTGTAAAGTCCGCCAAATCTCGTCGGAGCTTTTGTATTTATTTAAAATCGAACCCACGATGGATACGCCT
>OLNZ01000290.1_pt1 | contig 55248 bp, 49 predicted proteins | sample 1672981 | NCBI WGS metagenome assembly OLNZ01 (sample SAMEA3136743, study PRJEB25190) | human gut metagenome | biome: human gut; feature: human-associated habitat; material: faeces | place: Austria | collected 2013 | reverse complement strand
TCGGTGCATTTCTGTCCTCAATGATTGCCTGAAACATCTGTGCCACATCCTCTGTAATCGGCAATATTCTTGTTCCAGCATCCGTCTTTGTGGTTTCTATGATATACCGCATATCTGATGTTCTCTGCAACTGATGGTCGATATTCACAGTTCTGTTCTGCAAATCAATATCCTTCAACGTCAGTCTACGATATTTACAAGCAAATCCAAATCTGTGTTTACCTGTTTTTCCAATTCGCGAAGGGAGCGACATGGCTTCTTGCCCTTTAGAAGTTTGTCCGTAGACTCCAGTTTCCAACTGTATACAAAGTGTGGTTTTCCATCAATGTGATATTTATATTGATATTTTCCATCTGAACTGCTAACGAAAAGTGGCTGTTTTTTCTTATCTTACAAATTATTCTTCATAATTTCCAAGTAATTCTCTGGAAAACCAATCAACTCCAAATCAATATCATTTCTGTATTCATCTATCACTATTCCCACTGTCTGCACCAAAGATTTCTTACTCTCTTCATCCGAAAGTCTTTTTAGCAAGACTAGTGTATACGCAAATAATGAATTATTCTTTATCTCCGGATGTTTCCGCAAAAAGGATGTTGTAAACTTTGCCGGAGGATTAAAATCCGTATTATACATTCTTGCTGCATGCGCACATTTATTTCGTAATACCGATAGACAGTGCAAATGATTTTCCAATGTATCCTTACCCACTCCGACCATGCCGGCTATGGCATCCTTTTCTAAATAATACATAGAACTGTACAGCTTGGACATATTAGAAAATGACATCAATTCCACGATAACCCACAATGGCATTTTACTAGAATATTTCATTTTATGATGCTTCACAATCAGGCCATCTTTATAATAATTTTTCTCCCTGTTGAAATTTTCCATAACTTCCCTGTAACCCTTTTTGTTATAGAAATTATTCTCATCATAATGCTGATCATACGGAGTTTCTGTACATTTAGCAATTGAAAATCCATAAAATCTCTCCTTAACGTAAAAAAGCTGAGCACAAGTCTCAGCTTGGTCCCCAATGTCAAAAAGACTTCGGGCAACTCTGTTACATATAGTATATTCAAAAAACAAAAAATAGCAATAGTTTTTATTATTTTCGTCAATAAAAATCTACCACATTGAGTCTAAGTAGTCCCTTACTACTAAGGATTTCTCCCCACACCTTTGCATTTATCCCGATTCCACCCATGAGCCTTAGTAGTCTAAATCGTAGTAAGCCTTTTTGTCCTTTTTGTCCATCAAGTCTTCCGTCTTAAAGACATAATAGCCCTCATAGTAATAACTATGATCAATACCCTTCATATAGATTTCTCGGTCATTTATGTTGTCCGTAAGGGCATTTTTCAGAAGAAATTTAATTTCGGTATCTTTAATAGGACTTCTTTCCATAGCAAGCAAATAATCCTCTTTATCTACCTAACTCCAATCAATCACATAGCCAATCTCCTTTTTCAGTATAAGATCAAGCCATATCCTCGTGCTTCTCCCATTTCCTTCTCGAAACAGATGAGCCGCATTCATTTTCACATATTTTTCGACAATTTCATCAAAGGTTGATTGTGGCATTTTATCTATGCTATCCAGTGCCGCTTTCAAATACATCAGCGGAACAAATCGAAAATTACCTTTTGAAATATTGACCTTGCGCAGTTTACCGGCAAAATCATAAATCTAATCATTTATACGATATGGATTGTAATCACACCAAACTATTTCTCGACTAATTTTCTTTTTTCTTCATACTTGTCTTTAAACAACTGGGCAAGTTCACAAACCCAATCAATATCATCATACAGTTTATTGCCTTTTACAGGTTCAAATTCTTCCTCAAGTTCCTCTTTTGTCATTAATCCATTTGCTATCAACAAAGAATTAAGTACATTTTTAAGCATATCAAAATATATCATCCGCATTGCTATCGTTTCATTTGGCATTTTTCTAAGATATTCTGTTACGGCGTCATATACCATACATCCTCGGTTTATTGAACACACTTCATCAATGATCTTTGTAGGTATTCCAAAATATCCAATCGCTTCTTCTATCTTTTGAAGCGACTCTTGTTTCCTTTTCTTTGCCTTGGTCATTTGCTCATCTAAAGACTCCTCAAAATCAGGATATGAAAACGGTCTGTATTTAGCATCTTCTTCCACCTCGCCCTGCTTTATAAAACAATATGCCTCTTTATTGCAATCCTGTCTTAGGTATAATCCTTTTGAAAGAAGAAATGCCCTATCATCCTCTGATATTTCTAAAAAGAACTTTTCATCTATACCAAAATACTCTGATAATTGACTTAATCTTTTTTCAGAAATTGGTTTTATTCCATTTTCCCAAGCACTGACTTGCTGACGGCTTATTCCTAATACATCTGCTAATTCACTTAATGATATGTTACATCTGGTTCGTATAAATTTTAATCCATTCATATTATTGTATCCTTCCTGATCTGTATTTTATTGATAAGCACTTTCAACAATATGAATTTTATCCAAGGTTGACAGCAAGTGTCAACCTGTAATCTTATATAAAATTAATCAAAAAAGTATTCGTATATGCATAAACGCGCAAAAAATCAATCGTAAATTTTTACGATTGATTTTTTAATTGGTTGTTTCCGTTGCCAGTGCACTTCGTACCGATTTTCTTTCCGTAAATGTGATCTGTGCACATTTCGGATTTGAACTTTGAAGCAGAATATTCGTGTCCAATACATAATATTTTTTCATAGAGTGCATTCCCTTCTTTACATGATATATTTGTATCATCTACAGTGTAAAAAAATCCTATATTTCATGCAATCATCATCATGTAAAAACATTGTAAAATCTTAATAAGCAAATATTACTCTATCTCCCATAAATGCAAAAAAAGGAAGAACCTGACAGATTCTTCCCTAATTTCATATCAGTTTTTAATCAACATCTTCTTTCTTAACCGCAGATAACTTACGATCATAATAATTCCCGTCACCACCCAGGAGATTGGATAAATGATAATCAACACCCAGAATTCATGTACAGCAACACAGGCAGTCGAGATCCAGATCAGTCTCAGCACACAGGAACCGAACACCGTGATCAATGCCGGTTGCAGGGAATGTCCCAATCCACGCATGGCACCACCACTGATCTCATATGTAGAAGTCAACAGTTCTAACGTAGTTGCTATCACCAGTCTTGTTGTGGCATATCCCAACACAGAATCGTCCGTTGTATATAATCCTAAGAAGAACGATCTTCCAAGCACGAACACAACCGATAACAGCTCACAAAACACCATAGAAAATGTCATATTGATCCGGAAGATCTTACGGCACCGGTCGTACTCTCCTGCTCCGTAATTCTGACTGGTAAAGGTAACCGTTGTCTGCGCAAATGCATTCACAATAAAATAGGCAAAGAACTCATAATTCAGCGCTGCTGCCGATCCTGCTACCGCATCCGAACCAAAACTGTTGATCGTACTCTGGATACAAACATTGGCAAGTGAAAATACCATTCCCTGCAATCCGGCAGGAACCCCGATAGAAAGAATCTTCCACAGCTCTTTCCCATTTATCATCAATTTCCGTGGTGTAAAACGAACCGGTTCCGGCTCATGCATCAGAATCCACATGACAATCCCCGAGCTTACAATATTCGATACCACTGTGGCAATCGCAACTCCTGCCACTCCCATCCGAAACACAATCACCAAGATCAGATTCAGTACCGTATTCAGAATACCTGCCACGATCAGACTATATAACGGTCTTCTGCTATCTCCGGTACTTCTAAGGATTGACGAACCAAAATCATACAATAAAATAAATGGCATTCCCAAGAAATAGATACGAAGATATTGTACCGCAAGGTCGATCACATCCTCCGGAGTTCCCATTAATATCAATACCGGTCTTCCGATAAACTGACCTAATATCATAACAAAGCATCCACCGATCAGTGCTACCGTAATAGCCGTATGGATTGCTGCCTGTATATTCTTCTCCACTTTCTGTCCGATATAATGTGCGATCACAACATTCGATCCTAATGAAATACCAATAAACAAGTTGATCATCAATGAAATAAACGAACTTGTACTACCAACCGCTGCCAATGCCCGGCTGCTTGCGAACCTTCCCACCACCGCTGTATCCACTGAATTAAACAGTTGCTGTAAGATACTGCTCGCAGCAAGTGGTAATGCGAATAATAATATCTTATTCCATAACGTTCCATGCGTCATGTCAATTGTATTCTTACTTTTCTTCATGTCACCCACAAACTCTCATCCAATCAACTGCCACACCACATAGATCACCAACATATGTACCGGATAAAACAGATAGCAGACATATTGGAACCATTTACTGTGATACCCCTGTTTTTCGTGATACAACCAGATTGGAATTAATGCAAACAATGCCAGTCCCTGTTGTACAATTTCAAACTCATGTCCAAGCACAGTGATCGTAAAATAGTACCCTCCTAACATCTTTACATTCAAAAAATACATACCGATCAATTGTATTATATAATCCGTTGCTTTTCTTCTATTGGTAAAATAGAAAAGCAAAACAGTAAGCACACCTGCTCCATAATAATCCACCATTGTAATAGAACCTATCACAAAACCACACAGAGTAATAACCGCAGCAACAAAAACAGTCAGTACGATATTCTCTTTTTTCTTAACAGCTTCTATTCCCGACATACAGAGCAACGCAATCAAAAAGGTCCATAACACATTCTGGTGGTATGGATAAAAAGGCGTACTTCCATACATCAGATCAAATGGAACCTCTGCAATAAGAGCAAAAATAACGACACGAAGCACATATTTTCTTCTGTCATGTGTCTTACGGAATCCTTCTGCAATCATAAAGGCAAAAATCGGGAATGCCACTCGACCGATACATGTCAGCCAATCATCATTCGGGAAAATTGTTGCCCACATATGATCACATAGCATGAGTCCCATTGCAATGATATGTAACATAAATGATGTAATCTCAAATCTTCTTTCTTTCATGTCTCATCCTTTTCCAAAGTGCACACGCACCTTCATCGTAGCAGTGTGTAACTTCCAGTCTCATATAATTACAAAACCACAAGAAAAAACACACCACAAATGTGATATGCTTTTTCTACTGTCCTATTATACCTCACACATCTTCAGGCAATTCTCTACCTGATATATGAAGCATAAAAATTGATCCATCTTAGTTCATTTTATTGATAGACTTATTCTTGATTTCTTCCTTAATCTTATCAACAAACTCATCTAATGGAAGTACGGTTGTCTCTGCATGTCCGTGAAGACGGAATGATACGGTTCTGCCCTCCTGCTCATTGAATCCTAATACAAGCAGATACGGAACTTTCTGCATCTGTCCCTCACGCATACGATAACCTAACTTCTCTGCACGGTCATCCAACTCTACCCGGACATTACTGTCATCTAACAGATCACATACTTCATGTGCATAAGCCATCAGTTCTTCGTTATCGGTCTTAACCGGCATTACCTTAACCTGAACCGGAGCTAACCATGTTGGCAGATTACCCTTCGTCTCTTCTAAGATATATGCCATGAAACGATCCAAAGAACCAAGAATTGCTCTGTGAAGAACAACCGGCGTCTTCTTCTCACCATCACTGTCTACATAAGATAACTGGAACTTAGCAGGTAAGCAGAAGTCCAACTGACAGGTAGATAACGTATACTCATTACCAACAGCAGGCTTTACATTAACATCAAGCTTTGGACCATAGAAAGCAGCCTCACCGATCTCTTCTGTATATTCAATACCGATATCATTCATAACCTTGCGCAAAGCATCCTCTGCTGTATTCCACATCTCATCATCATCATGATATTTCTCTTTGTTTGCAGGATCTCTTAATGACAATACACAGCGGTAATCGGTAATGCCGAAATCTTTGTATGTGTCAAAGATCAGATTCACAACGTTTGTAAACTCTTCCTCAATCTGCTCCGGTGTCACAAAGATATGTGCATCATTCTGGCAGAAATGCCGTCCTCTCTCGATACCCTTCAGCGTACCACTTGCCTCAAAACGGAAGTCATGTGCAATCTCGCCAATCCGGATCGGCAGATCTTTATAAGAATGCATCCGGTTTGCATAGATCATCATATGATGCGGACAGTTCATCGGACGTAATACAAAAGATTCTCCCTCCATCTCCATAGCAGGGAACATATTATCCTTGTAATGATCCCAGTGACCGGAAGTCTTATACAGATTCACCGTACCAACACATGGTGTCATAACATGAAGATAACCAAGCTTTCTTTCCTTTGCTTTGATATAATTCTCTAACTCCTGCCAGATGGTATATCCCTTTGGAAGGAACATCGGAAGTCCACGTCCAACCAGATCGTCTACCATGAACAATCCCATGTCCTTACCGATCTTTCTGTGATCTCTTTCCTTTGCTTCCTCTAATAATCTCAAATGATCCTCTAACTCTTCCTTTGTTGGGAAGCATACACCATATATTCTCTGCAACACTTTATTCTTGCTGTCACCCTTCCAGTATGCACCAGAATGACGGATCAGCTTAAAGTTACGGCATAATTTTACATTGTCAACATGAGGTCCTCTGCAAAGATCTGTAAAATCACCCTGCTCATAACAGGTAATCGTACCATCCTCTAAACCATTGATCAAATCCAACTTATACTCGTCATCCTTGAACATCTCCAATGCTTCTTCCTTGGTAATCTCCTTACGAACGATTCTCTTACCGGACTTGGCAACCTTCTTCATTTCTTTCTCGATTGCTGCAATCGTCTCATCATTCACCGTCTCATCGCCGAAATCTACATCATAATAGAATCCTTCCGCAACAACCGGACCTACCCAGAACTTTGCCTGCGGATACAGGTGCTTGATTGCCTGTGCCATCAAATGAGCGCAGGAATGATTCAATGTCTTCAATTCTTCATTCTCTTTGAAATTAACCATATTCTTTCTCCTTTTTATTCCTTAGGAAATCTCAGATTTCCCATCTTTATTATACCTTTTTGCTTTATAAAACAAATTAGCTATAAAGTAAAAAATAGCACCGATAGATATATTCACATACCTAAGGGTGCTAATACACGGTTCCACCTTATGTTTCACTCAATGCCTATAACGTAGCTACACGGTAGCGCTTCGAGATACCTTCTCTTCTACGCACGACTCAGGAATGGTCTTCCTATATCTTTCCCATAAACAACTTCCAGCATACGTTGTTCTCTCTGAATGGTTCCGGCACAGTACTCTTTCCTTCACTGTCTTTGTTATACATGGGTTATTGTACCACGCACATTCTCAATAATCAATCATTTTTTTTGCTTCTTCGATATAATATTGTGCATTCTCCAGATTTCGTTCAATCTCCTCTGGTCGGATACTCCGATGAATTTTCCCTGGATTTCCTAATACAACCGAATCATCCGGAATCTCTACCCCACCAGTTACTAATGCACCTGCTCCAATGATACAATTCTTCCCAATCTTACAATCATTTAGCAAAATGGCACCCATACCGATCAGCGTACCATCTCCAACACTGCAACCATGCACAATTGCCCCATGTCCGATCGTCACATAATCTCCAATTGTCAGCGGATGTCCCGCATCTACATGGAGTACACAGTTATCCTGCACATTCGTCCCTTTGCCAATCGTAATATGATCTGAATCTGCACGAACGGTTGCATGATACCAGATACCAGCATCCTCTCCCACTTTAAGATCTCCTATCACATCGGCACTTGGTGCAATAAATACTGACGCCGGAATTCCACTTGCAATGTCTAACAGATCCAGTGGCTGCTCTAACTGTTCATACCCTGCCATTCTTGTCGTGGGCTGCATCGTTCCTTCTTTGAGATACCAGACTGCCTGCATTGCCCGCATTCCCAAATGTTTTGCCGTCACAAGCTCGTTGCTTCCACCATCGCCAACATAGATACATTCCTCCGGTGACACAGAAAGCTTCTCCATACACCGTCTGTATATCAACTCATCCGGCTTTTGTATGCCCTCTTCATAGGACAGGCACACTGCATCAAAATACGGAAACAACACGCTTCTCCGGATCACCATTGCTTCCTCTGAAAAACAATTACTGATCAATCCCACCTTGATTCCCCGTCTTCGCAGGCCTTCTAACATCGGACGGATCTGTGGATCCATATGCCGCAAACATTCTTCCTTGGTTGCCACCCTGTTTCTTACGATCATCCGAAGCTTTTCTTCTATATCATTACAGGAATTTTCCTCTAATATGATCCTTATTGTGTCCTCAAAGGTTAATTTTCCTATGCTTCGGTCAGCTTCCATTGCCCGCCACATCGGAATAAAGTTCTCTGCCGAAATCCCCGCATCTGCTGCCATTTCCTTTCCAAAATATACCGGACAATTATAATGCGAGATCAATGTCTCGAACATATCAAATAATACTGCCTTAACCATCATTTTTTCCTCAAAACTTTCCACAGAAAATACTTACAAAAAAATATATCAATCCTGTATTTATTTCTTCCCAATGTGGAAAAATCCTTTCTTCTCATACGGCTCACTGGTATACGAGATTACCTCATATCCGATATCCTTAACCGTTTTCTCCACCTGCGGCATATCCAGTTCTTCCTCGCTGACCACAACCGTCTCGCCTGCCTTGGCAGAAGAATTCACCTTCTTTACCGTAAAATGACTGCGAATCACATCATTCATATGCGACTCACACATACTGCACATCATACCATCAATCTTTAATACTGTCTTTACCATATTCTCACACTCGCTTTCTGTATTGAGAAATCCGGTCCTTATCAGATTTCCCTCACAGCACTCACTATATACCCCATATAGGTATATAGTCAATTCCGTTTATTGAGAATATCTGTCAAATAGTCATTGATTCCGAAGAAGTTACATCTAATCGTCCCCTTCACTCATCCGATAACCAACGCCCAATTCATTGATAATATAATTCTGTTTTCCCGGCTGTGCTCCTAATTTCTTACGAATATTTGCCATATTAACCTGCAGCTTCTTGGTACTTCCTGCATCCTTGTAACCCCATATCTCTGCAATGATCGTGTCATAAGTAAGCATCTTTCCGGCATGCTCTGATAATAATGCCACAATGTTATATTCGGTCTGTGTCAGCCGGATCTCTTCTCCATCAATCGTAACATACCGTGCATCATAATCAATGATAAGCCCTCTTGACTTGAATTTTCCGCCCGGTCGCATTCCATTCTCAGCCCGGTGAGATGCCGTACGCAATGCCGATCCGACCCGTGCTACCAACTCTTTCGAACCAAATGGTTTTGTCACATAATCATTCGCTCCTGCATTTAAAGCCAAAACTTTGTCTTTCTCATCTGTTCGTGCAGAGAGTACAATAATCGGAACCAGTGAGTCTTTTCGTATCTCTTTTAAAAACTGCATTCCATCCTGATCTGGAAGACCCAGATCTAAGATAACCAGATCCGGTCGATGGGATGCAAACATCAGATTCCCCTCTTCACAGGAATGTGCCGATAACGCCTGATATCCATTCGCATCCATTAATGCGCATAATAGATTATTAATATGCACCTCATCTTCTATCACTAATACCTTATACCGATTCTTCATGTTCATCATCCTCTCCTAAATCCAGATTAAACCGAAAAACAGCACCCCCGTCCTTACTATTCTCCACTGTAATATCACCTCCATGCGCACGGATAATCGTAGCACATACCGATAATCCGATTCCTGCATTTCCTTTCTGTCGATCAGTAGTCTCTTCCTCACTCATGTAATTCCCATTAAACAGATTCTTCATCTTTTCCGATGCAATCCCACATCCATCATCCCGTATTTCAAAGATTGCTTGATTCTGTATCGTAAATACTTTTAACCAGATCTGTGTCAACCCTGTTCCATGAAGTACTGCATTCTCTAAGAGATTACTCATGACCTGTTCTATCAGGATTGGATCCATCGGGATTACGACCATCTCATCCGGAATATCTACAGATACCTCATATGCTGCATAGTGCTTATTGAACTTAACCAATACAGAATCAATCAACTCATCTAATACGGTCGGCACTTTAATGATCTGTACATGACTTCCATCCAGTCTCGTAATAGACAACAGATTCTCTACCATTCTGCACAACCACTGGGAATCTTGCTGAATTCCCAACAACATCTGCTGTTTCTGTTCTCTTGTCAATGTCTCCTCATTTTCCAACATTGCAGAACTGGAACCATATATTGTGGTAAGCGGTGTTCGCAGATCATGTGACACGGCACGTAATAGATTTGCGCGCATTTTTTCTTTCTCACTCTCTGCTTTCAGACTCTCCTGATACTTAATCTTACTCGTCAGAAAACAGGTGATCAATGTGACCGCAACCATAATAACAGCAGAAATTATATTCTCCGGTATTGTAAAATTAATTTTAAAATAGGGAAAGGTAAATGCATAATTCAAGACCAGCACACTACAGATGGATGCTAACACACCGTAGAGATATCCGTCTGTGAATACAGCGATCAGAAATACTCCAAGTACAACAATAGCAGGTACTAATGCCGCCGCAGAAAATATATTCTGTATCAATAAACACAGTAAGAAGTCCACAACCAGACTTCCTATTGTAACAACAATATTCCTAATTACTCCTACATGCTTTTCTTTTCTGTTCATGTTCCCCTATTCCATCCTAATATAAATATTTATCATATTGCATCATAGCATATTTTTAATTAAGAGACAAAGAAAAACCTTAATACTGTGACCCCATTCCACTATCTGTTCTTCTCTCCCTCTCTCTGATCACCTGATTCAACCGGTTCAACACCTTCTTCTTATCCGCACTCCACATTGGTGCTACGAGCGTCCGTTTATCGCCGTCTCCGGTCATGCGATGTATGACCATATCCTTTGGTAACAATGCAATACAATCCGCAACCAGTTGCACATATTCTTCTAATTCCAGAACCTGAAACTTTCCCTGCTGATATTCTTTCTCCAGATCTGTTCCCTGTATCACATGCAGAAGTTGAAGTTTGATTCCATTGACACCACTTTTACCTACATAATCTACGGATGCTAACATATCTTCCCGACTTTCACCCGGAAGTCCTAATATCACATGCACGATAACAGATATACCGGCTTCCTGTAGCCGCTTCACAGCATCATCAAAGACAGATAAAGCATATCCTCTTCGTATATATTGTGCTGTATTCTCATGTATAGTCTGTAAGCCTAATTCCACCCAGACCGGCATTTTCCGGTTACATTCCATCAATAACCGGAGCACTTCGGGAGACAGACAATCCGGTCTGGTCGCAATCGATAATGCTACGATATCTTCCTGTTTCATAGCCTCATCATAAAGTTCACGCAATCTTGATACCGGTGCGTATGTATTTGTAAATGCCTGAAAGTATGCTATGTACTTGCCTTCTTTGATCTTACCTGCAACCCTCTCCTTTGCTTTTGCAATCTGCAAAGCAATTGATTCCATCCGATCCTGCGCAAACTCACCAGAACCGGCTCCTGAGCAGAAAATACATCCTCTCGTATCTAATGTACCATCCCGGTTTGGACAGGTAAATCCACCATCTATAGCAATCTTATATACTTTTTGTCCAAAGGTATCCCTCAAATACTGATTCAATGAATAATATTCCATATATCACACCTATCTCTCTTACCGGATGTCCATCCGGCAAATAATTCACCCTTGCAAACAAATGAACTGTTATCATTATATCCCTCAACAGATAAATACCGGGACTTTGTAATCTATGATAACAAACTCCCGGTATGCATTCTGATAGAATCCTCTACCTGCTGACTCTATCTTTTTATCTTCTTCTATTCTTGCTCTGCATCTTCTCTCAGATTATACTCATCTACAGTTGTCTTCAATGCATTTGCACAATTGATCAATTCATCACTGATAGCTGCATTCTCCTGGCTGGTGGCCGCATTCGCATCAATAATAGCTGCAATATCATGTACGCTCTTGTCAATCGCCTCAACTGCACTCATCTGACTCTTAACAAACTCTGTAATCTCTAAAATATCCTTATTCGACTTCAACGAATTATTAATACCTGTCTGTAAGGTTACTGATGTCTTATCTGCTAATTCCTTACCGACATCAACAGCCTGCATAGAATTCTCAATGAGTTTGGTAATCGTATCCGTTGCTTCTGCAGAAGCTGCCGCAAGCTTACTGATCTCATCCGCTACAACTGCAAATCCCTTACCGGCTTCACCCGCTCTGGCTGCCTCAATAGAAGCATTCAGTGCTAACAGATTCGTCTCTTCTGATATATTATTGATTGTCGTGATAATTACCCCAATCTCCTTAGAAGTCTCTTCAATGGATTCCATTGCCTGTAACAAGGATTGCATCTCTTCATTACCCAATGCTAACTGCTTATTCGTAAGCTGAGAAACCTCGCCTGCTGTCTCTGCATTCTGCGTAATATGCTGAATCTGTTCTGACAATACCGCAATATTGCCAACCAAACCCTGCACTGCAAGATTCTGCTCTGTCGCACCATTTGCAACCTGCATCGTACTCTCCTGTACCTGACCGGAATAATTCACAACAATCTCAGATTGTTCATTCACCTGTCCAAATGCATGATTCAACTTATCAATAATTGTATTCAATCCATTCTTAATTGCAATAAACGCACCCTGATATTCCACATGAGATTCCACTGCAAGATTATTATTGGAAATGTTATTAACAACAAAAGTGATATCTCCAATGTATGTCTTCAACTGCTCTACAGTATCATTTAACGAAACCGTCAGCATTGCAATCTCCTCTGCAAGTGGTTCTTCATTAAAAGCAACATCCAGATTACCCTGCGCAATCTCTGTTACCTTCTCTGCAATTGAAGACAGAGGACGGAACCAATGATTCATCTCCCTCTCGCAATATCTGCGAATTATAATGCGTATTCCGATCATAATAAGAATCAACGCAATCAGAATAACAATCGTCAAATTCAGGCTTCTGCTTGCCGGCATAATATAAACAACCTTCCAGTTAACAGATGGTACATCTGCTGACATTGCCAGCTTCAAGCCAAACGTATAATCATTCACATAGTATACCTTATCTGTCTTGGATAATTTCTTAAATGCACCCTTTCTTGCCTTATCTAAGGTTGTACTGGAATCTGCCGAAAGTGCAAGGCTCTTATCTGGATTCGTTACGATCATTCCGTCTGCAGTTACCAGAAATGCATATGATTTTCCTTTATAACTGTTCTTCATAAGAGAAATCATATCATCCATATAGATATCCATTCCACAGGCACCAATACATTCGCCATCCTGCATCATACGTTTGGAAAGTGTAATGCAATACTGTCCTGACTGCTCATCGATATATGGATCTGATACAAAAAAATCATCTGTATCCATGGTACCTGTATACCAATCACGATCCCTGAAATCAAAATCCTCCGGTGGTTGCCAGCCACCACTCATAACCAGATGTTTGTCCGCATAGGCAACATATACTGCAGACAGACTATCATTCGCCTCTACAATCGTATCCACATACTTAAGTGTTGCTGCATCCCCTTTGATCTGTTCTGTCTCCATCATACGAACCAGACCGTTCAATTGCACCAGCTTATCGTTAAATTGTTCATCTACTTGCAAAGAATAGTCTGACGTCACCGACTTCATCTGATAGGAACTCATCCTTGTTGCATAAAATACAGTGATTATAATCGTGATAATCCCAGCTCCTATCAGTAAACCGCTGATGATCCGCATTATAATCTTATTAATCCGACTTACATAAGAACCCTGCATATGTATATCCTCCATTATTTCGTCAAAACCCATTATAATTTTACTACAGTTCATAGATTGTTGCAAGCAGGATCCAAATATATTATACTAAAAGAATCATCAAATATACAAAGGAGACTGATTATTATGTCCACTACATACCAGACCGGCAATGCAACCAAAAGCAAAATTCTTACACAGAGCAAATTATTATTTCACCAAAAGGGATATGCCGCAACTACTTACACGGATATCAGTACATCCGCTAACGTGAATCGTGCATTGATTCCCTATCATTTTCAGAGCAAACCAATCCTTGGGAAAGCTGTCTTTCAGGAGATTCTGACCCAGACACATATGAAGTTAGATACAATTTTAGACATGTCCCAGTTTTCTGCAGATTTTGCCGGAATGCTTCACCTGATGTCCTTCTATTATCTCTTGCAGGACAATATATTTGCTACATTCTGTACACAGGTGCTTGCAGATGACCATACAATATTATTTAACTTTGAAACAGAGCAAGCAGAATTATTATCACTTAGCAAAAAGCTCTCCTCTATCTCTAGTGAAGAGCTTCATATATTGACACTCATGCACATTGGAATTAAAGAACAAATGATTCAGTACCTCATGTTTCATCCTGAAATGAATGTAAACGCCATTGCAAAGATGCATCTTGCACTTCTCTTAAGCTATATCGGACAGTCTCGTAAGAAATGCGACGAACTGATCGACGCAGCCTGTGAAGTACTTGATATGCTGTCCTTCCAGATAGATGACTCATTCACAGTCTCCATTTCATTTAGCTAATATACAACATAAGCATATAATAAAAATACATATTCTTGCTTTCACATGCAATATAGCTCATAATTTCAAAAAGCATTGCACACAGTTATATTTTATGTTAAAATAATTTTCGAATTAAGTTTAGAATATCAAAAATAGAAACATAGCATTTAGTTCTATACACTACTTATAAATATCGAAGGGAAAGTCAGGTGATTCAATATGAACAAACTAATGACTTGGATTAGTGAACCTAACCATATGAAAAAGATTATTATTGTTTTATTCTTTGCATTTATTTCTTACCTCTCATTTTGCAATGGTGAGAATTTCGGAAGATTTGTGTATACTATTTTTCACTAAATATTTAACATACATACGTTTGCAATATATTTGAGCATTATTTAAAAGCGACTCATGATAATAGAATGTAATCATGAGTCGCTTTTTGAATGTTTTTAATCACACATATGCATTTACAGTCATCGACCCAACTTCTAATATGGCTTCGGGTGTGGCGATAAGCACAGCAAGTAAGGATAATTTTGTGATACACAGCACATGTACATAAAAAGTAGATCCCGGCTTTGGGTGGTCTGTCATGATTGCAAGCAGGTACGTGGAGCACGCCAGCACTTTGCGACGTAGTAATAAGCAGAACGAACCAAAATAGGATATGGATTAAAAATATATACGTATAATTCGTAGATACATTTAGAAATCCATATCCTATTTTGCGTGAGTTCGCTTATTATAAGGCGCATTAGTGTCTGCTGCGTGCGAGTCGTAACGCAAGTGTGCCTGCTGCAACATGACACCACCCAAAAGCCGGGTACACAACCTTCAACATGCGCGTCCCGTCCTCACTTACGCTGTGCAAGGGTAAAAGAATTTATACGGGTACGTCCTGTGTATAATCAACACCTTCCACCCGGAATCCAAACATCTGATAGAAATCATTCCAATATCCTTCCGTATCTGCCACCTGCAACAGATTATCACTATTGATCTCCTTCCAGATATCCATAACTTCTTTCTGGACATCTTCCCGCATTTCCCAGTCATCTACATGGATCATGCCATCCTGCTGTGTCTTTACACCATCCGTACCATATACATTCTCGTTGTACAAGCGGTACATCTGCTCGATACAACCCTCATGCAGATTCTTTTCTTTCATCACCTTATATAAGACAGAGAGATATAATGGAACAACCGGAATTGCTGCACTTGCCTGTGTTACCAAAGCTTTATTGACAGATACATATGCCTCAATATCATGTGTCTTATACTCTTTTGTAATCTCTATTGCAGTCTTAGACAAATGATTCTTCGCTTGTCCGATCGTACCATCATGATAGATTGGATATGTCAGTGTTGGTCCAATATACGAATATGCAAGTGTCTTCGCATGTTCTTCCAATACTCCTGCTTCGTCTAATGCCTGAATCCAATCCATCCAGTCTTCACCGCCCATAACCTTGATTGTTGACTGAATTTCTTCTTCGTTAGCACAGGAGATTGTTGCCTCTCCAATCGTATTGTCACGCAGATTCCAATTCTTCTGGGTAAATGGCTCTCCCACAGTCTTCAAGCAGGATGAGTATGTTGTTCCATCCGCCGTTGTCCTTCTTGGAGATGCCAATGAATAGACAACCAGATCCACCTTTCCCAGATCCTTACGTATCAGATCAATCACCTGCTGCTTTACCTCAACAGAAAATGCATCACCATTGACAGATTTGGTATAGATTCCTGCCTGTGCTGCCGCTTCATCAAATGCCTGTGTATTATAATATCCCGGTGTCGCAGTACGCTTACCACTTGCCGGCTTGTCAAAATAGACACCAATTGTGGCTGCACCCATGCCAAATGCTGCCGTAATTCTAGATGCTAATCCATATCCGGTAGAAGAGCCTATCACCAAAACCTTTTTTGCTCCTGCAATTGCACCTTGTTTTTTCACATACGCAATCTGTGACTCCACATTCTTCTTACAGCCAACCGGATGTGCTGTTGTACAGATAAATCCTTTTACTTTAGGTTCTACAACCATACTTTGTTCTCCTTTTCTTCTCCTGATAACGAATCCTAGCATTTGTACATAGATACTGAAATATATCCATTCACAATTACTTTCATCCTCAAAACAAAGAATTGCGGAATTCACATACTGTTTCTTCCGCAATTCTAATACGCCTTATAATACCTGTTACAACTTACAGATATCTACCAACGTTAAATGCTCTTTGTTTGCTTTCTCTAATGAAGTAAGCAATGCATCTGCTGTATCTAAGCTGGTAAGCACCGTAACACCTGTCTCAATTGCATGACGACGGATAATGAATCCATCCTTGCTTCGCTCAATACCCTGTGCCGGTGTATCTATAACCAGATCAATCTCATGGCTTAAGATTAAGTCTAACAGGTTTGGAGATGGCTGTTCTACCTTGTTAATTGGTTTTGCAGGAATACCATTTTCATTTAATACACGACAGGTACTTCTTGTTGAATAGATCTCATATCCTAACGCTGCAAAACGTTTGCCAATCTCAACTGCATCCAATTTATCTGAATCTTTTACGGTAAGTACCATCTTCTTATGTTTTGGAAGATCCACTCCGTTGCCAAGGAATGCCTTATACAATGCTTCATTAAAGTCCTTAGCAATACCTAAGCACTCACCGGTTGATTTCATCTCAGGTCCAAGGCTGATCTCAGCTCCACGCAGCTTCTCAAAGGAGAATACCGGCATCTTAACCGCATAATACTCACTCTCCGGCTGTAAGCCCGGCTCATAACCGAGGTTACGGATCTTCTCACCGATAATTACCTTAGAAGCAAGGTCAACAATCGGAATACCAGTTACCTTACTGATATATGGCACCGTTCTGGATGAACGTGGATTCACCTCAATGACATATACCTCATCCTGATATACAATGAACTGAATATTGATCAGACCGATAACATGCAGGCTCGTTGCAAGCTTTCTGGTATAATCCTCTAATACTCTCTTCACCTTGTCAGAAAGACTTCTGGCTGGGTATACGGAAATACTATCACCGGAATGGATACCTGCACGCTCTACATGCTCCATGATGCCAGGAATTAAGATGTCCTCGCCATCACATACTGCATCTACCTCAACCTCTTTACCCATCAGGTACTTATCTACTAAGATCGGATGCTCCTGAACCGTACGGTTGATAATATCCATAAACTCAACGATATCTTCATCGCTGATTGCAATCTGCATACCCTGTCCACCTAATACATAGGATGGTCTTACAAGTACCGGATAACCTAATTCATTAGCAGCCTCTAATGCTTCTTCACAAGTAAATACCGTCTTACCTGCTGGTCTTGGAATACAGCATTTCTCAAGAATCTCGTCAAATAATTCTCTATCTTCAGCCGCATCTACATTCTCAGCGGAAGTACCAAGAATCGGTACACCCATCTTAAGCAGATCCTCGGTCAGCTTAATTGCTGTCTGACCACCAAACTGCACAACCGCTCCATCCGGTTTCTCCAGATTCACAACTGCTTCTACATCTTCTGCTGTCAACGGCTCGAAATACAATTTATCTGCAATATCAAAGTCTGTACTTACTGTCTCCGGGTTATTGTTAATAATGATCGTCTCGTAACCACTCTCTGAAAGCGCCCACGTACTGTGTACAGAACAGAAGTCGAACTCAATACCCTGTCCGATACGGATCGGTCCGGAACCTAATACCAATACTTTCTTTCTCGTACGGGTTGCATCTACCTCACACTCACCATCATAGCATGAATAATAATATGGTGTACTTGCCTCAAACTCTGCCGCACAGGTATCAACCATCTTATATGCCGGATGAATATCATAAGAGAAGCGAAGATCATGAATCTCTTCCTTTGTCTTACCGGTAATCTGTGCGATCACTTCATCCGGGAACTCAATACGCTTTGCCTCAAACATTAATTCTTTCGTCAACTCTTCTGTTGCAAGACGTTTCTCCATGTTGACAATATTCTCAATCTTATCTAAGAACCACAGATCAATCTTTGTAATATTCTGAATCTCTTCTAATGTAATACCACGACGGATTGCCTCTGCCACTACGAAGATACGACGGTCATCCACACGATGTAACTCTTCGTGAATCTCCTCAATCGGACGTTCTCCAAGATCTTCATAAATCAGACTGTTCACATGTTGTTCCAAAGAACGAAGTGCCTTCATCAAAGCTCCCTCAAAGTTCGTACAGATACTCATAACCTCACCGGTCGCCTTCATCTGGGTTGTCAGCTTACGGCTCGCCTTAATGAACTTATCAAATGGAAGTCTTGGAATCTTAACAACACAGTAATCAAGTGCAGGCTCAAAACTTGCATAAGTCTTACCGGTAATTGCATTCTTGATCTCGTCCAAATGATATCCTAACGCAATCTTTGCAGATACTTTTGCGATTGGGTATCCGGTTGCTTTTGATGCCAATGCAGAAGAACGGCTTACACGAGGATTAACCTCGATAACGCAATATTCAAACGAATCCGGATTCAATGCAAACTGTACGTTACATCCACCAGTGATCTTTAATTCAGAAATAATATTCAATGCTGAACTTCTCAACATCTGATACTCTTTATCTGCTAATGTCTGGGAAGGTGCTACAACGATGGAATCACCAGTATGCACTCCAACCGGATCTAAATTCTCCATGTTACAAACACAGATACCGGTACCATTTGCATCCCGCATTACCTCATACTCAATCTCTTTCCAGCCTGCAATACAACGTTCAACCAGAACCTGACCAACACGTGATAATCGAAGACCATTTTCCAGAATCTCAATAAACTCTTCTTCATTTGCGGCAATACCACCACCGGAACCACCTAATGTATACGCAGGACGAAGAACTGCCGGATAACCGATTACCTTAACGAAATCTAATCCATCTTCTACATTCGTAACAACCTTCGATGGAGCGATCGGTTCACCGATCTTTTCCATTGTCTTCTTGAACTCGTCACGATCCTCCGCTTTCTTGATCGTTTTAGCAGAAGTACCAATTAAACGCACATTATGCTGACGCAGGAAACCGGACTCTTCCAGTTCCATGGCAATATTCAATGCTGCCTGACCACCTAATGTAGGTAAAATACTATCTGGCTTTTCTTTCATAATAACCTTTTTCACGATCTCAGGTGTCAAAGGCTCAATATATACTTCATCTGCAATGTTCTTGTCCGTCATGATCGTTGCCGGATTGGAATTGATCAGAATAACGAAAATCCCCTCTTCTCTTAACGCACGACATGCCTGTGTACCGGCATAATCAAACTCTGCAGCCTGTCCGATTACGATAGGACCGGAACCAATAACTATAACCTTCTTAATATTCGGATTCTTTGGCATTATTTAGACACCTCCATCATATTCATAAACTCATCAAACAAATAGTTCGTATCGAGCGGTCCTGCACAGGCTTCCGGATGGAACTGGACGGTCTGAACATTCTTTCCAAGATAATGAACACCCTCTACAGTTCCGTCATTCACATTAACAAAACTTACTTCCGCAATATCACGGTCAATCGTAGATTCTTTCACCATATATCCGTGGTTCTGCGTAGAAATATATACCTTTCCAGTCTTCAGATCTTTCACCGGATGGTTCGCTCCACGGTGTCCATATTTCATTTTTTCTGTATCTGCACCATTTGCCAGGGCAAGCAACTGATGACCTAAACAAATTGCAAAAATCGGTACTTTGGTTGCAAATAACTTCTTAATTTCTTCAATTACGCCAACATTGGTCTTAGGATCTCCAGGTCCATTAGTTAACATAATTCCGTCCGGTTTTGCTTCCAGAATGGTCTCTGCTTTCGTATAAGAAGGATATACAGTTACATCGCAACCTCTCTTTGTCAGCTCACGGATAATATTCTTCTTTGCACCGAGATCAATAACTGCAACCTTGAATCCATCTCCCTCAAAATGCTGAATCTCTTTACAGGTTGTAAGTCGAACGACATCTCCAATCTCATATTCTTTCAGCTTTGGAATAACCGCCTCGAGATTATAGTTCTCGTCAGTCGTAATCATTCCACGCATAGTTCCCTTCTCTCTAAGAATCTTGGTAATTGTTCTGGTGTCTACACCTTCAATTCCGGTAATCTTATTATCTACAAGGAACTTCTCTAATGACTCCTGATTTCTGAAATTACTTGGAAGCTTTGCAATCTCTCTTGTGATAAAGCCGGACTGCCAAGGCTTATCTGCCTCCATATCTTCAAAACAGATTCCATAGTTACCAATCAATGGATATGTCATACACACTGCCTGTCCTGCATACGAAGGATCTGTTAAGACCTCCAGATAACCTGTCATCGATGTGTTAAATACAATCTCACTGATAATTTCTTCTGTACAGCCAACGCTTTTACCCTCAAAAACATGACCGTCTTCCAGGATTAGAAATGCTTTCATACGTACCTTCCTTTCCGATTTTTGCCCAAAAAAAAAACCACTAATAAAACCTATACTTATCCGATAGGCGGGCTTTTTCTTTCTCTATATGTTCTCAAATTGTAAAGATTCTAACACACTTTTTTCTCTTTTGCAACCCCTTTTTATGATTCAGACGCATGTTTTTGTTTTCGTGCAATCTCCTCTTCCTTGCTATATTTACATCCACAAAAATCCTGCCGGTATAAATGGTACTGCTCCGACAACTCAATCGATCTCTTATATCCGTTTTTCTTCTTAAAATCAGCATATAAATACTCCACATCCAGTTGTTGCATCAACTGTTCTCCAATCTCATTTAACCACTGTGCATTTTTATATGGACTGATTGATAACGTCGTGGTAAAAAAATCAAACCCCTTTTCTTTCGCCAATAATGCTGTACTCTGCAATCGAAGCTGATAGCAGGCATAGCATCTTTTGCTTCGTTCCCCAAGGTTTTCCAATCCCTTTATTGCATTGTCAAACTGCGACGTACAGTATTCCCCTTCTATAAAAGATACCGGATATCGGGTCGGAAGTTCTCCAATCAACCGTTTTTGCTCTGCAACCCTTTTATCATACTCATCTTTTTCAGAAATATTGGGATTATAATAATAAATCGTTATTCTGAAATATCTGCTTAAATATTCTAAGACATAACTAGAACACGGTGCACAACAACTGTGTAATAACAATGTCGGAACTTCACCTGTCCGTTCGGCAGTCTGTTCAATTTTTTGAAGTGCCTGATTCAATTTTAGCTGAAAGTTTATATTTGCTTGCATTTTTTTCTCCATATTATTCATATTCACCAATCAAAAAACCTTGTCTATTATATAATTTGATGCATTTTTGTGCAGAATTACCAGTTGACTTTGTGTACAATAAACAATATACTATTATTAAAAGAACGTATATAATTATGAATAAGTTATGACGATTTGTCAAATTATTTTTATCAGGAGGTGTCTCATATGACAGTCGAGCAGGCAGTTAAGAAATATAAGTTAGAACCACTTAATGTATATACAGCTAAGGCAAAAGCAAAAGAATTGAATGTCGAAGAAGTTTTATACATGAACGTCCAGAAGAACAAATACGCTTACATCGTTAAGGATGGTGCCAGAGGATATGTTCTTTATCAGGACGAGATGAGTTTCTACACAAAGATGTACAAAGGTCTTAAGATGACTCCATTAGAGCCATAAGCGTACATATTTTATTGGGAGTATTCAGACTCCTTATGAATTAAATGATAAGAACTGTTAATGAGGGAATCATTTCTCCCAATTAACAGTTCTTTTTTTACAATCAATTCCAGAATAATCCTCTCTTCTCTTTCAAATAATATTTCTAATTACTTTGTACCCAAAAGAAATGAGGTATTCATAATGAATCGCAAAACCGGTATGCAATCCTATTCAAATATCATATTAAAATATCTGTTTCTATTTTTGGTAGGTGGTTTTACCTATTTTTATTTAGAAATACTTTTTCGTGAACGTTCCCACTTTTCCATGATCCTCTGCGGAGGACTTGCTTTTGTATTGTGCGGTGCATTAAATCAATGGTCACATTTTCGCATTTCTGTTGTCAGTCAGATGATTCTTTCTGCACTTATTATCACTATATTAGAATTTGTAACCGGATATATTATTAACATCAAACTGCATTGGAACGTATGGGATTATTCGTCCCTGCCTTACAATCTGTTAGGACAGATATGTGTTGCTTATTCCGCAATCTGGCTGTTGCTTTCCCTTGTCTGTATTTTTGTAGATGACTGGATCCGTTGGAAAATATTTGATGAAGAAAAACCAAAATATGTATGGTGGTGAGGTGCTCACCTATTTCTGATCATAACCTGTCAAGCACGGGTGCATCATCTCAACTTCGCTTTGCTCGTTTCGATGAAATGCACCCGTCAAATGCTATGTAGACAAAAAGGACAGCCGCAAGCTTTTTAAGCTTGTGGCTGCCCCTTTTTCTTACATAGCGCTTGACAGGTTATGATCACATCATTCCGCCCATGCCACCCTGCATTGCTGCAGCGTTAGCCATTGCGGCATTATCATCTTTGATATCAGCAACAACAGACTCTGTTGTCAATAATGTAGAAGCAACAGATGTTGCATTCTGTAATGCTGAACGTGTTACCTTAACCGGATCAATGATACCGGCATCTACCATATCTACATATTTCTCATTTAAGGCATCGAAACCAATACCCGGCTCAGACTCTCTTACGTTATTGATAATAACGGCACCTTCCAAACCTGCATTGCCTGCAATGTGGAACAATGGAGCTTCCAAAGCCTTAAGGATAATCTCTGCACCAGTCTTCTCATCACCGGATAATGACTCTGTCAACTTCGCTACTTCCTTGCTTGCATGAATGTAAGCAGATCCACCACCAGCGATAATTCCTTCTTCAACAGCAGCTCTTGTAGCAGCTAAAGCATCTTCCATACGAAGCTTAGCTTCCTTCATCTCTGTCTCTGTTGCGGCGCCAACACGAACAACAGCTACACCGCCTGCTAACTTAGCAAGACGCTCCTGTAATTTCTCTTTATCAAACTCTGAAGTTGTCTCTTCGATCTGAGACTTGATCAGGCTGACACGACCTTCGATTGCATCTGCGGAACCGGCACCATCTACGATGATTGTGTTCTCTTTCTCAACACGAACGCTCTTAGCACGACCAAGGTCATCCAATGTAGTCTCTTTCAAATCAAGTCCCAACTCATCTGTGATAACCTTACCACCTGTTAAGATAGCGATATCTTCCAGCATTGCCTTTCTTCTGTCACCATATCCCGGAGCCTTAACAGCAACTACCTGGAATGTACCACGCAACTTGTTAAGAATCAATGTTGTTAATGCTTCACCTTCTACATCCTCAGCAATAATCAATAACTTCTGACCACCCTGTACGATCTGCTCTAAGATTGGAAGAATATCCTGAATGTTAGAGATCTTCTTATCTGTAATCAAAATATATGGATTGTCAAGCTCTGCAACCATCTTCTCCATATCAGTTGACATGTACGCTGAAATGTAACCACGATCAAACTGCATACCTTCTACAAGGTCAAGCTCTGTCTTCATTGTCTTAGACTCTTCAATTGTGATAACACCATTGTTAGAAACCTTCTCCATAGCATCTGCTACCATCGTTCCTACATTCTCATCTCCTGCTGAGATAGATGCAACTCTTGCAATCTGCTCTTTACCGGAAATAGTCTGGCTCATATTCGAAATAGCCTCTACTGCTGTATCACAAGCCTTCTTCATACCTTTACGAAGGATAATCGGATTCGCACCTGCTGCCAAGTTCTTCATACCTGCATTGATCATTGCCTGTGCTAATACGGTAGCTGTTGTGGTACCATCACCTGCAACATCATTCGTCTTCGTAGCAACTTCCTTAACAATCTGTGCACCCATGTTCTCGAATGCATCCTCTAACTCAATATCCTTTGCAATTGTAACACCATCATTGGTGATCAATGGAGCACCAAATGATTTTGCTAATACAACATTTCTTCCTTTTGGTCCTAATGTTACACGAACAGTGTCTGCTAACTGATTAACACCAGACTCTAATGCCTTACGCGCTTCCACGCCATATTTAATCTCTTTTGCCATGATCAAAACCTCCTAAATATAATAAGTAAACTTTTTCTTATCGACAATTATGCTTCTACAACAGCATGAATATCATTCTGCTTTACAATGATGTACTTCTCACCATCTAATTCCACATCATTTCCTGCATATCTGGAATAAATAACCTTATCGCCAACCTTAACCTGCATCTCGATCTTCTCACCATCTACAACTGCTCCGGGTCCGACCGCAACAACCTCCGCATACTGCGGTTTCTCCTGAGAAGATGTTGGTAATACGATACCAGACTTCGTAGTCTCCTCTGCTACACACTCTTTTAATACAACTCTGTCACCTAATGGTACTAACTTCATTATCGTTTCCTCCTTTTTATTCAGCTCAATCGCTGCTCACTTTCATTCCAATCATTAGCACTCATTAAAGTTGAGTGCTAACACAATTATTATTGTAACCTATTTTGCTAAAAAATCAACCCCTATTTTAAAAATAATTGTGTTTATTTTGTTAAATCCCTAATATTATATGCTTCACCATCCCCACTCATACCATTTTTTCCCTTGCACAGCGTAAGTAACGGATGATGTGTGAGGCACATGCGAAAGGCATAGAGAAAGCCATGTATGTTTGCCTTTATGGTACGCAGGCACGTTTGCACTTATACTGCCTACGCAGCGGTGCTAGGTTCGTAAGAACCTCACCAAGCACCGGCGTAGACAGACCAGCCTGCTTAACCATATAAGACAAACATACATGGCTTTATTTACGATTTCGGGCATGTACCATTCACGTTATCTCCGTGAAAACTTACACTGTGCTTATTGCCACACCCAGCCGTACATGGCATTGTCTCGGACGGAACATGCATTAGATAATTGCACTGTTAGTTACAATCTACGTATAGATTTTTTGCAGTATCTCATAGTATTTTGGGGAAATCTCATCAAAAACAAATCAATATATCTTAACAATATAGTAGATTATTTGAGCCAATATCAGAGGGGCTCGGGTGTGGCGATAAGCACAGCGTAGTGGATTCTGACAAAAACAGTGCGAAACGCAGTACAGTAAATAAGCAGCTGTATGATGTAACTAATATCATCGTACAACTGCTTTCATATTCTATCCGTTTCGCACGTCCCTCACTTACGCTGTGCAAGGGAATAAGATTACAATACGTATGGGGTTACCTGGTAAACGTAATAGTTCAACCAATTGAAATACAAGGTATTGGCATGACATCTCCAGGATTTGATCGGCGTCTGCGACGGGTCATCATCCGGATAATAATTGCATGGTATTTTCGGATTTAATCCCTTGTCTACATCTCTCTTATACTCCTGATCAAGCGTCATCGTATCATACTCCGGATGTCCGGTAACAAAAATATTCTTACCACCTTCTGCAATGATCAGATATGGTCCGGTAATCTCACTTTCTGAAACAATCTCTAATTTGTCATTCGCCACAATATCTTCTTTGCTCACGCCGGTATATCTGGATTGTGGCACCAGGAAGAAATCATCAAATCCCCTCACCAATGGTGTCCGCTTATGAAACGTATAATGTTTATAGATACCGGAAAATTTTTCCGGAAGCAGATATTTTCTGACACCATACCGATAATATAAACCTGCCTGTGCTCCCCAGCAAATGTGAAGCGTCGATGTCACATTTATCTCTGACCAGTCCATAATCTTAGTCAGTTCATCCCAATATTCCACTTCTTCAAAATCCATCTTTTCTACCGGTGCACCGGTTATGATCATACCATCAAATCTACGGTTCTTAATCTCTTCAAATGTTGTATAAAACCGTTCCAAATGTTTTCTGGCAACATTTTTGGGTTCATATGTTCCCGTACGGATAAATGAAATATTAACCTGCAATGGTGTATTTGCAAGGCTGCGCAGTAACTGTAATTCCGTATCTTCCTTCAATGGCATAAGATTAAGAATCACAACTTCCAACGGACGAATATCCTGACTCATTGCCCGGTCTGCATCCATCACAAATATATTCTCTTCCTCCAGTATCTTTTTTACCGGTAAATCATTATCAATTCTAATTGGCATAACATTTCCTCTTTTCTATCTATCCTATTATATCTTCTCCATTTGCAATTCTTACAAATTCTTCTTCTGAAAGAATCGGAATGGAAAGTTCTCTTGCTTTTTTATTTTTGGAAGAATTCGAGGTAACATCATTATTGATCAGGTAATCTGTATTCTTTGATACAGATCCTGTTACTTTACCTCCTAATTTTTCAATGTAATCTTTTAATTCATTTCGATTGGCAAACCGCTCCACACTGCCTGTTATAACAAAAGTCTTACCTTCTAATGTCTGCTCCGAATCATTTTCTTCCTTTTCAAAAGTAATCTCCGCAAGTAATTCATTCACAATCTGCATTCTCTGTGGATTGGCAAAAAAATCACAAAATGCTTTGGCTAACACCTCTCCGATTCCATCAATCGCAACCAATTCTTCCTCCGTCGCATGAATAATACGTTCAAAATCCTTTTCAAAATAGGAAACGATTACTTTTGCATTTGCAAGACCAATTCCACTTATACCAAGGCTGTATATAAACTTAGCCATCGCGACCTTTCTTGCGTTTTCAATTGACTTCATCAGGTTATCATAAGACTTCTGTCCAAATCCATCCATCTCAACAATTGCTTCTTCATGCCGATTCAGATGAAATATATCCGACAGATCTTTTAAAAATCCCATAGAGATAAATTTCTCTAATGTAGCATCCGATAACCCATCTATATTCATGGCATTTCTCGATACAAAATGCGAAAATCCCTTAATCTGCTTTGCACTGCATAACGGATTCATACAATACAACGACTGTACTCCATTTACATCCTGTAGCGTGGTCGGTTCACCACATGCCGGACAAATCGCCGGAATCTCAAGATCATTACTCCTTGTAAGATTATCTGCCACCTGTGGGATGATCATGTTCGCTTTGTACACCGTGATCTCATCACCGATTCCCAAACCCAGCGCCCGCAAAATGCTGACATTGTGCAGACTCGCTCTTGTCACGGTTGTTCCTTCCAGTTCCACCGGTTCAAATACAGCCACCGGATTGATCAGGCCTGTTCTTGAAGGTGACCATTCCACTTCCAAAAGTCTGGTCTGTGCCTGTTCATCCGCCCATTTGAACGCAATCGAATCTCTCGGAAATTTGGCAGTGGTTCCCAGACTCTTTCCATATACAATATCATTATAAGATAATACCAATCCATCCGATGGTATATCATTATCTGGTATTCTTGCCGCAAAATCCATCACCTGATCTTCCAGTGTATCTTTCGTAACAACAAAATGTTCCACCACATCAAATCCCTGTTTCGTAAGCCAGGAAAAACGTCCTGTCATTGTATTGTCATAACCGGTCTCCTTCATCTGTTGCTCATTTAATACATCTGCAACGAGTGCAAACGCATAAAAATGAACGTGCCGTTTTGCAGTTATCTCATTATTAAGCTGTCTGACCGAACCGGAACACAGATTACGCGGATTCTTGTATTTTCCTTCTGCCTCCGGTATCTCCTCATTCATTTTATTAAAATCCGAATAACGGATAACCGCTTCTCCACGAAGTACCAGTCTTCCTAAATACGGTATCTGTTTGGGAACATTTACAAATGTCTTTGCATTATTTGTAATGACCTCCCCAATCTCGCCATTTCCTCTTGTTACTGCATTCTTAAGTTCTCCACCCTCATATGTCAGCACAACTGTCAAGCCGTCCAATTTCCATGAAAGAACGCCTTCGTGGTTACCAAGCCAGCTTATTAATGTACTTACATCCTTGGTCTTATCCAATGACAGCATCGGCGCTGGATGTTCCTGTTTCTCCAACTCACTCAATACTTCATAGCCGACATGAACGGTTGGACTATTCGCCAGCACAATTCCTGTTTCTTTCTCTAAAGATACCAATTCATCATACAACCTGTCATATTCCAGATTAGACATGATCTCCGTATCTTTTTGATAATATGCTTTGGACGCTTCGTTCAAAACCGCCACTAATTCTTTCATTCTATCCTTTTTAATCATATCATTTCCTCAATTTTCTTATTAAATAATCATTCTGTTTGAAATTTACCATTCTTAATCCGCTTTTGTAACTGTGTAAACTCCGCTTCCGAAACTGTTCGTATCTCTCCCGGTTTCATTCCCTCTAACAAAATGTTCATCACTCTGATTCTGCGCAGTTTGACAACTTTATATCCGTAATGGTCACACATTTTACGGATCTGCCGATTCAACCCCTGTGTCAAAACAATAGAAAATGTCTTGTCATTCTTCTTCTGTACCTTACAAGGTCTCGTAACAACCCACTGATCTTTATTGGAGTCATTAATCCGTACACCATTCGCCATACCTTTTAGGAAGTCATCTGTTAAAGAACGATTCACCGTTACTACATATTCTTTCTCATGTTGATTACGTGCTTTCGCAATCTCATTGCACAGATCTCCATCATTCGTAAGTAACAGCAATCCCTCCGAATCTTTGTCTAACCGACCAATATATTTTAAATGCGGATCCAAATTAAAATTATGGAAAATATTGGATTGATCTCCTCTGTACGCAGTACATGCATATCCCTTTGGTTTGTAAAATGCTATTAATTCAAACTTTTGTTGTCTGCAGATACGCTGACCATTTACAACAACTTCGTCCTCATCGGAAACCTGCATTCCCATTTGTGCGGTTACTCCATTCACATACACTCTTCCTGCCTGAATCCATTCATCTGCTTTCCTACGTGAGCACACACCTGCCTCACTCAAATATTTATTCAATCGAACTCTATCACCCATAACGGCTTTACCTCATTTGCGATCATTATCTTTCCTATCATAACACGCTCATTTCTCTTTTTCAAATTTTTCTATGAAATCATTTGTATATCCTGCTATCCGGAACACTTTTCTATAATTTTTGTAAAAAAATACAATTTCCACTTGAAAAAATTAAGAGAAACGGCTATAATACAACTTGAATACAACGAGGTGTTCTTACATTATTAAGAGCATCTCGCTTTTTTATGCTACAAGAGAACAAATTTTATCAAAGGAAGTGATCTCATGGACAGTATTGATAAGAAAATACTACATTTATTGCAGGAAAATGCCCGTTATCCATTAAAATATCTGGCCAGTAAAGTTTTTTTATCCTCCCCTGCCGTTTCTGCACGTATTGATCGTTTGGAAAAAGCAGAAATTATAACAGGATATCACGCAACTGTAGACCCGGTCATGTTAGATTACCATGTGACAGCATTTATTAATATGTCACTGGATCCAAAACAAAAACCAATCTTTTATCCTTATATTGAATCCTGTCCCAATGTACTAGAGTGCAACTGTGTCACTGGCGCATATTCAATGCTGATCAAAGTTGCATTTCCAAGCACAATGGAATTAGATTCGTTTATCGGGCAACTGCAAAAATACGGAAAAACAGAAACTCAGATCGTATTTTCTACCCCTGTAAAACCACGCGGAATCGACGTTTATGCCACCGGTTCACCGGAAGAATTGGAATCCGACGAGAATACCTAAGCGGTCACAGCCCCGTTTCCGGCTATTTTGATGAATACAAGGGAACATAAAAAGCTCATATACATAATGTATTTGTTCAATCATTGTGTATATGAGCTTCTATTATATAACTATATTTACTGTGCTGTTTCTGTTGCCGGTGCCTCTGTAGCAGGCGTTTCTGTAGCAGGTGCTTCCGTAGCAGGTGCTTCCGTTGTCTCTGCTTCAGTGGAAGCCGGTTCTGTGCTCTCAGCGGCCGTTGTAGCATCATCCGTCTGTTCGGAAGTCTGATCTGCAACTGAATTGGTCTCTACATTACGCCTGCTGATAATTTCATAGAACTGTTGTAAAGAAGAATCTTTTTCTTTTAGCGCTTCATTTTTCTTTTCAACAGATTTGTATATTTTCTGTATATCCTTATCTCCTTTTACCTTTTCTATATATTTGCTGATCTCATCCGGTAAAGTTCCATTTTGGATACGGAATCCCTGCGAACCTGTTACAATATATAGAGTGCTGATATCATATGGCGAAGAATTCACTCCTGCAATCGTTAAATTCGATACGACAAATGCTACATAGCTTCCTTCTTCCAAACCCTCTTTTGTATAAACCGTAATATTATCATATCCGGTAATAAATTCCGCCTTTTTCTTCAGACTCTCATTATTACTATACTCGGAAGAATCCGTTACCATGTCCTGCAGTTTTTCATTATCACAGGATGTAATTGCCTTAAAGTAATCCCCAATAAATGCGTTCAATTCTTTGTCAGCATCCTTTTCATAAGGAACGATCGTATCATGTTCATTCTTCGTATCCACCTTTTGAGAGAGTACGTCTTTCTTATCTACCTTCGTTGCTCCACCCACATTCAAAAACGGAAATCCCACAAACACATATGCCAATACCGCACACAATAAAAAAACGCTCCATCCCAATACAAGTTTTAACTTTGGGCTAACCGATATGCTGTCATTTCCCATCCGTATCTCAGATTCTTTCAAGTGAAACCTTTCATAAGAATCAGACATTCTATCAAATATATTTTTTTTCATAATTATCGCCTCATTTCATCTCTTGTAAAACAACCGATTACTTTGTTTTACACGTCATACAGCATCATTCTAACAAAATGCAAATTAAAATGCAAGTTTCGTTTGCTATTTTGAAAGATTTGTAGTATGATACTATTTGTGATTGCACCAGTAGCTCAGTGGATAGAGCAATGGCCTCCGGAGCCATGTGCGGAGGTTCGATTCCTCTCTGGTGCATTTTTCATGCCCATAATTCCTATATTTACAGACTTTGGAGGATATTATTTCTATGAATTATCATATTTTCTGTAATACCAGATCCCTTCCGCATAACTGTTCTGACGCAATCCATGAATACACCAAGCGCTTATCCGCATACTGTAATACAGAGCTCCATTGTACTGAATATCTGAATGATCTGATTCGTATATACAAAACCGGACAGCCGGTCTTCTGGATTCAACCGGGTATCTCCACCTACAGTTCTGAAGATTTTTCCAACATGATCGACACACTTCAGCAACAGGGTAACTCTACTGTTCATATCCTGATCGGATACAAACCGGATCTGCTCACGCAGCTTTACACAATACCTGATATCGACCAGTCACTTCAATATATGAGCATGACCGGTTTTCAGCTTTCAGACAGTACAGTCGCTTTGTTATTCGTAGAACAATTATATCGTGCTTACACCATTCTTCACGGTAAGACCTATCACAAATAAATGATCATCTCTCCTATTGCATCTTGAATATCACATTTGCAATTTCTTCACATAACACCATTCGCATCATCTGATGCGGAAATGTCATTTTCGAAAAACTCATCCGAAGATTTGCTCTTTTTTTGATCCATTCCGGCAATCCCAAAGAACCTCCGATGACATAAGTAGCACTTCTGCACTCCTCATCCTTTGCTTTCCTTATATATTCCGCATGTTTCTTTGTGGTAAGTTCTTTTCCTTCAATACACAAAGCAATCACATAGTCCTGATTACATATCTTCGCTCTCATCTTTTCGCATTCTTTTTCCAGAAACAACTCTTTTTTATCTGATTTTAAATGATCCGGAATCTTAAGATCTGGCAGCTCTATCATTTCCAATCGATTGCCCGTCTTATGAATTTGCTTTGTAAGTTCTTCAATTTCATCTCTAAAAAACGCATCCTTCACTTTTCCAACACACAAGATCCGATATAACATACTCCTCACCGTCCATATTATGTAAATGTTTTCAATTTGTTTTTATCAATGTCATAATTTGTTCATATTTATACTTTATATTATAAACATAGTAACTTTTTCATAATTTTTTCATAAATTCTCCCTTATACTATAAAAAGAGCTTACCAATTTGGCAAGCTCTTTTTTACATGCACATTGTGAAATTCACTAAACTTAAATATCCATATTCTTCATTGCTTCAAATTCCTGCATCATTTCATCGGATGGCTTCTTCGTCAACAAAGATACCACAACGATCAGTACCAGACCGATTCCAAAACCTACCACCAAAGAATACAATCCGGTCTGTGTTGCGAGCGTATTCACAATCTCTTTGCCCTTTTCATCCATTACACCCGTTGCAAACATCGGAATATAATCCCATACCAGTACGGCTGCTGCACCGGACACAATACCTGCGATTGCTCCCGGCAGATTTACTCTCTTCCAATAAAGGGAAAGCAATACAATCGGACCGAATGCTGCTCCAAATCCTGCCCATGCATTGGAAACCAGTCCCATTACCGAACTTTTTGGATTTAATGCAATGATATATGCCACTACTGCCACAATTACAACAGTTGCTCTGCTGACTCTTAATACCGTCTTATCAGATGCATCCTTTCGGAATACACCCTTAAACAAATCTTCCGCCACAGAAGATGCCGTAACCAGCAATTGTGAATCCGCTGTTGACATGATAGCGGCTAAAATACCGCATAAGAACAATCCTCCAATAAATGCAAGATGAAGATCCTGTGTGAATACCTGCTTGATCATCTCTATGAATACATTCTCCGTAGATATATCTGTTGTCTCACCAAGAATTGTCGGATACAGATATGCACGTCCTAATATTCCGATAAAGATTGCTGCACTAAGAGAAAGTGCAACCCAGATAATTGCGATCACTTTTGATTTCTTCAATTCCTTTTCGCTTGAAACTGCCATAAACCGCACTAAGATATGTGGCATACCGAAATATCCAAGTCCCCAGGCTAACTGCGAGATCACATATACCGGTGACACCTGTGATCCGGAATCCTGCATAATATTAAGAAATGAACTGGCTCCACCGGCCACACCACTTTCTCCAATTAACGATATTACATTCTGTGGTCCTACTAAAACATACGCAACAATCGGTACACACAAGATTCCTGCAAGCATCAGCATACCCTGAATGAAATCCGTTACACACACTGCCATAAATCCGCCTAAAAATGTATAGATCAAAATAACAGCCGCACCAATTGTCAATGCCACTGTATAATCAATGCCAAATACGGAAGCAAATAGTTTACCACCCGCTGTCAATGCTGATGCAGTATACACCAAAAAGAAAATTACAATTACAACGGAAGATGCTACCAATAAAATCTGCTTCTTATCATGGAAACGATTTTCCAGATAAGAAGGGAATGTCAGTGCATTATCTGCACAGATCGTATATCTTCTTAATCTGGATGAAACAAACAGCCAGTTACATACAGTACCAATAAATAGTCCGACTGCAATCCATGCCTGTCCGGTACCAAACGCATATACGCTTCCCGGTAATCCCATTAACAACCATCCGCTCATATCGGATGCCTGTGCAGACAATGCTGCTACCCATCCATTTAAATTTCTTCCTCCAAGGAAATAGTCCTCTGAATTCTTTGTCTGCTTTGCATATCTGGCACCAATCACAATCATGACGCACATGTACACTGCAAATGCAAGCAGAATCCATACTAATGAATCTGTCATACTCGTTTTCTCCTTAACACAAAAATATGACCTATTTTATCATATAAACACATTTTTTTCAAATTTTTTAGAATAATAAAAATACATAGTGACAAACAAATAAAAAAAACTTATAATATTGTCGTGTGTGATTTAACATAAATCTTACATGCATTTAACATAATTTCAACAACAACACCATTTACTTACTTTTATGAAATCTAAGTAAAGCAGGAGGAGAAAAATGGACATTTTATCAATATTGCAGCTTTTAGGAGGCATCGGACTCTTTCTATACGGAATGAGTCTCATGGGGTCATCTTTAGAGAAATTAGCCGGCTCCGGATTAGAGAGAATCTTAGAAAAACTAACCACCGGTAAACGAAAAGGTATCGGATATGTAAAAGGCTGGGGACTTGGTGCCGGAGTTACTGCTATTATTCAGAGTTCCGCTGCTACGACGATCATGCTGATCGGTTTTGTGAATGCCGGTATTATGAAACTTTATCAGGCAATCCCTGTTGTCATGGGTGCAAATGTTGGTAGTACCGTAACCGCACAGATTCTTCGTTTAGGCGATCTCGGTTCTGACAATTTAATCTTAAAGTTACTCAAGCCATCTTCCTTTGCTCCAATGCTTGTAGGTGTCGGTGCCTTTATCCTCTTGTTCACTAAAAAGAAAAAAGCGAAGGATATTGCCGGAATTCTGGTTGGTCTTGGTGTTTTATTTTACGGTATGACAACGATGGAAAGTGTATTTGCTCCATTAAAAGATTCCCCAACTTTCCAGCAGGCATTTACTTCCTTCCAGAATCCTGTACTCGGTATTCTGATTGGTTTAGTCATTACCGCTATCATACAAAGTTCTTCCGCTTCCGTCGGAATCTTACAGGCTTTATCCGCAACTGGAAGTGTAAGTTATGCGACTGCCGTTCCGATCATCATTGGACAGAACCTCGGAAAATGTATGACCATCATTTTAGGTGGTATCGGTGCGAATAAGAAAGCGAAACGTGTTTCTCTCAGCTATTTATTATTTAATATATTTGGTGCCGGTGTATTTACCATCCTTATATACGGAATCTATTATACCGTAGGAATCAGTTTCTGGAACAATACAGTGAACCGTGGTGACATTGCAAATGTCCATTTTCTGTTTAACTTCTTAACCAGTATGATCCTGCTTCCATTTAGTGAAAAGTTTGGTAACCTTACAGGAAAGATCATCGGTGATGATGAGATATCCAAAACAGACAAAGAACTTGCCACATTGGACGATATGCTGTTAAATACACCAACCATCGCATTGGAACAGTGTAAACATGTAATCTGCTCTATGGCGGATGCTATTTATGAGAACTATAAGATTGCAACTGATCTTATTTATAACTATGATGCCTCCAAACAGGCAATCTTAGACGAGAACGAATCTTTCATCGACAAATGTGAAAGCTCCCTTTCTTCCTACATTGTAAAGATTAATTCCAAACGGTTATCCAAAGATGACCGTTTAGTGGTATCCGAGATTCTGAACTCTGTCAGCGACTTTGAACGTATGGGCGATCACTGTATCAACATATTCTATGTGGCTCAGGACAAGAACGCACAGAACATTCACTTCTCTCCTGCAGGACATCAGGAAGTGGAGGCAATCATTCAGGCAGTAGACAATACTATGAAGACTACATTTGAAGCCTTCAAACACGATAATGCGTCAGCCGCTATCCGTATTGAGCCATTGGCAGAGATTATTGACAAACTAAAAGAAGTTATAAAAGCACACCATGTAGAACGTCTCCAATCCGGCGACTGCGGAATTGAAGGTGGTATTGCATTAGTTGATCTGGTAACTAGTTTTGAACGTATCTCTTCCCACTGTGCAAACATTTCCCTCCACATTGTAAAACGTGTAGGAAATGACCGTGATTTTGATGAAATGCATGGACATGCTAATGATAGTTTCAGCGAAGAATACAAAGCGCTCTATCACTATTACGAATCACAGTATATTACACCTGTATTAGAAGAACCTGTCAAACCGGTTACTGCCCCGGATTCAAATGATTCCAAAAAGACAGCAGCTAACCCATCAAAAACAGATTCTATCAAAAAGAAAGCGCTGAAACCGGAAGTAAATAAAAAAGATACAAAGAATCGCAAAAAAGCTTCCGACAAACACAAAAAATAACCGGATTACATTATAGGAGCATCCATTTTCCATTCATCACTGCTTTCCATTATAAGCAGTTGTCCCTTTCGTATGGAAATGTATGCTCTTTTTTCTGCCATCTGATTACTGACCGTCCGGCTGCTTCCCCGATAAATTGTTGCATTTGTTAACGGATACTCTAATCCCCTCAACGTCACACCGCAGACCTCGTCTGTCAGTGCAACCAGGGAAAGATATGTTCCAAAGCGTTGTTCTTTTCGAATACAACATTCCGGCCGGCACTGTCCATCTACGATCCGAATCCGATTGGTCTCATCCACAATGAACATTTCTATATTCCGTTCAACAGTCTGTTTTAACAGACCCACGTTTGCAAACACATGATCTAAACGGGTTCCGGTTGCCCCAAACAACGTGATCTGTTCTGCCCCCTCTTCCATTGCTTTCCACACCGCCAGTTCCGTATCTGTTTCATCTTTTCTTGCCGGATGTCTCTCGACAACAATTTGTCCGGATTGTTCTGCCTTTTGTTCGTATTCATCTAAAATATCTGCATTTACCGTATCAAAATCCCCTACTACATAATCCGGTATAAGCTCCAATGTTTTTGCATATTCCAATCCTTTATCTGCAACAAAGAGTCTGTCATACGACAGACTCTTCATATACGTCTTTACGAATGCAGGATTCAAAGAACCTCCGGATATGATAACAATATGTTTCATATTCTTACTCCATTCTAAATAAGTGCTAATAATTGTTTGGTATTGGCCACCATATCTCCCTTAAATACCGCAGAGCCTGCTACAAATACGTTTGCTCCTGCATCTTTCACCTTTGTGATATTCGCAGTACCAATTCCACCATCTACTTCAATCCAGACATCATCCCTGCCACATTCCTGTAACATACTCCTGGTATCTTCAATCTTATTCAGGCTCTCTTCAATAAAACTCTGTCCACCAAATCCCGGATGTACACTCATAATGAGAATCATGTCCACCTCTTTCAAAAATGGTTTCAACACGGAAACCGGTGTGTCCGGACTGATTGCAAGTCCTGCCTTAAGTCCCGCCTTATGAATCTCCTGTAATGTATTGGCTGCATCCGTACAAGCTTCATAATGCACTGTTATAATATCCGCTCCTGCCTTTACAAAATCGTTCAGATAGCGGATCGGCTCCTCAATCATTAAATGTACGTCAAAGATTGCATTTGTAATCTTTCTGACAGATGAAATGACAGGTGTGCCAAATGAAATATTCGGAACAAACTTACCATCCATTACATCTAAATGAATAAGCTCTGCTCCTGCAGATACAACAACTGCAATATCCTTTCCCAACGTTGAAAAATCTGCCGATAAAACAGATGGTGCTAAATAGTTCATGTCTCTACCTCACTTTGTCTCTATACTACATATACTCTCTTACGCTCAATATTTGCGTTTATCTTTTAGTTCTTCAAAAAACAGACAATAATTATCATACCTTGACCGTGCAATCTCACCATCATTAACTGCCTGCTTCACACCACATTCACGCTCGCCCACATGATTACAGCCTCCAAATCTGCAATAAGGTTCATACTCTGTAAATTCCTTGTAATATGTTTTGAGCTCTTCCGGCTCTAAATCATAAAAATAGATAGAACTAAAGCCCGGTGTGTCCATTAAATATGTGTTCTCTCCAATTGGCAGAATCTCGGAATGTCTTGTCGTATGCCTGCCGCGCTGTATCTTTTGACTGATTGCACCGGTATCCATATTCGCATCCGGATTCAGTAAATTCATGATAGATGACTTACCAACACCGGACGGACCGGCTAAAGCCGTTGTTTTACCCGCCAGCACCTCACGGATCTTATCCATTCCATGTTCTTCATATGTGCTCGCACTTAATATCCGGCATCCGCTATCTTTGTATATCCCTTTGTACTCCTCAATTACAGCTTCATCCACCAGATCCATTTTGTTAAAACATATGATCGTACTTACCTTCTGACGCGCCATCATGATCAAAAAACGATCCAGCAGATTAAAATTCGGATCCGGTGATGCCGCTGCAAATACCACCATTGTCTGATCTACATTTGCCACAGCAGGGCGTATCAACTCAGAATGTCTTGGTAATATCTGATCGATATTACCAAGACATTCTTTTTCGTCTAATACGGTGATCTCTACATCATCACCAACTAATGGTTTTACTTTTTGATTCCGAAATTTTCCTTTGGCTTTGCATTCATACGTACTACCCTTGGCATATACATAATAAAAACCTGCAATCCCTTTAATAATCTTTCCCTTCATTGATTACTCCGCTTTCAGACTCGCCTGTAAGGTCGATGAGAAATTACCCGTTATGTCATTTCCATTTGCATCCTGCACACTGTATACTAAAGAAATATTAGACTTATCTTTAATACCTGTTATTGAGCCAAAGGAAGATCCATCCAAAGGCAAAGATGCTTCATCATAATAATCCTGTACTAAAACATGTGTCTTACCATCTGCCTGTAATTTGACGGTAACCTTAATCTGTCCACCCTCCGGGAAAGAGTAACTGCTGTTACTGATGGAACCGGAAAATGTTGCCTTGTATGTGGTCTTAGATGCCTGTGTTGTAGCCGGCTTCTTACCCTTACTGATCGTAATAGATACTTCTGCACCTTCTTTGACTTCTACACCGGCCTCCACGCTCTGTGTAATAACCAGTCCCTCTTTTATTGTATCACTATATTCCTGATTTACATTACCAAGTTTTAATTTGGCATCAGATAAAGCCTTCTCCGCATCCTTGATCGACATCTTCTTGAGATCCGGAACTTCCACTACTTTTACTTCTTTTCCCTTGCTGACAACAATGGTAACCGTTGATTTCTTAGCCGCTTTTCCATTACCTTCCGGAGTCTGACTGATTACTTTTCCCTCTTCTACTTCATCATCATTCTCTTCATCAATCTCTACCTTGAATCCGGCTGCTGTTAATGTTGTCTGTGCTTCATCGGAAGTCTTACCTGTTACATCCGGAACATCCACCATTTCCTGACCCTTACTGATGATCAGTTTAACACGGTCATCCTCTTTTAATTTGGTTCCTTCCTCAATACTCTGGCTGATTACTTTCCCCTCTTCAAAGGTATCACTATATTCTCTCTCAATCTCATAAGCAATTCCAGCCTTATCTAACGCTTCCGTTGCCTCCTCTTCGTCCATGTTGACCACAGAGATCATTGTATCTGCCGTCGCTTCTGTAGAAGATGCTGCTTCCGTTGTTGCATTCTTCTTTTTTCCAATACCACTGATCGATACCACTGCCACGATCAAAATGATTGCGATCAAAACAGTTGCTGCAATTGCTCCGATTGTGATCAGCTTCTCCATCTTTGGATCTAATGAATCTTTGTCATCCTTTTCGTCAAACACATCATCGTCATCATCATATTCATCCTCATCATCGTCATCCTCATACTCCGATTCATTATACAATTTTTCTAATTCCGTATTTGCTTCTTCCAGTTCACTGTTTCTTCTAGGCTGATCAACCGGAAACATGGATATTCCTTCCTGTCTGCCGGTTGCATTGTTGATTGCCGATAATTCATCTTCTGAAATCTGTATCGTTGGTGCACTGTCAGACACCATTGTATTGGTAATTCCAACATTTGCATTAGGATCTAATGCAATCTTTTTCAAATCTGCAAGCATTGCACTCGTAGTCAGATATCTGCGTTCCGGTTTCTTCTGTGTTGCCTTCAAAACGATCCGTTCAATTCCAACCGGAATATCCGGATAATACTCACGCGGCGGAATAATCTCACTTTGAATATGCATTAATGCTACGGTTACATTATTCTCTCCTTCAAATGGTACTCTGCCCGTAAGCATCTCATATAACGTAATTCCCAATGAGTAAATGTCCGATCTCTCATCCGAATAACCACCACGAGCCTGTTCCGGAGAAATATAATGTACACTTCCCATTGCACTTGATGCAATCGTATTAGAAGTTGCTGCTTTGGCAATTCCAAAATCTGTAACCTTCAATGTACCATTCTTTGATACAATAATATTCTGTGGTTTGATATCCCTGTGAATGGTATGATGCTCATGTGCCGCCTCAATACCGGAGCAGATCTGTGTAATGAAATTCAATGCCGTCGCATATGGCAGTCTTCCATTCTGCTGAATATATTCCTTCAGCGTAATTCCTTCTACTAATTCCATTACTATATAATAGTAACCGTTTTCCTCTCCCACATCATATACATTCACGATATTCGGATGGGAAAGTCCTGCTGCCGACTGTGCCTCGACCCGGAATTTGCTGACAAAACTCTTATCATCTGCAAATTCAGGCTTCAATACCTTGATTGCAACATAACGGTTCAATACATGACATTTGGCCTTATACACAACTGACATTCCGCCAGTGCCTACTTCTTCTATAATTTCATATCGATTCTGGATGATCGTACCTGGTTCAAACATATTCTACACCTCATTCAAAGATTGCTCTATTACTACTACACCTATATTATCCTTACCGCCATAATAATTGGCTCGATCAATCAACTGTTCACAAATTCTGTCTACAAACTGCTGTCTCATCACAATGCTTCCAATCTCATCATCTTCCACCATATTCGTCAGACCATCCGAACATAACAACACCTTTTCTCCCAGTTGCAATTCAACCTCAAAGAAATCCGGAACTGCTTCTTTTCCGGTTCCTAACGCCCTTGTTATAATGTTCTTTTCTGGATGGAACCGAACTTTTCTCCGGTCTAACTGACCGGTTCGAATCAATTCTTCTACCAGCGAATGATCTAAGGTAATCTGTCTGGTATCTTCCTGTCCTATCACATATAATCTGCTATCACCAATATTGGCAACATACATCTTATCGTCTATCATCACAGCCGCCACAAATGTGGTTCCCATTCCCTTTAGCTCGCTGTGCTCATTTGACATCTGCAGGAGCATATCATTCACTTTTGCGATACCTGTCTTCATAATTGTAATCGGATTCTCATAGCTACATTCTTTTGAATAATCCACAAACCAGGATACCGCATGTGCAGAGGCATAATCACCGGCTTTATGACCGCCCATACCATCTGCAACAATATATAGATTCGGAAGGTTTCCGACTGGTTTGTCTGAAAAATAGATGCTATCCTGATTGATGCTTCTAACCATTCCAATATCTGTTTGTCCATAGGATATCATCAAAACCCTCCAATCCTATTCTGATTCTATATAGGTCTTTCGAAGCTGCCCGCAGGCTGCATCAATATCTTTACCCATACCTCTTCTAATTGTAACATTTATTGTATTCTTTTCAAGCATTTGTTTAAATTTTTGAATAGAATTTTCATCTGCTCTCTTAAATGAACGCTCTTTGATCGGATTCACCGGTATCAGATTCACATGACATGACATACCTTTTAAAAGATCCGCCAGACGCTTGGCGTCCTCTTTGGAATCATTTTCTCCCGCAACCAAAGAATATTCAAAAGTCACTCTGCGCCCGGTCTTATCAAAATAATAACGGCACGCTTGTAATACCTCCGCAATACTGTATGTATTGGCGATTGGCATCAATTCCCGTCTTTTCTCATCCGTTGATGCATGTAGTGACAGTGCAAATGTTATTGCAAATCCTTCATCCGCCAAATCATATATTTTCGGAACCAATCCGCAACTTGATACGGTAATATTACGCTGACTGATATGCAATCCATTCTCGTCAGTGAGCATCCGAATAAACCGGCATAGATTGTCATAATTATCCAATGGCTCCCCGGTTCCCATTACCACTACATTAGATACCCTTTGTCCCATTATCCGTGTAATGGCATATATCTGGTCTAACATCTCTGATGCCGTCAGATTTCTGGCAAGTCCCATCAATGTAGACGCACAAAAGCGGCATCCCATTCTGCATCCTGCCTGGGATGAAATGCATACGGAATTACCATGCTTGTATGGCATAAAGACGCTTTCAATCACATTGCCGTCCTGTAACCGGAATACAAACTTATTCGTTCCATCTATCTTTGATTCAAAACGCTCCACTACTTCAACCGATACAAGTTGATCTGTAAGCCATTCCTGCATATTCTTCGGAATATTCTTCATTTCCTCTACATTTCTTACCAGCTTTACATGCATCCAGTCATAAAGCTGTTTGGCTCGGAATCCGGGATAACCATTCTCTACGACATAATTCGTAAGTTCTGGCATCAACATTGATTTGATATCCATCTCTACACATCTTTCTTTCTTAATTTGGCTATAAAAAATCCATCACACAAACATACACCCGGCAATAACTGCAACGTTTCGTCTTCCACATATGGTTGCAGTGTCTCCGGCAAATGTTCTTTTATTGGCTCCGGCTCTAACGGATAATGATCCAACATCCATTTCACATTATCGCGATTCTCTTCCGGATTGATCGTACAGGTACTAAACAATAATAAACCACCCGTTTTCACATATGAGATTGCATTTGTTAAAATGGTCTTTTGCAGATTGGCCAATTCTAATAACTGCTGTTCACTCATGTGATATTTGATATCATTCTTATGGGAAAGAATACCGAAACCGGAACACGGAAGATCTGCAATCACAATATCTGCCCATTCTTTTCGTGATTCATCCGGTACTAATGCATCCCATACTTTTTCCTGAATATTGGAAAGTCCTAACCTTTCTCTGTTCTCTTCGATCAGGGCAATCTTGTGCTCGGATACATCCCTTGCCTCAATCATTGCCTTATTACCCAGCTTCTGTGCAAAATGTGTGCATTTTCCACCCGGTGCTGCACACAGATCTAAAATATGAAGCGTTTCTCCCTTATATTCCTTCTCTGCGCCTGCAATCGGATATAACAACATAGAACTCTCATCCTGTACAAAAAATTCGCCCTGACGAAATCCCGGAATCCGGCTTACATAATTGATCTTATCCAAATGCAATGCATCTTCCGAATAATATCCGTCTGATACTTCTATTCCGTTTTGCTGCAATTTATCCGTAAGCTCTTTCTTTGAAATCCGGTTTTCATTCACCCGGATCGTAATACCGTTTGCCTGCAAAGATGCTTCTAATATCTGTTTGGTTGTTGGTATGCCATACCAGGAAATCATCTTCTCCACTAACCATTCCGGTATCGAATACTGTACCGACAGATACGGAATCTCACCATCTTCCTCTTTCGGAAATGGAATCTGATCAATATTGCGTTCCACGCACCTCAATACGCCATTCACAAATCCGGACAGATTATGAAATCCTTTCTTCTTTGCAAGTTTGACACACTCGTTACACGCAGCACCATTTGGCACTCCGTCCATATATAACATCTGGTACACGCCCATCCGTAAAAGGCATCGTATCAACGGTTTACATTTATTTACCTTGGTCCGGCTATACTGATTGATCACATAATCAAGCCGTGTCTGATACTCGATCGTTCCCTCGACTAACCGTGTGATAAATGCCCGGTCCTGTTTACTCATAAACTGTCTGGCATACAGGACCTTATGAAGTGCATCCTTTGCAAATATATTCTTTTTTTCCACTTCTACCAATACTTCTAATGCAAGAAGTCTGGTATTTTCTGAATCTGCCATTTTCTTTTCCTATTCTCTATCTGCCACCAAGCTGCATTCCGTTTTCTACCTTATATCCTAACAAAAATGCAGAAGTGTCCATCCGTTTCTTACCCTCTAACTGAAGATTATAGATTCTGAGTGCTCCGTTTCCGCACCGAACCGTAAAACTCTTCTTATCTACTGCGATCACGGTTCCCGGCGCGGCACCTGACGTACACTCTTCCTCTGCAACAACCTCGGCTGCATATATCTTCAAGGTCTTTCCCTGAATTGCCGTATATGCGCTCGGCCATGGATTGAGTCCTCGTATCAGACGCTCTAATATAACCGCATCCTTTGAAAAATCAAGGCATCCCATATCTTTTGACAACATTTTTGCATAACTCGAATGACTGTCATCCTGTTTGGTTCTTGTTGCAGTTCCATCTTCTAACATCTTCAATGTTCTTACCAGTAAAGATGCACCTTCTTTTGCAAGTTTGTCAAACAAGGAACCTCCTGTCTCGTCTGCCGCTAACGGAATCCTGCTCTGGCAAATGATATCTCCGGTATCTAATCCTTTTTCCATATACATGGTTGTCACTCCCGTCTCAGCAAGTCCGTCAATCACTGCCCACTGTATCGGAGCCGCCCCACGATATGCAGGAAGTAAAGATGCATGCACATTGATACAACCATACTTTGGTATATTCAATATGGATTCCGGCAGGATCTGTCCAAATGCAACTACAACGATCACATCAGGTGCAATCACTTGTAATCTCTCTACAAAAGATTCTTCTCTGACTTTTTCCGGTTGTGCAACCTCTAAATGACATTCCATTGCTTTCTCTTTAACCGGCGTGTAACACAATTTTTTGCCTCTGCCCTTTGCCTTATCCGGCTGTGTAACAACTAATGCTACTTCGTGTCCTGCGTCTACAATAGCCTGTAATGTATCTACCGCAAAATCCGGAGTGCCCATATATACAACTTTCATGTTCTCACCAACCTATCTATTCTGCTTCCGGTTCATTATATTCTACGTCATGAAGCGGACCGTCTGCCACATCCTTATAGAGAATACCATCTAAATGATCTAACTCATGACAGATTGCTCTCGCAAGAAGTCCCTCTCCCTCAATCTCAATCTCTTCCATATCTTCATTCAGACATTTACAGATCACATGATTCGGTCTGGTCACCGTTGCCACCTTGCCCGGTAAACTCAGACATCCTTCATCTCCTGTCTGTTCTCCGTCCTTTTCTACAATGACTGGGTTGATCAATACATATGGATGCTCATAATCCACATCAATCACAACCAAACGTTTCAAAATACCCACCTGAGGTGCAGCAAGTCCTACACCATTTGCCTCATACATCGTATCAAACATATCATCGATCAATGTGCGGGTACGATCTGTCATTTCCTTTACTTCTTTGCATTTTTTCCGTAATATATCATCTCCGTCATAACGGATCTGTCTAATTGCCATAGTTATTCTCCTTTTCTCACACAGATAGTTTTAGTATAGCATATCTGTATTCCAATGTCACCTGTGGATTCCTTTTCCATAAATGCTATCATCCCATGCAATTTCATTAATATGATGTCAACGGATCAAAATCAAATGTCACATAACAATCACTGTCATTGCCACTTTGTTCTAAGTATTGCTCCATCCGGTCTTTGATTCTTATCAGCCTGTCTTTATCCTTATATTTTAAATACAACACTCTGCGATACCGGTCATTGATCCTTGCAATCGTCGCATCGCACGGACCCACTACAACTACTTCCTGTCCCTTTGGTGCATTTTCCGCCAATTCTTTTAGTGTAAGCGATAACTGCATTACCGTATTATATTGTTCCGATTCCATAAACACTGCCAGCATATGTCCAAATGGCGGATATGACATCAGACTCCGATATGCCTTCTCTTCTTCATAAAATGCTTCATAATCCTGTTTTGCCGCTGACTCTATACAGTAATGATCCGGTACATATGTCTGGATCACAACCTCTCCGGGAAGATCTCCTCTTCCCGCACGTCCGGCCGCCTGCGTCAACAGATCAAAGGTACGCTCCGATGATCGAAAATCATTATCAAACATCGTAAGGTCTGCTGCGATCATACCAACTAGTGTCACATTGGAAAAATCATGTCCCTTTACGATCATCTGCGTACCCACTAAAATATCCGCTTCCCCATTAGCAAATCTGGAAAGGATCTGTTCATGTGAATTTTTATTTTTGGTTGTATCTGCATCCATCCGCAGTACCCGTGCTCCCGGAAATAACGTCTTTACCTGTTCTTCCACCTTCTGTGTACCAATTCCAAATCCTGCGATATAAGGTGATGCACACTTCGGGCATACCTTCGGTTTGGCTATCTCATATCCACAGTAATGACAAACCAATTTCTCCCTTGCCGTTCCCTGAAAATGTTCTGTCAGGGATACATCGCAATGCGGACATTCAAACACATACCCACAGCTTCTGCAAGACACAAAACCCGCAAAACCTCTCCGGTTGATAAATAACATTGTCTGCTCTTTCTTTTGCAGCCGTTCCGTCATTAACTCCTTTAAATGTCTGCTGAATATGCTGCGGTTTCCCTGTCTTAATTCCTCCCGCAGATCAACCACTGACACATTTGCCAGACAGGCACTCTCTTTGGCTCTCTGCTTCAATGTCAGAAGCTGATATTCTCCTTTCATTGCATGATAATAAGATTCCACAGATGGAGTGGCAGAACCAAGCAGGACAAATGCGCCCGACATTTTGGCACGTTCGATTGCAATCTCTCTTGCATGGTACTTCGGCGGATATTCGCTCTTGTAACTCGTTTCATGTTCTTCGTCTATCACGATCACTCCCAGATTCGGAAAAGGTGCAAACAACGCAGAACGAGGTCCGATCATAACCGAAACATCGCCATGTTTTGCACGCTCAAACTGGTCATAACGTTCGCCTTTACTTAAGCGTGAATTCATGATCGTAACCTTATCTCCAAACCGTTTGCGGAATCGTTTCACTGTCTGATAAGTAAGCGCAATCTCCGGAATCAATACGATTGCCTGTTTACCCGTTGCTACCACCTTTTCAATCACGTCAAGATATACAAGAGTCTTGCCACTCCCTGTCACACCTTTTAATAAGTATGTGTCACGTTTTCCATTTTCATAATCGGTCAGGATGCGATTGATCACCTCCTGTTGTTCCGCATTGGGAATCTCTCTTTTCTGTGTGCCAGACTCCGCATATGCATTATCATCAAAATCATTTTGGTGTTTTATAACACTCCGGTAATATCCTTCCTCCTGAACAGCAATTACGCCTTCTTTTTCCATTGCTTTCAATGTAGAAGAAGATATATTTAATTTGCCGGTAACCAGTTCATATGGTATCACTTTCTCCTGACGCAGCTCCTGAAGCAGTCGCACTTTTGCTTTCGCATTCTTTTTCTTATATCGCGCCAGTTGCTCTATACATTGCTCATATCCGTATAGCAGACAAACTTCCCTGTGTTTCAGTCCCCTGACTTTTTCTTTGATCGGCATTACGGTTTTTAATGCGTTGATCATTGTAGAACCATACTGCTCCTTCATATATGCGGCAAGCCCGATCAATTCACGTTCAATCGCAATTCCATTTTCGCATATTCCGTTAACCTGCTTTAATTTGCTCTCATCATACTGCGGTGTGTCTGAAAATGAGATCACATATCCTGTACGCAAATGATTACCACGACCAAAAGGGATAGACACTTTTGTGCCTATCCCAATCTCTGCTGCAAGCGTTTCCGGAATCTTATACTGAAATGTCCGGTCGATCGCTTCATGCGAAATATCGATTATTATATCCGCATATTTGTGAGACATCTTCTTCCTCCAACACTTCCCGGATCAGATCCCGTTCGTCCATATGGTATTTCTTACCCTTGATCTCCTGATAATCCTCATGACCCTTTCCTGCCAAAACGATCACATCCCCTTCTTTGGCATGCATGATCGCATACCGGATTGCTTCTTTCCGGTCAATAATTTCTATATAATCTCCGTCTGTCTTTCCGATGCCGGTCTTAATGTCATCAATGATCGCCTGTGGCTCTTCATCTCTTGGATTGTCCGATGTGATTATGGTAAAGTCTGCAAGTTTACCGGACACCTCTCCCATCTCATACCGGCGAACCTTTGAGCGATTGCCTCCGCATCCAAACAATGCGATCAACCGTTTTGGTTCATAAGCACGCAACGTTGTTAAAATACTCTCCAGACTCATTGCATTATGTGCATAATCAATCAATATTGTAAATGCATCCGAGATCGGAATCAGTTCCACACGCCCTTTTACATGGATATGCGTAAGAATCTCCAATATCTGATCCATTGCAACACCCATTTCCTTGGCAACCGCAATTGCCGCAAGAGAATTATGCACCGAAAACTCACCCGGCAGACTCACCTGTACCTGTTCTTCGTATTTTCCTTTCAGATGATAAGTAATACCAAGCTCTCCGTCCTTTTTGTATAAATGAAGATCTTCTGCCTGATAATCCGATCCGTCCTTTTCCCCATAAGTGATCACATCACAGGTATGTCCTTTTAAAATATCCTCACAATATGTATCATCCACATTGAAAATGCCGGTCTTACACAATGTAAACAGCTTTGCTTTCCAGCCTAAATATTCCGCAAAATCCTTATGTTCGTTCGGGCCGATATGATCCTCTGACAAATTCGTAAATATACCATAATCAAAATCAATTCCGGCAACCCGGTCTAACATCAATCCCTGTGACGATACTTCCATCACCACGCTGTCAAGTCCGGCTTCTACCATTTCGTGTAGTGTTTTCTGCATTACAATGGATTCCGGCGTAGTATTGCTTGCAGGTGTCACCTTATCGCCTACTATACTCTCTATCGTTCCAATCAGACCGGTCTTATGTCCGGCCGCCTCTAACATGGATTTGATCATATATGTTGTAGTTGTCTTACCTTTGGTTCCCGTAATTCCAACCACAGTTAATTTCTTCGATGGTTCCCCGTAAAATGCAGAACAGATCACACCCATTGCATACCGTGTGCTCTTCACTTTTACAACTGCAACCGTTTCATTTCCCCGCAGATCAATATCCTTTTCTACAACAATGACAGCCGCTCCCTTCTCTGCTACTTCTGCTGCATATTTATGTCCGTCAAATACGGCTCCGGTTACGCAAAAAAACAAAGCACCCGGTGTAACCTTTCTGGAATCATTTTGAACCATATTCACTTCTGTATCCGGGCTTCCCTGTAAAAGCTCATACTCTACATCTTTCAGTAATTCACTTAATTTCATTCCAATACCTCCTGACCAATAAGGAACAAAAGGCTGTTGCACCTCTTGTGTAACAGCCTTCTAACGTTGCTATGTATCCAACAAAGCTGCCAATGACAGATTCTGTTGGTTTACTATATATACAGAAAACCGCTCTCCGCATACTCTCTGTTCTTATTCCTCATCTTCGTTCTGTGCATCCTCTGTCAGCTGTGTCTCCATATCAATCTCAGCCTCATCAACTGCACCAAAATTACCTTCTAATTCAGAGATTTCTAACTCTAAATCTTCCTCGTCACCTTCTTCATCTTCACCCATAATCTTAATCTTGCCTTCATATAATTCCTGAACAGCAATGGATAATGGTTTCTTTCCTTCCTCGGCTTTTACAAGAGGTTCATCCCCTGCAATAATCTGTCTTGCTCTTTTTGCGGTAGCAAGTACGATGGAATATCTGCTGTTAACTACCGGCTGTTCACCCGGTTCAACCTCACTGTTTACAACTGCCATTAAATCCGTATAAGATGGATGTATCATGATAAAATCTCCTTTCGAATTGCATTTAATTCTTCTTTCATATTGTTAATATAATCATTATGTTTCTGCGTCTTAAAACTCTCTGCACGGATAACCGCATGTACATCATCCACACAGGTATCTAAATCATCATTGACAACCAGATAATCATACTGTGGCATATCATCTGTCTCTTCATATGCTCTCTTCAATCTCTTAGCAATTACTTTCTTTTCTTCTGTACCGCGTCCCTCTAAGCGTTGTTGTAAAGTCGCTGCATTCGGTGCTGTCAGGAATATCAGTACCGCATCCGGATACTGTTCCTTAATGTGCATTGCACCCTGTACTTCAATCTCTAAAATGACATCCTGTCCCTTCGCCAGCTCATCCTCTACATATTTTCTCGGAGTTCCATAGTAATTCTCAACATACTGAGCCCATTCAATAAATCCATTATAATCAATCAGATTCCGAAACTCTTCGACTGTCTTAAAATGATAATCCTTGCCGTCTATTTCTCCCGGTCTGGGCGCTCTTGTAGTTGCCGAAACAGAAAGACTATAATGATATTTCTCAATCAGCTTCTTAACGACAGTTCCCTTGCCAACTCCGGAAAATCCGGAAATGACAATCAATTCGCCTTTCTTATTCATATGCCTCAACCCTCTACTCTATATTCTGTATCTGTTCTCTGACCTTTTCTATCTCTGTCTTTAAGTCAATTGCCTTATTAGACACATCTAAACTGTCCGCCTTAGACAAAATCGTATTCGCTTCACGGTTCATTTCCTGAGCAATAAAATCTAACTTGCGTCCAACATTGCCACCTTCTAACAGGATTGCTTTGGTATTCTCAATATGACTTCTCAAACGTACGGTCTCTTCATCCACGCAGATCTTATCCGCATAAATCGTAACTTCGGTAGCAATTCTGCTCTCGTCTATCGCAGTTCCGTCTAACAACTCCTTCACCTTATCCTCTAAACGCTTACGATAAGATTCAATCAAAGATGGGGAAACCGATTCAATGTAATCCACCATGTCGATCATGCCATCTAACTTCGCGATCAGATCCTGCTTAAGTGTCTCTCCTTCTTTGGTTCTCGATTCAACAAACTGCGTCGCTGCTTCATCTAAGCATACCACCAGTTCTTTCCATAATTCATCGGTATCAATCGATTGTTCTTCTAACGTAAGCACTTCCGGAAATCTTGAAAGGGAAACTGCTGACAAATCACTCTTCAGTGCAAAATCCTCTGACATCTGCTGCAAATATCTTACATATTCCTTTGCAAGTTCTGCGTTATATTTGACGCATACATTACTCTCTGTGTAATCTTCATAGGTAATGAATATATCTACCTTACCTCTGCCTATATACTTCTTCAAATGATTACGGATTGCCGCTTCAAAGAAGTTGAATTTCTTTGGCATCTTAATGTTCAGATCACAATATCTGTGATTCACGGATTTCATCTCGATTACTATCTTTCGTTCTTGGGTAATGCTTTCACTCCGACCGAAGCCTGTCATACTTTTTATCACTAGTTTCACCTGCTTTGCTTCAATTTAAACAATACAAGTTATTATATCAAAGGCATTCACAAATTGCAAGACTTCCCCTACAATACTTTCCCATAAAAAAAACGATCTTACAAAACTCCGGCTCTGGCACATTCACCCATATGCCGATGCTTTGTTTCATAAGACCGTTTTTATAAACTATATTGAATAAATTATGCCAATCCTCTTTCTTCTAACCAGTCATACGGAAGGGTCTTTCCTTTTTTCTTTGCAATTCCCTTGAAATGGAACGATACGATGGTTGCTGCCGTAAACAGAATCAACAGAACAACCAGCACCTGAACTGATTTCGCAATACTCTCTCCACCACAGATCGTGCTGCGGAACGCATTTACTGTATAAGTAAATGGTACCAGATCATGAATCTTTGATACAAACTCCGGAGAAAGCTCAACCGGATAGGTTCCGGCAGAACCCGCTAACTGTACAACCATAAATACAAGCATTAAGAAGCTTCCAACTTTTCCAAGCCATATATTAAAGAAGTACATGATCGAAGTAAATGTTACCGCCGTCAGACACGCAAACGCTATCGTCTTTCCGTATTCAACCGGATGGAAACCAACAAGTTTATTCAATGCAATGATCAATATCGCGCCCTGTAAGATTGCAACCGGATATAGTACGGTTGCTTTGCTTGCCCACCATGCAAGACCGGACTTTAACTCACCCTTATAAGACATCAGTGGATAGATCAGACAGAATGCAAGACATCCAACCCAAAGTCCCACAGACATCATATATGGTGCCATTGCATGACCATTGTTTTCTACCGTTGTAATCTTTGTTTCGTCATCTTCTACCGGTTCTGCAAACATTTCATATGTTTTATCATTCGTGTTTACTTCTTTCACTTCTTCTGCTCCATCTTTGATTCCGTTATGTAATTCCTTGGAACCATCCTGAAGCTTGTTCATGCCCTCAACCAGATCCAATGATCCATCATATAGTTTTGAAGAGCCTTCCGAAAGACTGGCCGTGCCACTTGTCAGCTGACTTACACCACTGATCAGTGTCTGATTATTAGCAGTCAATGTATTCGTGCCATTTAATAATGTTTTTGCACCGGCATCTAACTGTTTTGCACCAGTTGCCAGACTTGCAATACCCTGTGTCACCGCAGGCGTATTTGTCTTTAATGCAGTTGCACCGGAAGTTAATGCGTCATTGTTAGCTGTTAAGGTATCAAATCCTTTATTCAAGGCTGTAATTCCTGCCGCTGCAGTTGGGAATGCTGCGGTTGATCTCTCTAATTTCTGTAATCCGGCAGAAACCTGCTGTGCTCCTGTTTCTAAAGCAACAGCTCCCTTATATGCATCATTTAGTCCGGCATTCAGTTTTGCCATAGACGTAGCTGCTTCGGACAACTGAGAAATACTTCCGCTCATTCCTGTTAAAGTCGTCTTTGCACTATTCAGCGCTCCGCCGCACGTCTGAAATGCTCCCTTTGCAGAACCGATCTCACTTGTTGAAACCTTTGATGGCACATTTCCCTTTGCTGCTTTCAATTGATCGATCTGATTGGAAAAATCATGATTTTCATCCTGTGCAGATTGCAAAGCTGCGATCACGCTATCAATCTTTGCATTCCGGTCGGCAAGACCGTCAATTGCAGTATTCGTACTATCTGCTGTGTTCTTAACGGAATCTGCAGCTGCAACAGCCTCGCTTACTGCATTTCCTGCCGCACTAAGCCCGGAACCTAAACTGCTGATACTGCTTACTGCATCATTTAATCCAGATAAGGAACCGGACGTAGCCTCAACTTGCGTCTTCATCGTTCCAATTCCTTCTTTTAACTTCTTTGTACCTGCTACCATAGAATCCTCTCCAGTGGTAACTGCGGAATTTAACTGACGAATTCCGGAAGATACAGCTCCTAAGTTTTCTAATGCCGATAACTGTTTGGCACCCTCCGCTAACTGTGACGCACCACCAACGTACGCTGTCACACCATCTGCAAGGGAAGATACTCCTTCCGTATATGTCTTTCCTTTTGTTGCTAATGTATCAGTTCCCTTTTGTAATGTCTTTGTTCCTTTGGAAAGTGTCTTTGCACCGCTTCCGATCTTGCTTGCGCCATCGGTATAATCTTTAATTCCTTTTTCTAATTTGCCGGCACCGTCATTTAATTCTTTGGCACCGTCTGCAACCGTATTCAAATTGGTAGAAATCGTATCCGCACCATCTGCTGCTGTCTCAATTCCCTCTTTTAATTCCAGTGAACCGTCTGCTGCATCCTGCATACCATCCCCGATTGTCTGGATCTGATCAAATACGGTCTCTGAATACGTCTTTGTAACCTCTGCTGCCACACTGGCTTTTATCTTTGAAAGTGCAGTTTCACTCATCTTAGAAGCAATGTAATTGGTTCCCGGATTTGTCTCATAAGTAAGCTGCATTTTCTTTGGCTCTTCATCCATCAAAGTAGATGCATTCTCTGAAAAATTCTCCGGAATGGTAATTACCATATAAAAGGTTCCATTCTTCAGACCCTGCTTCGCAACATCTTCATCCACAAAATTGAATGCCAATGAATCATTATCTTTTAATTCATCCACCAATTCTTTGCCGACCTGCAATGTTTTACCTTCATATTCTACCGGCTTGTCGTGATTCACAACCGCAACCGGCAGATTCTCCACCTGACCATATGGATCCCACATGGATTTCAAAAATAAGCCTGCATAGATTAACGGAATTGCAATAATTGCAACCACTACGATCAGCATGAACTTATTATGCCATAAACTTTTCCATTCATTTTTAATCATATTGTTTTCCTTCCTTTTTATTATGTAAATACTTTTTCAAACCGTTTAACACTCAACAGATTTATGTTTAATAGAATCTTAATTGACTATTCAATATACACTCGTTTAATAGAAGTTGTCTCCAATAATAAACATCGTGTTGATTTTTATCACAAAATGTATTATACTGAAACTAATGAAACAAAACAACCGTTAATTACGCCCCAAATTGATTATTTATAGACGGATTTTAATATTTTGTTTATTAAGAAAGGATGAATTCTATGACTGGAAAAGTTGACCGAAGAGTCCGCAAGACGCGTGCCCAGTTACGTGCAGGTCTGGCACGACTCATGCAAAAGAAAAATATCCGTGAGATTACCGTCACGGAATTAGTAGATGAGGTAGACATTAACCGTTCTACCTTCTATCTTCATTACGAAGATATATATCAGATGTTAGAAAGTATTGAACAGGAGATTATGGAAGAAATCCGTTTGTCCATTACCTCCAACCCGATAGAACCATTAGCAAGCACAGACAAAGCACAGGCATTTCTTGTCCACATCTTCAGCTATCTGGAAGAAAACCGTGAGATCTGCAATGCCCTGCTCGGTCCACACGGAGATATGGCATTCGTAGAACAGACAGAAAAACTTGTTGCCGAGACTGTATTTGAATCTCTTGCAAATCAGTTTCCGAAAACGACACCGGATATGAAATATACCTACTCATTCTGTCTCACCGGATTAGTCGGAATGTTGAAATCCTGGTTGTCCGCAGAGGAACCGGAATCTCCCCAGTATATGGCAGATCTGACACATAAGCTCTTTACAAACATTACACGCGACATCATCAAATAATTTCTTCCCTTGCACAGCGTAAGTAACGGACGTGCGAAATATTCAGGGTATAGTGTCAGTT
>OLNZ01000272.1_pt1 | contig 57239 bp, 80 predicted proteins | sample 1672981 | NCBI WGS metagenome assembly OLNZ01 (sample SAMEA3136743, study PRJEB25190) | human gut metagenome | biome: human gut; feature: human-associated habitat; material: faeces | place: Austria | collected 2013 | reverse complement strand
ATGGGAATTAAAAATCTAACAGAAGCAGAAGAAAAAGAGTTTTACAGACTTGTTGAGAAAATGAATGGAAAAGAACCAGACAAGAAACAGGATGTAAAGGTAAAGAAACCAAAGTGTAGGCAAGAGTATTTTTTTGCCAATAGTCGTGGATGTGTTGAATGTAGTACATGGCAAGATACAGTTGCAGATAACGAAAGATGGGAATTTGGAAACGTCTTTCTGACAAGAGAGAAAGCGTTATTTGATGTAGAAAAAAGAAAAGTAGAAGTTGAGTTGGAACGGTATGCAGATGAACATAATAGCAAGATAGTTAAAAAACGTTTTTGTATTCAATATGATGATGAGGATACAAAACAACTGAGTTGTGACTTTTGGAGTTTAAAGTTACAAGGGGCGGTGATGTTTACGTCAAGACAGCTTGTATTTGATGCAATCGAAGCAGTAGGAAAAGAAAGAATTTTAAAATACATCTTTGGGGTAGAAAGTGAGGGGAAATAAATGAGTACAACAAAAACAATTGATATTTCGAAATTATCTGAAGCACAGCAGAATTTATTTAAATCATTATTTGATCAGTTCTGTGAAAGATCGGAACCGAAAGAAGAAACTAATCCATGTGGATTAAATAATGGGGATACGTATTATTTCATCACTGATGATGGACATATCTGTATGGCAAAATGGCAAAACAGAACTTCAGATTTTAGAAGATTAGCTTTAGGAAATGTATTTAAGACTGAAAAGGATACAGAGTTTGGTATTGAAAAGCAGAAGGTCAAAGTAGAGCTTGAGCAATACGCAAAAGAACATAATGATCCAGAGAAAGAAGAGTGGAATGGCATAAATCCACATTATACTATTAGATATGATATTGGAGATGAAGCTTTAGTAAGATCATCAAATCATGTAGTAGAAAATATCAATGATATTTATTTCACTTCCGAAGATATTGTTAAAAATGCCGTTGATTATATTGGAGCAAAACGCATCATGAAATATCTATTTGATGTTGATTGTGAGGTGGATGAATAATGCTGTTGTTGATATTTACGGTCATTATAATTGCCTCAATACTTTATTATCGTCATAAAAAACATAAAAATAATTCATCATCAGATCTTGATATGCTTGGTGTTGTATTAATATTAGTTAATTTTATACCACTTGCAGTTTTAGGACTCCTCTTAAGTAATTTGTATGAAGATCAAGGCGTGGATCAGAAAATCAAAATGTACGAAACACAAAATCAGCAGCTTGAAAGAAAAATTGATGTGACTGTTAAGAGTTACATGAACCATGAAAAGGATACATATAAAGAATTTAAAGCTGGCGATGGGATGGCATTGATCACTACATATCCTGAATTAAGAAGCAATGAATTAGTTAAAGAACAGATGAATACATACCAAAGCAATAATCGTAAGATTGCAAAACTAAAAGAAAAAGAAATTGATTGTAATGTTACTAAGTGGTGGGTTTATTTTGGAGGAGAATGATTATGAAAGTTTTATATCATGCAAAACCATATAAAGTGTATGGAGTTTGCACAGACAAATGTGATTCTAGCAGTTGTGGAGACACTTATACAGCCTTTTTGATTTATCTTGATGAAGCATTTAGATGGTCATGGGTTAATGTTCGTGATTGTACACCATATAAGAAGAAAAAACATAAGAAGAAAGGGTGTAAACAATATTAGATACGCACTTAGAGATGTTTCGCTATTTGCACTTAGTGACGATACAACTGATGAAGAAAAAATAATATTTACAATTCAAGGGAGCAAGGCTGATATGAATTACAATCTAACATTCCCTGTCGTAGTTCTGAAAGATGAAAATGACTCAGTTCCATATATGGCATATATCCCATATTTTGATGTAATGACGCAGGGATATGATGAAGAAGAATTGCAAATGATGATCAAAGATTTGTTGAATCTCTGCTTAGAAGATAAGGAATCTTACACAATTCCTGCATGGGCATATAGTTATTTCAATGAAGACGATGTTAAGGAACGAGGCAGGAAATATTTTGAGGAACTTGATGACGGTGATGATACATATTTTCAAACGCATTTTTACACAGTATGGTGGTTTGATTTTAAGAGATAGTAGTAGATAAAAAAGGAGAAAGATAATATGGACGTTTTGTTTTACATAATTTGGGTATTGGCGTTTATGGTGATCATAGCAATTGGAATTGGAGTACCATATATGACCTATTACAATTATAAAAGAATTAAGGCAATGGATAAGAAACTTACAGGAATGTGCACAGGTCTTGGCATTATGTTAAGACCAGAAGAGGGTGATGAAAAATGAAAGATATGAGAAATAATCCCATTGAAAATGGAAATCTGTGTTTTAGATCAAGAATGGTAAATGGAGAAACATTGATGGGATATGCATTAGTTATCTCAAACAAGTTGTTTTGGATAGACGGATGGAATAACTATATTTCTAGTTACGACAAACTTAATTCTAAGCAATTAATTGTTATCGAACACCTAAATGATGACGAAAAGAAAATGAGAAAAGAGTGGTTAGAGTTTATGGCAACAACAAAATCAAAAAAGGTTAAAGATGAAGATAAAGAAATTGTGAAAGACTTATTGAGTAAAAAATGAGGTACAAGGTATTAAATGAGAAGATTAATTTGGTATATAAGATCTTGTTTTTGTAAGCATGATTGGGAGTTAATATTTGATACCCGCTACGAAGAAGAATCTTATGGTAAATGGTACGACATTATTACAACTAAAGGTAGGCAAAAGGTTTATCGGTGTAAGAAATGTGGCTGTGAAAAAAGATATGTAATAGAGTAAAATCTGAGTTTTATTTACGGGAGGTGATTAGACATGGGAGCAAATATTGAGTTTGTCATTGGCTATGCGATTGGATTTTGTATCGTTGGAGCGATTGTATTTCTGAGATACGAAAGAAAGTTAGATCGGATGAGGCAGGCAAATGTAAGTTTGATCTTAGATAAGATGTCGTTTATGGCTGATGCTAACAACAAAGAAAATGATACATATAATAAGGAAGAAACTCGTTCAGATGTTAAGGACGCAGTGAAGTATGCAATGAAGAAAAGTCATCCAGATAATGGTGGCAGTGCAGATGATTTTAGAAAATTTAGAGAGCTTTATGAAGAAATGGAAGGTAAGTAAATGCTAAAGGTCGGAGATAGAGTTTATATTTATAGAATGAAGCCAGCGGCTAAAGGAGGTTTGGTTAGAAATAACGACAAAGGTACAATTACTCGCATCGGAACAGATGAGATTGGTAGCAGATATGGGTATAGATATATGACCGTTAAATTTGACAAACCAGTAAATACCTCTAATCGTGATATTTACTCTTTAGAATTTTTTGAAAACAAGGATGATCGTAAGATAGGTAGAATACGAGATATTGGATTCTTACTATATGGTAGAAAATGTGAGGAATAAGACTCATGAGTAAACAAGAATCATTGAAGTTTTTGCAAGGTTTGATTGACGAAGTAGAAAATTGGACAAAAGAAGATATTGAGCGAGGTCGGAAGTTGATGGAGAAAATATATAAAGAAGAACCAAAAGAAGTTGAAAATAGTGATGGGTATTGGGAATTTATAATGCCAGATGGTAAGGTAGTGAAGTAGATATGGCTAAGAAACAAAATAAAAATTTTAAAATATTTGGTGTGTTTTTGGAATATAAAAATATTCTGCTCAAATAGTTTTTGAGTACGCCAAAAGTGAGGTTTGTTATAGCACTCACTAAAATCTATGTTATTTTGTCGGATTTATGTTATTTGTGGGTTTGGCAACTATAAAAAATAACAGAACTAAAGGAATTTAAACAAAAAAAATGAAAACAAGACAAGAACGTAAACAGGAAATAAAACGATTCTTTGATCGGCTGAGTCCTGACGAATTGGACAAGCTATTAGAAAGAAATGGAATTAATGATAAAGAGTCTAATGAGGCTCTTGCATATAGAATTATAAAAGAAGAAATTGAGAAAGGAGAGATGTAACGATGAATAAAATGTTACAGATTGCGATAATTGATACAAGTACAATGTTGGGTATACCCGCATATACAGTAGATTGGTCGGTTTTATCAGAAGCCGAATGTCGCAACATTCTTAAAGCAATGAATTTTCATCAACCAACAGAGGAGGAAGTGAGTGATGCAATTAATATTCTCCTTGCACACCTCTATTACAAAAGACAATCAGGTACATATGTTGATGTAGATGTAATGAACGATAAAGCAAGTCAGAAAGAAATGACAATTTCAGAAATTGAAAAAGAACTTGGTCATAAAGTAAAAATATTGAAGGAGAAAGAAGAATGAAAGTGTTTTTAGGTGGAACATGTTCTGGCTGGAAATGGAGAGACCAGTTACAAAAGATATTAGATTGTGATTATTATAATCCGATCGTAAAAAATTGGAGTGAAGAAGACCGACTGCGAGAAGTTAAGGAAAGAGAAGAGTCCGATTATGTTCTGTATGGTATTACGAATGGTATTAAAGGGGTATACAGTATTGCAGAAGTAGTTGATGATTCTCATAAGCGACCAGATAAAGTGATCTTTCTTAATCTCTATCAGGAACAAAAGAATAAAGAATCTAAGCAGATGAGTCACAGTTTAAAAGCAGTCGAAAATTTATTGAAAGAAAATCGTATTAAAGTATATTCTGGCGTACATTAATGAATAAACGAAAGGGGTAAAGAAGAATGAAATGTTTTTATCATGTTGATCAAGACGGCATCGTATCTGGTTTCTATGTCAGAAAAGCTTGCGAACAGCGAGGTTTAGCATTTGAACCAGAGGACTTCCGAAAAATTAATTACGGCATGAAATTCCCGTTTCATGACATTAAACAGGATGAATTTGTATTCATTGTAGACTACAGCATTGAACCAGAAGAAATGTGGCAACTGCTAAGTATCACAAAGAATGTGTTTTGGATTGATCATCACCAATCTATGATTGAAGCGTATGAAGATTTTAAGTGTGATATCAAAGGAGTCAGAATTACTGGATCGGGTATTTCAGGAGCGAATTTGACATGGTTATATTTTAAAGAAATGTGTGACGAAGATTGGGAGCAAATTGAGAGGACAGATGAGAAAAATGTAAAAAGATTACTCAATATATATAAATATAAAGAAGATTATCCAAAACTGGCAGAATATACAGCCATGTGGGATACATTTTATTTTGGTGCAACGTCAAAAAAATTCATAAAAGCATTTCACTATGCATTTGAATCGTATGATTTTGATGCGTTAAGTCCATTGCTAAACACGTTAAATGAAGATCAAGGAATTTATGAAGCAGCAAAAATTATTGGTGATATGATAACAGATGGCTTATCAATTATTGAGTATTTAGCAGCAAATGCAGAACAATATCTCAGAGCATATGGTTTTGAAACCACATTTGAAGGACATAAAGTCTATGCGATCAATCGAGCATTAATCAATTCTGATTTCTTTGAATCTATTGATGCTTCTAAATATGATATGTTCATTGGTTTTTCATTCAATGGTAGTATGTGGGAATATCAGTTACGATCCGCAGAACAGGATAAAGTAAATGTGTATGAGCTTGCTGTGAAATATGGTGGTGGCGGTCACCCAAATGCAGCTGGGTTCAGAAGTGATAAATATGTGTTAGGAGCGTGATGTATGTCAAAGAAAAATACAAGAGAAATTGAACTTGCTTTTAGCAAAAGCAGAGATCCAGATTGGGAAGCCGATGTGGAAATTTATGGTAAAAGAGTTTTAAAAACAGTTCGTGGTATTTGTCTTGGAGATGAATGGACGGAAATTGATTCATTGAAAAATAAAGATTGGATTGAGCTGTCAGATATGTTTGGTAATTTTGACAATCATAATCCCTATTTCAATCATAACCCACAATATGTTTTATTGGATAAATTCTCTATAACATCTCCTGCGATATTGTGTAGCAATGAAATAGTTATGAAAAATGGCAAAGTTTTGAGTGTTGATAATATATCAGCAAATCTATCAGGCGAAAATGAGGTATACAAGATTTATTCAAATACGAAATATGATGATTATACATATTATGATGAATCAAAAAATTTAGTATTTGAATTAGCATCAAAAGATGTTGATAAGATAATCCGATTTATGAGAGATTTTATGGATGTATTGCGTGACAGTAAGTTAACAAAGTATAGAAATAGTAGTTTTTTATGGAGACTATTTAACACTCTTGATATGCCATATTTTAAACAAACATATTCCATGAATGATTTGAAAAAATATACAAACACATTTAGATCCGAGGTTTGTGGTCAACTAAAAGAAACTATTCCTAATTTTAAATATACTGGAGTTCCAATGGGCGGGTATATTGAAAGATATTTTGAATTAAGCTATGTAGAGGAAGTACAAAAATTCATTAAAGAACAGGAGGATAAAAAATGTGAAGAAATTAAATGATGAACAGCGAAAGCTGATTGAAGATAATTATTCTTTAATTTGGCATTTACATGAAAAATATTTTACAAAGTTTACAGATTTTGATACATATATGGATCTTGGTCGTATGGCAATTTGTAAAGCAGCATTAAAATGGGACGAGTCTAAAGGAACTTTTGGTACATATCTCTTCTGGGTATTACGTTCAGAAGTGAATCAATATTATACAAAATGGCACAGACCAACAGAAAAAATGAATAGGAATGCTGAATCGTTAGATACGCCATTGGCAGGATATGAACCAGAAGATGATATTACAATCGGAACAACACTGATGAGTGGGGATAACGTAGAAGATGAGGTACTTACAAAGGTACATTTTCAAAATGAGTTTGATAAATTGGCACCGAGAAATAAAAAGATTATTGTTTTAAAACAGAAAGGTTTAACACAAAGACAAATTGCAAATCAACTTGGAATCACTCATCAGTGGGTTAGTCAAAATATTGTACAGTTTAAGAAAGCATTATGTGGTTAAGAGAGGTGATACCATGACAATTGAAGAAGTAAAGGATTACATAAACTCGTCTACAGAGTATGACTTTTTGCGAGATTATCCGCACAAAATCGCTTTTCTCACGTTAGGTGGAAGTTATGCCTACGGAACAAATACAGAGGATTCGGACATTGATTTACGTGGTGTTTTCCTTAGTGATAAAAGAGAGATTTTGTTGAATAATAATCAGAACAATCTTGAGAAGACCGATGATCATAAAGACATTGATACCGTGTTACATTCTCATATTAAGATGATTAATATGCTTGCCAAGGGCAATCCTACATTTTTAGAGTTGCTATATTTTGCACCAGACCGCTATTTGTATGTATCCGATATTGGTATGGAGTTGATCAAAAATAGAGATATGTTCTTATCTAAGAGAGTTTATCATGCATATAAAGGATATATTTGTGATTGCCTGACTCGAACGAGTTTTAAGTATTATAAAAATAAAGATTCAGAGAAAGAAAGGCAAAAGGCAGAACGATACGCTAATAAATCAATGATGCATGCAGTTCGATTATTGTTACAGGGCATTGAATTATTACATAACGGAACAATGTTAGGATCTATGGACGACATAGGAAAAGATCTTGTAAAGATCAAAGAAGGATACAATAGTACGCATAAAACATATAGATTTGGCAAACACAATGAGCATACAGAATATTTACCAAATCAGTCATACGATGTTTTTATTGAAGGATTACTTTATCAATTTGATTATGATTATATGAATACTGATTTGCCAGACGAACCAGACTGGGATCGTATCAATAACTTCTTGATGACAACAAATGAACGAATTGTGAGAGGAATGGTGTAAAAATGTATGTAAAGATTGGAGACGAAATTGCTTTTCATCCTGGCGAATGCTTAGAAGAATTTGTTGAATCTTGCAGGATAACTCCTTATCAGCTTGCGAGTAAAATCGGCATGGATGTTGATTATGTGCAAGGGCTGATTAACGGATCACAAAGTGTTACAAAAGAATTTGCAAAAGCAATGGCAGATCATTATGGGTTCGCTGACGATGGGCGGTTCTGGTTAAATTTGCAAGAAACATTTGATAAGAAAGTAGGTGGCAGAGATGTTTAAATTAATAAAACGCCCACGTTCTGATAACGATAAATGTACTAAATATGATGTTGTGCTTGATAAAGAGTATACTGTAGAAGAATTTATTGATGCGATTGCAGATGGAAGAAATGGAACGCATGGTCAGATTACAATAAAAAATGATAAACAAGCCATTGAATCACTTGTCTATAATATCGAGAGTATTGATTATAGACATTGTAAACTTCAAAATGCTGAAGAAAAAATTAAACAAGTATGGGCATATGGTAGCTGGTTAAAAATCAATTATACTATCTTACTTGAAAACAAACAGGAAACACAAAAGGGTGCGCTCAGATTTATTGTTAAGAAGCCAAATGGAGAAGAATCAGTGGTTGTTATTTTTAAGAATAAATCCGATGGCACATATTCGTTTGTTAATTTGACAAAAGAGCATATTTGTTCGTGTAAATTTAAGACAATTGAGGAAGCGATTCAGGATATGAATGATCGACTAAGAAAAGGATTGATTGAGTCCTATGTTGTGAAAGGAGAAATGAAACAGTGAGTAATGTATTTCAGATTTATTTAGCAGGCGGTATGCAGGATTTGTCGTTTGAAGAACAGAATGAGTGGAGAAAAGAAATTTGTAGGTGTATCAATAGTCGCTGTGAGAAATCATTAGTTGATGTAAAACCAGTTAGCATTATCAATCCAGTAGATTATTACAATTTCGAAAATGACAAACACGAGACAGAAAAAGAAGTTATGAGATTTGATACTCGTCTTGTTAAGAATAGCGATTTGATTATTGTGTATGCAAATGATCCAAAGAGTATTGGTACATCTATGGAAATTGCTATTGCTCATGAAAATAATATTCCAGTATTGATTTTAAATGATGGGAACGAAAAACTTCATTCTTGGTGGATTGAGATGTCTGATAGGGTATTTAGTGAATATATTGGTCTGTGTCAATATGTTGTAGATTTTTATTTAGAGATGAAACATTATCGTTGTGTACATAATGTGACAATAAAATAGGAATTTGAGGCGAAATGAAAGGAGTTGAAACATTATCACGGCAGAAAAACAAGGTAAGTTTATTATTTTCCATCTGGATGATGGTAAAACTTGCAAATATGATTTATCAAATGGTGATTATTATGGCAAGAGCGGCAAGAAAGTGAAAGCTTTGAACAATATTCTGTCTGGACATTCAGCTGATGAATTGGATAAATTGTTTGTGTCCGATCCACATTATGCAGAGTTTCTAAAATATGTAAATTGGCGAAGAAATTGTGAAATGGGAAGAACTACATGGGGCTTCATTGATTATAATTTAGGAACTTTGTTTGAATATGCAAGTAAGTATTCTATGTGCGAGCAGTTCTTTGCTATAGGGTTTACACACAAACAAGTCACAGAAGATTTTAAATATTCAATTAATGAAGTACCAAAATGGTTGAGAAATTATTGTCTTGGTGTGAAGAATAGACGATTGTTAAGTAATGATTTTGTTGATTTTTATAAGATGTATCCAGATTATGTACAAACGATTTTACAGACAGAGTATATGACATTAACTAAAGAATATTTAATAAATTTCTTCGAGGATAATCATAGATATCGTTTTACGAAAATTTTGGAGGCTTTAAATCAGGATTATGGCTATAATCTTGCAGATGTGTTTGTTTATATAGATAGAATAATTACATTTGAAGCTGCTACCAATAGTATAAATTGGTTACTCGGAGAATTGCATGATTATGCCCGTATGATGGACGCAATCAGTCATAAATTTGATAGATATCCAAGACATTTCAAAACAACAATGGATATTGTCACAAGAAATTACAAAAGATTGCAAAAAGAATTTTCGGAAGAAGTCTTTAAGAACCGTATTAATAAAGAATATGAATTTACATATAAAGGACTGAGATTCTTTTATCCGAATTGTACTCAAGATATTAAAGACGAAGCGGTACAGCAGAATAATTGTGTGGCAAGTTACATAGATCGAGTCATTGATGGCGAATGCCACATTATGTTCTTAAGAAGAGTAAAAGAACCAAACAAATCGTTAGTGACGATTGAAATACAAAATGGACGAATCGTACAAGCGCTACAAAGATTCAACGATCCTCTAACTGCCGATCAGCAAGAAGCGGTTGATGCATGGAATAAACATTTTAGTAGGAAAGGTAAGGTAGCAGCATGATTAATATTAATGGATTGACAACAGATCATAAGATAAAATTAAAGAAACCAATGGGATGCTTCGATAATCTTGGCGAGGTATGCGAGATTGTTAAGATTGATACAGATGAAAATGTTATCAATTTTAGATTTGGGGCAAATGGAGCGCATCTTGGTGTGATGTCTGGAGATGAATTAGAAAAATACTTTGATGTTATTGAACCTGCTATTGTGCCAGATGATTATGATTGGCATACATATGGTTTTATTGAAGATAATCCAGTTGAGTACATGGCATTGAAAAATGGCGGTATTTTGATGGAGACTACATATAATGGAGAAGATGGAAGGATTTCTGCCGAATATGTTCACCCTGAAAGTTTTTATCGAAAAGTTAAGAACGGACAGAGAGGTAAATTTTATACAGGTGACTTACAAGTAGCATTTTTCAAGCTCAAGAAAATGTATTACGACACATTATATGAAGATATGAAAAAAGAAGCAGAATTAGATTTTATAAAAAATAAAGATAAATTGGTATCAGTTGAAGTCGATGGATGGTAAGAGTAACTATGAATGATGTAAAATTGATAATCCAATTAGCAAGTATTCTCATAGCATGTGTCGTTTATGTTGGAATATGGTGCTGGATTTATAACAATAGAGATGAATATTTATATATGTCATATCCAAAAGGGATTCCTGGAAGATTCTTGAGTATATTCTCTCAGATATGGTGTGTTATACATATTGTTGGTGCTATAGGTGCGATTATATGGGCTTGGTGCTAGAAAGAGGTGGTATGATGTGCGATTTTAAGGTTGGAGATAAGGTGTATTTTGCTTTGTACGATGAAACATATACTGTTAAGTCTGGAATTATTACGGAGATTAAATGTCTTGGCGATCTAACATATATAATGATACAAGACAGTATAACACATGGTTCATATTCAATGCTTTTAGATGAGATATATCGCACTAAATCAGAAATAAAAGCAGTTCTAAAACGAGAGTTTTATGGCAAGGTGAATGAAGTTAAGAAAGATATTTATACGTTGGAGGACTTGCTGAAATTCATGTATAACAACAATCTTACAATTGATGAAGATGATGGATATTGTGTTTGGGAAGAGCGTGTTGCAGTAAGAGAACTGGCGAAAGAAATTTGTGGAATTGAGTTAGGAGAGTGATTGAAATATGAACAAGCTTTATCAAGACAATGGAATGTATTGTCGAGCACAAAACCACTGTGATAATAAATGGTTTGTCGGAACATATATCGGTAATGAGTGGTTGTTATTCCAAGGATATGGATCAGAAGAAAAAGATAATGCTAATATGTACGGATGTCAAATTAAGCCAGAGTCTATCTGTAGATCAACAGGTAGAGAAAATGAGTTTGAATATGATGTGGTGCAATTGATTGATGACGACGAAGACGCTTACTTGATTATTTATAGTGATGAAGATTTGGCGTGGCAGATGTTATCTATTTATAGTTCTGATATGATTGATTTGGGAGAAATCAAGCCAGATCAATATGTCAAACTTGGTAATATTAAAGAAGATGATTCTTGGAGAAAGGAATGGGAAAGACAGAATGAAGAAAGAAAATAACAAAGTGTTTACATACGGGCAGTTAGAAGAATTAAGAGATAGTTTAACACTTCCAATGAATGAGGTTGAATCAAATAAGCGAGATCATATACTTCGAAAATATTATAATATATGTAGTTTACTTGATACGTTTCAACTGACGAAACCGCTAGTTGATGAACTAAAATGTCAGCCGATTGCAGCGAGATATTTTGTTTTTTCGCTATGGAACGAATTGGTAAATTCGTGTATTAATGCTTGCGACACATTGACTGTGAACGACATAGAGAATCGAGATTCCAAAAACCTATTATCTACTAAAATCAATGCGGCACAGTACATCCATGTATTAAATGATATGATTTCCGTAAATGATTATACAACAATTCAAGATGAGGCGTTGCAGTTTGCAATTGATACAATTAAGGAGAAATATAATGGAGAAAGAAAAGAAAAGTAAATTACATACGCCAAAAGAAATTTTAAATGCACTGCATGTGATTCAGGATACGTGCGAATATTATCTTCATGGCAATGATGAAGATTGCGAAAAATGCCCATTATGTACAATGACAGGGAGGGCGCCAAGTTGCACGATTAGAGATTCTGATCCTTGTATTTGGGAGATTGATGATGATCCAGATACTGTATGGCGAGCATTTGGAAAGTAGGAGGTACTTATATGTTTGAGAAAAATTATGGAGAGTACACAGAAGAAGCAGTGGCTGTTGCACTAAGAACAATACAAGATATTTGTTCTATTAACAAAGATAGCTGTGGTTGTAGTAGTAAATGTCCGTTTTTAGAATTGTGGGACGGGGGAGCTAGGCAAATATGTCATATCTCCTATAATTATCCTGATGACTGGAAATTAAACCAGTTTCCACCTAAGCAATGGGAACCTTTTTACAAGGGATAATACATAAACACAAGTAAATAAAGGAGTAAATGTCGTTGAAATTAAATGACGAACAGAGAAAATTAGTAGAACAAAATCATAATTTGATTTACTCTGCTATGACAAAATGCGGTATCCGCAGACAAGATTTTGATGACTATTATGGATTCGCTGCTATTGGGTTGTGTAAGGCAGCAATTGATTATGATGAAACACGATCTAAATCATTTTCGACATATGCGTATTTATGTATACAAAATGAAATAACGGTATATAACAAATACAGATTTCGGCAGAGAAGAAAGGGTGATATGAATACTATTTCATATAATCATATGTTAGATGATTGGGATGAAGACAAAAATGAAAATTCATTTCTTTTAAAGGATGAAGAAAATTTTGAAAAAAATATTATTTTCAAGTTGAATTTTCAAGATAAATGTTACACACTAAATAATAAGGACAGAATGATTGTTGATTTAAAATCAAAAGGTTATACATATCAAGAAATCGCAAAAATGTTTGGCACATCATTTCAAGCGATACAACAAAAGATTAAAAGAATGCGATCAACAACATTTTCCAGATTATAAAAGTTGAATAACGCAAACAACTTTTATTATTTTTTTGACGCATTTGTTATAAACGTGCTAGAACGATTATAACAATATAAGACGATCAGATAAAATTATTTTTTGTTCCTGTTGACTTTGGCAGAGTTAACAGTGGATATAAATTGATGACTTATTTACAAACTAAAAACTAACTAAACAAATTTAATAACAGAAAGAGGTAAATTTATTTGGCAGAAAACACAAAATCTAAAAGACTTTTCAACTTACCAGAAACTAAAGGTACATTTCAGTTAGAAGGATTAATCACTGATTGTGCAAAAGACGACTTTTATAAGGAAGGTAAAACGCAGAAAGGCAAAGATAAACGAACGTTATCTTTCGGAGTTAAAGTAGAACCCGATGTAAAAGTTGGATGTAAAATTCAGGCATTTGAAAAACCAAAAGTTTATTTCCTTAAAAGAGAAAAGAACGGTGAAAAAACTACATACAAAACTAAAGATATTCCTTGGGCTGATCGTTTCAAATCTGTCAAGGAGCTTGGACTTGGAGATGATTGGTCATTAATTGGTTCAAGAGTTGGTCTTGAGAAAGAGACTAATGATAAAGGGCAGGTCGTTAACAAAAAACTGGTATTAGATCCATTTGATTTAACAAAATATGCTTCAGAACACATGGCAGACAACCAGAGTGTATTCATCAAAGGAGATATTGAATATGGAAGTTTTACTGGGGAAGACGGTACTAAACGTCAGTGGTCAAGAATGTCTCCAACACAGATTAGTTTAACAAGTAAAGAAATTGATCTTGATGATGAAGAACGTAAAGTAAGATCTGATTTCAAACAGACAATGGTATTCACAAATATCGAACAGGAAAAAGAAAATGATGTGCCAACAGGACGTTTTATCGTTTATGGAAAGATTATTGGTTATTCATCTGTTGATGATGCTGAATTCTATATGACAAATAAGAAATTAGCAAAAACTTTTAAGAAAAATGTGAAGCCATATTCATCTATTGAAGTTTGGGGACACATTAAGACAGAAATTCAGACAGAAGAAGTTGAAGTAGAAGATGATGGATGGGGAGAAGCAGATCCTACAAAGAGAGTCGTAAATTCTGCAAGAAAAGAACTTATTATCACTGGCGCAAGCAAAGACAGTATTGATTCAGAAACATACACCAGAGAAGCAATTGATGCAGCGATTGAAGCTATTAAAAAGGCAGAAGCAGCAAGAAGTGATTTCGGTGAGTCTGATGATAAACAGACAAGTAGTTCTTCTACAGATGATGAATGGGGATCTGGTTTTGATGATTCTTCAGATGATACTGAAGGCGATGTTTGGTAAGAGCAATTCTAAATCATTTCACAAATAAATAACAAAAAACAATATATACATAAAGGAGTTTTACATTTGGCAAAAGCAAGAAAAGCAGCAAAAACACAGAGTAAATTGATGACTATTATTTATGGAGAACCTTTTACTGGTAAAAGCACACTGGCAATGCAGTTAGCGTATTTTAAACGCCCAGACGGGAAACCTTTCAGAGTCTTATACCTAGACTCTGAATCAGGAAGTATTGATGATTATTTACCAGAACTAGAAGATAATGGTGTAAATCTCGAAAACATTTACATTGTTTACACTCAGAGCTTAGGAGAAGTAAGACATTATATTGACACAGTTAAAACAAATGGTGACTTCTACGAGCTTGATGATGATGGAGAAGAAACTGATGATGTAGTTTTAGACGCAGATGGTCTTCCATTTAGAGCTGATGCCATTGTTGTAGATGGATCAACAATCTTAAATCTAACTACAAAACAGGGATTGATTGAGTTCTCTAAGAAAAGAAATCGTGTAAAAGCGGATGCTGCAAATATGACAGGTGAAGCCAGACTTGTCAAGATTGAAGGTGCAGGTATGGAATTAAAAGATTACCAGACTGTAAACTTCAAAGGTCAGGATTTAATTCTTGATTTATTAGCTTCTGGAGCACATTGTGTTGTAACAGCAAGAGAAAAAGATGAAACAGAATCTAAGATGATTGATGGTAAAAGAGAAACTGTTACAACAGGTCGTAAAATTATTGACGGATTTAAAGGTATGGATTATAACGCCAAAACAGTAATTCGTACATTCGTTGATAGTGAAACTGATATGGTTTGTGCTCAGATATTGAAAGATAGAACACATACATATAAAAAGAACGAGATTGTAGAAGATCCACAGATGTTAGCTTGGCAGAAAGTTATTGATAATTCTGTTGGGAACAAAGAGTTTACACTTGGTAATGCTCTTACAAAAGCAGTAGATGTTGAACAGAAAATCTATAAGAGAGAAATTCTTGGAGAAGCAGGTAAGCCAGTTTCCGAAGAGGAAGCAGAAAAAGAAGAATCTGGTGTGTCATCCAGTGAATCATCTAGTAAAAAAGATTCTGTTCAGGATGTAAAAAAACGAATTTCTGACAGAATCAAAAAATTAGCTCCTCCAAAAAGACAGGAAATGAAAGATAAGCTCGCCAAAGAAGGATTACCTACCGCCTTTAGTCGTCTTAATGATCTTGATCAGCTAAAGAAGATAGAAGAAATCTTAGTAAAAAAAATCAAAGAAGATCAGGAAGGATAAGGTGAAATTACAAAAGGGTTTATTTGGTAGCCATTTTGGCTACCTAATCCTTTGATATTGGACGAGGAGTAACTGTAGTATGGCAGATGTTTTAACAGTAAAATGCGCTTATTGTAAAGAAGTAATTGAACTTGATTTAGATAAAGTACAAGAGATTGTTAAATATGACAATAGTTATTATCACAAAGAATGTTTCCGAAAAATGTGTGAGGCAAAATTATTATCCAAAAATACTAAACATGATAAATGGTTATCTGCATTATCTAAGATTGACGAATATAATCAGAAAGCACGATTGTTACTTGAACCAAGATTATTAGAAGACAAAGTATATCGGTTTATTCTTGATAATTATAATTACATTGGTTCTGTACCAGCATATGTTTTTACAAAATTGAAAAGTATTTATAAAGGTACATATCGTGGTTTGGCGAAACCAATTCCACCAAGTGATCTTTTAGATATGTGGAAGCGTCAAATGAAATATCTTAAGAAAAATCGAACATTTTTGATACAAAAAGGAACGATGGATGAAGATAATCCAACACATCAGGTTAATTATGATTTGGCAGTTTTAGTAGGAAAGTATGATAGTTATTTACGATGGAAAGAGAAACAGAAATTAAATGAAGTAGACAAAAAGAATAATGAAAAATTTGCAAAATCTTTTGTTGAAACAAATAATATCACAACTCAAAAAACTGTAGTAACAGCCACACAAGACGATAACATGGATGACATTTTAAGTGATATTTTTGGTGAGGGACTTGATTGACAGAAGAAACAGTAGAACGTAAAAGTGTAACTAACATTCAGAGTGAAATGATGTTTATCGGTGCTTTGTATAAACAACCAGATTTATATGTTTCTTATGGTGGATATATGAGAAGCCAGTATGATTTCAGTGATGAGGCATGTAAATTCTTCTATGATATGTTTGAGATTATGTACAAAACATTCACTCAAACGATTGAGGAAGACAAGGTAAATATGTTCATGAGTCAATCAGATGAAAGACTTAGGACATACAAAAGATACAAAGGGTGGAAGACGATTTCATCATGGATGCAGGTTGCAGATTGTGATGATTTTAAAAAATATTATAATCTCGTTAAGAAATATTCTCTTGTAAGAGAGTATGACAGAAATGGATATCCTGTTCAAAGAATTTTAAACCATAGATTATTTGAAAAATGGGAAGCAAAAGATATTTATAGAGTGATTCGATCTCAGGCAGACAAAATTAACACTGTTATTAGCGCAGGCGAAGATTCTGTCTTATTGAATAGTGGTGTTGAATCACAGGTTGAATCATTTTTATTAAAACCAGATTTGGGGATTCCGTTACCTTGGGCGATTCTCAATAAGATGTTCAGAGGATGTCGCCTTGGAAAAGTAATTTTTAATGGATTCTTAAGTAATGAAGGAAAATCAAGAAATATGATGTTGCTGATTGCATATATCGTATTGGTAATGGACGAGAAATTTTTATTGCTCAGTAATGAGATGGATGAGGACGATTTACGAAATTGCTTAGTCGTTACAGTGATCAACAACAAATGTTTCAAAGAGCTTCATGGGATTGATATTGAAAAGCCAGAAGAAGAAATAGTTCGTGGTATTTACAGAGATAACAATGGCAATGTGATTGAAAGAAAAACAAATGAAAATGGAGACTTTATTGAAACAGAAGATGAGTACAAACATAGAGTGGCTACTACGTCAGATGAGTTTCAGAAAGTTATGCAAGTTGCAAAATGGGTTGATCAGAAACGTCAAGGGAAATTATATTTCAAAGATGTTGGCTCTGACTACTCAGATTCTGCATTAGAGTTTGAATTTAGAAAACATCGTATGTTATATGATGTGAAATATTGTGGTTATGACACATTAAAAGGTTATCGTATTGATGATTGGCAAACAGTGAAACAGACAGCCACAAAAATTAAAGAACTTATGAAAGAGATCCATATGTTTTGCTTTTCTGTATTCCAGTTAACTGATGATACGGTGTATACAGATATATTCCAGCTAAGTAGTAATAATATTGCCAATGCAAAACAGATTAAGCACGTTGCTGACATCTTAATGCTTGGTAAAAGATTACATCCTGACGAATATTACAAATATCAGTATATATCAATTAGCGATTGGGGAGAACCACAGGCGCACGATCTAAAAAAGGACAAGACATATTTCTGTATTAAGGTTGATAAAAACCGAGGCGGTAATAAGAATGTTATTCCAATTTTTGAAATCAATTTGGATTTAAATACTTGGGACGAAATAGGATATGTCATAAAACGAGAGAAAAACGGAGCGTAGGTTATGGATGTAGCACAGCTAAAAGAATATATATACGACAATAATTATGTAGAAAATATTCTGAAAGATATAGGCTGTCATCATATTAAATATCATTCGTCTGGATATTGGAGCTGTGCAAATAAAGATGGGGATAATGAATCCGCAGTTATTACATATAACAACGAAAACCTAAATTGCACAAATTATACAAGAAAAATGACAGCAAAAGAAAGACAGACAGATTTAATTGACTTGGTATGCTTTACAAAAAGTCTGTCTTTCCCAGACGGTTTAAAATATCTAGCCAATTTGATCGGCATAGATTATTATCATGATTTTAATGAGCAACTGCCAGAAAGTTTGCAGATTACTCAATTGATTCATGATATGAAAGAAAATATAGAAACCGAAGAAGATAAACCAGTCAAACCAATTTCAAAACGAATTCTTTCTTATTATAAGGACTATGTTAATGATCTGTTTTATGAAGATCATATTACTTATTTAACACAGAAAGAATTTAATATTGGCTATGACGAAGATACGAACAGAATTACAATACCTATTTTTTCTGAAATTGGTGATTTGGTAGGTGTTAAAGGACGATTGTTCAAGAAAGAGTTAGATAAACATGATTTGAAATATTTATATATTGAGCCATGCGCTAGACAAAGAATCTTATACGGATTGAATAAAACTCTACCTTATATAGAAAGGGCTGGAAGAGTATATGTTGCTGAAGCAGAAAAAGCTGTCATGCAGCTATGGTCATACGGATATCAAAATGTTGTGGCGACTGGCGGCAAGCAAGTTTCAAGACAGCAAATTGACATGTTAACAAGACTCGGAGTTGAAATAGTATTTATTTTTGACAAAGATGTTGAGTTAGAAGAGATTCAAAAGCTTGGCGATCGTTTTATTGATGGAGTTCCGATTTCATACATTATGGATAACTCAAAAGAAGGAATCCTTGATGAAAAAGAATCACCTACTGATGACCCTAAAAAATGGGAACTATTGTTAAATAACTATTTGTATACACTTAAATAAGAACAGGCAGGTTATACATATAAAATACAAATTATATGAAGGTGGCACAAATGATACCTCTAATGTTGTGCCAGAAATTTTAAGAAATAGAGGGATTGATGATTATGAAACGTATTTGAACCTTGATGATAGCGTAATTCAAGATTATGCCGATTTAGAGGGTATCAAAAATGCAGTAAATACAACGATTTTTGCACTTGAAAATGGACATAAAATCGGTATTTTAATTGACGAAGATGTAGACGGATTTTGTTCGGCTTCAATGGCATACATGTACTTAAATCGTATTAATAATGAACTTTATGACAGTAAGAGTAACATTTGTTACTTATTGCATAAAAAAGCAAAAGCTCACGGATTAAGTGAAGATATTACTATACCTGAAGACGTAAAACTTTTAATAATTCCAGATGCAGGCACCAACGATATAACACAGTGTGCAGAACTTACAAATCGTGGCGTACAGATTGTAATTCTTGATCACCATGAAAAAGAAGAATCTGAAATTAAAATGCCAGAGGAAGTTGTAATTGTAAATAACCAGTGCAGTCCACGCTATAAGAACAAAGACTTATGTGGGGCAGGCGTTGTTTATAGATTTTTGCAAGCAATGGATGACGAATTATGGATCAATTATGCTGATGATTATTTAGATTTATGTGCATTAGCGAATATCGGTGATGTCATGGATATGAGATCATTTGAGACACGCCGATTAGTGGATAAAGGGATTCAGAATATTCAGAATAAATGCTTTAAAGCACTAATTCAGGCACAAGATTATTCAATGCATAGTATTGTAAATATCCATAATATTCAATGGTATATTGTTCCAATTATTAATGGTATGGTGCGGTTCGGCTCTTTAAAAGATAAAGAGTTAGTTTTTAGAGCATTTATCGAAGACTATGAGGTATTTGATTATAAGAAAAGAGCAACAAAAAACAATCCTGCGGAAGTAATCAAAGAGAACATTTACGATCGTGCTGCTCGATTATGCAAAAATGCCAAAGGTAAACAGGATCGTCAAAAGAAAAAGATGGTTCCGATTATTATGAAAGAGGCAGAAAAAGATAAAGATAGTAAGATTACTATTCTTGATGTTACAGAAACATTAAATAGCAGTTTGACAGGATTGGTTGCTATTAAGATTGCTGAAGATATGAACAGACCATGTTTATTATTACGAAAACATACTAACCCAGAAACAGGATTAGTAGAAATGAGTGGTAGCGCAAGGAATGTAGATCATAGCCCGATTGATAGTTTGAAAGATGTGATATCCGAAACAAATTCATTTTTATGGGCAAAAGGTCACGCCAATGCGTTTGGATGTTCGACAGATAATATCTCTAAAGCAATCACAGAATTAAACGACAAGCTGAAAGATATTAAATATGATGCAACTTATAGAGTTGATTTCATTGTAGATGCTTGCAGATTAGATTTTGAACTACTACAGGAAATGTCTAAATTGGATGATATTCGTGGGCAGGGCATTGATGATCCGATGATTGCTGTCGAGAATATCACATTAAATAAGGAAGAAATTAATGTTGTTGGTAAGAAAATGGATACAATGCAATTCAAGATTAATGATATTCCATGCGTGATGTTTAGATGCGATGAACAAAATAAGATTTATGATTGGATTATGAACGATTTTTCTGACGAAGACACAGTTACATTTGAATTAGTAGGAACTGCACAGACTAATATCTTTAACGGAATTAGACAATATCAAATTGCGGTTGATGATATTAATGTTCTGAGCATCACAACAGATGAAGAATTAGACGAAGATATTTGGGATTGAGGTGAAAGTTAGTGAGCAGTTCATTACATACACATTCGCATTATTCATTATTAGATGGATATGCATTACCTGAAGAAAACTTACAAAGAGCAGAAGAGATAGGACTAAAAGCCCTGGCTATCACAGAACATGGCAATGAGTATAGTTGGTGCTATTATGATAAGCTTCATGAGAAATATCCAAGTGTTAAATTGATTTTTGGAGTTGAATTTTATGAATGCTTTGATATGACAGAACAAAATAAGGATAGCAAATATTTCCATTTAATTGTATTGGCAAAGAATGAGAATGGTAGAAAAGCAATTAATCAATTGGTAACTGATTCAAATTTTCATGGATTTTACTACAAGCCACGAATTGATCTGAATGCGTTGAAACCATATGCTAAGGATCTGGTTGTGAGTAGTGCTTGTTTAGCATCGAAACTTGCCAGAGAGCCAGATTATCAGAAATGTGTTGAATATGTTCGTGAATACAAAGAGATTTTTCCACATTTTTATTTAGAAATGCAGTCACATTCACATCAGGATCAAATGGTATATAATCAGAAAATCTTACAGCTTTCAGTAGACACTAATACACCATACATTATCACAACTGATAGTCACGCTGCTAGAAAAGAAGATTTATATTATCAGAACTGGCATGTAAAACTTGCTCACGATACTGAAACCGCAGCAGAAATTTACGAAGGATGTTATTTGCAATCTGATGATGAAATTCATGCAATTATGGATAGTCAAATTGGAGAAGACGCAGTAACTAAAGGACTTGAAGAAACTGATAGGGTTGCAGATTTAATTGATGAAATCCACATGCCATTTCAGGCACCTCAGTTACCATCTTTCCCATTACCAGAAGGGTTTGAAGATAATTATTCTTATTTAAAGTATCTGATTGATACAGGGTGGGTAAAACGAGGATTCGATAAATTACCAGAAGATGAGCAGAAACTCAGAAAAGAAAGAATTGATTATGAGTTAGATATTATTCATTCGATGGGATTCGATGGATACTTCTTGATTGTTTGGGATTTTATCAATTTTGCAAGAGAAAATGGTATTCCAATTGGTGCTGGTCGAGGTAGTTGTGCAGGTAGTTTGGTGTGTTACACGATTACAATTACAGACTTAGATCCTATCAAATATGGACTGATTTTTGAAAGATTTTTAAATCCAGAGCGAATTTCAATGCCAGATACAGATACAGATGTTGGTACACGAGATGAGATTATCCAATACTTGATCGATAAGTATGGCGAAAACAGAGTATGCCAGATTATCAATTTCAGTTTTATTACTCCAATTGTAGCGATCAAAGATGTTGGTAAGGTCTTAGGGTTCAATTATCACGAGATGGACAAATTAAGTAAAAAATTCGTATATGACACAATTGAAGAATCTTTGTGGAATAACAGAGATTTAGCAGAGAACCCAAGATATGAAGAACTTTTTGATGTTGCATCACATCTTGCAGGCAGAGTAAAAACAGTATCTTCTCATGCAGGTGGTGTAGGAATTGTTGATACAGATATTAGTGATTATATGGCAATGAAACTTGGAACTGACGGAGAACACGTCATCCAAGTAGATAAACGTATCGTTGAAGAGATTGGAATTATTAAATTTGATATTTTGGGTGTTGCTACATTGAACACTGTAAAGGAAGCCGAAATTGACGCAGGGTTAACTGAGTTTGATGTAAATATTAACAATCCAAAGTTTGAAATGGATAAAGGATCATATGAATTATTGCGTAGTGCAATGACGAATGGTGTTTTCCAGGTCGAAAGTGCTGGTATGAAGGATTTGCTGGTTAGGTTGCAAGTCTCAAACATGGAAGAGTTGGCAGCTGTATTAGCACTGTATAGACCAGACGCAATGGATGTTTTAGAAGAATTCATTGAGTATAAACATCATCCAGAGAAAATTACATATATCCATCCAGATATGGAGCCAATCTTAAAGGAAACGTATGGATGTATGATTTATCAGGAGCAATTACTTGATATTGTTCGTAAATTTGGTGGTCGAAGTTATGGAGGAGCTGACTTATTCCGTAAGGCGATTGGTAAGAAGAATATTGAACTTGTAAAGTCTGAATCTAAAAAGCTTTATTACGAGATTATTGAGAATGGATACCCCGAAGAAATTGCAAAACAGATTAGCGAGACATTATCCCAAAAAGGGGGATACTTATTCAACAAAAGTCATGCGTACTCCTACGCTGTATTATGCTTACAAACAGCGTTTTTAAAGAAACATTATGCGTTGTGTTTTTTTAAGGCATTATTGAATCGCAATAAAGATAAGGCAGGAATGGTAAATAAATATATTCTTGATGCCAAGGCGTTTAAGATTCAAGTGTTACCACCAAACTTAAATAAATCAATGATGAATTTCAGTATTGACGATGTGTATATATTATTTGGATTATCGGCTATCAGTGGTATTGGAGAAAAAATTGCAAAGGTGATTCTTGAAGACCGTGATAAAAATGGTAAATTCATAGGATTTGAAAACTTTTGCGAACGTATTAACCCAAGTAAATCACAGGTTATTCAGTTGATCAAAGCAGGTGCAATTCCAACAAAGAATAAACGTAAAACTTTAATTCAATATTTGAAATCTATGTATCAGCCAACAACATTTAAACCAGTTGCGAAAGCACCGAGTTACAAACAATTACTTATTAAATGGGATATTGACGCTGAAGATTACCGTATAGGTGAGAAGAAATATGATTACGACAAAGGTGCAATATTAAAAGCTTACAACGATAAAAAGTATGAACTGTATAAAGATAAGGAAAAAGAACGATTTCAGAAATTTATCGCACAGAATCAAAAATATCTTGAGAATGAAGATTTTTGGGAATTTGAAGCATTGCAAATCTTTATCAACGATAACCCATTTGATCAGGCATACAAGTATATGTCAAAACAATTTCAAGATGTTGAAGATGGAGATGATTGTACTGTGGTTGCAGTGATCGCTAAAGTTGATAAAAAGAAAGACAAAAATAAAAAGACATTTGCCTATGTGAATTTATATTCTAGTTTTGGATTGACTGAGGCAATCGTCTGGCATTCGCAATTAAAAGAATATGAAGATATGATTGTCAAAGGAAATCAGATTGCGATGTTATGCAGAAAAGATTCAGACGAGAAGGTTATCGCAAAGAAAATTAAACCATATAAACAATGGCTAGAAGATATTAAGAAAGTGAAGGGAGTTGTCGCCTAAAGTGGTGGATAGTACAAAAGAATATGAGTTTGAGATTGTCCCATTATATCAGATTTATTATAATGAAGAATCTTTATTTGGGATTTACACATTCTGTACAGCAGAAGATTTACCAGAATGTAAACCATATAATAATAATGATTTTGATGACTTATCCGATAAAAAAATGAATAAATGTGGCAAATTGGTTGGTAATATGCAGGAGTTGTATTTAGGAACGAAATATAAGGTTAAAGCCAATATGACATATTCTAAGAAATACAATGAATATCAATATAAACCACTTTCTATAGTTGCTGAAGTTCCTAAAACTTTTGAAGCACAAAAGGTATTTTTAAAAACACAGACGAACGCAGCAATCGCAGATCAGTTAATTACGAAATATCCTAATGTTGTCGAAGATGTAATGAATGGTCAGTTAAAGATGATTGACCATTCAGAAATCAAAGGACTAGGAGATAAAACTTGGAAGAAGCTTAGAGATAAAATTATTAAAAACTATGTGATTTCTGACATTGTTGTAATGTTGCAACCATATGGGGTTACGTTACCAACGATTGAAAGATTATTGAAATCCGAACCTAATCCAAGTGTCTTAAAAAAGCAGATTGAACAAAATCCATATATACTAACTAGAGTAAAGGGTATGGGATTTAAACGAGTTGATGATATTGCACTCAAATTGAAACCAGAATTGCGATGCTCAAATCAACGGTTAAATGCATTTATTTCCTACGATTTGCATCAAGTTGGTGATAATGATGGACATACATATGTGTATATCAAAAATTTAAGAAGCAATATTAGTAATGCAGTATCTGAATGCCTACCTATATTTGACGAATGGTTTGATGAAGAATCAGATAAAAATTTACCAAATTATTTATATACATCTGGAGATAAAATTGGTCTGAGATCGTATTATAAAATTGAAATGGATATTTACGAATTGATTAAAGATATGGAGAAGTATTCATTTGGGAATGCAACAGATTACGAACTAATAACAGATAGTGAGATTAGTCAGACGATTTCTGAAGTTGAAGATGAAGAAGGGTTTATGTTTTCAGAAGAGCAAATTACAGGAGTTAACAAAGCATTAAATTGCCAAGTTGTGTTTATTTCTGGAGAAGCTGGAACTGGTAAAACAACAATTCTGAAACCAATTATTAAATGCTACCAAAAAAGAAATAATAGCATTGTTGCGTGTGCCTTATCTGCAAAAGCAGCCCAAAGAATTAAAGAAGCAACAGGCTTAGACTCACGGACTATTCATAGATTGCTTATGGCAGAAGGTATTGATAGTTTTTGTTACAATCAAGATAACCCATTACCTGCTGATGTAGTAATTATGGACGAAAGTAGTATGACAAATGCGAGCCTTTTCTATAATTTTTTATTAGCAATTCGACCAGGAACACGATTAATTTTTTGTGGTGACTATATGCAGTTGCCACCAATTGGATTTGGTAATATTTTCTCGGATCTGTTAAAAAAGAAAGGTTTAAATAGTGTGCAGCTTACCAAACCGATGAGACAAGCAGAAAAATCTGGTATTTTAACGGATGCAAGAAAGATTCGAAGAGGGATTAATCCATTGGATAGTCCACAGTTAAAAATTGTCCATGGTGAACTAAATGATATGTTTTATTTGTTTAGGAAGAATAGAGAATCATTGTTTAATATGGCAGTAAAACAGTATATCAAATCTGTTAAAGAGGAAGGAATTGACAATGTTGTGATTGTTTCTCCACGAAGAAGTAATTGTACGAACAGTACAGATGAATTGAACAAAGCAGTACAGAAAGAATTATTTGCTAGTAGTAATAAACCATTTGTTAAATTCAAAGATCGTAAATACTATTTAGGAGATAAGGTATTACAGACCTCAAATGATTACGAGCGAGACGTATTTAATGGTGATATTGGATATATTACAGCGATTGATAAAGAAAAAGAAATATGTTTGGTGTCTATGAATGCAAATATCGAAGAGAAGATGATTGAATATTCTTTCGCTCAACTTGGACAACTGCAATTAGCATACGCATTAACCACGCATAAGCTTCAAGGATCGGCAGCACAGACCATGATCGGTATTATTGACAATACGCATTACAAATTGCTTGATAACTGTATGTTATATACGATGTTAACACGAGCTAAGAAAAGATTTGCGCTCCTTGCAGAGCCAGAAGCGTTCAAAAGATGTATTATGACAAATCATAATAAGCGACGTACATGGCTAAGTTTACAATCATAAAATATCTTTAAATGCTATTGACAAGCACATAAAGATATGATAAGATAAGGACATGTTGAGGAAAGGAGATGTGAAAATGAGAAAAAGATTTTTAATGAAAGTTATTTCGTTTAGTTTTTTAGCAATGTGTTCGGGGTTTATGACTCACACAGTAAAAGCAGAGGAGCGACCCTCTATAGAGGCTTCAACACTATCAACAGAGACAACTGCTGTAGAAAATAAGCAAGACAATGTGATTTCAAATAATCCAATCAGTCAAAGCGTTGAATTAAAAGATGTTCATGAGCATTATCAGAAATGTAAGAAAGCTGATGAAGAAAAAGCAAGACAGATTCGATTAGAAACACTTCGGACGAAACGATTGCGAATTAAACGACAACGGCTGAAGCGAAAGCAAGAGCTTGAAAAGAGTTCACTTGGAACATTTTTGATCACGGCATATTGTCCATGTTATGAATGTTCTGAAGGATATGGATCTAAGATTGCTTGGAATCATGCAGGGCATAGATTTGCTCGACCGTATCATACGATTGCGGTTGATAAAAACATTATCCCTTACGGAACAAAAGTTAAGATTGAGGGATACGGTGATACAATCTTTGTGGCAGAAGATTGTGGAGGCAAAGTAAAAGGAATGCATGTAGACGTGTTCAAATCAACACATTCCGAAACAATAAATGTGCAACAGCACAGAAAAATATATGTAGTGAAGTAATTGGCAGTTACTGAAAGACATAGAAACACAAATTAAAATAATCAACTAAACAATATAAATAAGAAAAGGAAAATCCAAAAAATTATGAAAACTGAATATGTGAAAGAAATGAATGTCTTGATCGACAGAATCAATGATGCTTCATATGCGTACTACGCAGAGGATAATCCGATCATTTCAGATAAAGAATTTGACGATTTATGTGCTACTTTAGAACGACTTGAGAGAGATTCTGGCGTTGTTTTGAATAATTCGCCCATCCATCACGTTCAAGGATTTATAATTGATTCTCTGGCTAAAGTAAAGCATACACGCCCAATGTTATCAGCTCAGAAGACGAAGGATGTCAATGAGGTCAAAAAATTTCTTGCGGATAAAATTGGTGTTTTATCGTGGAAGGAAGATGGTTTGACGGTGGTACTAAGGTACGAAAAAGGACGCTTAAAACAAGCAATTACAAGGGGAAATGGCGAAATTGGAGAAGATGTGACTCATACGGCTCGTATGATTTTCAATTTACCTCTTGAGATTCCTGACAAGCGTAGTATTGAGGTACGTGGCGAATCAGTTATTAGTTATGAAAACTTCCAGGAAATCAATGAAGCGTTGCATGGTAAATACAAGAACGCAAGAAATCTGGCAGCAGGTACAATCAGGCAGTTAGATGCGAATGTAGCAAAGGAAAGAAAACTTGCTTACAAAGCATTTGAGTTAGTCAAAATTGATGGCGTATCTGAAGAAGAAATGCCAAGTATTGCTGACAGTTTTAAATATCTTGCAGAGCAGGGATTTGATGTTGTAGAACATCAGATTGTTAATCGAGATAATGTCGAAGAATATATTGAGAAATTTGATCCAGAGGCATATGAATATCCTGTTGATGGTCTGATTTTCACTTATAACAATTATCAATATGGTAAATCACTTGGGGCAACGGGACATCATCCATTAAATATGATGGCATTAAAGTGGATCGACGACCTCTACGAAACAACGATCAGAGATATTGAATGGAATACATCTCGTACAGGGTTGATTAATCCAGTTGCAGTATTTGATCCAGTTGATCTTGATGGCGCAGAAACCACAAGAGCCACATTACATAATGTAAGTTACATTGAAGGATTAGAACTTGGTGTAGGCGATACGATTCAGGTTTATCGTAGTAATATGGTAATTCCAAAAGTACACGATAATCTGACAAGAAGCAATACATTCAAGATTCCAGACACTTGTCCAACTTGTGGTGGTGAAGCAAAAATTATCAACGAGAATGGTAGTAAAGTCCTGAAATGTATAAATCCTGATTGCAAGGCGAAATTGTTAAGCAAGTTTGTGAATTTTGTTTCCAGAGATGCAATGAATATTCAAGGTTTGTCCGAAGCAACTCTGAAAAGATTTATTGATCTTGGATGGCTAAAAGATTATACAGATATTTATAATTTAGCAGAACATAAATCTGAAATGAAGAACCTTGATGGATTTGGTGCAAAAAGTGTTTCTTCCTTATTAAATAGCATCGAGGAAAGTCGCAGATGTAAACTGGTTAATTTCGTAACAGCACTTGGTATTGAGCTTGTCGGGAAGTCAACGGCAAAGGATATTTGCAAGCTTATTGATAAGATTTCTCTATCGAATAATGAAAATCCATACGATGTATTTATTAAAAGAATCAAACAGAGAAAATATTTTGGACATATTGATGGTATTGGTATCAATACTTCATTGTCAATGGATGATTATTTCAAAGAAAATCTTGGGATGGTCGAGAAATTAGCAGAAGAACTTGAATTTGAAATGCCAGAAAGTAAGAAAGAATCAGCGGTTGATCTCACAGGAATGACTTTTGTTGTAACTGGTAAGGTAAATAAGTTTGCCAATCGTAATGCGATCAAAGATGAAATTGAGTCCAGAGGTGGCAAGGTTGCAGGATCTGTATCAAAGAATACGAATTATCTTGTGAACAATGATGTGAATTCTACAAGCAGTAAGAATAAAAAGGCACAACAGTTAGGCATTCCGATCATTGATGAATATGGATTAATCAAGATTCTGAAGGGAGATACGAGTGAATAAACTAACCATTTATGAATGTTTTGTTAGGCTGGGAATCCCAGAAAGCAAAATCGAAAGGTTTGTTGTAAAAGACAATTATGTAGAATATCGCATCTGGGAACCATGCTCAATCAGCTATAACTGAGAAACATACAAATACGGTAGGCGTTGTAAAGTAAAGTATCTCACTACACCAGATGAGATGGATCTAGTTTTTGACGAGAGTTACTTCGTTAAAGATGAAGATGCAGAGTTTTGGACAGAAGATTATGAATTCTACAAACAGCAGACAGGTGTAGAACCTTCAGAAATTGATTGGTCAAAACAAAAAGAGATTAAACGACCTAAATTTTAAAAGGAGAAAATTGAATATATGAAATTAAACATTAAAAAACGAATGGCGATTATTGCTGCAATTGGATGTCTCAGTATTGGTGGTATCGTGACAGGATGCACAGAGGCAGATAAAGTATCTACTAATGTATCTAAAGAAGCAGACAATTTTAACGTCTTGAGACGATTTGCTGTAATTAATACAAGGACAGACAAAGTAGAGTTTGAAATTGTCGGAGCATTTTCCTTAGAAGATGAAGGCAGTAAGAAAGTAAAACTTATTGTCGAAACAGCAGATGGCTCATATAAGAAACATATTGTCCACATGAACCGAGATAGTATGTATGTAATCGAAGATTTAGGAGGGGCTAAAGTTAACAAATATAAATATGAAGTTAACTATATTCCAGAATCAATTGTTCCATTTAAAGTTACAGAGAGTAAATAAGGAGAAAACAAGATGATTATTACAGGAATGGATCACTTTCAGAGTGTATGTAAGAGAAAATTAGTAGATTGGTATAACAAACATTGTGAGAGAAGTCATTTGGCAATGAAAATTGATCTCAGTAATGTGTTTGTCGTTTGGAGTTGCAAGACTTTGCAGAATTATAAATGTTTAGCATCTACGACAGTAAGTGGGGATGGTATTTACGCAGAGTATACATACAACGGAGACAAACAGGAATTATATGAAGATGTGTATAAGAAACTGACAAATACATGTCATACGGAAGAGTAAAGGTGAGCTGAATGGACAAAGCACAAAAACATTGGGAGCGAATACAGCAGAAAAAGAAAAGGGAAGCTGAACAAATTTCGGCTGCAATAGTCAAAAGAGATGCATGGATTATGGATGCGGCAGAATGTTTAGTGCGACAGTTTAGAAGATAGGAGAATTAATTATGAAAATTGAAACATTAAAAGATACAGTAGAGCCAATGTGCAGCGAAGATTACAAAGAAAGATTTATTGCGGAGTATGCACAGGTAGAAATTAGACATCGTGGATTAAAAAAGATGTTAAAAAAATGGGATGATGGAAAACTAGAGTTTACTCCAACGTGTGATCGAGAAATCTACAATGAACAGCTTATGGCAATGGAAGATTATATGTCTGTTCTTTGCAAGAGGGCAGACATCGAAGGAATCGACGTTAGATATTAGATAAAATTAATCTTTGATGAAATAAAAAATATATTAAGGAGTTACATATGAAATTATTTAATAACTGGATTAATGGTGATTGTTTAAAAGAATTAAAGAAGATGGATGCTGAAACAGTAGATATGGTAATTACATCTCCGCCATACCACAACCTTAGAGTTTATAGCAATGATCCAAGTGATTTATCAAATTGTGAGAGCTACGAAGAGTATTATTATCTGTTAGGACTTGTTATTGCAGAATGTGAAAGAGTTTTAAAACCAGGTGGTAAATTCATTATGCAGTTTGAAGACTACAATTATACCATTGGTAGAGATAACAAAATGGGACAGGAAAGTCTAACTGGTGCTATTAACCAGATTTTCTTAGATAATAATTTCTCACTTTGGACAAAAGCATTTTGGAGAAAATATTCTGCACAGAGAGCCATGTTAGCACAGGGAAATCTGTATTATAGAAATATGAAAGCAAGAGATACAATTCTCGCAGCCAATGTTGGATTTGTTTATGTATATAAAAAATCAGGCGATTGTGAATTGATCAAAGCATCTGATATTACTTTAGCAGAATGGGCTGATTGGGCAGATGGTGTATGGAATATTAGTAATTCAGGGATCGGACACACAACCCCGTTCGCTGAAGAATTAGTTAAGCGTTGTATTAAACTTTGGTCTTGTCCAGGAGACACAATTTTAGATCCATTTGCTGGTGCAGGAACTGTTAATAAAGTTGCCATTGAAAATGGTAGAAATGCCATTGGTATTGAACTTAATAAAGAATTCTATGATTTAGCAAATGAAAAACGCTTTGATTCATGGGATGATTCAATGTTCGAAACAGATGATTCTATCGATGCAATGAAAGAACGATTTAATGAACAGTTACTGATTGGTAAAGAACAGAGCGCAAAAGCGAAGGCAGCCAAAGAAGAAAAGAAAGCATTGATAAAGAAAAAGAAAGATATTCGTGCCGAAATTAAAGAATTAGAAGCACAGTTAAATGCTTTAGGTATGAAAAAATCAGAAATCAAAAAACTTAAAGATGCTGCAAAAGCAGAAGCAGGTGAGTAATTGGTAGCTTTAGAAGTTCCAGTAGAGAAAATTCCATATATCAGAACGATTGAAGGACGCAAATTTAGAGCAGGAAAATGGGAATTCCCTGACTCTGCAATCACTAAATTACAGCAATATGGTTTAATTGATACCAATATTAAAATTCCAAAGAAGGAGATTGTTCATTATGAACTTTCTCCACATCTGAGGAAATATCAAAAAGATATTGTAAATAAAGCATTGAATGAAGGCAGTTATGGTATTTTTGCCGATACTGGTACAGGAAAAACTTTGATGGGTCTTGAAATCGCAAAACATTATGGTAAAACATTAATTCTTTGTCCGTTATCCGTTATTGAAACTGCATGGGTAGATGATTGCAAGAAATTTTACCCAGAATTAGAGATCACAAATTGTTGGGCTACGTCAAGTAAAAAGAGATTTGATGCTATGGCTATTGACTCAGATGTTTATGTGATGAATTATGAGAGCTTTAAGATTTTGAAAAAGAAGATTTTAGCAATGGATTTTCAATGCGTAATCGTTGATGAAAGTCAAGTAATGAAAAACATGAGTGCTCAAATTACAAATGAATTATTGCAATTGATTGATGTGATCCCACATAGGTTCGTTTTAAGTGGAACACCAACGCCTAATCATAATTCAGAAATATTTCCACAAATGAAATTTGTTGATGCGGATGTGTTCGGTAATAACTTTTTTGGATTCCAAGCTCACTATTTCACGCAGGATATGCAGAATCCTCATAGGTGGTATCAGACGCAAGAGAATAAAGAAGCATATTTTAATCGTTTAAGAGAGAAATCTGTATTCTTAAAGAAAGAAGATTGTGTAGATTTACCGCCAAAAGTATTTCAGATTAAAGAGTTTGATCTTGGTAGTGAACAAAAACGACATTATAACAATATGGTTAAAAATATCAAAGACAATATCAATGAATGGTCTAAATTTGAATTTACTGCGAAGCTTATGAAATTGCGAGAGATTGTTAGTGGGTTTGTTATCAATAAAGAAGGTAATATTGACGATTTCGAAACAAACAAAGACAAGGTGTTAGAGCAATCATTTGAAGAAATTGGAGATAAGCCGATTATTATATGGTGTCAATTCCAGCATGAGATTGAACGTCTGGCTGAAAAGTATAATGGTGTTGCACTCACATCTAAGAATAAAGATCGTGATGATATTATTCGGAAATTCAAAGCTGGCAAAATTCAGAAATTATTTGTTCACCCAAAGCTTCTTGGTAAAGGCTTGACATTTGTAAATTGCACTTACAATATTTACTATTCGTTAAGTTTCAGTTATGAAGAGTATCGCCAGAGCCAAGATCGAATACATAGAATTGGGCAAGAAAATAAGTGTACATATATTATTCTACGAGGCAAACATACGATTGATGAGAAAATTTATAGTTGTCTTCAGAGAAAAGGAAATGCAGTAGATGAATTGTATATGGAAATGGGATTGAAGGTAGGTGATTAAATATCATAAAGAAAATCTTAAAATTTTTAAAGAAAATCTTAAAATTTTTCTTGTCGATGATCGGACTGACCATCGTCTGGTTTCTTGCAACATTCATATCTGTTGGTGTATTTGCATTTGCGTTTTGGATGATAACAAATATTGTAATACCAATTGGATTAGTAGTAATTGTAACAATTGTATTAATGGCGATCGCCTTCTATGTGGTGACATCGTTCATGGATTGATGACTTGTAAAACTAAAATATAGCCTAAGGAGAAAATGAGTATATGACAAAATTAGAGCAGTTAAATTTATTAAAGGATAGAAAAGCCGTCTTAATCGCTAGAGGCAAAGATAACGGCAAAATCGTAACAAAAATCAACAGAAGAATTAAGAAATTAGAAAAGGACTCATAGAGATGACAGGAGATAAAAGTAATGTTTTAATCGCTCTGGTTGGGCGATCTGGAGCAGGCAAAAGTGTCTCAGCGAAGTATCTGGAAGACGTTTACGGTCTGAAATATATACGATCATATACAACCAGAGAGAAGAGAGCAGATAAACTTGATGATCATACATATGTAAACTTAGCTCAGTATTCCAGAATTACAGGCAAGGTTGCAGAGAATCATTATACTGGCAATTGGTATTGTGCTACAGAAAGTCAGTGTGATGATGCAGACGTATATGTAGTTGATGTTCCAGGACTAAAACAGTTAAAAGAAAATTATCATAAGAAACATATCTTGGCATTATGTATTGATACTCCAAGTTCTACACGTACTCAGAGAATGAAAGATCGTGGAGATACAAGTGATGCAATTGATGAAAGAATGAAAAAAGACGAATCTGCTTTTGAAGAAGCTTATGATTTATGTGATGCAATTATTAATAATGAAGGAAGTTTATCTATGACTTGTTTAAATATTATGGCTGAGCTAGAAAGATTTAAAAGACAGATTAGAGACACGGAAGGAGCGACAACAAAGGAAGTTGATCAGAACAATTAATCAGCTTAGAAATTTAGTTTCTAAACTACATATAGAAAAAGAGGTACTTGTTAAGGATGTAGAAACAGGTAAGACAATGATAATTGAAAGTGTATCAACCGAAAAGATTGATGGTGATGGTAACGATGCACGATATACGTTGAACTGCAAGAAAGCAGGAGATGGGTGCGTTACATATAGATGATGATATTATTAAATAATTTATTGGAGGTCTTTTATTGAAGGTAATTAAAAGAGATTGTACTGTTGTAGATTTCGACAAGACCAAAATTTACACAGCGATTATGAAAGCAATGAAGAATGGATCTGGATTAATTAAGGAAGATATTGCAAAACAGATTGCAATAGAAATCGAAAATGATTGCAGTAAATTACCAGAAGAGATTGACATTTCTACAATTGAAGCAATGGTATTCAAAAAGCTTGTTGAGAAAGGGCAGGAATTAACTGCAAAAGCATATGAAGGTTATCGCAGTGTTCGAGAGTTCCAGAGAGAGAATTATGACTCTATTGACAGCGAAGTTCTTGGGCTTATTGAGGATGCCAACGAAGAAATTAAAGATGAAAATGCAAATAAAAACTCTGTATTAAATCCAACAAAAAGAGATTATATTGCTGGTATCGTTAGCGAAGATGCAACAGAACGCTATTTACTTCCACCAGAAATTGTTCAAGCACATAAGGAAGGTATCATTCATTTTCATGACAGAGATTATTTTTTACAGAAAATGCATAATTGTGGATTATTAAATATTGAAGACATGCTTCAGAATGGCACAGTAATTAGCGAAGTATTAATTGAAAAGCCACATTCATTTTCAACTGCTTGCAATATTACGACTCAAGGCATTGCACAAGTGGCTAGTTCTCAGTATGGCGGACAGAGTATTTCTTTAGCACATTTAGCACCATTTGTAGATGTGAGTAGAAAGAAAATTAGATCTGAAGTTGAATTAGAATGGGCGCATATTGATATTCCATATAAAGAACAGCATATTGAAAAAATTGTAGCCAATAGATTGTATGAAGAAGTCAAAAAAGGTATACAAATTATACAATATCAGCTGATCACGCTTATGACGACTAACGGACAATCTCCATTTATTTCCATTTTTATGTATCTGAATGAAGCCAAAACACCGCAAGAGAAAAAAGATTTGGCTTTATTGATTGAAGAGATGATTAGGCAAAGAGATGAAGGAGTTAAAAATGAAGATGGCGTATTTGTTGCACCAGCATTTCCAAAATTAATTTATGTTTTAGAAGATGATAATTGTAATGAGTCTACAGAATATTGGTATCTGACAAAATTAGCAGCCAAATGTTCTGCAAAAAGATTGGTTCCAGATTACATCTCTGAAAAGGTTATGAAAGAGTTAAAAGGTGATGTTTATACTTGCATGGGGTGCAGGTCGTTCTTAACACCCGATCGTTTTACAGACAAAGGGATTGGCAATATTGCACACGCAAAAAATTATGACCCAAAGCAGCATAAATATTATGGTAGATTTAACCAAGGAGTCGTTACATTATCTCTTCCAGATATCGCATTGTCTTCTAAAAAGAATATGGATGAATTTTGGGCATTGTTTGATGAACGAACAGAATTATGTCATAAAGCACTTAAAGAAAGACATAAACGTCTCCTTGGAACAAAGTCAGATGTAGCACCTGTTCTTTGGCAGTATGGGGCATATAGCAGACTGAAAAAGCATGAGGTAATTGATCCATTATTATTTGATGGATACTCAACTATTTCATTAGGCTATGCAGGATTATATGAATGCGTCAAATATATGACTGGACATTCTCATTCAGATGGTGGAGTTGGTGAAAAATTTGGATTAGAAATCATGAAACGAATGAATGACAAATGTGAGCAGTGGAAGAATGAAGAAAACATTGATTACAGTATTTACGGTACGCCTTTAGAGTCTACAACGTATAAATTTGCCAAGTGTTTAAAGAAACGATTTGGTAATGATGTGTTTAAAAAAATTGACGGGAAGGACAGAAATTACATTACAAACAGCTATCATATTCCAGTATTTGAAGAAATTGACGCATTTGACAAACTTCGTATTGAATCAAAATTCCAGAAACTCAGTCCAGGAGGGGCAATAAGTTATATTGAAACTCCTAATATGGAACATAATGTGAGTGCTTTATTGGAAGTAATTAAATATATGTACGATCATATTATGTATGCAGAAATCAATACAAAGAGCTGCTATTGTGAAAAATGTGGATACTCTGGCGATATTCCATTAGTTGACGAAGATGGTATTTTGAAATGGAGATGTCCTCAGTGTGGAAATGAAGATGGTTCGACTATGGATATTGCATTCAGATGCTGTGGTTACATTGGGACTTCTAAGAATGGAGGCAATCAAGGAAGATATGGTGATATCCATGATCGAGTTTACCACTTAGATGATAAGGAGCTGAATAGATGAGATACGCTTCAATAAGAAAAATGGACATTAGCAACGGAGAAGGGCTTGGCGTAGCCCTCTTCGTTCAAGGATGCCACTTCCATTGTAAGAATTGTTTTAATAAAGAAACGTGGGATTTTAATGGCGGCAATAAATTAACTTTTAAAGAAATTGAGGAACTATTGCATCAGTTATCAAAGCCCCAATATACAAGGTTAAGTATTCTTGGCGGTGAGCCTTTAGCAAAAGAAAATAGAGATGGTGTTTCTGCAATATGCAAATTTGTCAAAGAGTTTATACCAGACAAAAAAATCTGGTTATATACAGGAAATAAGGCAGAAGACATCGGTTTAGACTTGGCTGAGTATTCTCGCAGAAGTAGAACAAACCATCTTATGTACGATTGCCGACTTGAGATTCTTCCTTATATAGATGTCCTTGTGGATGGACAGTATGTAGACGAATTGAAAGATATGTCATATCCGTGGGCAGGATCGACAAATCAAAGAGTGATTGATGTGCAAAAATCATTAGAGCGAAATGTGGTAGTTTTATGGAAAGACACTTCCAATAATCTGTCCACAACAGAAAGACACAATGAGAGCGAGTGAAATAAAACGCTTTTGTCAAAATTATTAAAATAGACATAAGAAAATCGTTAAAATATAAGGGATTTTTCACATTAAATATAGTAATAAAATTCCACTTTTATCCCATCATAGAAAGGAGTGTACTAATTATGTCAAAATCAAAAGACTGTCCACAGGATACGGACTTTATGCAATATGTTCCTACAAAATTTCAGCAGAATCGTAAGACGATGTTGAATAAGAGAAATCGTAGGAAGAAATACCAACAAAGATTGGCGAGATTTAAAAATATCGGTGGGTATCCTGAACCTGTGCAATATGTAGATAAGTATTATTGTGGATTCTATGAAATACCTCGTAAGAAACCTTACTATAAAAGATTTTATATCAGCGCTTGGGATGATTACAGATTTCATAAGAAACTGTCCAATAAGAAAGTTCGCAGAGTATTAGATGTGTCAAGTCGAGGTGGCTATAAGAAAGTACACGATCTATGGTGGGAGACAATTTAGAAAGGAGATAGGTATGCGAGGGCATTCAAGAGAACACTTAAAAGAAGTTATTGATACATTAGATCGATATTACTTGCGATGGTGTAATAGTAAAAATGACCGCAATATTGCATACATTAAAGCATCAGAATTACGCAATATTATTGGAACTTTGGTCAAAATTGAACAAGGAGAACAGGTTCCAAATGATGAGAACAAATTTAAAAAAGTAGTAACCATCAGTGAAGCTAATGAAAAATATTATGAGATTGCTTTAAATGATTACTTAAATGATGGATACAAAATCTCAGCATCTTCGTGCAATAGTAGAACTTGGAAAGCAATTCTTGTAAAAGAAGATAAAGAACAAGAGAGTGAGTGAATATGAGTACAGATTATAGAACATGTGAATGTGGCGAGACATTTGCTGATTGCGCAGACGGATATAGAGAAGAAGTGATTACACACGAAGATGGTTCTAAGGAAGAAATTCGTAGTTGTAATTTTTGCCGAGGAGACGATTTCGGTGATAAGGAATTACTTGAATTTGTAACATCGGCAATTGGCGTTAGTCGAGATGATCTTGTGAATTTTTACAAACGATATAAAACAGAGTTAAAAAATGACAAAGCTTGCAGAATCAATGGATTTATTTCGTCTGTATTTACCAATAAAGATAGTGGTACTGGGAAAGGGTTTGTACTTGGTGGCTTAGTAGGGAGGTTTGAACCATTTAATGAATAATAAAGTTTTACCAAAGAAAGACGATATTTACAAACATTTCAAAGGACATTTTTACAAAGTGATTGGCATCGCTACTCAGACAGAAACAAATGAAAAACTAGTAATTTATCAGGCGATGTATGATGAGTTTGGTATCTATGCCAGACCAGTTGAGATGTTTCTGAGTGAAGTTGATCACGAGAAATACCCAGATGTAGAGCAGAAGTATAGATTCAAAAGAGTAGGAGATAATTAAATGGCAAATATAACAGCATGTATGTCTTCTAAGACAGATAATTGGGCTACGCCACAAGATTTTTTTGATAAACTTAATGAAGAATTTCATTTTACTTTAGATCCTTGTGCAGACAGTAAAAATCATAAATGCGACCTGTTCTTCACAAAAGAGCAGAATGGATTAAATCAAGACTGGGGGGGCATACAGTTTTCTGTAATCCACCATATGGTCGAGAAATTTCAAAATGGGTTAAATATAGTTATGAACAATCAAAAAAAGATAAAACTACAGTTGTAATGCTGATACCAGCAAGAACTGACACAAGATACTTTCATGAATATATATATCATAAAGCAGAAATTAGATTTATAAAAGGAAGATTAAAGTTTGGAGATGCAACACAGTCTGCTCCATTCCCGTCAATGGTAGTAATATATAAATAACAGGTCTGCAACACTATTTTTTGAAATATTTCCACAGCAGCCTTGGTATTTGAGTTTCATGTATGTTTCAATTACATTTCTGTTTTTGATTAAATATTAAGAAAGGTTGGTGTAAAAGAATCTTAAGAAATATATTCTTTTTTATTGGACAATCAATGTTAACAACAAGCTTAACGATTACAATAATCATGTTGATAGGACTTGCTGCCGCACTATTCTTTTCCATAATTGAGAGAAGTGTTGATCCAATAAAAGATTTTAAGGCTTCAGGATTATTGAAGTTCTATATTGAATGGGCGATGATCACAGCTTATATTTGTATGATTAGTGTTGGTATCGCAACCTATATATAATGTAACATTTCTAGTTACATTTCTGATGACTATTCGAGGAGAAATATCTATAGATTAGACATGTCTTATTTCTTCCATATGATGACTTTAAAATTTTGTTTTTATTTTCTGTCATTTAAACCTTGTATTTACAAGGCAGCGCACTGCGTTTTACCTAGGATTACTTGATAAAACCTTTCTTATGTATTTGTTTTTGTATTGTTTTACCTACAGAAATTGAACCGTAGATAAAAACAAAACTTCAAAAAACAAAGCATGGGAATTAGTAAATTTTTGCGAGTTTGATAAATTTGCTATCAAATCTTATTGTGCAGTACATAACGTAGATGAATCACTGAATCTTGGTGATATTACAAAAGTGGATGAAACAAAACTCAAACCATTTAATATGATTTGTGGAGGCTCACCATGCCAGGACTTTAGTGTTGCAGGGAAAGGAAAAGGTTCAGTTTGGACTTGCAAGCAGTGTGGACATGCTTACAACCCATTAACAGTTCATTGGTCTGAACGTGATAAATGCCCAGAATGTGGGGCAAAAGATATTGAAAAGACAAGGTCTTCTCTGCTAGTTGAATACTTAAGAGTTATTCGTGCCAATAAACCGAACTTCGGTATTTACGAAAATGTAAAAAATATTGTAGGTAAAAAATTTAAAGACACAACTTTTAAATTATTTACACAGGAACTCGAAGAATATGGATATAACGTATATTGGAAAGTTCTCAATGCAAAACATTACGGTATCCCACAAAACAGAGAAAGAGTATATCTGATTTTTATTAAGAAAGAACTAGATAATGGGGAATTTAAATATCCAGAATCATTTGATAATGGTATTCGTTTGAGAGATATATTGGATGACGAAGTAGATGAGAAATTTTACTTGAGTCAAAAACAAATTAACAAAATAAAAACAAGTACGTTTACACAGGCACGAACAAGAATTCAGAATTCAGAATGTTGCCAGACATTATTAAGCAGAGACTTTAAAGATCCAAAATGCGTACAGGTTGGGCAGTTATATGGAACAAATAAAGAACCAAACCCACAAGCAGGAAGAGTATATGATCCAAATTATATTAGCCCAACAATGGATACATGTAGTGGTGGCAATAGAATGCCAAAAGTAGCAATTAAACAGGCAACTAAGAAAGGCTATACGGAGTGTGTAGTTGGTGGCGTTGCTAATCTTTCATATCCAGATTCTACAACTAGAAGAGGTCGAGTTCAAGAAGATGGAAATATTTGTCCTACATTAACTACAAGACCAGAAGGATTTAAGACTGCAATTTTGCCGGTTACAAATGATATTAGAATCCGAAAATTAACTCCAAAAGAATGTTGGAGACTGATGGGATTCGATGATAAATCATTTGAGGCTGCCGAACAAGTAAACAGCAATAGTCAGCTATATAAACAGGCGGGGAATTCAATTGTTGTAGATGTTTTATATTACATATTTGTTGAATTATACAAAGCAATGCCATATCTATTTGACAATCTTAAGTTAAGCAGTTTCTTTTCTGGTATTGGAGCATTTGAGGTGGCATTAGATCGATTATATCAGGGAATTAATGAAGGAAATTTTACAAATCCACAGGCAATATAGTGCATGTCTGTGGAGATAGTAGAAAATTTGTTAAAATAAATCATTTACAACTTACAAAAAGTAAGTGGGTAAATAATAAATATGAAGAATTTTATAAAAAACATAAATATTTCCCAGAATTTTTTGATGTATATAACTGCTTAGAAGTAAAAAATATTGCTTCAACGCTTTCCACAAGAAGTAATGGTGCGATGGGAAGTGGAACGATATTGATAATGGAGGAATATGAGCGAAAAGAATAGATATTTAGACAATTTATATTCACAGTGTCAAAGTTGTGCTAATAGGTATACTTCTTTTGAGTGTGCTTTATGCGAAGACTTTGACATGTACAAAGAGGAATATAAAGAAGACAAAGAAGTAAAAGAACCAAATACAATTACGATCATTAAATTTGACGACTGGCAATCTATTGAAGTCAATGGGACTAAAATAGAAAACCATAAATTAGATGTTGATGATTTTACAGATGTTTTAAAGGAATTAGGGTTCAAAGTCAACGTAGTATGGGAGGATACAGATGATTAAATTACACTTATGGCAGTTTATGCTTTGCAATTTTGGAACTGTTGCCATTGGCACATTTCTTGGTGCTATGGTAGCAGGCGGATTCCTTATCCGCAAACTTGACATTGCTAGACTTCAGGAATTGATTGATGACAATGAGGCAAAGATTGAATTTCTCGAACAGGAACGAGAAGAAATTGATGATGAGATCGATGAATTAGACGATAAGTCTGATGAAGACAATGATGACATTATTACAGGCGAGGAGGACGAAGAGTAATGGAAGAACTTTCCAAAGCGGTTATTGAGTTGCAGCTCTCATATGGCTTGAGTCTGCGAACAATTCAGAAGATGGTGCGTGATGTATACAAAAATACAAATGATGCACCGCCAACAGGTATTACACCTAAGACAACTAAATCAAAATCAACTAAATAAGGAGTGAATTACTACGGCTAATTTCTTACAGCGTAAAGAATATTTTGAAAAGTATCGTGTTGTAGCAGCATATAACATGGATACTAATGATTTCCCTAGAACTGATGCAGGATTAATAGATCCTAGCTTTGATGATTTGTACATAAAATGCTCATTTGGCAATCAGATATATTACTATGGCAAAGGCAAGCATAGAGGCGAATATACCCTTGTAGCTTATATCCCCTCATTAATAAGAGGGCATAACATTATAAAGGCAATTCGAGAGATAGACGAAGATATTCCTTATTGTATAGAAGAAACTGATAAAGAAGTGCTGTTTAGATTTGATGTGAAACATCTGGATACTGTTGCTGAGTTGTTGAAGGCACAGAAGAGTAGAATCCGTGATGATGGAACTTGCAAATATATCTCACCTTTTTCACTGAAAAATTTGCCAAAAACACCTTATAAAATTCCAGATGATGAATTGAGTACTTACAAGAAATTAACTGCAAATTTGAAGCGTGAGGAGATGTATAAGGTAGGGCGGATTGCAACTAGATTCTTAAAAGAAAAGATATGCTCACGCAAGTTTACATTCCAAGACTTGAAAGCAGAACAGAAGAAGATGGGATTGAAAGGCAAGAACTATATTCATGCCAAAGGATTATGGGATGAATATTGCCGATATACAGAAAATGAACTACACAAGGAGAATTTACTATGAATACAAATAATGTAATGATGACCGAAAACGATAAAAGAAACGTAGAAAACACAGACTTACAGAAGCAGATTAAAAAAGAAAAACACAAACTTGATTTCATTAAAGATGTTGACAAGCTGCTCAAGAAATATAAATTGCCAAAAGATTATCTGTATCTGGCGGCTAAAAAGTCAAGTCTTAACACAGACCGTCAGTTATATATGATCGAAGTTGAAACATTTAATGATGGTGTATATGACGGCAATGTGACTTTAATTGTGCATGGCACTGAAGATGAAGTGAAAAAACAGAAAGATCTGTTGGTTGAAAAATTAAAAGAACAGTACAAAGACGAACCAGAAATGACTTTTGAGGATTCTTATTATAACGAAGTTGGATTACCTCTGATGCTTAGTGAACAGTAATGAGAACTAAAATATATGTGGCTTATGGAAAACAAAGTAGATTAAATCAGTTGAAAGATTATATAGAAGTCAAAATAAATAGACTTAATTATAAAACACGAAATTTTGTGAAAGTTGCACGAAGAAAATGGAAAGGAAATACATATATGGGATTATTAACAGAAAGCGGATTAATGAAAGTTGCAGAGTTTGAGAAAGTATCGTTTGACCAGTTCGTACAGGACTGGGAGAAACAGATGATTAGATATCCAGAAGAATCAATCTATGGTGGCTTAAAATTACCTTATCGTAAAACAGTTGACTCCGCAGGACATGACTTCATTAGTCCAGCAGATATTACAATTCGTCCAGGAGATGCACGAGTTATTCCAACAGGAATCAGATGTAAGATTGAAAAAGGATGGGTGTTATTAGTGTTCATTCGAAGTAGCTTGGGCATCAAGGCACAGGCTAGAATTGGTAACGGTACAGGAGTAATTGACGGTGACTACTACCATGCAGACAATGAAGGACATATCTTTATCAAGGTTGAGAACCATGGCAATGAACCACTGAAACTCAAGAAAGGTGATGCATTTGCACAAGGAGTTTTCCTACCTTATGGTGTAGCCGATAAAGAAGCTGTAACAACTAAAAGAACTGGCGGAATTGGAAGTACGGGTAAATAAATGAATTATTTTGCACAAACAAAAGGACTGATCAATGCTGTGGATATGAAAGAGTATTCACGGCAACAGTCCGAGGCGCAATTAAGTGAAATATTTGATGACCTATATGACAACTTAGTAAATGATATATGGGAAACCGCACAGACGGATGGCAAAACAGAAGTGTATTTTACGACAAAACCAATGTCTTGCGACACTAGCAAATCACTTGATTCTTGTATTGCAGTATTAGAAGACTTCATGAATAAAGGATATGTCTGTATTGTGACACGTAAATATGTTGATTGTACGAGATATTATTATAAAATCTACATCAGTTGGTCAGGGCATCCGCCTAATGTCCACGGATATGTAACAGTTGATAATAAAGATAAAGAGAAATTAGTATTCTCTTCATATTTAAAATAGGAGGAGTTTATATATGATTAAAATTGAACACCCAGTATTTCCAAGCCCAGAGCAGTGGATGTTTGCTATTGAAGGAGCTAGAAACGCATACGATAGTTGGCATTTAAGTGATAGCTACATTGGACATACAACAGAATATGATAAAGAAAGAAACGTAGAAATCTGGCATCCATGTTTTTGTATGGGAGAGAAGGATTTAGGTTTATTTAAAAGACTTGCAAGAGCAGGAAAAGATCACAGAAAAGCCTTACGATCACTGCCAGTTGGATTACGAATTACATCTCATCACACATGGTGGGCGCAGGCAGATACATATAAAGTTGGAACAACAAGATGTAGTTGCTCTAAGATGCACACAATTCATAAAAAAGAGTTTGACTTAGATAGTTTTTCTCATGAAGGTATTGATGTTGTAATTGAGAAATTCTCATTATCAAGCCATGATGAAAGTAATACTTCAGACGTTGAAAACACGCTTGGTTACAAAGTTAAGCAACATACAGAAAATAACTAAATGAACTTAAAGATGAGTACAATGCAACAAAGGATAAGAGTATTTGGAATGCAATTCTTGAAATGTTGCCTATGGGATATAATATCACAGCAAATCTTTCTCTTACATATGAAGTGCTTTTAAATATGTATTTTTCACGAAAAACACATCCAGTAAAGGATTGGAGAATCTTCTGCCAGTGGATGTTAGACAATGTGCCATACTTCAAAGAACTTGTAGGATATATTGAAGGGCAGAATAAAGTAGCATAAATCCTTATTTGATGATTGATGATATTTTGTATATACACTGGGTAAGATGAATTACCTAGTGTGAAAGGAGATTTTAATATAGAAAAACCAATGAATAGCGAAATATTGAATTATGCCATTGAGCAAGGTATAATTGATTTATCGCACATACAGGATGCAGTAAATATGAATAAAAGAAAAGAAATTTTAGAACAGCATCCGTATAGTATTTGGGAAGGTAAAGATGGAAAATGGCATACTTATCTTCCTGATAAAGAAAAAGGTAGAGTCCCTAGAAAGAGGAATTCTAAAAAGGACATTGAAAATTTAATAGTTGATTATTACAAAGAGCAAACAGAGTATACGTTTGAATACTGGTGGCGACGGTGGAGAAACAAACAAGAAATGTTTGGTGTAGCAAATAATACTCTTTTAAAATATGATTCAGACTATAAGAGATTTTTTAAAGGTCAAAGAATAGAGTATATGGATATTCGTCAAATTACAGACGAAGACATTACTATATTTATGGTAAATCGGGTAAAAGAAATTCGACTTAAAGAAAAGGGAGCAAAAGCTCTGTTTGGATATATAAAAGGAGTTTTCAAACATGCACGGACTAAAAGGCAAATTGTAGAGAATCCGTGTGAATATGTTGAACAGCAAGCATTTTTGCGATTTTGTAAAGTAGACTTTGATTTGGATTTGGCAGAAGAGCGTGTTTTATCAAATGAAGACGTTCATGAGTTGCTTAGTCTGATACAGCAGGATAAGCACGAGAAACCAGCATATATCCCTTTGTATGCGGTTGAATTAGCTTTCTATACAGGAATGCGAATAGGAGAATTGACTGGACTAAAATGGTCAGATGTTAGAGAAAAACTCGGATATTTAGTCATACAATATTCTGAAAGATATGATAGGGTGACCAAAACATATTCAGTAGGTAAAACCAAAACAGGAAAATCTCGATTATTCCCATTGTCGCAAGATGTAAAACGTATATTAAATGAAGTTAAAAAACAAGAAATGAAAAATGGATATTTTGGAGAGTATGTATTCTCAGGAGAAAACGGAAAAATACATGCATATGCTATCTCAGACTGTTTGAGTTATCGGTGTAAAAAATTGGGTATTCGGAACTGGAGCATTCATGCAATTAGGAGAACTGTTAACTCGCATTTAAAAGCTTCTGGCGTTCCAGATGTTATAGCATCGGCATTGTTGGGACATACTAAACAAGTTAATGCTCGAAACTACACTTATGATGTTTCTAGTATGGATTTAAAAAATGACGTTGTATCAAAATTATATGAAGCGGTGTAAAAAATATTTAGGGTATCACGGGGTATCAGAACATCTGTTCACAAGAAGTCTTAAACACCGCATAAATACGTGGTTTTTTGGGTGTGTTCGAAACGCACCAGGCGGGAGTCGAACCCGCGGCCAACAGCTTCGGAGGCTGCCACTCTATCCACTGAGTTACTGGTACATAAGCTTTATTATATTACAATATATTGAAAAAAATAGCAAGAGTTATTTTGGGTTGGACTGGACTCGCTCCGCTCGATAAGGTATACCCGCAGGGCATTCGTGAATTCATAGTCCTTTGGACTGGACTCACTCCGCTCGATAAGGTATAATATACTGTAAATTTGCTGTAGGTGGATTGGAGGGATGTTCGTGAAGCTTAGAAAATCTACAGTTGTTGTTATCATTACAAGTTGGATTTTATTTTTTGTAGCAGCTTTTTTAGCTTATGTAAAATTAGATCAGATAAGGCAAGAACGACTTACCAATGAAAAGATTTTTCAACAAACAACACAGAAGAATACCGCACAAAACGTGATCAAGGAAACCAATGATGCAGTGAAAGCAAAAAAGAAAGATCCTGATGCTGAGAAAAAAGCAGTGGAGGATTTTATGAACACATATTATAAGCTGGTTCAGAAAAATGATCTTACAAATTTGAAATCTATGGTAGAAGATACGAATGAGTTGGAGAAAAATCAAAAAGCCATCCATCAGTATGTGAAAAAATACGATGATCTTACATATCTTGTAAAAAAAGGAGCAGATGATGAATCATTTATTGTTTATGTGACATATAAGATGAAGATTAAGAAGATTGCAACATTGGCACCAGGAATGACATCGTATTATGTAATGAAGAAGGGAGATACTTTTTGTATCTACAATAATCAAAAACATGATACGGATGAGATCACAGATGCAAAAAAAGAAAGCCAAAACAGCAAAGAGATTAAAAAGTTGACAAAGCAGATCAATAAAAAATATGATCAGGCCTTAAAACAAGATAAAAAATTAAAACAATTTTTTGAAGGAAATTAAAATATATGATGAAATTTGAAATTTATATTCTACAGAAGAAATCGCAAGATCCTAAGACGTACCAAGAAGCAATGGGAGAATATCTAAAGCGTCTCGGGGCATATGCGAAAGTTTCTGTAGTGTATAAAAAGAATGTAAAACAAGTAGAGAAAATATTAAAAGAAGCGGGAGAGCATTATCATATCATACCAGGAAAAGACAGTATGACAAGTCCGGAACTTGCACAACTGATCAATGAAAGCTCTGTGCAGGGAATTTCAAAGTTTCATTTTTATATTGGAGATTTAGAATCTGAAGAGACAAAACCATTTCATGTATCTTCCTTTACACAAAGTGGATCACTAACAGGTACGATCATACTAGAACAGATTTATCGTGCTTACCGGATTTTAAATCACCAGCCATATCACAAGTAATACTAGAAAACACTAGAATGGAGTTAGCAAAGATGGAGTTTAAGACACCAACAATTGAAGATAAAGAAGAAATTGACCGATGTATCCTGGCAGATGATACAAGAAGCTGTGATTACGCAACAGCCAATATTATTTTATGGAGTGCATATTATCAGGTAAAATATGCGATCATCGAAGGACTCTTTGTATCGCATACAGATGAAGAAGGCGGTTCTTTCTGCTACCCGATCGGAAAGGGAGATAAGAAAAAGGTATTACGGTCTCTGATGGACGATTGTAAAGAAAAACAGATTCCATTTGTATTGCATGGGGTAACTCATGAAATGGAAGATGAATTTCGGGAAATGTTTGGAGATATTTATGAAATTGAATATGACAGAGATATCTCAGAATATATTTATGACAGAGAAAAACTAGCAACATTATCTGGCAAGAAACTTCATGGAAAGAGAAATCACATCAATCGTTTTAAGGAAAATCATGAATGGTCATATGAACCGCTTTCTGATGAAAATCAGTTAGAAGTACTAGCAATGTTGATGGAATGGAAGTTACAAAACTGTGATCCAGAAGATATTGAGAAACATGATGAGATCTGTGTATCGAAAAACAGTGTGATCAATTATAGAGAATTAGGGCTCGTAGGAGGCGTTTTACGTGCAGAAGGTAAGATCGTAGGATTTTCCATTGGAGAACGCGCATCAAATGAAGATACGTTTATCGTTCATATTGAAAAAGCTTTTGCAGATATCCAAGGAGCATATCCAATGATCAATCAGCAGTTTGTCATTCACGAGATGGAGAATTTTAAATATGTAAACAGAGAGGATGATGTCGGAGAAGAAGGACTTCGTAAATCGAAATTATCCTATCGTCCAGTATTTATGGTAGATAAAGGTGTTCTTCGCCTAAAATCAGAAGTAAAGAATTGACACTAGGTGTCTAAAAATGTAGAATTGAAGAAAGGACAAACCATTAGGAGGAATATGTAATGAAACATTTGATTGATCCGATGGATTTAAGTGTGGAAGATATTGACAGATTATTAGACCGCGCTGATGACATCGCAAAGAATCCTGAAAAATATCAGAAAGTATGCAAACACAAGAAATTAGCAACTTTGTTCTTTGAACCAAGTACAAGAACAAGATTAAGTTTCGAGGCAGCGATGCTTGAATTAGGAGGAAGTGTTCTTGGATTTTCTTCCGCAGATTCTTCATCTGCATCCAAAGGAGAAAGTGTGGCAGACACAGCAAGAGTTATTGAATGTTACGCAGATATCATTGCGATGCGTCATCCAAAGGAAGGTGCACCATTTGTAGCATCACAGTATGTAAACATTCCAGTCATTAACGCGGGTGATGGGGGACACAATCATCCAACACAGACATTAACAGACCTTTTAACGATCAGAAGAGAAAAAGGACGTCTTAACAATTTCACGATTGGATTTTGCGGAGACTTAAAGTTTGGAAGAACAGTACATTCCCTGATCAAAGCATTATCAAGATATGAAGGAATTAATTATATTTTAATTTCTCCAGAAGAACTTCAGATTCCTGAATATATTAAGAAAGATGTCTTTGAGAAGAAAGGGATCACATTTACAGAAGTTGATAAGATGGAAGATGTGATGCCTCAGTTAGATATTCTTTATATGACAAGAGTACAGAGAGAACGTTTCTTCAACGAAGCCGATTATGTCAGATTAAAAGACAGCTATATTTTAGATATGGATAAATTAAAGATCGCCAAAGAAGATCTTTCGATTTTACATCCATTGCCTCGTGTAAATGAGATTTCTGTAAAAGTCGATAACGATCCAAGAGCCTGCTATTTTAAACAGGTATTGAATGGGAAACATGTAAGAATGGCATTGATCATGGAATTACTGGGGGTAAGTGCAGATGAACATTGATAGCATTAAGAATGGAATTGTATTAGATCATATTCGTGCAGGCCGCGGAATGCAGATTTATAACAGTCTTGGACTAGATCAGTTAGACTGTAGCGTTGCAATTATTAAGAATGTAAAAAGCAACAAGATGGGAAAGAAAGATATCATCAAGATTTCAGACGCATTTGAAGTGAACTTTGATGTTTTAGGATACATCGATCCAGAAGTTACTGTATGTGTTATTGAAAATGGCAGTGTAAAATCCAAGCATAAAGTAGAACTTCCTGAAAAGATCGTAAATATTGCAAGATGCAAGAATCCAAGATGTATCACATCTGTAGAACAAGAGATCGATCATGTGTTTAAATTAACAGATAGAGAGCATCAGGTATATCGTTGTATTTACTGTGAATCTAAACTAAAAAAATAAGCAAAAGAGACAAAGAGGTATCCGTGCATGAAACAAGAAAGCAGAACAAACATAAATCGTGTAAAAAAGGATATCAGCAGTCCGGAAAGCTTCACTCCGCCGGAAGAGCTGAAACGACAGCTGATCACAACCATGCAAAGCATTTATGATGAAGAAGATATTGAGGCTGTAGAGCGTGCCTACAAAGTTGCATACAAGGCACATGAGAAGCAGAAACGAAAGTCTGGAGAGCCTTATATCATTCATCCTATTTGTGTTGCGATCATACTTGCAGAATTAGAACTTGACAAAGAAACGATTATGGCAGGGCTGCTTCATGATGTTGTAGAAGATACGGAAACGACCCATGAGGATATTGTCAGAGACTTTGGAGAAGAAGTTGCCCAGTTAGTTGATGGTGTTACGAAGTTAGGACAGTTGAGTTATTCCAAGGATAAGATTGAAGTTCAGGCGGAGAACTTACGAAAGATGTTTCTTGCAATGGCGAAAGATATCCGAGTGATTCTGATCAAATTAGCGGATCGTCTGCATAATATGCGTACGATGCAGTTTATGCGCCCAGAGAAGCAAAAAGAGAAATCAAGAGAAACGATGGATATCTATGCACCAATCGCACATCGTCTTGGTATTTCAAAGATTAAGGTCGAATTAGATGATCTTGCACTATGTTATTTAAAGCCAGATGTATATGAAGATTTAGAGAAATCGTTAAATTCTGCAAAAGAAGAAAGAGAAGCTTTTATCCAGGAGATCGTAGAAGAAGTGAAAGGTCATATTGATCGTGCAGGAATAAAGGCAGAGATTGATGGACGTGTAAAACACATGTTCAGCATTTATAAGAAGATGGTCAACCAGCATAAGACGATCGATCAGATTTATGATCTATTTGCAGTAAGAATTAAAGTTGATACCGTCAAGGACTGCTATGCAGCTCTTGGAATCATTCATGAGATGTATAAACCAATTCCAGGAAGATTCAAAGACTATATTGCAATGCCAAAACCAAATATGTATCAGTCACTGCATACAACACTGATCGGACCAGAAGGACATCCATTTGAGATTCAGATCCGTACTTTTGAGATGCATCGTGTGGCTGAATATGGTATTGCAGCTCATTGGAAGTATAAAGAGAATAATAATACCAAGGGACTTAACAAAGAAGAAGAGAAATTAAGTTGGTTAAGAGAAGTGCTGGAATGGCAGCGTGACATGGATGATAACAAGGAATTTTTAAGTCTGCTTAAGACAAACTTAGACCTTTTTGCAGAACAGGTATATTGTTTTACACCAAATGGTGACGTTAAAAACCTTGCAAATGGTTCCACACCAATCGATTTTGCTTATTCCATCCATAGTGCTGTTGGTAATAAGATGGTTGGTGCGAGAGTTAATGGAAGACAGGTTCCATTTGATTATCATTTGCAAAATGGTGACCGTGTAGAAATCATTACATCCCAGAACTCGAAAGGACCGAGCCGAGATTGGTTAGGTCTTGTAAAATCAGCACAGGCAAGAAGTAAGATCAATCAGTGGTTTAAACGACAGTTTAAAGAAGAGAATATCGTAAGGGGTAAGGAACTTCTTGAAAAATATTGTAAAAGTAAAAGTATCAGACTTTCTGAATTGATGAAGCCGGAATATATTAAGAAAGTTGAATTAAAGTACGGCTTTAAAGACTGGGATTCTGTATGCGCAGCAGTCGGACATGGTGGATTAAAAGAAGGTCAGGTCATCAATAAGATGCAGGAAGAAGACCGTAAGATCAAGAAACAGAAGATCACAGATGAACAGGTCTTAAAGAAAACGACAGAAGCAGCACAGGCAGCAGCGGCAAATCCAGAGAAGAAGAAAGATAAGAAATCAAAAGGTGGGATTGTGGTACGAGGTGCTAACGATGTTGCTGTTCGTTTCTCAAAATGTTGTAACCCAGTACCTGGAGATGAAATTGTTGGATTTATTACAAGAGGACGTGGAATTTCTATTCATAGAACAGATTGTATTAATCTGCTGAATATGCCAGAATCAGACAGGGCACGTTTGATCGAAGCAGAATGGCAGGTAAGTGAAGCTGATACAACGCAGACATATACAACAGAGATTAATATCTATGCGAATAATCGGAAAGGCCTTCTGGCAGAAGTTTCTAAGATTTTCTTAGAACTTGATATTGATATCATTACGATCAATGTATCAAACAATAAGAAAGGAAGAGCAACGCTTAGTATGTCATTTGATATCACAGGCGTAGAGCAGCTGAATCGTATCATTGCCAAGATCAGGAATGTGGAAGGCGTGATCGATATCGAAAGAACAGCAGGATAGGTGATAATATGAGTGAAACAACATTACGACTAGACAGACCACTTAAGATGGTAACGATCTGTCTTGGACAGATGCAGACAAATTGTTATATCGTTGAGAATACAAAAACAAATCAGGCGTTCGTGTTTGATCCAGGTGATCAAGGAGAGCGCATTATGGATACATTAAAAGAGGATGGCATGGAACTTGCAGGTGTATGCCTGACTCATGGACATTTTGACCATGTGATGGCACTCCCATATCTGATGGAGCAAAAACCAGATCTTAATGTCTATCTTTACGAAAGTGAGGCAGAAGTACTTGCAAGTCCTGATCTGAATCTTGGATCTATGATGGGAATGAATCTTTCTTTAAAGGCAAATCATCTGGTGAAAGATGGAGAGATCATTGATGTACTGGGAACAAAGGTAAAATGTATTCATGTTCCAGGACATACAAAAGGCGGTGTTTGTTATTATTTTGCAGATTATGGATGGTTGATCTCAGGAGATACATTATTCCAGATGAGCATTGGAAGAACTGATTTTCCAACAGGTAATCTGAATGATCTTTTAACAGCGATCAGAGAGAAATTATTTGTTTTGCCGCCATGGACCAAAGTATTATCCGGTCATACACCACCAACAACGATTGAGGAGGAAAGCAGAAGTAATCCGTTTCTGCAATAGATTATGATTGGATTAATTCAAAACAAGACAATTTATGAATATGATATCAGAAGTTTAATATTGGCATTTATGCTCGGAGAGAAGATAGAATTGACGGATCACGTCGATTCTATCTACGATTTTATATTGGAAGTTCAATATAAAGATCAAGAAATCGATATGAAACTGTACAAGAAAGGTGAATTAGAAGATGAGATTCAGCTCTTTGGCGATTACGAAGATAAAAAGCTTTTCAAAAATCAGCTGAAACGAGGAATTTATCAGTTATTTTCCAAGGCATTGAATAAACAGCTACCATGGGGGACATTAACTGGAATCCGTCCGACAAAGATTGCTTTTGATGGATATAAAAAAGGAGAAAGCAGCGAAGAAATCATTCATAAGTTTCAGAAAGATTATCTGGCTTCCAAGGAGAAAGCAAGTCTTTGTACAGAAACTGTACAAAAAGAGAGAAAACTTTTAAAAACATTTCCATACAAAGAAGGATACAGTTTATATGTAGGAATACCATTTTGCCCAAGTACATGTCTGTACTGTTCATTTACATCGTATTCGATCGATCAGTACGAGAATATTGTACAGGATTACTTAGATGCATTATTTAAAGAACTTGATTTTGTAAAGCAGGCATATGCGTACAAAGAACTCCAGACAATGTATATCGGAGGTGGAACACCGACATCATTAAAAGAGCAGGATCTGGAATATTTGTTATGTGAGATCAACAAAAGATTTCCGCTGTCAAAGATAAAAGAAATCACAGTGGAAGCAGGAAGACCGGATAGTTTAAATCTTGAGAAATTAAAAATTTTAAAGAAATACGGAGTTACGAGGATTAGCATCAATCCACAGTCAATGAATGATAAAACATTAAAACTGATCGGAAGGAATCATGTATCCAAAGATATCAAAGAGAAGTTTAGAATGGCAAGACAGGTAGGAATTGACAATATCAATATGGATATGATCTGCGGACTTCCAGAGGAAGGAATGGAAGAACTTTCCTATACATTAGAAGAGATCAAGAAACTTGATCCAGAAAGTTTAACGGTTCATGCACTTGCGGTGAAACGATCATCAAGATTAAACCGTATGAAAGATACATATCATTTTGGAGCAACCGAAGAGATGGTATCTTACGCAGCCAGGTGTGCAAGAGATATGCAGATGGAACCATATTATTTATATCGACAGAAGAATATTCCAGGGAACCTCGAGAATGTCGGTTTTTCAAAAAAAGGAAAAGAATGTCTTTACAATATTTTGATTATGGAAGAATTACATGATATCATAGCAGTTGGTGCAGGAACATCTTCAAAGATCGTACATCAAGAAGATCATCAGGTGGACCGCATCGAGAATCTTAAGGATATTAAGCAGTATATTACACGAATTGATGAGATCATTCATAGAAAAGAATTAAAGATGATCTAAACAGGAGTTTTATTATGGCAATCAGTTATGGACGAACAGATATCGAGACACCGATCCATGCAGATATAAAAGAAACATTAAGTCATGGGATCATTGTCAGTAATTTAGCTTATCTTGTTGGAAAGGAATTGGGACTTTCAGAAGGGATATGCCACGATCTTGCAGTTGCAGGGATGGTACATGATCTTGGAAAAGTGAGACTTAATTTCTATATGAATGAGAAAGTGGAAGACGAGATTCTGGCCGTTGATGAAACAAGGTATATGAGAATGCATCCATCGATCGGATATGCGATCCTTGCAGATTATGATTATGATCAGACAGTCTTAGATGCTGTATTATATCATCATGAACACTACGATGGTACTGGTTATCCACATAATCTGGTTGGAAAGCAGATTCCATTGGTTGGAAGGATCATGCATGTATGCGATATTTTCGGCGCATTGATCTCAAATCGTGATTACAGGGAAGGATTTGATGTTGAGACTGCACTCGATATCATGATCGATGAAGTAAAGAATTTTGATATGAAAGTATTTTTAGCATTCCAGAGAGTTGCATTTTCTGATGGAGTTATGGAAACTGTGATAGGAAAAGGCAATCTGGATGATTTATTTGAGGAGGAACAACAATGATTACACAGGCACCAAGAGGAACAAAAGACTGGTTTGGAAAAGACATGGACCAGCGCACATATTTAGAGAATATGTTTAAAGAATTATGCGCATCCTATAATATTCATGAGATCATCACACCAGTATTCGAACATACAGAACTTTTCCAGAGAGGTGTTGGAGAAACAACGGATGTGGTTCAGAAAGAGATGTATACATTTGAAGATAAAGGACACAGAAGTATTTCCTTAAAACCAGAAGGAACCGCAGGAGCGATCCGTGCATATTTACAGAATGGACTTGCAAATGAACCACAGCCAATCAAGATGTTTTATATCACACCAGCTTTCCGTTATGAAAAACCACAGAGCGGGAGATTAAGACAGCACCATCAGTTTGGAGTTGAGTTCGTTGGAGCAGAAAGCCCATTAGCTGAAGTAGAACTGATCACATTAGTATCTACTTTCATTAAAAAGATTGGATTAAAAGATGCAAAATTACACATCAACAGCATTGGCTGCGAACACTGCCGTAAGGAATACAATAAAGCCTTATTATCTTATTTAAAAGAGCATGAAGAACATTTATGTCCTACATGTAGAGAACGTATGGAAAAGAATCCATTACGTGTTATCGACTGTAAAGTACCAGAATGTAAGGAAATTGTTAAAGATGCGCCAAGAACGATCGACTACTTAGACGATGAATGTAAGGCACACTTTGAAGAATTAAAGAGCTTGTTAGAAGCACTGAATATTCCATATGAAGTTGACACAGAGATCGTTCGTGGACTTGACTACTATACAAAGACAGTCTTTGAATTTGTAAATGAAGATGGATTTACATTATGTGGTGGTGGACGTTACGATAATCTTGTTCATGAGATTGATGGAAAAATATCTATGCCATCTGTTGGATTTGGTATGGGTGTAGAAAGAATTCTATATTTCTTAGAAGAAGAAGGTGTTGATCTCCCATGCACAAGAGATATTGATCTTTATGTAGGAATTCTTGGACAGGAAGCAAAAGCGAAAGCTTACCAGATCGTTGTAGATCTTCGAAATCAGGGATTTGTTGTAGAAACAGATTATCTTGGAAGAAGTGTAAAAGCTCAGATGAAATATGCAAATAAGCTGAATGCCAAGAATACAATTATTATTGGTGATGATGAGATTGCCAAGAATGAAGGAAATGTTAAAAATATGGAAACAAGAGAGATTACAACAGTTTCTCTTGATAAGATTGCAGATTGTTTAAAATAAAATTATGCTTTCTTGTACTAGTTCGTGACATTTTTGACAAAATCATATATAATGAGTAATGATTACAGGAAAGGAGGTAACAATGCATGAGTGAATATGCAATCGTGGCACCAGAAGACTTCGACCAGAGCGTATTTCGTCTGATCGGTAAGGAATGGATGCTTGTTACTGCAAAGAATCAAGAAGGAAAAGTAAACACAATGACTGCCTCATGGGGTGGTTTCGGTGTTATGTGGGGAAAGAATGTTGCTGTGACAGTTCTAAGACCACAAAGATATACAAAAGAATTCATTGACCAGTCAGAATCATTTACATTATCTTTCTATGATGATACATTCAAGAAGGATTTAAGCTATCTTGGAAGCGTATCAGGAAGAGATGAAGACAAGATCGCAAAGACACGTCTGACCCCAACAGATGCGAATGGGATTCCATTTTTTGAGGAAGCAAAGATCGTACTGATCTGTAAAAAATTATATTCTCAGCCAATGGATCCAGCAGGATTTGTTGATAAATCTTTAGATGAACAGTGGTATCCTAATGAGGATTATCATGTACTTTACGCTGCAGAGATCGAACAGATCCTTGTAAGAAAAGATTCATAAAAGA
>OLNZ01000269.1_pt1 | contig 57892 bp, 87 predicted proteins | sample 1672981 | NCBI WGS metagenome assembly OLNZ01 (sample SAMEA3136743, study PRJEB25190) | human gut metagenome | biome: human gut; feature: human-associated habitat; material: faeces | place: Austria | collected 2013 | reverse complement strand
GCATCATGAGTGCAAGAATCAGATCAACATAATCTGACATATCATAATTCGCAGCCTCTGCTTCTACTTTACTGCGATATCCCTCACAGGTAGAGTTAATCGTATAGGTCTTTTGTTTATGGTTATCAACGGGACGAAGAACTGCAATGCAAAGAAGGAGTATACACACCAGTGCCAGAAATATTTTCTGGAGTCGTACCTGCTTTTGGCGATTCTTAAGCCGTTTATTTTTTGTAAGATTTATGTTTTTCTTTTGTGTTTTCATATTCTTATTGTAGCTTGTAGTGGGGAATTTGAAAAGAAAAAAATTCTAAGGATTTTCTTAAAATTTCGTGAAAAAACGGTATAAATTTGAAATGATGAATTTCTTGTGCTAAAATAAGCCCGAGTATAAGAGACAGGGAAAGCAAGTCTATGGAAACGAGGTGAAGCATGTGAAGAAAAAAGTATGTGCGATTTTAGTTGGGACAGTCCTGATCTGTCAGACAGCATCAGTTTATGGTGCGGTACAGGATTATCAGGCAGTGACGAAAGCAGATAAAGAAGATAACAAAACAATACAGACATTTCAGACAGAAGATGGCGACGGCAATGCGGTGACGGTTGCTGCCGTTCAGGATACTTTATATGTGACGGCGAAGGATGCCGGGATTTATTCAAAACCGGGTGAAGATACAGAGAAGCTGGCTGACGTCTCACTGGGAGATGAACTCATCCGCAGTGCTGTCTGCGACAATGGATGGAGTAAAGTTTCCTGTGAGGTGGACGAAAATCAGATAATTGGCTACATTCAGAATCAGATGTTGAGCGATACCGATCAGATTGAACCTGTCAATAAAGAAGTGGAGGTCAAGAGTGATGCCACAGTGCTGGATTATCCCGGAAGGAAAGATGGAGAGGTAATAGGAGAAGTTCTTGAACTTGATCAGGTAAAACAGACGGGAACGGTAAATAAGGTCTGGAGCAGGATTGAATATCAGAATGCAGACGGGACAGATGCGGTGGGATATATTCCTACAAGCTGTCTGAATCTTCCGGAGACCGCTGAGACAGAAGAAGATACGATTGATAAGGATAAAGATGCAGGAACACTTCATGAAAGTAAAGGCAAGGGTGTATTTGCCGATGCACTGGAAGAAGATGAGCAGAAAGTCACAGAAGAGAATGGAGTGCAGGTTGGCACGCCGATAGCAGCATCTTCAGATGCAAATCTTGTGGATCTGGGTGTGTTTAAGATAACACATTACTGCCCTTGCAGTATCTGCTGTGGCCCGTACGCAAATGGTATTACATCCACCGGTGTGACAGCGACGACGAACCATACGATTGCAGTTGATCCATCTGTCATTCCTTACGGAAGCAAAGTTGTGATCAATGGACAGGTTTATGTGGCAGAAGACTGTGGTGGTGCAATTAAGAACAAACGTATTGATATTTACGTTGCCACACATGCCGAGGGAGAAGCAAAAGGTACATATGATACCGAAGTATATCTTTTAAAATAAGAGGAGAAACATTTTACAGAAAAGTGTTTATAACAGAGAAAGGCAGGAACTCGAAGAAGAGCTCCTGCCTTAAAATTTGTTTCCTGAAATGTTTTTTATCGTGCCATCATATAGATTTTTTCCATATCTTTCATGTTGAGCTGTTTGAATACACCGATTGTACGGGTATCTTCGAAACTGCATTTGAAAGCCAGCTCATGAATCTGCTCATCTGTGAGATCCAGACCAAGTTCACGAAGATTTGTCGGCATGTGAATGGAACGGAAGAAATCTTCCATGGCTTCAATTCCGGCAAGTGCTGTGCTTTCGTAATCTGCAAAGCAGGGAATATCAAAAATGTTGGTTGCAAACTGTGCAAAACGTTCAGGGTTGGCATCATATACATAACGTGCCCAGCTTCCCCAGATTGCGGAAAGTCCGGCACCGTGTGTTACATCAAACATGCCGCCGAGTTCGTGTTCCAGCTGATGGCAGGCCCAGTCACCGCCACCAGTACCACATCCGGTCAGTCCATTGTGAGAAAGACTTCCTGCCCACATGATTTCGGCTCTTGCATTATAGTTACCAGGTTCATTCAAAAGGATACGTGCATTATAGATGACAGTTTGCATCAGAGATTCGCTGATGCTGTCTGTGATTTCCATGGTTTCAACGTTGACAAAATAACGTTCCATTGTATGCATGAGAATGTCCACACAGCCGCTTTCTGTCTGATATTCCGGTAATGTATAAGTAAGACGTGGGTTCATCAGTGTAAATTTCGGGCGACAGAGGTCGCTGCGGGTGCTTCCGCGTTTCAGCCATCCGTCCTCGTTTGTGATGACACAGGAACCGCTCATTTCACTTCCGGAAGCTGCAATTGTAGGAATCGCACCGATTGGAATGCAGGCAGTTGGAACTTCGGTCTTTAAGAAAAAGTTCCAGACATCTGTCCATGGGTTTGCGACACCGTAGCCGATTGCTTTTGCGGAATCAATGACACTTCCGCCACCGACAGCGAGGATAAAATCTATGTTTTCCTTCCGGCAAAGAGAAATTCCTTCCCGCACTTTGGAAAGACGTGGATTTGGAACAACTCCGCCCAGAGTAACAAAATCAAATCCGGCATCTGTGAGACATTTTTTGATATCATCGATCAGACCGGATTTTACAGCACTTTTGCCACCGTAATGGATCAGTATTTTGTGACAGTTATAATCTTTCAGGATTTCTCCTATTCTTAAATGTGTATCTTTTCCAAAAATCACCTTAGTCGGTGTGTAATATTCAAAACTTCTCATAGTGTAGTAATACTCCTTATTCAGAATCAGGCATAATACAATAAAAATATATCACAAATGTAACAGAAATTACAGAAAAAACGGTGAAAAAATTAAGAAAAATGAAAAAAACATGTCTTTAAAAAGTTAAATAAAACAAATTCTCTTGAGGAAATCAGAAATCTCTCGTATAATAAAAGAGCAGAAACAGGAATAAATGCTGAAATTTTTTACAAAATAGTGTATATTATAAAGCAATGAAATATGAATCAGAAACGCAGGTGATAAGATGGAAGATGTAATCATCATCGGTGCGGGCCCGGCAGGGATTTCCGCAGCGTTATATACTGCCAGAAGTAATCTGAATCCAATAGTGATCAACAATGGGATCGGAGCACTGGCAAAAGCAGAAAAAATCGAAAACTATTATGGGCTGGAAGAACCGATATCCGGTGAAGAGCTTTATGAGCGTGGACTTGTACAGGCAAAAGCTCTGGGCGTGCGGATCATTGAGGCACAGGTGCTTGGACTCAAAGGTTTTGACACATTTACGGTGCAGACAACGGCGGGAGATTTTGATACAGTCAGTGTGATCCTTGCGACAGGAAGCAGACGGACTGCACCATCGATTCCCGGAATACGTGAGTTTGAGGGAAAAGGTGTCAGCTATTGCGCAGTCTGTGATGCGTTCTTTTACAGAAACCGTGAAGTGGCAGTTCTCGGAAACAGTGATTTTGCCCTTCATGAAGCTGAAGAACTTCGAAATGTGACCCCATCTGTAACCATCTATACAAATGGAAAGGAACCGGAGTTTTCCAGAGAACATCCGATTGCAGTCAATACCATGAAGATTCAGGCAATCGAGGGGGATGATCTTGTTTCAGGTCTTCGAATGGAAAATGATATCCATGCACAGGAAGACGGAGTAGCAGAAGCGTCCTTTTATCCGGCGGACGGTATTTTTGTAGCGCTCGGAACAGCCGGCAGTGCGGAAATCGCACGTCAGATGGGTGCTGAGCTGACCGATAAGGGAAATATTAAAGTCAATTCAGAGATGGAGACAACGATTCCGGGACTTTTTGCGGCAGGAGACTGTACCGGAGGTCTGCTTCAGGTATCGAAAGCGGTTTATGAAGGCAGCATGGCTGGAATCAGTGCCGGTAAATATGTCCGGCATAAAAAATAATCCACAGACTTGATAATATTACTGAAAACGCAGATACTAAATCACAGAATATAGAAAAGGAGAACAATTATGGCAAAAACAATTACTTCACAGAATTTTGAAGAAGAAGTTTTAAGATCAGAAAAACCGATTTTGATTGATTTCTGGGCAACATGGTGTGGACCATGCATGCGTCAGGGCCCAATCGTAGAAGAACTTGCAGAGGAAGGTTATAACGTCGGTAAAATCGATGTAGATCAGGAAATGGGACTTGCGCAGCAGTTCAGGGTTGTCAGCATTCCGACACTTCTGATTTTTAAAGACGGCAAAGAAGTACATCGTCTGGTAGGTCTGACTGCAAAAGAAGATATCAAAAAAATTCTGGATGAATAATAGCGGGAAGGATTTGGGACATTCATGAAAATCTTACTTGCAGCATGCAATGCAAAATATATTCATTCAAATCTGGCTGTTTATGATCTGAAAGCATATTCCTCGGATTATGATAAGGAAGTACTTCTTCGGGAATACACGATCAATCAGCCAAAGGATGAGATTCTTAAAGATATTTATGGCAGTGGAGCAGACGTTGTCTGTTTTTCCTGTTATATCTGGAATATTTCGTTTGTACGGGAACTGATTCGTGATCTGGCCAAAATTCTTCCGGAAACCGCTTTCTGGGCCGGTGGACCGGAGGTTTCTTATGATGCGGAAAAATTTCTGACAGAAATGCCGGAAGTGACAGGAGTACTGGTGGGCGAAGGAGAAAAGACATTCCACGATCTTCTCGAATATTACATAGACGGGAAGGGCGGTCTTGGAGAAATCAGAGGAATTGCCTATCGTGATGGTGAAGAAATACGGCATAATGGATGGCGGGAGCTGATGAATTTAAGTGAGATCCCATTTGTTTACCAGCATCTTGAGGAGTTTGAGAATCGTATCATTTATTATGAGAGCAGCAGAGGCTGTCCGTTTTCTTGTAGTTACTGCCTGTCTTCTATAGACAAAAAACTCAGATTCCGTGATCTGGAACTGGTAAAAAAAGAACTGCAGTTTTTTCTGGATCACAAAGTTCCACAGGTGAAATTTGTAGACCGTACATTTAACTGCAAACACGAACATGCCATGGCTATCTGGAAATATATTCTGGAACATGACAATGGTGTGACGAATTTTCACTTTGAAGTTTCGGCAGATCTTCTTCGTGATGAGGAAATGGATCTGATGGCAAAAATGCGTCCGGGACTGATCCAGCTTGAAATTGGTGTGCAGTCAACAAATCAGGAGACGATTCGTGCGATTCATCGTCATATGGATCTTGACAAGCTGGAAAGGTGTGTTGACCGTGTGCACAGCTTCCGAAATATTCATCAGCATCTGGATCTGATCGCGGGTCTTCCGTACGAGGATTATGATACATTTCACCGCTCTTTCAATGACGTGTACCAGATGAAACCGGACCAGCTGCAGCTGGGCTTCCTGAAAGTTCTGAAAGGTTCCCTGATGAAAGAAGAAGCGGAAAAATATGGAATTGTTCACAAAGAAAAAGAACCATATGAAGTGCTTTCCACGAAATGGCTGCCGTACGGAGATGTGTTGAAGTTAAAAGCAGTGGAAAGTATGGTGGAAGTGTATTATAATAGTGGTCAGTTTCAGCATACACTGGAATATCTGGTTCCGTTGGCAAAAGATGCATTTACTTTTTATGAGAGTCTGGGTGCTTTTTATGAAAAGAAAGGTTACAGTGAAATTTCTCACTCCAGAATGAGACGTTATGAGATTCTGCTCGAGTATTTGCAGGAAGAAACAGATGTTTCAGTTGAGAAAGCGTCACAGAAGATGCTGTACGATCTGTATCTCAGAGAGAAACTGAAAAAACGTCCGTCGTTTGCGCCGGATCAGAAAGTATATGAGACAGCCATATGGGATTACAGAAAAGCAAATCACATTCCCAAAACGGCGCATATAGAAGTATTTGCGGACGGCAGAGCAGTTCTGTTTGATTATGAAAGACGCGATCCGCTGTCCAATAATGCGTACACAAAAACGATTCAATTAACAGCGTAGTTATTAAGGCAAAATTAGTTAATAATGTGATAAATGACATGAGGTGACAGGTAAAATGGGAATGTTTGATCCAAAAAAAAGAAAAATCATCACAGCAGTGATCGCAGTGATCCTTGTTCTTGCAATGGTAGTTCCGAGTATTCTTTCTATTCTGCTGTGAGCACAGAGCAGAATGACGAAATAAGAAATACCGGAGGGAGATTATGAAATTAGGACAGCAGGCACTGGAGGCACTGCAGGCAGAAATCACGGGGAGACTGAAACCGGGAGAAGATCTGGTAGTAGCGGGAGAAATCGGAATATCTGGTACTCTGGTACTGATCAGCCGGGAAAAAGTAAAATTGCGTAAATATTTTTCGGAGAGTTTTCTTTATATGAGTACAGATACGCTGCAGAAATGTAAAGTTTCCAGAGAAGATGACTTCTGGATGGACAAGAGGATTTCTGCATTGTATTTTACAGAAGAAGGCGGAATCTTAAGTGGTCTCTGGAAGATGGCAGAGGCATCGGGAGTCGGTCTGGATGTGGATCTTCGGAAGATTCCGATACGTCAGGAGACGATTGAAGTCTGCGAACGACTGGATGTGGATCCGTATAAACTGGAGTCTGAAGGAACGGTACTTTTAGGCACCGGACAGGGGGATGCCCTAGTGCGTGAGCTTGAAGCACGGGGAATTCATGCGGCAGTGATTGGCCATACAGATAAAGGAAATGACCGGCTGCTTCACAGCGGAGAAATCACCAGATATCTGGAACGTCCGCGTTTTCATCACTCAGGAAAGGAAAAGAAACATGGCAAAGCTTAATATTGTATTGCTGGAACCGGAAATTCCGGCAAATACAGGAAATATCGGAAGAACCTGTGTGGCAACCGGCACAAAACTGCATTTGATCGAGCCGCTGGGATTCAGCATCAGTGAAAAAGCACTCAAAAGAGCCGGAATGGATTACTGGAAAGATCTGGATGTGACAACTTATCTGGATTATGAAGATTTTGTAGAAAAAAATCCCAATGCAAAGATTTATTATGCAACGACAAAAGCATTAAAAACTTATACAGATGTACAGTATGAAGATGATTGTTATATCATGTTCGGAAAAGAAAGTGCGGGAATTCCGGAAGAAATTCTGATGGAACATAAAGAAAAATGTGTCCGGATTCCGATGATCAATGATATTCGTTCACTGAATCTCAGTAATTCTGTGGCAATTGTGTTATATGAGGCGCTGAGACAGAATCAGTTTGACCACATGCAGCTTAAGGGACAACTTCACAACCACACATGGGAATAAAAGCATATATAAGAAAAAAGAAGGCAAAGCGGAGAAAAATCTCTACTTTGCCTTTTCTAATGTAAATATTTTTACAATCTTCGCAAAGACGCATAAACACTGAAAAATGTTGATTTTATGCTAGTTTCCAGACTCTATATAGACAGATTTGGGTAAAATAAAAATATCTTAAAAAGGAACGGTTAGTCACAGTTGGTCACAAATGTTTGATTCGGCTGTTTGCCGTTGGTCACAAACGGAACTTTTATCTTTTTAATCTCCGACCGGAGTTCTTCTAGGGTTCTGTGACCGTACACAGCGTTCGTGACATCGCTCCCGAACGAATGCCCCAACATCCTCTTCCGGTCGTTCTCCCGGACACCATATTTTTCACATAAAGTAGAGAATGTATGCCGACAATCGTGCGGTGTATGCTTTGGATTTCCGACTATTCCTAATTTCTCCAATATTGGATAAAATCGAAACATTCTATAAGTGACTTTATTCATATTCAGCAGGGTTCCGTCAGTATCAATTCTTGATTTAACAAAGTTGTAAATACATGGATGGATAGGCACGATCCTATCTTTACCGGATTTTGTTTTTGAACCACCTTGGAAAAATCTTTTGTCCAGATTAATTTTCAGATTTTCAAGCTCTCCGATTCTCCAACCAGAATAGCACATGATCAGAATAAGTTGTACATCAGTGTCTGCTGAATTTTTCCATAGGACCTTCAATTCCTGTTCAGAAAAAGCAGTACCATGCTCAGTGTCATCCTCTTTGTTTATCTTGACAAATTTAGATTTGTTTTCTGATACGATCTCAGCGTATATTGCGTATTTATACATCTGGTTAAAAAGCACCAATATTGCTTTCAGACTTCCTTTTTTCAGACCTTTTTGATTGTCAATGAATTCTTGCAGATTTGTAGCTTTTAAATCTTCGAAAGATTTGTCGTATAATGTCGTGCAATACGAATAGGCTGCCGAGTAGTTCGACTTTGTTGCTTTCGAGTAATTCGTTCCTTCAGCGAACTTCCATGCCATAAATCGTTCATATACCTCTGTAAACGTTAATTTCTTAATCTCTGGATGTTTGTCCTCTACTCCTTTTATCATCCCGTAATCAGCCAATATGCGGCTCACAAGGGTATCTGTGTCGGTGGTGGGGGACACTGGTAAATTATTCTCCATCCCAGGTTTGTACGTTCCGGCTTTGTAGGCGGTCAAAACAGCAAAGCCTTTCAGCCAGTCATCAACGTAGCAGATCGCAGGCGGACGGACCGCTTTTCCTGTTGCGTCCAGTGTAGCTGGCGGATGCACAGCATAACAATTCCTCCGATTCTTGCCAAGATAACGGATGCTCCCGAACCCGTTTGGCAATTTTGGATAAGTTTTTCTTTTCTTCGGCATGGTATTTCCCTCCTTGAATGTGAACAAACTTTCTGACTTGTCCGAACACACCGAAGATGATACAATATGACTTGTCAGGCGATACGTTTCACTTCGTTATGCTTTGCGGAACGTAAAAATATTTTTCTTTTTTTTTTAAAAACCGGTCCTCGTTGGTAGCGAGAGCCGGTCTTTTTTAGCATTTATTCTATTTCATCAATATCAAGAGAATATCCAAGCACTTCTCCGACATCCGTACATTTTCCTTTCAATGTAACAGTGTCACCTTTTGACATAGATGCTATTTTAGCTTTCTGGTCGTCGTTTTTGATGTAACACTGAACTCCAATAATCTCAAAATCTCCATCAGCCATGAGATCAATATATTTTCCGGCTGCATCAATGTTTGTCAGCTTTCCGGTAATCTCAAGGTATTTACCTTTATATTTGTCAGACGCTCCCATAGCGTTATTATTAAGGGCATCCATCATGTCATTTACAGATACAGATGTATATTCGATTGACTCAGATTCCTGTTTTTGACTGTCTGAAGCAGTTGCTTCTGTTTGTTTTGTCGTACTATCAGCGGATTTGTCTTCGCCTGTGACAGCACCGATAACCACTCCTATGATAAGTATTAATACAACCCATTTTAATATTCCGCTTTTTTGTTTCTTTCTACAATGTGGACATATTTTTGCATCTTTTGGAATGTCCATCTTGCAATGTTTACACTTTTTGGTTTTTTCTTCGCTCATGCCTTATCTCCCTCCAATGACGTAGTTTTCATATTTTTCTCTTATTTTTGCAAGTTCTCTTTGCCTGATCGGGACGATCGCGCCAGATACCATCGTAAAAAAATGGCTTACTTCGATTACCTCGTCCATATTAACTATATAGCTCTGGTGGCAGCGCAGAAATCTTCCGTCAAGACTCTTTTCGATATCATTGAGCTTTCCTCGTTCCTTGTGTGATATTCCGCACGTGCAATGGATCATTATGTATTTGTTCTGGCTTTCGATGTATTCAATATGCCGGAATTCAGCTCTGTGAAAGTAGTCCTTGTTCTTGATGGTAAGCGTTTTTTCACGGATATTTTCAAGAGTCTGCTCAACAACTGAATACATTCTTCCATGCTCAGAGCCTTTAATGATGTAATGAACCGGTAGCACATCAAGTGCATCAAATACATATTCTTTGTGTTTTGTCCAAAAAGTGATATTTCCATAGTATCCGATTTTTCTTAATCTTTTGGCAATCTCTATGCCATTTTCTCCGTTAATGGAGACATCAAGAATTATTATGTCATACCATTCACCATCTGAAACATCGTCGATCAAAGGCTTTCCGCTGGTGTAGGTAGTTATTGTATATCCACCATCACCATGCTCTTTTAGATATCGGTCAATGCTATTTTTGAAAATCTCAATTCGTAAATTATCATCGTCACAAATCGCAATTTTCATTCAAATCATTCCCTTATGGGCGTTGTTTTCGCCATTTGCAAAAAAAAAGTGTTTAAATATGCTATTTTTATTATAGCATCGTTAAATTTGGTTGTAAATAGAAGTTTTTAGGTGATTTGTGAAATGAAAATAATCAAAAATATACTAATTATAATAGGAACTGTGCTTTTGCTTAATTACATTGTTTATTTACCAATGTGCGTAGACGATTATATCCGCGAAGAGTCAGAAGTGTATTCTGTCCAAAATGCGTACAGATCTTCTACCCTACATAAGAATAGCGCCCATGAAATAAAGCAGAGCATGCCGCCGTTTTTATTCGCCCTGCCACTAAACAGAAAAGACTATATCTTTGATGTTACGAATAATTTCTATGCAATCATAAACATATCGGTGTATATCTGGCAGTTTCCAAGGGCAAACATTAATGATATAATAGCAAAAAAAGCGAACGAATGTTCGATTATTCCCACAAACCGGACATATACTGTAATGTAGGTGGTAATTGCAATAGGGAGGGTTATTTATGGATTATAAGAAAGAGATTATTGAGATGGTTGAAAAATGCACGAATAATCATTGGATAGAAGTGATTTATATATTTGTGAAAAGGCTAATCGGATAACATTAAAAAAGACAAGGGTTTGCGCATTGCCCTTGTCTTTCTTTTTACTTATTAGAAATCATGTCAATAAGTTTTTCTAAATTGTCCCATCCCTCATCATCCAATCTGGCTAATGCAGACACGAGACGGTGCCGGAAAGAATCTTCTCCAGATTTCATTACGTCTGCAAGCATGGCAGAAATTTGTTTGTCTTTAATTCCGGGTACAAACATATTTCCTTTTCCTGTTCTGAGCCATTCTTCACTCACTCCAAACTCTCTGCATATAGATTTGATAACAGCATCTGTTGGATTTCTTAAACCAGTTTCATAATTAGTAATGGTATTTCCCTTTACTCCAATTATGTCTCCAAATGCTGTCTGAGTGAGATTCTGGGATTTGCGCACTTGTTTGATTCTGTCTTTCACTTTTCCTCACCTCCAATGATAATATATCATAAAAAACTCACAAAGTCAATATTTAGTGTTGACATATAACTCACATCGTGATATTATAAACTCACAAAGCAAGGAGGTGAAAACATGAAATACAGTCCGCTCGGCAGTAAAAAAATGATATCTCAAACTTTCAATGGTGATTGTTTGAAAACCACTTTTGAAAGAGAGAGCGAATTGAAGTCCGAATATGAAATTTATGTAAACTGGATGAATCCGGATCAGTTAGCAGAAGTTTCATTTCAGTTGCCATTCCACGATTGGCAGACACTTGAAAAGTCTGAGGTTTGGAAAAATCTGGATGAATTTCTTTCGGAAGTTCAAATCGAATATATTCCGAAGTACCGCCAAGTCCAACCAATTGTAGCGGAAAAGGTTGTGTATAGAAGTCTGTTAGGTTCTTTAGTTGCATTCTTTCGTGATAAATTGATTCACCAATAGCGCGCCCTTTTAAACATGAATAATGGGTTCCACTATACACGTAAGAAATATTTACGATTGATATGGCAATTCTGGAACGATTGATGATTTCAAAATGAACAATCAACTCATTATTATCTTTCAACTTGAAACCAATAGGAATAAACTCTATTTTTTTTCGAGATTGGAATAAGTTCCATACAGTTCCAGCAGACCCTATTAACCCAAGGATAAAAGAAACATTTTCAAACGTAATGATTCCTTTAGCCGATTTTAAAATTGAAATAATTTGATTTATTTTAATCACCTCCCATCTACTGGGAGTATATCACAAGAAAAGAGGTGAGTATATGTCTGAAAAAGAAAAAAGAATCATTGAAAAGCTGAAAGACGCGATTCCTAATATGTCAGAGTTTGACAAGGGATACATTCTTGGCAAGACAGAAAGTTTTTCTGAGAATAAGTCGGATGATTCTAGTAAGGCACAGAAAGAAAGTTCATAAGTTTCTTGAGCCAAGGATGCCAGAACGGAAGGGAGTGAATAATTGAAACGCAAGGAGGTGAAAACAAATGTTCCGCAGAACACCGTCAAAATATGACAACATGACAAAATGGGAAATTCTGGATTCCATAAACAGTGACCCTCATTATTCACATGGGAAAATGGCTAGGCAAGCACACAGAGCGTTGCGCAAGTATGGTGACGGATTACCAATCATTTACAGATATCCGAATTTCCCCTATTTGTTATCTGCATTTGCTGGAGGATTCTCAGCTGTGACCGTATTCATTTTGTTTTCGTCAATGTAAACATTGATTACCTGTCCAGATTTGTACAGTGCAAATAAGCTAATTACGATGGCAACAACGGACAGAACAACAGGGATATACCACCGTCTGCGGTCTCTTGCATAAGAATCATAAAAAGCTTTTCCAGCTGACTGAATGCAGACAATGGTTGGTGTGATTCTTGAATCAGTATCTTCTTTACTGTATTTAATGAACCCGCGTTTCCCAAGATATTCTATTTCTCCTTTTTCCGATTCGGAAAAATCAGACAACGGTATATCAGTTTTATAAAGACGTTTTAACAATTTGATTTGTGAACCAGAAATTTCCATAACATCTCTCCTTTCGTAGGAGAGTATATCACAAGAAAGGAGTGAGTGCATTGTCAGAAGAAAATAAAATTATTATCAGAGACGTGGCAACACGCATTGATAAGCCTTCAGAAGATAAGAAGCATAAAATGAGCGAAGTTGATACTTACATCAAAGAAAATGCAGAAGTTCATCAGTTTGCCGCAGAGATTGCGAGAATCATATCGGGCATTCCACAGATGCCGGAGTTCTCATCAGAGAGTATGAGCGTATCTGATGCGAGTCAACTGATCGGACTTCCTGTAACATCAATTAGAGCAGGAATTGTGTACGGATGGCTGCCGATTGGCGTGGCTGTGCAGAATAACAAGCCAGCAAAAAGCCTTTCCGGTGGCCGAATCACATACATCATAAGCCCTAGGAAAGTCTATGAAGTGACTGGTCATGTCTGGAAAGGCAAGGCTGCTCTTAATAAGTGAGTGCCCCGGAGGGAGCTGAGACCTCCACCCCGGAGCTTTGCACCCACTAAAGTACCTTAGTGGATACAGGTTAATTATAAGCCTCTATCTGCTAATTGTAAAGACAAATAAGAAAAAATAAGGAGAAATTAGCTAGATATGAGTGAAATTAAAAACGAAAATCAGCCAACATGGACTGACATCGAAGTAGCACTTGCGACCGAAATCGTTGAGGAGAGCAAGAAAAAGTCAAAAAAATGGTTCACGGCGTGGATTGTGACGACCGCTGCACTGGTGGCAAGCAACCTTGCGTGGATTCTTGGAGGAATTGAAAAATGAATAAGGTTCGCGTAAGGGAAGTACTTATGGCGATCGCTATAGGAATTCTGATGACGTTCCTGCCGTGTTGGGAGTGGTCAGGAGCACTTGACAGAATCATGGCAGCGGCAGTTATGAGCCTGGTTCTGATAGGAAATTTATGAAAAGGAGAAAAAATGAACGAGGAGAAAATTAAGGAATTATTTGAGTTGTGTCTGAGAGTTTCAAATGAAACAACGGCGCATGTGAATTTTGACTATACGGCGGATGATGACATGTCTGTAGTTTATATTTGCGTTTTTAATGATGCAAGGGAAATCGTAAAGCATTTTACTTTATGTCAGTTTTACGACTTTAAATCTGAATCTCAGAATTATGAAAATGCAAAGAAATGTCTTCTGGAACTGCTTATTAACAGGAGGTGTCCGTTAAATGAATCTTGAAGAATTAAGGCTTCTTCCAAAATGGAATATGGTTTTGGCAGTAAATGTTCTTCTGGATGAGCTTAACAAGCGAAATACACCAATTGTCGACTGGGAGAACCCAGACATGTTTATCGACCATCTTGAGTATCACGCCGCTGATTCCATTCAGAACGGCAAGACAGTTCCGGGCATGGGAGATAAGTCAGACGCGATCTATTGCTTTTTTAAGCAATTAAAGGAGCCAGTCTATGAACGAAAGAATACAGGAAGTTTTGAGGTTGATTGATATTCAGCTCGCGCTTGTTCCAGATAATCCAATAGAGGAACAGTACAAGGCGAGGACGCTAGCAAGCTATGTACAGGCTTTGAATGGGCTTTTAGCGGCTCAGAAAGCATATAAGGAGGAAAGCAATGAGTGATTTTGAAATCCGTATTCCGGCGAGAAAGAAACAGCCTGCAACTGATAAGGATAACCCGGTTGTGAAAGTTTCGCCGGACGCATACAACGCGCTGGTTGAAATCTACAATGAATCAACCTTATCAATGAAAGATATTGCAAGCTTGCTGATTATTGAGGGCAGCAAGCATGTGGTTTATGACAAGGAGGAATGATAGTGGAAAATCTTGAATTATATAACCATGTTAGAGAAGTTCCGAAAGATGCTCAGAAGCCGATTATGGCAGGACGTTTAAAAGGTTTTACAGATATTAACCCTATGTGGCGAATTAAATGTCTGACAGAGCAGTTCGGGCCTTGTGGAATCGGATGGTATTACAAAACTGTTAATAAATGGACAGAAACCATAAATGATGAGACATGCGCTTTTGTGATGATCGAACTATATGTTTTTTACGAAAGCAAATGGTCGCAGCCGATTTCCGGAACTGGAGGAAGTAAACTAGCAACAAAAGAAAGAAACGGAATTTACGTGTCTGACGAATGCTATAAGATGGCCACAACGGATGCGCTGTCAGTAGCTTGCAAAAATCTCGGCATTGGAGCAGATGTCTACTGGAAAGAAAGCAAGACTAAATATGATTGTTCGGGTAACAGTGAGGATTCGTCTGACAAAAAAAAGGAACCGGCAAAAGGAACCGAGATGATTAGTTCTGAGACTATTATGTCAATTAAAAACATTATTGATAAGTACCCGGAAGCTAAACTTTCAGAACAGATTAAAGCTCGTTTTAAGGTAAACGATATTAAATCTCTTACTAAGGAAAAAGGACTGAAATGTCTCAAGATGTTAATTGACTATGATAAACAGCATACGGAAAAAGGAGCAACAGCATGAACAAAGTAATTCTTACAGGAAGATTTACACGTGATCCAGAGATTAAGTATACCAACGAGGGAACGTCTATCGCAAGATTTTCTATTGCGGTAAACAGAAGATTCGTGAAAGAGGGTTCTGATCAGAAAGCAGACTTTTTGAATTGCATCGCTTTCGGAAAGTCAGCGGAATTTATTGAGAAATATTTTTTCAAGGGCATGAAAGCGGATTTATCTGGAAGAATCCAGACCGGCAGTTACACCAATCGTGATGGACAGAATGTACACACAACGGACATTGTTGTGGAGGAAATTGAGTTTGGTGAAAGCAAAGGTTCTAATCAGAGTCAACAGAAGTCAGAGACGCCACATCCAGAAGCCGACCCGGACGGCTTTATGAGCATTCCTGACGGTATCGACGAGGAGATGCCATTTAATTGATACAGATTGATAGCAGGGAACATCAGAAAGTTATTGATGGCATTAAAAAGGCATTTGACGAGGCAGGGGAAAAATGGTTCGTGTCAAAGCTGTATGTAGGTGATTACATGAATTATGATAACCCGCGTTTGGTAGTTGATAGAAAACAGAACCTTGCAGAGTTATGCGGAAATGTATGTCAGCAGCATGAAAGATTCCGATCTGAAATTATCCGGGCAAATGAAGCAGGAATAAAACTTGCCTTCTTATGCGAACACGGGAAAGGAATCGAAAAGCTGGACGATGTTCTCTGGTGGGAGAATCCCAGGGCGAAGAAGCGTGTTAAGAAAAATGGTATCTGGATTGAGCAAGAACAGAAAGTTATGCACGGCGATACGCTGTACAAAATTCTATGCACAATGCAGAGAAAATATGGCGTTGAGTTCCTATTTTGTGACAAGAAAAATACTGGAAAACGAATAATGGAGATTCTGTCGGATGGACAAAGAAACAATTAAACAGCAGAACAGCATGAGAGATGTTCTTTCCAGATACGGGATGATTCCGAACAGAGCTGGCTTTATCAGTTGCCCATTTCATCCCAGTGACCGTACTGCTTCAATGAAAATTTACAAAGACAGCTACTATTGCTTCGGATGTGGCGCGTCAGGAGATATTTTTACTTTCGTTCAGAATATGGATAATTGCGATTTTAAGACAGCCTTTCAGATTCTTGGTGGAACATACCATAAACCTGATTTTTCGTCCAGAATGGCAATATATCACGCTCAGAAGCAAAAAGAAATGAGAGAGAAAGCAGAGCGGAAGAAAAACGAAGAATTGCAGGAATGTTTGTCCAATATTGACTTTTACAGGTCTATTCTTGGCAGAGTAAAGCCATTATCAGATGGCTGGTGTGAAGCATGGAACAAATTACAGCTTGCATTATATAAGCATGGATTTCTAACAGGATTGGAAGAAGGTGATTAAAGAAAATGGAACAGATTAACAAGCTCACATCAGAATCAATTCTGGAAGAAGAAGTGTTTAATGAGATATTCAAGCAAGAAGATGAGATTCGCAAGGCACGTTTGACATTGACTCTTCTGGACAGAGCGAAAGAGCTTGGAGTTAAAAAGAAATTTGAAGATTTACTAAAAGCTTACACCAAGGTTCAGAAAGAGATAATCGAGCAAGAGAAAAGCAATAGGACGTTATCTATGCTGGATCAGTGGACGAACTTCTCTGATTGTGAATATGACAAGATGAAGTGCCTTAACTGGGTAGCGGATGATGATGGAATTAGAATTTCAAACACGAATCCAGGATCGCCGGACATTATAGCCTGTTATCATCCTATTCTTCCGATTGAACGAATGAAGAATCTGGAGACCGGAGAAGAACAGATAAAGCTAATCTATAAGAGGAATAATAAATGGTCCGAGGTTATTGTGCCAAAAACCATGGTTGCATCATCTACTAAAATCGTTGGCTTATCTGCGCTTGGGATTTCAGTGACATCTGAGAATGCGAAGTTTCTTGTACGATATCTGTCAGATGTCGAGAATGCAAATGACGATTATATCAACATTCAGTATTCCTCCAGTAAAATCGGGTGGATTAGGGATTATTTTCTTCCCTATGACAAAGATATTGTGTTCGATGGAGATATGAGGTTCCGGCAACTGTACGAAAGTATCAGCGTAGGTGGCAGCAGAACAGAATGGTATGAGCACGTGAAGAAGGTTCGTGCTACTGGAAGAATAGAGCCGAAAATCATGCTGGCTGCAAGCTTCGCTAGTATTCTGATCAAACTGGTCGGTGCCCTTCCGTTCTTTGTAGACCTCTGGGGAGAAACTGAGGGCGGCAAGACCGTAACACTTATGTTGGGAGCTTCTGTCTGGGCGAATCCAGGCGAATCACGATACATAGGAGACTTCAAGACAACAGATGTGGCTCTGGAAGCAAAGTCTGATATGCTCAACAATCTTCCGCTAATTCTGGATGATACTTCCAAGGTATCTGCCAAGATCAGGGATAACTTTGAAGGGATTGTATACGATTTATGCTCAGGGAAAGGAAAGAGCCGTTCTAACAAGGAACTGGGCGTGAATCGGGAGAACCGCTGGCAGAACTGCATTCTGACCAATGGTGAGCGTCCGCTTGCCGGATATGTCAGCCAAGGCGGAGCAATTAACCGAATTATTGAGGTTGAGTGTTCTGAAAAGATTTTTGATGATCCGCAGCTCACCACAGATACCCTTAAAAAGAACTACGGATATGCAGGAATTGATTTTGTGAACGCAGTCAAGGAAATGTCCATTGATGATATAAAAGCCCTACAAAAGCACTATCAGGGGCTTATACAGGACGATGACAAGATGCAGAAGCAGAGCATTTCGATGAGCATTATTTTGGCAGCAGATAAAATTGCAACAGATCAGCTATTCCATGATGGTCAGTACATTGACATTGAGACAGCAAAGAGTCTCCTGACAGAGAAAGAAATGGTGTCTGAAAATGAACGTGCTTACTGGTTCGTGGTTGATAAGATTGCCATGAATGGAATTAAATTCGATGATAACCCGGATGTCAAGACAGAAAGATGGGGAGTTATTGACAACGATCTGGTAGAGAAGACGTCAACCGCAATAATCTATAGCGCAGCGTTTGATGATCTGTGCAAAATTGGAAAATTCTCCAGAAAGGCATTCTTGTCATGGGCTGTTAAGAAGGGGCTTGTGGAAACCGACAGCAGGGGTTATCCGACCAAAGCGAAGAAGCTGGACGGAATTGTCACCAAATGCGTGTTCTTGAAAATTGTAGATGAAATTCCAAAAGGATTCGTGAATTGCAATGATGATTTTGAGATTACGGATGATATTGTGTTTGATTGACAAACAATTCGTCCAAAAGGTAACCGGGTAACCTAGGTAACCTTTGATTCTACATATATATATATGAGTATTTATATACACATATTGAGTATAAAAGTTTCCCTATATGAGAAAGTCAGGGTTACTCGGTTACTCGGTTACTATGCAGTAAAATCAATGGTTTGCGGATTTTTGGACGGTTACATTTCGGTTACTATCGGTTACTCATATTATATACCTAATATATATAATATATAATAATTTTTAAAAATTAAAAGAGCGTATACAGTGTGCAGAATATTGTATACAAAAAAGGATGTGAGGGATTGAAAGTAGAAGCTAAAGATATTCCGATCATGCATAAGTTCATGCCGGAGTTTTGGAAGACAATAAAAGAATTTTATGGCATTGAGGACAACGACGAATACTGGCACGCATTGACAGAAAGAGCAAATGAGCTTCGCGAAGTGTATCCAGACAGTCTGGTTGACTATCTAACAATGGCTTTTGTCAAATGGGTTGATGATACTCACAGAAAGGAGCGTGAGAGAAATGCCATATAACACAGCAAGAAAGTACTATGAGGGTATTCAGACAAGGAAAGACGTATATCTGTACATCGTAAGATATCTGAAAGAGCATGATTATCCGCCAAGCATTCCAGACATCGTAGCAGGGCTGAGCATATCTAACCATACCGTGCAGAATCATTTCGGTGAATTACTGGAATGTGGATTGCTTGCGACAGACAACCCTGGTGCGCCACGAGCGTACCGAGTGACAGGATACAAGTTCAGAAAGGTGAAAGAAAAATGAGTAGCAAGTTAAAAGTCAAGAAAAAGACCAGATTTCCTGTTCAGACTCCTAATCAGGCGGCTCAGGCGTTCGGGCGTTCAATGCAGATCTGTTATAGACAGATAAAAGACGTAGAGCAGCAAGCCTACGAGGATGGATTCACTGTTGGTGAAGATTGGAGTAACACAATCAACACTGTCACAACCATGATGGCTTTGAGACGTTTATATGGCTTTTCCACGAAGCGTTTGCTTGCAGTCGTACAAACTGCCAATAAGTACGTTGAAATGGCAAATGAGGGTAAAATGAGCGTTCTGAGCATGATACAGGACATTGAAGAGAACACAGATGTAAGATTTGACGAGATGAATAAGAATCTGGTTAAGAAGATGGGAGTTTAAAGCCATGTACTAACTGCACAATAGCGTGTCAGTTGCTTACATGGAGAAAGTGAGGATGACAAGAGGATGGTAATAGGAAAATTAAACCCGATAAATAAAGACGATTTAAAAGTCGGAGATGTAGTTGGAGTTGCAAGAGAAGTGCGGTGCGGATGGGGAACAACTTTTAGGCACGTCATGGTGTATCCGGCAAAGATTATTCGCATAACTCCTAAACGAACCAAAATTGAAACCGACAAGTTCGGAGAACACGATAGATATGAGACATTTTATAAATATGATTCTGAAGCCATAAAAGAAAGCGAAATGGCAAAGAAATTTAAGGAAATCAGAGATGGCGTATATACCATTGAAGATTTTAAGTCGAGCCGTGGGCTGAGAGTAATTAAAGATGAAAATTTAGACGCATTATCAGAGCACATTAATGCGGTTGCAGAAATTCTGAAAAGTTATGGAAAGTGAGGACACAATGACAGAACAGGAAAAGAAGGAACTTCTGGACGAACTGGAAAAACGTATGGATGAAAAATACAAAGGTTGCCTTACCAGAGAAGATGTTGCAACCACATTAAAAGCACCAAGAGAAAAATGGTTCAGAGATGAGAACGGAAATGGAAGATATTCTCTTATGGCAAAAGCTTTCGATTCTTCTATTATCTCGTGGCAGGTCTGGGAAACGATCAGAAAGTTGACTTGTGTTATCTGCGGTAAGCAGTATGTTAGACAGCTTGCAAATGTAGAGAATGCGGATGAGGTTGCAGAGAAACTTTGTCAGTTTGTTTATGATTTGAAGATGGAATTTAAAAAGAAGGAGAGCGAAAAATGAGCTATTGTGACGGAAGCTGTAAGTATCTGAATACAAGAAAACACAAATGCGAATTGACAGGAGAAAAGCTCACGTGCATGAAATACAGTAGTGCTGTAATTGAGTGTTCAGTGCACGAACATAGAGGATTCTGTGAGAAAGATAAGGAGGGCGCAAAATGTTAATCAGAAGTCAGGATAAAAGCCGATTGATCAGTCTTAACAATACACGAGAGCTGCGATTCTGGGAATGCGCACAAGGGTTTGATATAACGGATTGTGTGTGCCCAATTGGTCATTATTCCGCAAAAGAAAAAGCCATGAAGGTACTGGATATGATTCAGGATGCATATGCAGATGCAAAATTAAATGAAATTCTTCTTCCTGATGTCTGCAAATCGGCTAATGAATCTCAGAGGGGAAAAGATAATACATTAATTGCAAAAACTATTAGAAAAGATTTTATGAAAAAAACGATATTTCAGATGCCAGCGGATAGTGAGGTGGTTGTATGAAGTACAGAAAGAAACCGGTTGTGATTGATGCAGTACAGTGGACTGGTACAAATCATCGAGAAATGTTCGATTTCCTGACGGACTATCAGTGTACAGACCAGTACATGTCGGCAGAAGGTAAGAATTTCTATATTAACCACTGGAAGGTTCCGGGCGGTCTGGTTATTAAGACACTTGAGGGCGAACATCTGGCGAATATTGGTGATTATATCATCCGCGGTGTTCACGGTGAATTTTATCCGTGTAAACCAGATATATTCAGAGAAACTTATGAGGAGGTAGAAGCATGAAGTATAAATGCGTGAAAGCATTCATGTTAGATACATACGATGATGATGGATTTTACGTTGACGGATACATGGAAATTAAGGTAGGCGAAGTTTACGAAGTAGGAAATGAAAATATTATCGATGGAGAAATTCATCTTGACGGAGTAAATGTTAACAGATGGATTGAAATATCGAAAGAAACGTTAGGGAAGCATTTTGTAGAGGTAGAAGCATGATTACATTCTTATTAGGATTCGCCCTTGGAGTCATATTTGGAATAGTTGGTCTTGCATGTGTGGCGATCATGTACGACAAGCACCACTCAGACAAATAGAAAGGAGAACGGTATGCTGACAAGGAACAAAAAGCTGAAAGACTACGGTATTCCGGCAGAGGACATTGAAAAACTGAATACGATGCTGAAAGACTTCCCGGCAGAGTACGGATACCTGCTTTCCGGTGCCGCCTTGTCAGCTTGCCCAAAAAACACGGTGATAGCAGATATGGTTATTGAGAATATCTTGCACCGGAAAAGCTATAGGAAAATCAGCAAAGAAAGATATATTCCGATGAACCCGAAGGACTTCTATGGATACAGGCGCAAGACCGTCGCTGTACTGTATGAGAGGATGCGGCTATTGGGAGTGTGGGAGGATGAATAAATGAAAGAATATAGATGTCCAAAGTGTAATAGTAAAAACCTTTTTGTCAAGAAAGCCGGGAATAATACAGGATTGTATTGCGGGGATTGCGGTGCATGGATTAAATGGGTCGGGAAAAATGAGCTGAGAGCATTTGAATATTTAGCTAGGCAGAAACACGTAGACGATGCTAATAGCAAACAAGACGATATTGCAAACATCATTTATAGTGCTCTCGATCATATGTATTGTGATAATTGCAGATTCAATGCTGAAATTAAAGAAAGTGATAGTGATGAATGGAACTGTGATGAATGTCACAGAAAATATAATGGATGGGGGATTTCCATGCAGGAAAGCAATAGAATTGCAAAAGAAATTTTAAAACAGTTAGGAGAATAGAATATGAGCAGACTGATTGATGCAGACGAATTAATTAAATACATCAAAATATGGGAGATTGGAACAAGTATTAGCTCTGACCAGAAAGAATTTATTGATTGTATCAACAAACAGCCGACAGTTTTTGATGTGGATAAGGTTGTGAAAGCCTTAGAACAAGAAAAAATAGAAGCAAAACGGCTTTTGGCCGAAGACGTGGGGACGGGATTTGAATTTGCGAGCAAGTGTAGATTGGACGCATTGATAAAAGCAATCGAAATTGTGAAAGGTGGTGGAGTTGAATGAGCAAATGGCATGTAAGTGTCGGAATGAGCTTATCAATTGATTATGACGATATTGAAGCTGATACAAAAGAAAAAGCCGAGGAAATAGCAAAAAGTAAAGCATTGGAAGACATTGATTATAACAATTGTGATTGTGATACTGGCTATCCAATAGTGTATTGTTGTCTTGAGGAGGAGTCATGAGTAAATCAGTATTAGTGATAAACACGCCAAAATATTGTGCTTTATGCGTTTTACGCAGTGGAGTGCATCACCAGTTCTGTAGAGTAAACAATAGAGATATTACAGATTTGAGTATTAGACCTGATTGGTGTCCATTGAAGCCATTGCCGGAGAAAAAAGAGTATATCGTTCCAATTGACAATGTAGAATCACAAAAAGATATTATTGCGGTTGGTTGGAATGCCTGCATTGATGAGATTGTAGGAGGCGATTAATATATATGGCAACATTTCGAAGCGAATGTATGAGAAAGTGCAATATTTGCGGACAGTGGGTAATTACAGAATATAAACCTGATTATCCGATACTTAATGACAGTTGCTTTAGGCATCCGAAAGAAATTTTTATTTGTCAAGAATGCGCGAAAAAGTGCGAAGAAAAGAATATATTTTTGTGAGGTGAAGTAGATGATTGATTTAACAGGAAAAAGCGTGTTTGTAAAAACACAGGAAGAATATGAAAATATTCTTAACATTGCAAGGTTACAAGGTTTTGATAAATGGTCTGATAAAGTCAGTTTGTCGTCTAGGAATATCAAACTGCCAAATATTTTGATTTTTAAGGATAATGGAACAGTTGCTTATTGGAGTGATAAAGGAGTGTTTGAAGCATCCGAAATTATCGAAGATGAAGAAAAAATCAAGGATGCAGTAAAACTTGTCAGAGCATTCACTAAATACCCAGACAGAACAGCATTGACGGACTCATTTATTAAGTCCTTGAAGTTACTTGCAGATACTGTAGAAAGTCAGATGGAAGAGGTGAAGTGAATGGAGCGATTAACACTTGACGATATGATAAAGGCACTTAAATGCGTTGCCAGTCAAGATACAGAAGGCGACTGCTATAAGGACCACGAGAATTTTAAGCACATGGAAGACGATAAATATAAACGCATTGTCTGTGGAACTGGCGAGGATTTAAGAGATTATATCAGTGGGAAGGAAGCGGTTGGCTGCCCGTATCATCAAAATACTTATGGATGTTGTTTCGAAGAGGGAGAATTGTATTGGTTGAAAGATGTTGCAGAACTGTTGGAAGAATTAAAGTCTTATAAAGACTTAGAAGAACAGGGCTTGCTTGTGAGACTACCGTGTAAGGTCGGAGATATTGTTTATGTAGATAGCGAAATACTTCCAATAGAGGATATGGTATGTCATGAAGACGTAGACAATAAGATTCCCTCATATTTTCAAGGTCGAGTTGTTTCATTCCGGTTTGCGAAAAGGAACTGGGTAAAAATTGCGGTTAAGGCGAAGTGGTTATATGAATGGATTGATGATGAGACCGGGCCAGAAAGTGATTACATAGAGTGCGAGAAAAACTTTTCAATCTTATTATCAGCGATTGGTAAAACAGTATTTCTCACCCGTGAGGAAGCTGAGAAGAAACTAGAGGAGATTCAAAATGACAAGACCTGAGATTACAGCAAAACTATCAGCAATGATTGAAAAGAAAATCAATCCTCACAATGATCCACGTATTTATTGGGCGAAAGAAGTGACATTCGATTATTCAACAGATCATGCGGTCAGAGTGGATTATATGCGGTTCGTGCCAGCAAATAATAGTGTGTCCGGGATAGAAAAAGGTGACTGCTATTGTTATGAGGTTAAATCATCAGCTGAAGATTTTCATTCTGGTCATGGGTTGAATTTTGTTGGCGATTATAACTACCTGGTTATGCCGACAGATGTATACGCTGCGGTATCCCTTGAAATTCCACATTATGTAGGAATATATGTACCAGAAGCAAATGATCTTACATGCGTCAAAAAAGCAAAGCGAAGAAACCGGACAAGGCCTGTGTCTGAAATACTTTTGATGATGTTCCGGTCTGCGAATAGAGATTATAGAAAAGCAGTAAAACAGTTGGAGGAGATGAAGAAGAATGATTGAAGCGATAAAAGAAATTTTTATGATACTGGGAATGTGCGTAGTTGGACTTGCTGCTTACATACTTTTGCATGAAATAATCAACAAATTCAACAGATGGCGAAAGAATGGTTGCAAAATCAAATGCCTCTGCAAGCCGCATGTATATGAATTTGATTTTTGCTGGCCGAACTCAGGAGAGTTGGGCCTTAAATGTAAGAAATGTGGCAAACGTAAAAAACTTTATATTGATACGGAATCGTTCAAAGAATCACAAACAGGAGGGATTTTATGGACACGAAAGAAGTAATTAAAAAACTAAAAGCCCCAGAACTTCCAGACGGATTAGTTATGGTTGATTTAAAAACTAGACAAGAAGCTATTAAGGCGCTTCAAAAGCAGATTCCGAAGAAAGTTTTATACGAAGATGTTGGATTTGACTGTCATCACAATGTAAACTTGTACGCCTGCATATGTCCGTCGTGCGGATTACATATCATTGATTTTTCAGACGACGATGTTGATTCTAAATGTAACAGTGATAACCCAGAAGATATGTTTCATTCCAGTATGGTGCATCATGCGTATATTGGCATGAATAATTATTGTAACAGGTGCGGGCAGAAATTAGATTGGGGTGAAGAAGATGACACATAACAAACCTATACCTAAAATTGACAGAGAAAAGAACGAAGTTACGATAAAATGCAATGGGGATATTATAAAGTTCAAAGATGATAATGTGGAAGTGACCAGGGCGAGCAAAAACATGATGTTTAAGCCACCAGACATAACCCCACAGCTCGCCATATCAGCATTCGCAGTACTACATCAATATTGCAGCTCAATCAGTCCACATGACTGCATCAGATGCACATTTTACGAACATTGCCCGGAATGTTTCATGGGGTGCCCGGGAGATCAGGGAGAGACGATCAGAAAATTACAAAGCAATGAATAAAATTAGAGAGTCGGTATTTACCGGCTCTTTTTATTGCAAAATTCCTCAAATATGTACCACAACTTTTCTACTGACCTGTGATAGAATATACTCAGAAGTGTTACTATGGGGTTTTATAGCCAGAAATGAGGTGATTATATGGCAAACTTAAAATTAGTTACAAGAAAACTTCAAAAAGCTATATTATCCACCGGATTAATTATAAAAATCGGAACATCACAATTCTACAGCCATGAGCAGGAACGATTAATTACAGTAACGATCATATCAACGCCAGTATTCAGACCAACAAAACGTGGTGAATGGAAAGATTGTGATTATGAAATATTACGAACTGCATCCCAGTATGATGTAGTCATGTGCCTAAAAGAAATATGGGAGGCGGTCAGAAAATGATGGTGGGAGATAAGTATATATTAAGTGGAGCAAGTCAACTCGGAGTAACAAGAAAAGGAGAGGAAGTAAAAATACCTCCGTTTTCCGTCATAGAAAAAATAAGGGATAATTTTGCAGACAAGCTTAAATTTAGAAATATGTTTGTATTATGTAAAACTGGACAAGAAATAGATGTTAGTCAGAGTATTATTGAAAGATATTTTATCCCGGATACAAAGGACGGTGGGTAAATGAATCTCACTCCTAAACAGAAAGCGTTTGTGCATGAATATATAAAAAATGGCGGGAATGCATCTGATGCCGCAAGAAGAGCTGGATACAAAAATCATGAAGTGGAAGGAAGCAGACTGATAAGAAATGATAAGGTTTTAGCATATATAGCTGAAAAACAGTCTCTCATCGAAAAACAAAAAGGCACTGACATTATGTCTCTGGCAGAAATTCAGCAACGCCGTTCCATGATCGCAAGAGGTGAGCTGACCGATTCATTCGGATTCGCCCCGGACTTCTCCGATCAGCTCAAATCTATGAATGATCTGGAAAAAACATTAAAAATTAAGCAAGAGCAGGAAGAAAAGAAAGCGGCAGAGGAAGCTGCTAGAAATGCGAAACCGTATCACATGGATCTGTATAACATTCCTGATTGTTTTCACTGGGCTATTAGAGATATTCGAGACAAGAAACATCTGGAGTATGTATTTAAAGGTGGCCGTGGATCCACGAAATCAACCACTGTTGGAATGACTATAGTAGAGTTGATGAAGAACAACCATGATATTCATGCAGTTGTCTGTCGTAAGGTCGGGAACACCATTAAAGATTCTGTGTATAACAAAATCAAATGGGCTATTAGAAAGCAGGAATTTACAGAAGAATTCGATTCTAAGTTATCACCTATGGAGATTACACTGAAATCAACCGGACAAAAGATATACTTCCGTGGTGCCGATGATCCTGACAAGATTAAATCTATCAACCCTGAATTCGGATATATTGGTATTCTCTGGTTTGAGGAGTTAGATCAATTCGCAGGACCTGAGGAAATTCGCAAGATTGAGCAGTCTGCGATTCGTGGCGGTAACCTTGCATGGATATTTAAGAGCTTCAATCCACCAAAAACAATGAATAACTGGGCTAATAAGTATGTTCTCGAACCAAAAGAGAACAGAATAGTTCATTCATCAACTTACTTAGACGTGCCAAAAGGATGGCTGGGGCAGCCATTTATTGACGAAGCAGAACATCTGAAAGAAGTCAATCCAAACGCTTATGAACATGAATATATGGGAATAGCGAATGGAAACGGCGGAAATGTATTTGAATATCTGGAGATCAGAGATATTACAGATGAAGAGATTAGCCACATGGATCGTATTTTCGCTGGCGTAGATTATGGATGGTACCCGGATGCTTTTTGCTATCTCCGAACTTATTACGATTCTGCCAGAGAGAAGATATATCTAATTGACGAGCTATATGTAAATAAATGGAGCAACTCCAAGACCGCTGATTGGATCAAGAAAAAAGGCTATGACGATTATACGATGATATGCGATTCCGCGGAACCTAAGTCCGTGAACGACTTCCGGGATGCCGGACTTCCTGCCAGAGGAGCAATCAAGGGACCGGGAAGTATCGAGTATGGTTTTAAATTCTTGCAAACAAAGACCATAGTCATTGACCCGAAGCGAACACCGAACGCATACAAGGAAATTACGGAATATGAGTACGATCGGGACAAAGAGGGAAATGTAATAAGCGGTTATCCTGACGGAAACGATCATGCAATCTCGGCGCTTAGATATGCTTATGAGCCGTTGTTTAACAGGAGGGGGTACAGTGCATAAAATGTTAGATAGGTACTTTTCAGATAAAATAAATAAATTCTTAGGCATCGGTTTAAAAATATATGGTTCATCAGACATTAACGAAATCTTAAAAATTGTAGAATATGAAGACATTATTGTGCGAGATACTTCTGTAAGATGGATGGATTTTAAAAGGTAGATTAAATGGGACTTATAACAACGCTAAAAAGGTGGTTTAACATGATTTTTAAAAAACAAGCCGAAGAGGATTTTAACATCCAGGCAGCAGAATTCCCAGAGATGGAAGCTCTGATTAACCGGTGCGCGAACATCTACAGAGGTGCGCCGGAATGGCTAGATGATAAGAATAATATCAAGACGATTAATTTCGCGAAATCTGTCTGCTCAGAGACAGCACGGCTCACAACATTGGCGATTGGCATTCAGATAGATGGCTCCGCAAGGGCTACATGGTTGCAGGAACAGATTGACAAGGTATATTTCCAGATACGCCACTGGGTAGAATATAGTTGTGCTTACGGAACGGTTTTCATCAAGCCGAATGGGGAGAGCCTTGACGTATTTACTCCGGCAGACGTGATGATTGTAGACTATGACAACCAGGAGATCAAAGGGATTATATTTAAGGATTCTTATACTGTCGGAAGGAAATACTATACAAGGCTTGAATATCATAGGTTTGTTGAGACTACAATAGATGGAGTGATAACTTATCCATACTACGTTTCCAACAGAGCCTACGTATCAAAATCTCCTCAGAGCATCGGAGATAAGATTGACCTTAAACAGACCAAATGGGCTGACCTCATGGAAGACACGCCACCAATTCTCAAGGCAAACGGTGAGAAGCTGGATGGACCTCTGTACGGAGTGCTGCGGACACCACAAGCGAATAATGTAGACATTAGCACACCGCTTGGGCTTCCGATATTTGCAGAAGCTATCGAAGAGTTGAAAGATCTGGACATTGCATACAGCCGTAATGCAAAAGAAATCCTTGATTCTAAGAGAACCGTTCTGGCAGATGACCGACTGCTGATGCCGAGCGGATCACCAGTATCCGCCATGACACCGCAGGCCATGGAGCACAGATGCAAAGAAATGAGCTTGCCGGATTATGTGAAAAATGTATTCGGACAGGATGAGAAAGAGTTTTACCAAGAAATCAACCCGATTCTAAACACTGATACCCGTATAAGCGGCATAAATGCTCTTTTAAGCCAGTTAGGGTACAAGATTGGATTCTCTAATGGGTACTTTGTTTTCAATGAATCTAGTGGTATTCAGACGGCTACGGGAGTGGAAGCGGAACAGCAGAGAACAGTGCAGTTTATCAAAGATGTTCGAGACAAACTGGAATCCTGTCTGGACGAAGTTATTTACGCACTGAACGTCTATGCTGACCTGTATGGACTTGCACCAGTCGGAGCTTATGAAGTTAATTATGATTTTGGAGACATTCTGTATGTGCGTGAAAACGATCGTGCAAGATGGTGGCAGTATGTGACTACTAACAGGGTTCCGGCATGGCTGTATTTTGTGAAATTCGAGGGAATGACTGAGGAAGAAGCAAAAGCAATGGTTGAAGAAGCTCAGCCAGACGAACCGACATTATTCGGAGAGGAGTAAAATGGACAATAATATCATACCAGTACAATTAGATTATAGATTTGTAACAACCCGTAAAATCTGGCAATACGATTACGGTCAGATATTGAGCATCACAGGACAGAATCTTCCAACAGCTACGGAGGTACATTTTAGCCTTGACATAAGAGGCGGAAGCACACTGTCAAGAGTTGGAACAACAATAGATGGTATGACAACTGTTAAGATTCCAGATGAATTGCTGAAAAACAACGGAAAATCTGGCGATTTTTCTATTTACGCATTCATATATGTGACTGACGAGGAATCCGGCAATACAGAGTACAGAATTACTATTCCGGTGTACAGCCGACCAAAGCCAGAGAATCCAAGCGTAGACCCAACACCGGAACCGAATATTTTCCACGAAACGGTTACAGCGGTCAATAACGCGGCTGATCGGGCAGAAAAAGCAGCGAAAGATACAGAACAAATACGTGACAATCTGAATCTTGACCTGTCAGAGAAAATCACCCGACCGCAGTCCGCAAAGGTTGGACAGGTAATAGCGGTAAAAGAAGTCGGCACAGATGGCAAACCGACAAATTTCGAAGCGAAGGACATGACGGGCGGTGCGTCTACGGAAGAAATCAAAGAAGCTGTCGGTGAGTATATGCAAGAACACCCGTTTGAAGAGACCGACCCAACAGTTCCAGACTGGGCGAAAAAACCAGAAAAACCGACATATACTGCGGAAGACGTCGGTGCTTTACCAGATAATACAAAGATTCCAACAAAGACATCTGAGCTAGAAAATGACAGCGGATTTCTTGAATCTCCTCCAACTCCCGAAGTTGGAAAAATCCTCAAAATCAGATCAGTTAACGAAGATGGCACATTCGTCTGCGAGTGGGCTGATGATGGTGGAAGCAACTTGGATGTGCGGATTGATGGACAGAGTATCGTGCAGGATGGAGTTGCGGAGATACCAATATCTTCGCATGATACTCTTGGATTGGTATACACCGACAACTCGGCTGGGGACTATACTACTGGGCTGATGAATCAACAAGGAAGATTAAAAGTAAATACCGCAAGCATTGACGATGTAAATAAGAGACGTCTTAGAAAAGAAATTGATTGTTCCAACTTTGACTACGCCGTCAAAGCCGCCATGTGTGATGGAAAAGGTGCAGCATGGACAGCGGACGAGCAGAAAGCCGCCAAAGAGCGAATAGGAGTCATAAAAAGATACGATGTTGATTTGTTCGAAAGTGTCATATTAGAGGAAGAAGCGGCATCAATTCGTTTTAACTTCCCTGAAACACAGAAATTAGAATATTGTATTTTACGATTTGAAATTCCACAAGTAACGAAAAGCAGTCCACTGTATATTGAACTTGACGATGCATTAGCTGTATTAATTCCGAGCGGATTAGTTAGCACATCGGGAACTCGCTGCCTGACGGTAGAATGTTTTATCAAAGACAAAGAGGTATACGCTGACATTTCTGGGAATTCCACAAATTTTACTACAGGACAAATGAGTAGAGCCTATCAGGATAATTCGCAAATACGTACAGAAATTAATTACATTAACCTCCGCATGGCTAATGGATGCGTGTATCCAGCCGGAACAAAAGTGAGCTTGCTTATTTAGGAGAAAAAGCATGAAAATAGCAGAATACAAACAAACAGGAACCCGTACAGAATCCTACACAGTAACCATCCCAGCCGAGTACGACGAAGAAGGTAACCTCATCTCTGAAGAACATGAAGAAACCCGTACCCGTGAAGTACCAGTGATGGGAATGGTATATAGAGATATGACGCCCGAAGAGATTGCCGAACTGGAGAAGATTCAGACGGAACTCCCAGAAGAACAACCAACTCAGCAAGATCGTATCGAGGCACAGGTCATGTATACGGCACTGATGACTGACACATTATTAGAAAGTGAGGAAGCATGATGTTTGAGAAGATTAAGAGATTTTTCAATTTACGACTTTACACGGCAAAACAGATTCACAAGTTTGCGGAAAAAGGTGTAATTACCCCGGAGCAGTATAAGCAAATTACCGGAGAAGAGTACTAACATGTACCACAACTTTTATCAAAAGAGGTGATATACTATGCTTAGTCCAGAATATTTGCGAAGAATTACAGAGGGCAGTGAGCAGATTGCTGAAGAATTGCATCAGTATATCATCTCTGAGATTGTGTCGAGAATGATGGCAAGAATCGGCAGAGGTGAGGATTATATTCTGACCAATGCCGATGCGTGGAGAATCAGAACGTTACAGGAATCTGGTGAACTGTTAGAGGACACTCTGGCGGAATTATCCAGATACACGAAACGTGAACAGCAGGAACTCCTTGAAGCGTTTGAAGATGCCGGAATCACTGCAATGAATTACGATGATAAGGTATATAAGGCAGCAGGATTAAGCCCTGTGCCGCTCGAACAGTCGCCAGCTATGATAAGACTCATGGAGCGAAATATGCTTGCGACTATGGGCGAATGGAAGAACTTCACAAGAACAACTGCAAGTGCCGCTCAAAGGCTCTATGTCGAGCAATGTGACCTTGCATATAATCATGTAATGACTGGGGCAGTTGGATATACGCAAGCCATCAAAGAGGCAGTTAATAACGTTGTGAGTGATGGTGTTACGGTCACATATCCATCTGGCAGAAAAGACACGATCGAAACAGCGGTCGCACGTTCTGTCAGAACTGGCGTGGCTCAGGCTACTGGAGATATATCCCTCAAACGCATGGAAGAAATGGGCTGGGATTTAGTTCTGGTCAGTGCTCACATGGGAGCCAGAACAGGTGACGGCGGCGAGAATCCGGGAAATCACGCATGGTGGCAAGGCAAGATATACTCTCGTTCTGGCAAGAGCAAGAAATTTCCACCGTTCTCATTGACCGGATATGGAACGGCGAGTGGATTGTCAGGGGTCAACTGTCGGCATAGTTTTGGAGCCAGTGATGGAGAATTTAATCCCTATACAGAACTATCAGCGCAGGACAAAGCCAACAAAGGTAAACAGTACGAAAAAGAACAGCGACAGCGCACTTATGAGCGAAGAATCCGAAAAACAAAGCGTGAAGTCCTTGGAATGCAAGCGGCGGTTGATAACTGCAAGGACGAACAGGCAAAATTCGCATTACAGCAAGACCTTGACCGGAAATCTTATCTTTTACAGAAACAAAATGCTGCATACAAGGCTTACTGCAAGCAGAACGACCTGAGGGAACTGAAAGACCGGCTCATGATCGCTAAGTGGAATCGTCAGAACGCCGCAAAAGCCAGAGGAGCGGCAAAGAGATATAAAACAGCAAAGGGGATTGACTGATGGATAGATGGGAATATTACAATCCGAATCCTGCTGGGAATCGAGTCGGAGATTGTGCTGTCCGGGCAATATGTAAAGCAACCGACTTTGATTGGGAAACGGTTTTTACCGGATTAATGATACAGGCATGCGCTCTGTCAGATATGCCAAGCGCAAATTATGTCTGGGGAGCGTATCTCTACAAGCATGGATACAGACGCAAACTGATTGAACAATCAGAGCGATATATCTATACAGTCAACGACTTTTGCACAGACCATCCGACAGGTACGTATATCCTCTGCATAGATGGTCATGTGGTGACGGTACAGAACGGCAAATATTACGATACATGGGATAGTGGTAATGAGATCCCAGTATACTACTGGGAAAAGGAGTAGCTAAATGAGCATATCAGAATTTGTACAGATTTTCCTCTCTATCTGCGGAGGGGTGTCTATTGTCGGAGGGGCGGCAGCTGTAATTTTTAAATGGATTACTCCAGCATTTCGACTTAATAAGCGAGTAGAGAGACTGGAAGAACATGACAAACGAGATTACGAGAGTCTCCAGAGGATTGCAGAGCGTGATTCATTGATTCTTGAAGTCCTATCAACCATGTTGGACAGTCAGATCAGTGGGAATAATGTCGAGGAGTTAAAAAAAACAAAGCAGAAGCTCACGGAGTATCTTGCACAGAATCAGCGTTAATTGCATTAATAAGGGGTATGCTCATGAAATTATATGTGTTCACGAAGAAAGATATAGACAGATTCTTAATAGAGTGTAATTTTACACCGGACGAGGAAAAGTTATTCCGATTGAGGTGCAAGGAATACACTCTTGAATACTGTGCTGAACAGATGAATGTGAGTATATCGACGGCAAAACGATTGAGCCGGAGGGTGAATAATAAAATAATTAAAGTATGCTGATACTTTTCAGATACTTATATGGGTCTTAGACGAACTGTCTAAGGCTCTTTTTTTATGTAAAAATAGTCATAGAAAGTCATAGAATAAGTCATAGGAGGTGTACGAGATGGCATTATATAACAATCCTTATCAATATAGTTTTGGCGTTCCGGGGCAGATGAACCAATTTCAGCAACAGCCTGTCCAGATGCCAGCTCAACCAGTACAGCAACCCCAGCAGAATAACAATGGCATCCTGTGGGTATCTGGCGAAGTCGGCGCAAAATCCTACCTGGTAGCACCCGGGACGAGTGTTTTACTAATGGATTCAGAATCAGAGAAATTTTATATAAAATCTACAGACGTTTCCGGCATGCCACAGCCATTACGGACATTTGAGTATCATGAAATAGGCACTCAAATGCCACCTAAGCAGCCTGTTCAGAACATGGACAGTAAATATGTCACCAGACAGGAATATGACGATTTGAAGGGCAAATACGAAGCTATCATAAACCGATTAAATTCTTTTTCTGAACCTGTTAGGGCTAATGCCGCGCAGGAACCAACAGTCAAGGGAGGAAATACAGATGAGTAATCCATTATTTAATGTGCTTGGTGGTGGGATGCCGCAGGGAAACGGACCAATGCAGATGATACAGCAGTTTATGCAGTTTAAGCAGAATTTTAAAGGAGATCCGAAGGAAGAAGTTCAGAAGATGTTACAGTCTGGGAAGATTTCCCAGCAGCAACTTAATCAAGTTCAGCAGATGGCAGGACAGTTTCAAAATCTGCTGAAGAACATGAAATAGTACATTACAATCTGGCCAGATTAATGTAAATACACAAAAAGGAGATTATAACTATGGATGGAAATTTAACAGCATCAGACGTTGCTCTTTTGACCGGGAACAACAGAAATGATGGAATGTTTGGCGGAGACGGTGCATGGTGGCTTATCGTGCTTTTCTTGTTCGTATTCTGCGGATGGGGAAACAACGGATGGGGCAACAATGGCAACGGCGGTGGATATGCAGCCACGGCGGCTACTCAGGCGGACATTCAGAGAGGATTTGATAACTCCGCAGTAATCAGTAAACTTGACGGAATCAACAACGGCCTGTGCGATGGATTCTATGCCATGAATAACGGTATGCTTACCGGATTTAATGGAATCAACACCAACATCATGCAGACTGGATTCGGTATCCAGCAGGCTATTAACGCTGACACTGTAGCGAATATGCAGAATACCAATGCACTCCAGGCGCAGCTTGCAAACTGCTGCTGCGAAACCAGAGAAGCAATCCAGGGCGTGAACTACAACATGGCACAGAATACCTGTGCATTGCAGAACACTATGAACAACAACACTAGAGATATTATCGACAGTCAGAACGCCGGAACAAGGGCAATCCTTGATTACCTGTGCAACGAGAAGATATCCAATCTCCAGGCTGAAAATAACGACCTCAGACGTGCCGCTTCTCAGGATCGCCAGAGTGCACTTCTCACAACTGCAATGGCTTCACAGACACAGCAGCTTATTAATGCGATTAATCCGGCACCGATTCCGGCATATCAGGTTCCTAACCCGAACACATATTACGGATGCGGATGCAACACTGGATGTAATTGCTGATAACTTCATATCGAGAGTATCTTTCGGTTAATTCGAATGTCGGCTTATGCCGTATTACACAGAGGGGCAGGCTGAGACCTGTCCTTTTGTGATATGAAAGGAGTATTTTTATGGCAGAATTTACAAATGTAGCTGCTCAGACTGTAGCAGCAAATGGAAACGTAGTATTTTCAAACACAGCAGTCAAAGGTTCTAACTGTATTCAGCACAGAGAGGGAAGCGGAATCATTACCCTGAGAGGACTGACCAACCAGTGTAAAGCAAGATTCTTCGTGGATTTTTCTGGCAATATCGCAATTCCAACAGGTGGTACTGTCGGGGCTATCTCTCTGGCTATTGCAATATCTGGTGAGCCGGTTCTTTCTTCTCAGATGATTTCCACACCGGCAGCAGTAGACCAGTACAACAATGTGTCCTCTGGCATCTATATTGATGTACCTCGCGGATGTTGCGTTAATATCGCAGTGGAGAACACAAGCGATCAGGCAATTTCTGTTGTGAACGCAAATATTGTCGTGACCAGAGAAGCGTAGGAGGTGTGATTATGAGAGATATTAAAGACTTATGCACAAGAATTGAGGATGAGCTTTCCAAAATTGCTGATAATGGGCTGAACACTGGAAATCTGGAAATGACATACAAGCTGATTGATATGTACAAAGATATCAAGAATACGCAGTACTGGGATAAGAAAGCGGAGTATTACAACGCTGTCCTTGATGAAATGCGTAGCGGATACAATGACGATTACAGCGAACGTGGAAGAAAACGTGACAGTATGGGGAGATACAGCTCAAATGATGGCAGAATGATGCCAGATTACGATCGGGGTAGTTCTTATGCCAGACGTAGTGAACATTATGTCAGAGGGCATTACAGCCGTTCTGATGGGAGAGACGCTTATGACGACTATATGACACAGAAGCAGAGCTATCGTTCCGGCAAATCTGAGGATTGCAAAAGGAAGATGCTTGCCGCTCTGGAAGAACATCTGGATGAACTCACAACAGAAATGAGCGATATGTCCAAGGATGCGGAGTGCCGGGAGGAACGTGATCTTGTTAAAAGATACGTGGAAAAGCTCCGGGATATGCTCTAATTGGCTAAAACATGTACCACAACTTTTTGGAGGTTCTGTGGTAAAATGTATTCATAAGGAAGATTCGTAAGTGGTTGTAGCCACTTGACATAGACATTTTTTCATTGATTCCTCCTTTCTTAGGCGCGTGTCCTTAACAGAAACAGGTTCTGGCGGAATCTGGAGGTTGAAAAGCGGATGCAATTTCCGACACGTACCATTGCCGTTAGTGCATGGCGGCATACCTCCTTGTGAGCACATATAACTAAACAGTGGAATTCAACTCGTGCAGAGGTGCGCGACCGTATAGGCGGTGTTGACGTAGCCCGAAACGTCTCGTGTTTAGGCATAGCACGTAAAATACCTTGCTAACCCGGGAATCCGGGTTAAGGCAGGATAGAGAAGTGGAATCTCGCAAGGCTCATATCCTTGAGAACGGCGGTTCGAATCCGTCTCCTGCAATTTCAAACATGATTAACTCAGTGCAGATAGATTTTCAGTCTAGCTGAGATACAGGGTTATGTAAGATAGAGTAGTTCGGGATACTGGACTATCAACCATCTTTTTAGCAGAAGTGATTCTGCTAGAGGAGGAAGGAACTTCCAACACACCTTGTAGTGTATCATCATAAAGAGACCAAAAGCAGAATCCTTGTGGTCGGCGTACAATAGACGCTTGCTGTGCAAGAATAATCCGTTGATGTGAGTGGTGTGAGAGACCACAGACTAAACGGAAATCTCGTTAAGCTGATTTGCCTTGAACCTGAGAAATTAGGGTATAACACAAGAGATTCGTTAAAGTAGCGGTATGGCAATTCATAGAAAAATTTTTCCTGCTATGAAAAACATTTTCTGAAAGAACCGTGAAATTTGTGGGTGACACTCCCATGTGTGCTTTGGCCGCGGTAAGAAGCTCAGGGTCGCTCCCGAAAGCTCAGACTTATCGTCACAGTGGCTGAATATGGTTGCAAGTATGGTGAATAAGGAGAAATCCTAATCGTGGTTGAATATGGTGCATTGCTGTAGTGGTAGCAGAATAGGTTGCTAACCTATCCAACAGAAATGTTGCACACGTTCGAATCGTGTATGCACCGTTACCCTGCCAGTGGTCTAACTGGCTTAATCCATTTACCTGCGGCGGCAGGTCAATAAACACGACCAGGAGGATGTATATGCAGAAACTTATTGACACATTAAAATCATTTGGAATTGAGATCCCGGAGGATAAACAGGCAGATGTGAAAAAGGCACTCTCTGAGCATTATAAGAATGCAAAGGAAGTAGCAAAAACTCTGTCGAAAGTTGAGGGAGAACGCGACGACTGGAAAGAACGTGCTGAAACAGCAGAGGAGACCTTAAAAGGTTTCGACGGTATCGACCCGGCAAATGTTAAAACCGAGTTAGAGACTTGGAAACAGAAAGCGGCAGATGCAGAAAAAGAGTTTAATGCAAAAATCTATGACCGTGATTTCTCAGATGCTTTGAAAGCAGCGCTCGATGATGTTAAGTTTTCCAGTGAAGCTGCAAAGAAATCAGTCATGGCAGACATCAAAGAAGCAGGATTGAAACTGAAAGACGGTAAAATCCTTGGGCTGAACGACCTGATTGAACAGATGAAGCAGTCTGACGCATCCGCTTTTGTAGATGAATCTCAGCAGCAGGCTCAGCAGAATCAGGCAAGATTTACCACTCACGTTGGACAGCAGCAGACACCGGGAAGTATGACCAAAAAAGATATTGAAGCAATCAAAGACCCGTCCGAGAGACAGGCTGCAATTGCTCAGAATATCCAGTTGTTCCAGTGATTTTTTACACCGACTATGCGCCAGAGTATAGTCGCTAACCCAATACCTTAACAATTATGGGTAGAAAGGATTTTTTATATGGCAGCAAAAGCTAATCTTATTATGAGTAATGATATTCATGTCACAGCACGTGAGATTGACTTTGTAACCAGATTCGAAAGGAACTGGCAGCACTTACGTGATATTCTGGGTATCATGAGACCTATCAAAAAACAGCCGGGTGCTGTACTCAAGTCCAAATACGCAGAGGGTACTTTACAGAGCGGAAAAGTGGAAGAGGGTGAGGAAATCCCTTACAGCAAATTCGTTGTAAAAGAAAAGGACTATGCGGAAATGACTATCGAAAAGTACGCAAAGGCTGTATCTATCGAAGCAATCAAGGATCATGGTTATGAGAACGCTGTTCAGATGACTGATGATGAATTCCTTTTCCAGCTTCAGACTGATGTTACCGGCAGATTCTATGACTATCTGAAAACCGGTACGCTTACTTCCACAGAAACTACATTCCAGATGGCTCTGGCAATGGCTAAGGGCCGTGTAGAAAACAAATTCAAGCAGATGCACAGAAATGTGACTGGCGTTGTTGGATTTGTGAACATTCTGGACGTATATGAATACCTTGGCGCAGCTGAGATCACTATTCAGAACCAGTTCGGATTCCAGTACATGAAAGATTTCATGGGATTCAATACCATCTTCCTGTTATCTGACAGTGAGATTCCGAGAGGACAGGTTATCGCTACACCTGTTGAGAACATCGTACTTTACTATGTTGACCCGAACGAATCTGACTTCGCAAGAGCAGGACTTGTATATACTGTATCTGGCGAGACAAACCTGATCGGATTCCATACACAGGGTAACTATCACACAGCAGTGTCCGAAGCGTTCGCGGTTATGGGACTTACTCTTTTTGCGGAATACATTGATGCAATTGCAGTAATTACCATTGATGAGACACCAACACTTGGTACTCTGACAGTAACATCTGTGGCAGGAACAGCAACTGGTGATACAAAAATCACTGTAAATCCGGCTAAGGAAAACTCCAACAACGTATACAAATACAAAGTTGCAACAGACGCAGTAACTGTTGGATATGGACAGAACCTCAGGAACTGGACTTCTTGGGACGGAAAAGCTGACATTAAGGCAACAACCGGACAGAAGATCACAGTGGTTGAGTGTGATGGAACATACAAAGCACTGAATGTCGGAAGTGCAAGCGTGACAGCAAAATGATAAGGAGCAGCTATGGAGAGCGATATGAAGAATTTTAAAGAGGCTATGGAAACAGCGGTTGAATGGTTTCAGAAAAACTGCAATCCGCACCAGAAGATTATCATTTCTGGTGATGGTGTGGAAATGGTATCAGGAGAAATGGCTTTTCCTGTGGAACCTGTAGATTAACTATGAGGTAACTGGCATGGCTTATGCAGATTATGAATTTTACACAACTTCATATTTCGGTTCAGTCGTGCTAGAAACCGACTTTCCACGACTGGCAGAAAGAGCCAGTGATTTTGTGGATTTAATGACATCCGACAGGCTGGTGGACGGACTGCCGACAGATGAACGTTCACAGAAGCGCATCAAAAAGGCAGTCTGCTCATTGGCTGAGTTAATGTATCAGATTGAGCTTGCTGAAAAGAATGCTACTAATGCCGCTGTGAGCGGTACGTCAACTGCAATCGGGTCCGGTGGTGGCACGACAGGCATTGTAACATCTGTATCATCCGGCAGCGAATCCATCTCTTATGCAACACCTCAGCAGATTGGGGCAAGCGCAAAGGAATGGAGCGCGGTATATGCCGCCGCCGGAGATATACAGAAAACGAATGACTTACTCTTAAAAACAGCGTTACCGCTTCTAATGGGAGTAAGGACGGATGAAGGGATACCAATACTTTATGCAGGATTTTAAGGTTAATATCTTAGGCTCTGAATGGAGCGTGAAGTTCGGAAACGAGAAAGAATATCCGAACTTGGCAGAAATGGATGGATATACAGATTCATCAACAAAAGATATTGTTGTTGATGATATGAAAACATCATGTGGACAGGTTGGGAGCAAGGCAGACCTTGAAAGCTATCAGAAACAGGTTGTCAGACATGAGATTATTCATGCGTTCCTAGCTGAATCCGGTCTTGAATCATGTTCAAATAAAGCTGAAAGTTGGGCTACGAACGAAGAAATGGTTGACTGGTTTGCTATTCAGTCACCAAAAATTTTTAAAGTATTCAATGAACTTGAATTGATGTGAGGTGATAAATAATGGACATTTCAACATTAGGCTCATGTATAGCAATTGTTATGATTTGCTACATCGTAGGAATGGGCTGCAAAGCATCAAAAAGAATCTCTGATGAATGGATTCCGGTAATCATGGCAGTTATTGGCGGAATTCTCGGAGCAGTCGGAATGGGAGTTATCCCAGATTTTCCGGCATCGGATTATATTACAGCGGTTGCGGTCGGTATGTTTAACGGATTGTCGGCTACTGGTGTGAATCAGGTTATTAAGCAGACAGTGCAGAAAGAATAATTAAGGAGAGGGTATCATGTATTCATCTAAAATTACACTTTTCAACTATTACGAAAGTGCCACAACAAGAGATGCGTACTGGTATCCTCATGTACTATCTGGTGTTGACCTCATTACGGACAAAGGGGCAATCCTTAAAAAGTACGGACCAGATGCAACTGACAACGCACAGTTACACATCCGTTATATTGTCCAGAATGGCGATATAATCATTGCTGACAAGAATGGAAAGATTCTCCCATATGTACCGCCTAAAGAGTGGAAAAGACAGATTAACAACGCTCTGGAGGATACTATTACATTCTCAGATGAATCGTTCTTCTGGGAGGGTGAGTGGACTGGTGGAACAGTAACCGAAAGTGATTACCGAAATGGATTCTATCAGTACATGAACGAGAATAAGGATAACGTGTTCAAGATCACTAGTGTAGGTGGTCCGTATACACTGATTCCATATTTTGAGATTCTGGGTAAGTAATATGAGTAAGATTCATCATTTCAAAGGATTCTCCGTAGTCGATGGAGATATGAAAATCAAACTGAATATGGACAGGTTCTCCAGACAGTATCAAGAAGCTCAGTATCTCCTTGATGGAATGGTTATGGACAGTATGGTACCATTTATGCCAATGATTTCAGGAGATTTTATCGATAAGACAAGGGCAAGAAGTTCCTCTATGCAAGGCACAGGCTTTGTTTGTGCGGCGGCAGAGCCTTATGGCAGATTCCTCTATATTGGAAAAACGATGGTGGACGAGCTGACCGGAAGTCCTTACGCTCGGCAGTATGCGAAGAAAGTCCTTGTCAGTCAGTTTTCTGGTCAGACAGCCGTAAAGGAAAATCTTGAATACACCAAACAGGCTCACCCACGGGCACAAGCAAAGTGGTTCGATGCCGCTAAACGACAATACGGCAGTACATGGATTCGCAAAGTAAAAGCGCAGGCAGGAGGTGGCAGACATGGCGGATAAACCTATCGGAAAAGATGCGACCGGATATGAAATTCTAACGGATGCCATGAAAGCACTTCTGAACCAGTATCCGGGACTATACGAAAATGAAACAATCAAATTCGAGGAACTCGGCAAAGAATCCGGGATTGCATTCTCAGCAGATAACGGGGCTTTAATCTATTCAGAAAAAGAAGATGTATGCGGAGTAATGCATCAGGTATGTCAGTACCCATTTTATGTGGTATACCGAACAGCATCCGACAAAGAACGGCAGAAGTTATCTGTTCAGAAGTTTCTGGACAGTCTCGGTAAATGGATATGTCGGGAACCAGTTGTCATAAACGGCGCTGAGACACGCTTATCTGCTTTTCCAGAGCTTTCACAGGGGCGAACGATAAAACGTATCACACGTGATAATTCCTATGGTTTAGAGCCACAGGAGAGTGGCGTACAAGATTGGCTATTACCATTATCAGTACGCTACGAAAACACTTATGAAGTAATATAACAAGTAACAACCGGCTATCAATCGGAGATAGTCGCTAACCTACACAGCCTTTTAAAAGTTATAGGCAGAAAGGACATTTCTATGGCAGTTACAGGCAAGATTGACCGTAAATACATGGCTCATTATATTGATGCAGGTTCTCTGTGCGGAGGGCTGACACCAAAATATGAGCGTCTTGGAAAGGACCTGGAAGAGTACAACATCGAACTCAACCCGGATACCGAAACATCTAAAAATATTCTTGGAGAATCCACATTTAAACATAACGGCTATGAAGTTTCTTCTGACGCTGATCCGTTTTATGCAGACACTACTTCTGATCTGTTCACAGCATTGCAGAAGATCGTAGATGGACGCCTCAAAGATGACAACCTTAAAACAAAAGCAGTTGAGGTTCATCTCTGGACAGAAGCCACGGAAGGCAAATATGAAGCATACCAGCAGGATTGTTATGTTGTTCCGACCTCCTATGGCGGTGATACATCCGGCTATCAGATTCCGTTTACCGTTAACTATGTTGGCGAACGTGTAAAAGGAAAATTTGATATCAGTTCCGGTACATTCACAGCTGACAGTGAATAAGCACATACACAAGGAGGATATGCTAAATGGCAAAAGTAATTAATACCAAAATTGATGATGGAATTTTTACATTCACGTTTACCAACAACGAAGACGAAGTTTTTTCTTCTTTCAAGCTTAACCCGACTGATATCAATGTAGCAGCACGTGTGGAGGAACTGGGAGAGTACTTTGAACAGCTCAAAGATTCTATCCAGAAAGTCACTTCCGGCAAAGAAATGGCTGAACTCAATAAACAGATCGAGGACAAAATCAACTATCTGCTCGGATACGAAGCATCAAAAGACCTGTTTAAAGAGCCAATCACAGCAACCACTGTATTCGGCAATGGTCAGGTGTTCGCTTATATCGTTCTGGATAAGATCGCAGAAGCAATTGCGCCGGAAATTGAAAAGAGAAAAAAGAAAATGCAGGCAGCAGTCAATAAGTATACGGAGAAGTATGCAAAATGACCGCCTATGAGTTACCCACCTCACTAAATATCAGTGGGGTGGATTTTTCTATCAGAACGGATTTTCGAGCGATCATTGATATCCTCATAGCCATGAACGACCCGGAACTGGATGAACAGGCAAGAGCAGTTGTTATGTTGCAGATCCTGTTTGAGGACTGGCAGAGTATACCGGCTGAATGTCTGAACGAAGCTTGTCATAAAGCATCGGAGTTCATCGACTGCGGACAGTTGGACGATAACCCGAACCACCCAAAACCCCGTTTGATGGACTGGGAACAGGATGGAGATATGATCGTTCCGGCGGTGAACAAGGTTGCTGGTAAAGAAATCAGAGCAGTGCCTTATATGCATTGGTGGACGTTTTTTGGATATTTTATGGAGTCTGGTGAGTGCCTGTTCAATACAGTTGTTGGAATCCGGTCAAAAAAGGCAAGAGGCGAACGTCTGGATAAATGGGAAAAGAAATTCTATCAGGAAAATAAGAGCATTATTAATATAAAAACACGTCTCAGCGACGAGGAGCAAGCGTATAAAGATGCGCTGAATGAGATGTTGAACCTCAAATAGTTAGGAGGTGGACACATGGCTGCTGATGGCTCAGTCATTATTGATACCAGAATGGATACAACCGGCGTCCAAAACGGAGTATCAGCTATAAAACAGTCATTTAACGGCCTTGGGAGTGCTGTAAAAAAAATCGGCCTGCTGATTGGCGGAGCGTTTGCTGTTGGCAAATTAGCGCAGTTTGGAAAAGAGTGCGTAGAACTCGGCTCTGACCTGACAGAAGTACAGAACGTGGTTGATGTTACTTTCACCACCATGTCTGACAAGGTAAACGAATTTGCGAAGAACGCCATGACCTCTGCTGGATTATCTGAAACAATGGCAAAAAGGTATGTCGGTACGTTCGGAGCAATGTCTAAGTCGTTCGGCTTCTCCGAAGCCCAGGCTTACGACATGTCAACAGCTCTGACACAGCTGACTGGTGACGTAGCATCATTCTACAACATCAGTCAGGACTTGGCTTATATCAAGCTGAAATCCGTATTTACTGGTGAAACGGAAACGCTCAAGGATCTTGGCGTGGTAATGACCCAGTCGGCGCTTGACCAGTATGCACTTGCCAACGGCTACGGAAAAACCACATCTGAAATGACCGAACAGGAGAAAGTTGCTCTCCGATTGGCTTTTGTGCAGAAACAGTTATCAGCCGCATCTGGAGACTTCATCAGGACATCTGACTCATGGGCGAACCAGGTCAGAGTTATGCAGTTGCAGTTACAGTCTCTCAAAGCAACAGTCGGACAGGGATTGATTAATATTTTTACGCCTGTACTGAAAGTAATTAATGTTCTGCTTGGCAAGCTGGCAACCCTAGCAAATGCATTTAAAAGTTTTACGGAACTGATTACTGGTAAGAAATCATCTGGTCAGACAAGTGGAAGTGGAGCAGGACTTGCCGGAACAGGAGCGATTGCAGATACAGCAGATCAGTATGGACAGGCAGCGGATAATGCAGAGAAATTGGCGGATGCCAATAAAGACAATGCGGCAGCCACGAAAAAAGCAAATAAAGAAACAAAAAGTTATCTTTCATCGCTTGATGAAATTCACAAGGCCACATCTACTGGCAGTAATTCATCTTCCACGCCATCTTCATCTAGTGGAAACGGTGGAGCAGGTAACAGTGGTCTTCCGAGTTCAGTAGGAAATGTGGACTACGGCAATCTTGCAGAGGGTGAAACTGCACTTGACAAGATTAGCGATTCTGCAAAGAAACTTGCTGATCTGCTCAAGAAGCTCTGGAAGCCATTTCAGGACGCATGGAAAAAAGAGGGCAAGAACACCATTGATGCGGCAAACATTGCTTTGTCGGGAATTGCGAAGCTTGCCAAGAGTGTAGGCAAAAGCCTTGTAGAAGTCTGGACAAACGGCACAGGCACGACAATGCTTACGACCATGCTGAGAATTGCTCAGAATGTGCTTAAAACTATCGGCAATATTGCTTCCGGCTTCGCAGATGCTTGGAATAAGAACAATGTTGGGACGCAGATCATACAGAACATTGCAGATGCCCTTGTAGTAGTTATGCAGTTTGTTGAAAAAATTGCAGAGGATACAGCGACATGGGCGGCAAACTTGGACTTCTATCCATTGCTAGAATCTATCAGTAATTCGACATCAAAAATGGCACCGATGTATGAAGCGATAGGAAATGTCCTTGAGCGGATATATAACAACATTATTCTTCCGATGCTCAAATGGGTAATTGAGGCAGGACTTCCGACAGTGATTAACTTAATTGCTGATTTGGTTGGATTCTTTACAGACCATCAATCTATTATCGAAGCATTTGGCGCAGCTCTTGTAGGTGCATTTGCTGCAGAAAAGATCGCAGTACTGGCTAAAAGTATCAGCGGAAGCATCACAACCGTTATGGATTTTGCAAAAGGTCTCATAGCATTGATGACTGGTTCTGGTGGAATTATAGGTGGCATTAAAGCTATCGCAACGGCTATCGGGCCGGGTGGAATTTTTATAGCGGCAGTAACGGCGTGCATTGCAATTGGAGTACTACTGTACAAAAATTGGGACAAAATTAAAGAAGTTGCAGGAATCGTAGCATCTGCTGTTGTTGGCTTCTTTAAAACAATGGGCGAAGGTGTAAGTATGATTCTTTCTGATCTGAAAGAGACCGTTACTGGAATTTTGAATGCGATAGGAACGCTTGTTTCAAATGTCGTTTCTTCGATAGTTAAATTTGTGACTTCAAAGACGCGAGAAATGGCAGAAGCGGCAACCAGAAAAATTAGTGACATGAAAGAAAAGACTTCAACTTTATGGAATGGTATGAAAGCCAATGCAAAAGAAACTTGGGAGAATATCATGACGATTGTGGGAAATAAAGTTGCAGCTATCCGCGATGCTATTGTAAACAAATTTACATCTGCAAGAAACAGAGTGGTGGAAATCTTCGGCGGTATCCGTGATACCATTCGAAACATATTGAACAAGGTCATCGGAATCGTCAACAGAGCGATCGGAACTGTCAACAGTGCGATTGGCGGAATTGAATCGGCGTTTTCCTTCGGTCCGTGGGAAGTACCTACACCGTTCGGTAAGAAAACAATCGGATTTAGTGCAACATTTCCGAGAGTTCCAACAGTACCTTATCTTGCAAAAGGTGCGGTTATTCCACCTAGAAGTGAATTTCTGGCTGTGCTTGGAGATCAGAAGCAGGGTAATAACATTGAAACGCCAGAAGCACTGCTCAGAAAGATTGTTCGTGAGGAAACTGGTGGACAGCAGAGCGGTGGAAATTATCGTTTTATCGCTCAGATTAACCGAAGAACAGTATTTGACGAAATCATTGAAGAAGCAAGGTTGAGACGTGATACAAGCGGCAGAAATCCGTTTGAGCTGGCATAGGAGGCGAGTGCATGGCATCTATATTATTGAGCAAATCTATAACGGATAGGTATAAGATAAATGGCAAGCACATGCCTCAGCCAGACAAGGATATGGCGTGTAATTTTGAAACAACTTACTCCGAAGGAAGCGATCGTACGCAATTTGGAAAAGCTATATTAGTTCCATTATTTACGGTTGTTCAGTACAGCTATGAGGCTAGCAATATACCAGTGAGTGAAGCAGAAGAACTTATAAACGCAATAATACATGGGAATCCTTTTAATTTGTATCACTACTCCATAAGGCACCATGATTGGCGTACAGAATCATTCTATGTTGGAAAGGGAACGTTTTCCATAGCTTGTGTAGCACCTGGTGAAGAATACTATTCCAAGATATCTTGTAACATGCAGGGGGTGGATCCGCTTGATTAATGTATCAGACGCATTTAAGCAAAAACTACAGAACGGAGAAAAAGTCTGGCAGGAAGTGGAAATCACTTTCCCTGACGGAACTGCAAAAACCGTAAAAGATGAAATTATGAGTGGTAACAACTCATTTTCTGATTGTGCAGAAAGCAGCAGCTTTCCAATCGGATGTGTAATCTGCAAATCCATGACGCTTGAGTTAGATAACACTTCTGATCAGTGGAAAGATTATTATTTCTATATGGCAAAAGTCCATGCGTATCTTAAAATGCAGATTGATGCCGATACTATTGAGACTATCGATAAAGGCGTATATACAGTTACAACGCCAGAACAGTACGGTGAAATCCTTAATCTTACCGCCTTGGATGATATGTACAAGACCAATGCCGTACACTCAACAAAACTGGTTCTTCCACAGACGGTTGAGAGTCTGGTGAGGGATGCATGCAGTACTCTTGGTATCACAGCTGGTTTTTCGAAGATGGCGCATGGCAATCTGATTGTCAATGAACTCCCAAAAGATATGACATATCGTCAACTTTTCGGATGGGCTGCCATGCTTGATACCGCGAACGCACGTCTTGACAGCAACGGAAGCTTGCAGTTTGTCAGATGGAATCTGGATGCTGTTCCGAACATTGAACTCAAAGATTATATCAGTATGCCGACAGTATCAAGCGACGACATAGTGATAACTGGAATCAATATAATAAGCGGTGATAATTCTGAAACATATGGAACTTCCGGTTACATTTTGTCCATGGAGAACAATCTTGTGGGTGAATCCGATCTTGCAACAGTGGCAGCACAGATTGGTGATTCCATTATCGGTGCAAAATTCAGAAATCTCCAAGGAGATATGGCGTTCAATCCGCTGTTAGAATTTGGTGACGTGGCTTATACCTATGATCGTAATCTTAACCAATACGTTACTCCTCTAACAGATGTATCGTACACAATTAACGGGAAAACTACTCTAAAAACACAGGCTGACGATCCGATCAGAGGAATGAGTCTATACTATTCTGGAGTCACAAAAGCAATCGTTGCAGCACGTCGGCTTGTTGAGAAAGAAAAAAACGCCAGAGAGCTAGCAATCGAAAAGTTGCAGGAATCTCTTTCTGTCGGAAGTGGACTCTTTGCGACTTATGTTCAGCAAGAAGATGGAAGCACAATCTCATATTTTCACGACAAGGGCACTCTGGAAGAATCAAAAAATGTGATCAAAATCACATCTGAGGCAATCGGCGTATCAAATGATGGTGGTAAAACATATCCGTTTGGTTTCCAATTAACCGGAACCATGATAGCAAAATTGTTATACGCAGAGGGAATTAATGCGGATTTTATCAACGCCGGTGCGCTTACTATTAAGGACGGGCAAGGAAATATAATCTTTTCCGTCAACATGGACACAAATTCTGTGTACATCAACCCGGAATATCTGATGATTGGAGACGTGAGCCTGTCTGACAAAATTAAAGAACTGGATGAAAATGTTGCCGCAGCTAAGAACATGACCATGACACTTTCAAATGAGTATCAGGCGATTTCTACTGATGAGAACGGAAACATTCCCGGAGAGTTTCCACAGGTGCAGACCACTGCACAGGTAATGTACGGAACGATGGACGTAACGGACGATTGCAGTTATACGATCACGGAATCTGAAAATGTGACCGGAATCTGGGATAAATCTACGCACACTTATACTGTTAGCGAAGTTACGGCAGATAATGTATGGGTTGACATCAAAGCAGTGTATCTGAATGCTCTCACCATAACCAAAAGATTCAGCGTATCTAAGCAGAAATCTGGTACTCCCGGAAGAACTTACGTGTTGGAATCATCTACTACAATTCTGAAGAAAGAAAGTGAAAACAGCATAACACCAAATGTTGTGATATTTAGCGCGTACTACCGTGATGGCAAGAACACAGGTAGAACAGATTATGCCGGAAGATTTGTTATTGAGGAAACGTCCGATGGAAAGACATGGAAGACAGCTTATTCGAGTGTAGCAGATGAGACCAGTGTTAACTACTATGCAGATTACATTTTTGCGGATTCTGATGGAGTATTGGTCGCAGACAGCGACGGTTCACTGATTGGTGTCGGCTCAAAAGATATCGTAGGATTACGGTGCAGCTTGTACGCATCGGGTGGAACCACGAATCTGATTGACACAGTCAAGCTTGATGTTATCACAGAAGTCACGGCTCTGACGCAGGAAGATATTTTGAAACTCCTGACCAATGATGGAGAATGGAAAGGCGTTTACAGGGGTGCGGATGGGGAACTGTACATTTCATTCAGTGCCGCAATGGGCGGTTTGTTGAAGCTGGGAGGCAAAAACAATGGAAATGGTGTTCTGAAAGTGTTTGATGAATCTGGAAGATTAATTAATATTTTGGAAAATAGAGGATTTATGTATGGCTACGACCTAAATGATAAAAGCTTGGCATTTACACAAGTCAATCAGAACGGTTGTCAACTGTATATATGGGATGAAGAAAATAAAGAAATCATCAGACAATTAGATATTGGAATAAATTGGCGTAAAAGCAGCGACGGCAATAAATATGTTGTTGAAATCAATGCTGATAAAGAATTTACAATAATCCTAAATGATGGTATTGATTCGAATACGAATCCGTATAGTCCATTTTCTTGTGATTACAATTACAGCACAATTTACAACAAATTCAGATGTTATAAGGGAGAGGTAACACTTGACAGCCTTACATCGAAAGCCACAAAGCTCCTAAACGTCAAGCAGAATACGAATGCTTACAATCTGTTGCTTATGACAGATGGAACTGTAACCAGAGCAGCGTCTTCGTCCAAACGCTATAAGGATATTGGAGACGCCATTTCGGAAATGGATATTGATAATTGGTACAAAATAGAACCAGTCTGGGCGAAATACAAAGACGGTTATCTTGCGGAAGGCGACGAAAACGAGGGACGCTATCTGCCTATGTTCATTGCGGAGGATGTAGAAGAACATTTTTCACAGGCAGCTACACATGTGAACAATCAGATAGAAGACTGGAACTATCGTATGATGATCCCGGCAATGTTCGCAATGATTAAACAGCAAAAATCCGAAATAGACAACCTAAAAGAGGATATCAAAGAACTAAGAAAAATTATAAAAGAAATGAGAGGTGAATAATATGGCAGATGCATTAAATGTAAAGAAAATCGGCGCATTCGCAGACAACACGGCACCGGCAGATACAGATTGTTTCTTGACAGCTACGGGAAATGTGGCAAAGAAAACAACCGTGGCGCAGGTAAAAGAGCTTTTTGGTGTATCTTCTGGATTGAAATTATTAGAAGCCACAATGGTCAAATTCAAAGTTCCATCTACCGCGAGTGGAGCGTCCACAGGAAATATAACCACAGCATTTAACGCTGTTGATGGGGCAACCGTATTTGTTCCGGTATGCCTTGCGAGCGGATGGCTTGCACCTTCAAGCTGCTCAGCTATTGCCGGCAGCCTGAAGGTAGGCTTTATCAACCCCACCGCAAACACGCACAGCACCGATGCAGCATTTCTTGTTTTACAGTTCGGTGAATTTTAAGAAGGAGTGATAATATTATGGCAGAAATCAAAGGTATTGACGTATCATCTTTTCAAGGAAAACCTGATTGGACGAAAGTTAAAAATTCTGGAATCAAGTTTGCGATATTAAGAATTCATCAGAAATCTGGAATTGATACATCTTTTGAACATAATTACAAAGGTTGTAAATCCAATGGAATTCTTATCGGTGGGTACAAATACAGTTATGCTTTAACACCGGCACAAGCGATTGATGAAGCTGAGGACGTACTTTCCGTTCTTGGTGGTCGTGGACTGGACTTTCCAGTGTTCTACGACCTTGAATGGAGTCAGCAGAGAAGCCTTGGAAAACAGGCTATCGAGAATATTGCAGTAGCGTTTCTGACTAGAATTAAGAAAGCCGGTTATAAAGTTGGTATCTACTGCAATCTGGATTGGTACAATAATGTTCTGTCAGATGCTCTGAAACAGTATGATTGTTGGATTGCTCGATATCCCGCCAATGACAACGGTTCTGTACAGGAAAGATTACGTCCGTCCGTCGGTGTAGGCTGGCAGTATTCCAGTAAAGGAAAAGTCTCAGGAATTAATGGAAATGTTGACATGGATGTGTTCTACAAGGACTATAGAGGAACGACACAGAAAGGAGAAAACAAAATGTCAAAGACAGATGCGATTAATAAACTAATTCTGATTGCTAAGAATGAAATCGGATATCTCGAAAAGAAGAGTAACAGTCAGCTTGACAGTAAGACTGCGAATGCCGGTTCGAACAACTATACGAAGTACTGGCGAGACATCAAGCCATCATATCAAGGACAGCCATGGTGCGCAGCATTCGTGAGTTGGTGCTTTATGAAAGCATTCGGACAGGAGAAAGCAAAGAAGCTGTTGAAACACTGGCCTTATGTTTACTGCCCGACACTCGGTAATCTGTTTATAAGGAATGCTAATCCAAAGATTGGTGATATTGTTATCTTCTACCATAATAGAACATTTACTCACACAGGTATCGTAACAGCTGTGATCGGAGACAGATTCTATACCATCGAGGGCAATACTTCTGGTGCATCTGGAATCATCGCAAATGGTGGTGGCGTCTGTGCAAAGAGTTATCTCAATAGCCAGATGCCTGGAACAAAATTCTGTACTCCTGATTGGAGCATCGTGGCAGAAACAGCTAGTAATAGTTCAGCCACTACAAAACCATCAACTAGCACAAAGCCGTCAACAACCACATCGAAAGGAGCCGGTTATATGTTTGAGCCAAAATTAGTAAAACTTGGAAGTGAAGGAACATCAGTCCTGTTACTGCAGGAGATTTTGATCGCAAGAGGATTTAAAGGAAAAAGCGGAAAAGCACTGAGCTTATCCAGAAAAGCAGATGGGAACACCATCTATGCGCTTAAGGCTTACCAGAAATCCAGAAACGGAGTACTGGTGGTAGACGGAGAGTGTGGGGAGAAGACCTGGAAAGATTTGATTGCAATCTAAAAAAGTATAAAATTCAAGCCCCTTGGAGTTAATCCTTGGGGCTTCTTTGCATTGTATTGCATCAAATTCGGAATGATAAGAATTTTCTGGTTAGTCACATGTTGGTCACAAATAAATTGTTGGAATCCGCATAAATACGGCATTCTTACCTACTTTGCCTTTTCTAATGTAAAAATAAATTCGGTGCCGATACCTTCAGTACTGATAACATTGATGTGCTGACCATGTGCGTTGATGATTTCTTTGACAATTGCCAGACCGAGACCGGTGCCTTTCTGGTCTTTGCCACGGGATCGGTCGATTTTGTAAAAACGTTCCCATATTTTATGAATGCTTGCTTTTGGGATTCCGATTCCGTGATCTTTGACAGAAACAAAGATTTTGCCATTCTTTTCGGTGGTTTCAATCGTAATCGTTGAGTTATCCGGACTGAATTTGATTGCATTACTGAGAAGATTATACAAAACCTGCTGGATCTGTTCCATGTCGGCCTGTGCCAGCAGTTCCTTGCCGGACAGAATCAGCTCCAGAAGAATATTACGGCTGGTGCAGGAACCCTCAAAGGAAGCTGCGGTTGCTTTGATTACACCGTTGATATCAAAAGGCTGAATGTTCAGCATACGTTTTTGAATATCGAGTTCGTTGAGAGTCAGAAGCCCGCGGGTAAGCTTTTCCAGACGCTCTGTTTCGTAGGAGATGATCTTTAAGTACTTTTCCTGCATTTCCACAGGAATCGTACCGTCGATCATTGCCTCTATATATCCTTTGATAGAGGTAAGCGGAGAACGGAAATCGTGGGAAATGTTGGAAATAAACTGTCTCTGGTATTCTCCGCTGCGATTCAGTTTATCAGCCATATAGTTCAGGTTTTTTGCCAGATAGCCCATTTCATTTTCGGAATCAAGGGGGATCTGATAAGAAAGATTTCCGTTTGCAAATTCTGAAGCACCTTTTGTGATTTCCCTCAGTGGACGGCGGATATACCGGCTGTACCACAGAAAGAGCGCTGCTGCAACCAGATAAGTGATGATATACAGAAGCTGGATGATCCACAAAAGACCGCTGCGGCTCTGGTAGAGGTCACTCATCAGATAATGAACAGCAACATACCCTTTGATATTCATATCTTCAATGATCGGAGCAATCGTGCTTAAACGAGCTTCCGGGAAATAACCATAGAAGTTCCCAATCTGGTAATAGTTGCTTCCCCAGGAAGCAGGATTAAAACCATCCAGATCAATTGGATGATCAGGAGAAATATCCTTGCGTGTACTCAGGATGAGCTGACCGTTGCTGTTAATGATCCAGATGATCGTATCATTACCTGTGGCAAGAGACAGATTGTTCTGGATTTCTTCCATATCAGAAGAGGTAATGCTGTGGCTGACCAGATCACTTTTGGCAATCCGGTGCGCAGTCTGATACATATCGGAACTGATGGATTTTTCCAGCTGGTTTTCCAGAAGATGGGAGCCCACGTATGTTACCACAAAAAATCCGAGTACACCAAGCAGGATATATATGCCAAAAAACACCGAGATCAGTTTCTTTTTCATTTGTTTTTGACCTCAAATTTATAACCGATGCCCCAGACGGTGGAAAGGCTCCACTGCGGATGATCTTTGATTTTTTCACGCAGACGTTTGATGTGTACGTCTACGGTTCGGGTATCGCCAATATATTCATATCCCCAGATATGGTCAAGAAGCTGCTCTCTGGTAAATACCTGATTTGGAGAGGCTGCCAGAAAATAGAGCAGTTCCAGTTCTTTTGGCGGCATATCCACCTGTCTGCCCATATAGGTGACAGAATAGTTGGTAAGATTGATTGTCAGATCCGGGAAACTTACACATTTTTCATCAGGGTTACCGGCTGGCTGACGAACCTTGAAACGACGGAGAACGGCGCGTACACGGGCAACCAGTTCCTTCGTGTCAAAAGGCTTGATGATATAGTCGTCGGCACCAAGTTCCAGACCGAGAACTTTGTCAAAAGTTTCTCCTTTGGCAGAAAGCATAATGATCGGAACGTCGGAATTGTGACGGATTTCGCGACAGACCTGATAACCGTCGATTCCCGGAAGCATCAGATCGAGCAGAATCAGGTCAGGATGAAAAGTATTGAATTCTTTCAGTGCCTGTTCTCCGTCATTTACGATTCTGGTTTCAAAACATTCTTTTGTAAGATATAAAGAAATCAGTTCAGCAATGTTGTTGTCGTCATCTACGATTAAGATTTTCTGTTTTGTTACCATGGTATTCGCCTTTCTGTTATTTCTTGAATTCTACGATTGTAACACCGGCATCGCCCTCGCCAAATTCACCGAGACGGTAGGATGCGACATGCTTCTGGCGTTTCAGGTAATTGTGTACACCTTTTCTAAGTGCGCCGGTTCCCTTACCGTGAACGATTCGTACTGTTTTCAGATGTGCGATATATGCATCATCCAGATACTTGTCCAGCTCTGCAATCGCCTCGTCAACGGTTTTGCCGAGAAGGTTGATCTCGGTGGAGACGCTTGCAGATTTTGACATGCGGATCTTTCCGGCTCCGGTCCGGGAAAGAGAAGGTGTAGTGATCACCGGTTCATCAATCAGTTCCAGATCAGAAATATGAACTTTGGAACGGATGATTCCCATCTGTACAAACAGATATCCTTTGGAATCAGGGCGCGTACTGATCGTACCTTTGAGATTCATACTGAGGACACGTACAGTATCACCCGGACGGACATCTTTTGCGGTGAGCTCTTTCTTTGGCTTCTTTTTGGCAGCTGGCTGAGACATCTTTTGTTCTGTTTTATTGAGTTTCTGACGAAGTTTCTGACGTTCCCGTTCCACGGCCGCCGTATCTACATAATCATTATGGAATTTATGGAAAAGCTTCATGGTCTGATCTGCATAATCTTTTGCTTCCTGCAGAACTTTGTGGGCTTCTTCGTTTGCCTGACGGATGATGCGGTCTTTCTGAACATCCAGCTTTTCCTGTTTGCTTTCTAACTGTTTTTTTAGTGTTTCGATTTCCTGTTTGTACTGTGCAATTTCCGTGCGTTCGTTTTCAATTGTGACACGGCTTTCTTCGAGAGAAGTCAGGACATCTTCGAAAGACTCGTCCTGCTCATTGATCTGTTCTTTTGCTTTTTCAATGATGGACTGAGGAATGCCGAGTTTGGAGGAAATTGCAAAGGCATTACTTTTACCCGGAATACCGATCAGGAGACGATAGGTCGGGCTTAAGGTTTCTACATCAAATTCACAGCAGGCATTTTCGACACCTGACGCGGAGAGGGCAAATATCTTCAGTTCACTGTAGTGAGTAGTTGCCATGGTCCGGATTCCACGCTCGTGAAGATAAGAGAGAATGGAGATGGCAAGTGCTGCGCCTTCTGTCGGGTCCGTTCCGGAACAGAGCTCATCAAAAAGTACGAGAGAATGACGGTCTGCTTTATCCAGAAAAGAAACAATATTGGTCATATGTGAGGAAAAAGTACTTAAGGACTGTTCAATACTCTGTTCATCACCAATGTCTGCATAAACTTCATGAAAAAGTGCAAGTTCGCTGCGGTCAAGTGTCGGAATATGAAGCCCGGACTGTCCCATAAGAGTCAGAAGGCCGACTGTCTTGAGAGATACGGTTTTACCACCGGTATTCGGACCTGTGATGACAAGAAGATCAAATGTGTCACCGAGCCGGATGTCGATTGGGACCACTTTCTTTTTGTTGATGAGTGGATGGCGGGCCTTTTTGAGATTGATGCGTCCTTCATCGTTAAAAATCGGTTCGCTGGCATTCATATCCATGGCAAGTGCAGCTCTTGCAAAAATGAAATCAAGCTGTACCATGATCTTAAGGTTCAGTGAAATAGTTTCCTGTTCCAGTGCAATCTGCTGGCTGAGATCTGCAAGGATCACTTCGATTTCTTTTTGCTCCTGTAACTCCAGTTCGCGAATGTCGTTATTTAATTTAACAACAGACATCGGTTCGATGAAAAGTGTAGAACCGGTGGAGGACTGGTCGTGGATCATTCCGGGAACCTGACCTTTGTATTCGGCTTTAACCGGAATACAGTATCTGCCGTTTCGCATGGTGATGACAGAATCCTGCAGATAAGTACGGGCACCGCCGTTTACCAGTGAAGCGAGCTGTGTGTGGATTCGGTCATTAGTGATTTTCATATTGCGGCGGATCTGGCGAAGTGCCGGGCTTGCATCATCACTGAACTCATCCTCAGAAATAATACATCTGCGAATTTCGGCAGAGAGTGGTGTCAGTGGAGAAAGTGCATCAAACATACCATCCAGAGAATCGACCGGAAGATCGTTTCGTTCTTTACGTGAATATGCTTTGACTCTGGAAGTATTTTCCAGAAGAGCGCAGATAGCAAGAATTTCCTGAATACCGAGAGAACTTCCGATTTCCAGACGTTTCAGGGAAACACGTATGTCTTTGACACTTCCGAAAGAAACAGAGCCTTTCTGAAAAAGTCTTGTCAGGGCATCCTTCGTCTGAATCTGCATCAGACGGATCTCTTCAAGATCGGTGGAGGGTTCCAGATTTTTACAGAGCTGCTTGCCCATATAGGAAGAAGCTTTGTCTGTAAGTTTTTCTATGATTTTTGGATATTCCAATGCATTAAGTGCTTTTTGATTCATAATAACTCCTCGTTGCTGAATTGGCTTAGTTTACCAGTTTCTATTCTACATGATTTAGGCAGGAATGAAAAGAAAAATGTGAAATTTTGTTCATAAAAACTTCATAAAATCCGACTCTTCAGAAATACTTGTCGAAAAGTGTCGAATTGTAATCTATTGTGTTATAGCAGAAGTGGCAGTATGATAAAAGAAAAAGGTGTGCGAGTATATATAGTGACTGTTCTTGTTTTGTTACTGTTTATTCCGTTCACAGCAACCTTGTTTTACTTTTAATCGTTAAATCAGTAAGGTTTTTCTTGTGTAGAATATAGCATTAAAGTATAATAAAAGCAGTTTTTTGCACACGTTTAAAAGTTATAATAAGGAAATCGGCAAACCAGATGAAAGTCTGGGACGCAAAGCTACAGGGCCTGTAAAATGGCAGCCAGTTGCATAAAATGAGGTGCACTGTCTGTGAGACGGTGTTTTTTTATTTTTATGATGTTATTTCACAGACGTAATCATCATGATTTTATCGGGAAGAGAGAATAATATGAAAATCAAAAAAATAGCAGGGATGGAAAAGAAATGAAAGAAAAAAGAGTGATCGCAGGCATTCTGCTTGTGGGAATTTTAGCAGTCACCCTGACAGGGTGTAAAAATACAGACAGCAGAAATAAAGAAACCGAAAAGCCGGTCATCACGCTTGGCAGCGACAACTATCCACCATACAATTATCTGAATGAAGATGGTGAGCCTACGGGCATAGATGTAGAACTGGCGGCAGAAGCTTTCAAAAGAATGGGATATCAGGTGGATGTTGTCCAGATTGACTGGGAGAAGAAAAAAGAACTGGTGGAGAGCGGAGAGATTGACTGTATCATGGGCTGTTTTTCCATGGAAGGACGCCTTGATGATTACCGATGGGCCGGACCGTACATAGCAAGCCGTCAGGTGGTTGCTGTAAATGAGAACAGTGATATCTATAAACTGAGTGACCTGGAGGGAAAGAATCTGGCTGTCCAGTCCACAACCAAACCGGAAGGCATCTTTCTGAACCGGACAGATG
>OLNZ01000266.1_pt1 | contig 58557 bp, 40 predicted proteins | sample 1672981 | NCBI WGS metagenome assembly OLNZ01 (sample SAMEA3136743, study PRJEB25190) | human gut metagenome | biome: human gut; feature: human-associated habitat; material: faeces | place: Austria | collected 2013 | reverse complement strand
CGTACATTGTATCCATGATATACCTCCGGGTAAAAAGTACGACGGGTCTCCCATAATAATCTTACTTTACTATGCATCCTTTACTGGGCATATGCCCTGGATAAAATGTGGTTCAATAAAGGAGACCAGAACAGTTTAGAGAGCGGGCTTAAGAGCCCAAAGGGGCACGAACTATGTCGTCGTCTCCACCCCAATGATAGCAGAAATCCGTTTTCGTTTACAGTGGTGCCGCAAGGCGTGATGGTTTAGAGAAGGGGCGCGCCAAAGGCGCAGGATGGATCCACGTAGCGGTGTGAAAAACTATGTGAGACTACTCGTTTCCCTTAAACGTCATCCCGACCGAAGTGGAGGGATCTTTCTTGCAGAGCGGTAAATCGTGAGCGAGGGAAAGGCGAAAAAGGAGGCACCAAGGTGTCGTTTGAGTGAGGGCGCATGTGTGCATATGGCGGCAGTGCAATGCGGATAGGTTCACAAGGGTGATGTGCCGCCTTTTTAGAGGATGGTATTCTCGCATCGTAGCCTTCACCTAGAGGGGAAGGTGCCCCGCAGGGGCGGATAGGGTGACTATGATATGAAAGATAGTTGGTAGTATAGGGAAAAGAGAGGCTCATTTGTGCTGCTTGCGAAAGCAGTCTATCTACTGCTGACGCGGTCCCCCTTCCCCATGCGGGGAAGGCTTGTATGGAGGCGGCTTTGCCGCCTCTTTTTTCCCTGTTCAGGATTGACGATACGGGGGAGCAGCTCGTGACGTGTAAGGGGAATCTTTCGGCAAGCACACAAAAAGCGCGCCTTTTGGAAGAGGTGCGCTTTTTGTGTGCTGCGGGATTGTTGATTATCTGATCATGATTTCATCGGCGTTTCCTGTAGATTATTTTCCTGTATTGCTGTCTGCACTTCCTGTCGATGTGCCGAAGGAGGAGTAGGTGACGCCGTTGAAGGTGCAGGTGACTTCGCCTTTGTTTCCTACGGTATAAGCACCGGCACCCGCAGGCGGTTCGGGGACTTTTTTCAGATAGCCGTTATCGCCTGCGAGAGTGGAGAGGTCGGTGGGGTAGGTGCCGCCTTTCTTGACGTGGTAGACTTCCATGGCGGTGCCGATGGTGGAAAGGTCGGACTGGATCTTGGTGACCTTTGCTTCGTCGGTCATGCCGACGAGGTTCGGAATGGCGACAGCGGCGAGAATGCCGATGATCGCGACTACGATGATGAGCTCTAAAAGCATGAAGCCTTTTCTTTTCTTGATCGTTCTCTTTTCTTTTTCCATGGGACCTCCTTGCTGTGAAGTGACGGGGGAATCGTTTCATTCATTATGCGCTTTCCGTTTTTGATTTACCAATATGAAAAGAGAATGCTTACTCGGGGTATCGGTGAGCAAATTAGATGAGAGGGGCTTTTTCCGGAAACACTCTTCCGTGAAGATCAGCATCTCTTCTAGGCGAATCGTCATCGCTCACTGGCCGCTGGTCCCCTTGCATTTTTCAGAGCACAATGCTAGAATAAGCCGGAACGAAGATCCTGAAAAAGTCAATAGAAAAATTGACGCATAAAAACTTTTATATAGCGTATGATAATTTCTATAAAAGAAAATAAACGATATGCATTATAGAAGAAATCTTTATGCAGGTTTTCGCGGAAAATGTTGCGAATATTGACTTTGTATGATATAATTTTTATTCGCAACGGTTCTTTTAGTAGAGTATATATAATAGGTGATGTAATGCTTCCGGAGGCAGGCAGGGACTCGATGATTGGTTCGATTTCCTGCTTCTTTTTTCCGGAAGGAAGAAATCCATGTTGTTTTTATGAAAGGGTGAGGCAAGGAATGCCGAACAGCAAGATGTTCAGACCTGTCGTGGTAGGGAAGAAGAAGAGATACACCTATGCCAGATCGCAGGAAGTACTGAAGATGCCCCATTTGCTCGATCTGCAGACGAAGTCGTATGAATGGTTCTGCAAGGAAGGGCTGAAGGATGTTTTCGCAGATATTTCTCCTATCGAGGACAGCGCTAAGAAATGGGCGCTGCACTTTGGCGATTTCTATTTCGGCAAGGGCAAGTACAATATCGAACAGTGCAAGGCGAAGGATGTGAACTACTCCGCTCCGCTGTACGTGAAGACGCGTCTGGAAAACAAGGAAACCGGCGAGCTGAAAGAGCACGATCTGTTCATGGGGGATTTCCCGGTCATGACGGACACGGGCACATTCATCATCAATGGCGCCGAGCGTGTCATCGTATCCCAGCTGGTTCGTTCCCCTGGCGTATACTACAAGCGCGAAAGAGATGCTTTTGACAAAGAGATCTATACCGCGCAGCTGATCCCGAATCGCGGCGCGTGGATCGAGCTGGAATCGGATCCGGCCGGCTCCGTTTCTGTCCGTATCGACCGCAACCGTAAGATGCCGGTCACTGTCCTCATCCGTGCGCTGGGCTACTCTTCCAATGAAGAGATCCTGGAGCTTTTCGATCATGATATCCACATCGAAAAGACGCTGGAAAAAGACAGCACCACGGACAAAAAGTCCGCTCTGATCGAGATCTATCACAAGCTCCGCCCGGGTGAACCGGCTACCGAAGATAGTGGTACGACGCTGCTCCATAATTTCTTCTTTGATCCGCGCCGTTATGATCTCGCGAAGGTCGGCCGTTACAAACTGAATAAGAAGCTGGCTTGGAAGAACCGTCTCCTCGGGCACAAGACCGAAGGCCCGATCGTCAATATGGAAACGGGCGAAGTGGTCATCGAAGGCAACAGCACCATCGATGAAGAAGCCATCGCAAGGATCGAAGAAAGCGGTGTATTCTCTTCCTTCGATCAGGTCGAAGTCATGACACAGAAGGATGATGGCACCCCGGTCAAGGTGATCTGCTCTTCCGGCAACCGCGAAGACAATTACCGCACGCTGGAGATCTGCGATATCATCGCCTGCATTGACTATCTCCTGAACATGATGCAGGGCTATGGCAAGAGTGATGACATCGACCATCTGGGCAACCGCCGTGTCCGCTGCGTCGGTGAGCTCCTGCAGAACCAGTTCCGTATCGGTCTCACCCGTATGGAAAGAGTGGTTCGCGAGAGAATGACCACCCAGGACCAGGATAAGATGAGCGTACAGGCGCTCGTCAATATCCGCCCGGTCGTAGCTGCTATCAAGGAATTCTTCGGAAGCTCCCAGCTGTCTCAGTTCATGGACCAGACGAACCCGCTGGCCGAACTCACGCATAAGCGTCGTCTTTCCGCTCTGGGACCTGGCGGTCTTTCCCGTGAACGTGCGGGCTTCGAAGTCCGCGACGTACATTACTCCCACTATGGACGTATGTGCCCGGTAGAAACCCCTGAAGGCCCGAACATCGGCTTGATCTCCTCTCTGTCCAACTACGGCGTCATCAACAAGTACGGCCTCATCGAGACACCGTACCGTCTGATCGATGAAAAGACCCACACTGTCACTGATAAGTGCGAATATGTCACCGCTGATATCGAAGAAGATAAGATCATCGCACAGGCGAGCGAACCGCTCGATGCAGAAGGTCATTTCGTTCATAAGAATGTAGCGAGCCGCCGCGGTCCGGACGTACTCGAAGCGGAACCGGAAGAAGTCGTGCTGATGGACGTATCTCCGAAGCAGGTCGTCTCCATCGGTACCTCCCTTATTCCATTCCTCGAACACGATGATACGAACCGAGCTCTGATGGGTGCGAACATGCAGCGTCAGGCTGTACCGCTCCTGCGTCCGGAAGCGCCGCTCGTCGGCACCGGCATGGAATGGGTCGCTGGTCAGGACTCCGGCGTCTGCATTCTCGCTAAACGTGCCGGCACTGTAGAAAGAGTCACTGGCCGCCAGATCATCGTTCGCGCAGAGAACGGCGAGCTTGACACCTACGACATCATCAAATTCATGCGTTCCAACCAGTCCACCTGCATCAACCAGCACCCGATCGTATCCAAGGGCGACCGCGTAGAAGCGGGAGACACGCTGGCAGACGGCATGGCAACCGATGGCGGCGAGCTGGCTCTCGGTCACAATGTACTCGTAGCTTTCGTATCCTGGGAAGGGTACAACCACGAAGACGCCGTTCTGATCTCCGAACGTCTCTGCAAGGATGACCTGTACACCTCCATCCATATCGAAGAATATGAATGCGATGCCCGCGATACCAAGCTGGGCGAGGAAGAGATCACCCGTCAGCTGTCCTCTGTTTCTGAAGATGCTGTGAAATACCTCGACGAAAACGGTATCATCATGGTCGGCGCTGACGTCCGCCCAGGCGATATCCTGGTCGGCAAGGTCACCCCGAAGGGCGAGACGGAGCTGACGCCGGAAGAACGACTGCTGCGTGCGATCTTCGGTGACAAAGAAAGAGAAGTCCGTGATACTTCCCTGCGTGTGCCGCACGGCGAATTCGGCAAGGTCGTCGATGTCAAGGTCTTCACCCGCGAAAACGGTGATGAGCTGGCGCCGGGCGTGAACAAGCTCGTCCGCGTCTACATCGCGCAGAAACGTAAGATCCGTGAAGGCGATAAGATGGCAGGCCGTCACGGCAACAAGTGCGTATGCTCCCGCATCATGCCTGTCGAAGATATGCCGTTCACCCCGGATGGCCGTCCGGTCGATCTGGTACTGAACCCACTGGGCGTACCGTCCCGAATGAACATCGGCCAGATCCTGGAAATCCATCTTTCCTGGGCCTGCCACATGCTCGGCGAAGAGATCCATGCGGCGATGGCTGCCGGTGTCGGCTCTCCGAAGTACGAAGAAATGAAGCAGCGCCTCATTGACTGCGGCTATGATTTCGAAAAATACGGCATGCCTGAACCGACCGAGTCCGGTATCCATATCGCGACCCCGGTCTTCGACGGCTGCCGAGATGAAGACCTCGCAGCGACCCTGAAGGCAGCAGGCCTTCCGGCCGGTGCGAAGACGGACCTCTATGATGGCCGTACCGGTGAAAAACTGGATAATCAGGTTACGATCGGCTGGAAATACATGCTGAAGCTCCATCATCTCGTCGATGATAAGATCCATGCTCGCTCCACAGGCCCATACTCCCTCGTTACCCAGCAGCCGCTGGGCGGCAAGGCACAGTTCGGCGGCCAGCGTTTCGGTGAAATGGAAGTCTGGGCTCTGGAAGCCTACGGCGCGGCTTACACGCTGCAGGAAATCCTGACTGTGAAGTCCGATGATGTCATCGGCCGTGTCAAAGCCTATGAAAAGATCGTCAAGGGTGAAAACATCCCGAGTCCGGGCGTACCGGAATCCTTCAAGGTCCTCATGAAGGAACTCCAGTCCATCGGCCTCGATGTCCGTATCCTGAATGAAAATGGCGACGAAGTCGTCCTGAAAGAACTCGATGAAAGCGATCTGGAACAGGGCTACGGCGGCGGACAGCCATGGCATAAGGATGAACTGAAAGAAGCCATGGAAGGTGATGATGCCGTTTCCGATTCCAGAAACGACATGGAAAGTCACATGAATGGCGCTATTGAAAACGCCGGCGATGATGTCGCATCCTTCAATGATACACTCGAAGCAGAAGCCAATGCACAGGCTCCCGTAGAAGCCGGCTTTGGTGAAACTGATCTTGATACAGAACTTGGCTTTACGAATGACAGCCAGGATGACTGATTCCGGAAAGGAGCGCTAATCAATTGTTAGATGTAAATGAATTTGATTCCATGAAAATCGGTATCGCTTCTCCGGAAAAGATCCTTGAATGGTCTCACGGGGAAGTGACGAAGCCGGAAACCATCAATTACAGAACCCTGAAGGCAGAAACCGACGGCCTCTTCTGTGAAAAGATTTTCGGACCGACCAAAGACTGGGAATGCAAATGCGGCAAGTACAAAAAGATGCGTTACAGAGGCACCGTCTGCGATAAGTGTGGTGTCGAAGTCACCTCCTCCAAAGTCCGCCGTGAACGCATGGGCCATATTTCTCTGGCCTGCCCGGTTTCCCATATCTGGTACTTCAAGGGCACACCGTCCCGTATCGGCCTCATCCTTGAGATCTCTCCTCGCCAGCTCGAAAGAGTCCTGTACTTTGCAGCTTATATCGTCCTCGATCCGGGCGATACGAATCTGTCCAAGTGTCAGGTCCTGAATGAACAGGAATATCAGGATGCCGTAGCTACCTATGGCAAGAAAGCATTCAAAGCCCAGATGGGCGCAGAAGCGATCCAGTACCTGCTGAAGGAGCTCGATCTGCCAAAGCTGGAAAAAGCACTGCAGAAAGAGATCGAAGAAGGCAGCGGCCAGCGCAAGGTCAGATGCATCCGTCGCCTCGAAGAAGTCGAAGCCTTCCTGCATTCCGGAAACAAGCCGGAATGGATGATCCTCTCTGTCCTGCCGGTCATTCCCCCGGATCTGCGTCCGATGGTCCAGCTCGATGGCGGCCGTTTCGCCACCTCCGACTTGAATGACCTCTATCGCCGCGTCATCAATAGAAACAACCGTCTGAAGAGACTTCTGGAACTCGGTGCTCCGGAGATCATCATCAGAAACGAAAAACGTATGCTGCAGGAAGCTGTCGATGCCCTGATCGATAACGGCCGTCGCGGACGCGCCGTCTCCGGCCCGGGCAACCGTCCGCTGAAATCCCTCTCCGACATGCTGAAGGGCAAGCAGGGCCGTTTCCGTCAGAACCTCCTCGGTAAACGTGTCGACTACTCCGGCCGTTCTGTTATCGTCGTCGGCCCGGAACTCAAAATGTACCAGTGCGGCCTGCCGAAGGAAATGGCCATCGAACTCTTCAAGCCGTTCATCATGCATGAACTTATCAAGAGAGGCGTCGCAAGCAACCTCAAAGCGGCACGCAAGAAGGTCGATAAGCTCGCTCCGGAAGTCTGGGAAGTCCTTGGCGATGTCATCAAAGAACACCCAGTCCTCCTGAACCGCGCACCGACACTGCACAGACTCGGTATTCAGGCTTTCGAACCGATTCTCTGGGAAGGCCGCGCGATCAAGCTGCATCCACTTGTATGCCCAGGCTACAACGCTGACTTCGACGGTGACCAGATGGCCTGCCATCTGCCGCTGTCCGTCGAAGCGCAGGCTGAAGCACGCACCCTGATGCTCTCCATCAATAACATCCTGTCCACGAAGGACGGCAAGCCAGTCGCTATTCCTTCGCAGGATATGATCCTCGGCTCCTACTACCTCACCATCGTACAGACAGCCAACGATACGAAGGTCGATTTCACCGATGAAGAAAAGAAAGAAAATCCGAAGGCGAAATTCGATGTCATGAAGCAGTGGAAAAAAGCCGAAGACGAGATGGATACCTCCGAGCTTCGCGCTTACACCGGCTATGACGAAGTTATGCTGGCGTACAACCTGCATCAGATCAAGATCCATGACTTTATCAAAGTCTTCATCCCGAAAGAAGACCGTCCGGACGGATTCAATGAAACTGATGACGATCTCGTCATCACCACCCCGGGCCGCCTGATTTTCAACTATGCGATCCCGAGGGAACTGCGTTTCTTCTACAAGCGTCATGAAAAGCGCCTTGATGAAAACGGCAATACCTATACCGTCGAAAACAATGGTCTCGGCGTCACCATCGGAAAGAAGCAGATGGGCAAGCTCGTCAATGACTGCTTCAAAAAACTTGGTTTCAAGGCGACCGGCGACCTGCTCGACTCCGTGAAAGCCCTCGGCTTCCACTACGCTTTGATCTCTGGTATTTCCATCGGCATTTACGATGTCGCTGTACCACCGGAAAAGGATAAGATCCTGGAAGACGGCGATGAAAAAGTCGAACAGATCAAACGCTTCTTCCGCCGCGGCCTCATGACCGATGACGAAAGATACAGAAGAGTCGTCGAAGTATGGAGCAAGAAGACCGACGAAGTCGGTGCTGCGATGAAGAGCTCCATGGTGAAGTTCAACCCGCTGACCATGATGGCCCAGTCCGGCGCCCGTGGTAACGATAACCAGATCCGTCAGCTGGCCGGCATGCGCGGCCTCATCGCCGATACCTCCGGTAAGACGGTCGAACTCCCTGTAAAGGCAAACTTCCGTGAAGGGCTGACCGTCCTCGATTACTTTACCTCTTCCCACGGCGCTCGTAAGGGCCTTGCCGATACCGCACTCCGTACCGCAGACTCCGGCTATCTTACCCGTCGTCTGGTCGACGTTTCTCAGGACGTCATCGTCCGCGAAGAAGACTGCGACGTACAGGTCCTGAATTTCGACAGAGAACAGAGCCTCATCGCCTCTCAGCCGGAAGTCAAGAAGACCATCATGGGTCTCAAGCAGACGCTCCTCGGCGCAGTTCTGGATGAAGATGTCCTCGACCGCAGAAATGGAGATATCCTCCTCGTCAAGGGCAAGACCCTCGATGCGGACGATGTGACCCTGCTGAACCGTCACCTCGTAGAACATATTTCCGTCATCATCCCGACCGCTGACGGCATCGAAGCCGCAGAGCCGAAGACCTTTGACCTCGGCACACAGGATGCTGTCGCTGAATACAACCGTGCTATGCGCCATCATCTGACTGTCCACTTCGCAGGCAAGAAACTCGAAGAAGATGCCTATGACCGCCAAGGCAATGTCCTCTTCCCGGCAGGCACTGTCATCGACAGCGATGTCGCAGAGAAGATCCTTGTTTCCGATATCCCGGTGCTCAAAGTCCGCATGGATGAAGCCGAAGGCGTCGAAGTCTCCCTCATCGAAGAAAAAGGCCAGCCGATTGAGTCTCTGGCTGACCGTATCGCAGGCCGCTGCCCGCTGGAAGATGTCGTGAACCCGACCACCGGCGAAGTCATCGCAAAGAAGAATGAAGAAATTTCCGATGCCCAGGCAGAAGAGATCCAGAAATACTACGACAAGCTGAAGGTCCGCTCCATCCTCACCTGCCATTCCGCTCACGGCGTCTGCGCGAAGTGCTATGGCAGAAATCTGGCAACTGGCCGTCACGTAGAAATCGGCGAAGCAGTCGGCATCATCGCTGCACAGTCCATCGGCGAACCGGGTACCCAGCTGACCATGCGTACCTTCCATACCGGCGGCGTTGCTTCTGCAGAAGATATCACACAGGGTCTTCCACGAGTCGAAGAATTGTTCGAAGCCCGCAAGCCAAAGGGCAATGCGATCATTTCCCGTATCGACGGCACGGTTTCCATCACCAGTGCAGAGGATAACCCGAATGTCAAGATCATTACCATCACCAGCAATGATCCGGAAATCGCCCCGGAAAGCGAAAAGATCCCGGTAGCGAAGAAGATCTCCGTCACAAACGGCGAATTTATCAAAGCCGGCACCCGCCTCTTTGAAGGTAACATCAACCCGCACGATATCCTTGATGTCCTCGGCGTACAGGCGACTCAGAACTATATCGTCAAGGAAGTCCAGAAGGTTTACCGCAGCCAGGGCGTAGAGATCAACGATAAACACATCGAGATCATCGTCCATCAGATGCTGCGTAAGATCAAGATCACCGAACCGGGCGGCTCCGGCTGGCTCCCGGGCGAGACTGTCGATATCGTCGCATTCCGTGCGATGAACCAGCGTCTTGACGACGAAGGCAAAGACAGAGCTGTCGGTGAAAACCTGCTCCTCGGTACCACCAAGGCAGCTCTTGCGACGGACTCCTTCCTCTCCGCCGCTTCCTTCCAGGAAACCACCCGTGTCCTCACCGAAGCAGCGATCAAAGGCAAGGAAGATCCGCTCCTCGGCCTCAAGGAAAATGTCATCATCGGCAAACTTATTCCGGCTGGTACCGGCATGTCCCGCTACCGCAAGCTGAATGTCATCCATAAGGGTGAATCCTTCGAAACCGGATCCGATGCGGAATAATTGATGCATCAGATATAGCCAAAGCAGTCCTCACATCATGAGGGCTGCTTTTTGTATGGAGGGTATTCTGCACGATCCGGCGTATTTGCCGGGCAGCCACTCGCCGCAGCTTACGTGCTTTCCTCTTGCGAATTTCTTCGAGATTCTCTACAATAGAATAGATATGATAATGACTAATGACTAATGACTAATGACTAATGACTAATGACTAATGACTAGTGACTAGTGACTAGTGACTAGTGACTGGCGGCTGGCGGCTAGGAGACGTCAGACTCTTATCGTCATTTTCAGAGCAGCGAGAAATCTTTGTCATTCGTGGGCAGGCGATCGTTGTTTGGAACTACCGAACGGAAAACCTGCTATCCACTCACCTTCGAGCATCGCCCGCCTTTATACTGCGGCGAAGCCGCCAACTTCATTTCTCATTCGAGCAGAGCTTTCAATCGTAGGCAAGGGGCGGCATGCCCCCGGGGCTCACCCTGTACTTTTTTTCAAGGAGACGCCATGATAAAAAAACTGTTTCCACTCGCGCTTTCCGCGGCGCTTGTCTTTGGCGGATTCCTGCTGTCTTCTGCGGAGGATCTTGTGATCGATGGGCTCGGCCGCCTGCTATTTCCAAAGGACGTGACGGTCACGGATGGCGGCGGGTCAGAGCTCTCGCGGTTCATGATCGAAGGGACACACCGGAAAAATTATGGGAGATCGGCGCGTGCTGCGATGTGGTCGATCTTGACGGTACCGCCAGGTATGCAGCTGTATCCGGAGAAAGCACCGTATCCCTATGACTCTATGCACATGTACCAGATACGCAAGACGGATGTGCGCGGGACATACAGCGCGGGCATCTATGTCATCTCGGGGACGGAGAAGGATTTCTTCCATGAGGGGCATCCGAAGGCGGCACGCTTCTGGTCTACGGCTTTCCTTGAGGATGCCAAGCGTCCGACCTCGCTCTTTGGAATGCCGAAGATCCAGACATCGGAGTTTCAGGCATTGGTGGATCAGGTGCTCTCTGAGAAAAAAGGCCCATCTATACAGGTGAAGATCTTGAGATTCGTCCCATGGCGTGCTTTCAAAAATGAAGACGGTACCTACCGCTGGGGACAGGAGGCGAAGGTCATCCTGACGAATGAAAAGGGCTTGTCGTTTCCCCTCTGGATCTCTGCCAATCTTTTGAAAGCGGGGGATAAGTACTATCTGATCGAGGTGAATGGCAGCCACGCGGCGGCCGAACAGCTGTCGGATCTCCTGCTGTATGGATTCTATCGGATGAAGAGATGAGATAGCAGCGAAGGGGTGCGATGATTTCAAAATGCGCGGTGCTTCCGCTTTATGATGTGCGCTCCATCCCGAGAGGACATCGCAAGCCTTTTTCACTGCTGCATTTACTTTTGAAAGGGGATTTTCCATGAAATGGAAATGTTTGCTTCTTACGCTCGCGCTGGCCTGCGGGATCTCTGCGGGGGGAGAAGCGTATGATATGAATGCCGTCGCGGCCGCTTCGCTTCCCAAAGGCTTCAACTACCGGGAGGCAGCGGGGACGGAGACACTCCATTTTATGGAGAAAGACATTCCTTATCAGATGGGACAGCTGCAGTATACATTGGAAAAACAGCAGAGCTTCTCATCCGGCTATATCATTCGCGCGCTACTCCCTGTCGAGATGGCAGAAGCGCTGAAGCCGTATTTCAAGATGAATCGTGATGAACATGTCTGGCGCCGGCTGACGCAGATGAACCGCGCGCTCTTAAATCCTGCATCCCCTCTTCGGAAGGGGATCGAAGAGACGGTACTGAGTCTGGCTCGCAATGCCATCGGCCCCGCTGCGGATTCTTCGATCAAGGTAGAGCTTTCTCGGCTGGAGCCTTTCCGCCGCCTGGATGTCGATGAGGCCTATGTCTATACCGCTGGCGGGCTGATCACATACAATGCGGAGGGGATGAAGCTCCCCATGTACTGCCGCTCCTATTTTTTCCCCGGAAGTGAAGGACTCGATGTCCTGATGCTTTTCACCCCCGACGAAGGCAAAGCACCGCTCCTATATGCCATCGATGATCTGGTGAATGCGGCCGCGAAGGAAGAGCTCAATGGGGCAGCGGGATATAAAGACCTCGGCGTGGTGCTGGGGAAGAATCAATAAGAAAAGGGGCTGCTGGTGACTAGGGATTAGTAGCTAGGGATTAGGAGTCGCAAGTGACTAGTGACTGGCATGCCAGCTCATGGCACCACCATTTCTCATTTCTAATTTCTAATTCCATCGAGGTTTTCAAACGCAATCAAGGGGCGATCCGCCCCATGGGCTAACCCTGAACCCTGAACCCTCAAACCATAAACCTTAAATTACGTATTTCCATACAACCAACCCATTTACAGGAGGACCTATGAACGTATTTGCTGCGCTTGGCGTGAATGAGACGCTGACGAAACTTTTGAAGACACAGGGGATCAAGACCCCGACGCCCATCCAGATGTCCGCGATCCCAAACGCTTTCAAGGGACGTGATCTGATCGGCCGTTCGCAGACCGGGACAGGGAAGACGCTGGCCTATCTGCTGCCGGTCATTCAGCGCGTAGAAACAGACAAAGCCATGACACAGGTGCTTATCATGACACCGACCCGCGAACTTGCCAAGCAGGTCTTCGACGTGATGCGTCCCTTTGCCATCGAGTGCGGTGTGGATGGAGCAGATATCATCGGCGGACGCACGATCGAGAACCAGCTGCAGAAGCTGAAGCGTGACCCGCATGTCATCATCGGGACACCCGGGCGCCTTCTGGATCATATCCGCAGAAAGAGCCTCGACCTTTCGAATGTGAAGACGGTCATCCTGGATGAAGCCGACCAGATGCTGGCGAATGGGTTCCGCGAAGATATCGAAGCCCTGATCGATGAGACGCCGAAGAAGCGCCAGCTCCTGCTCTTCTCTGCGACGATGCCTGACGATGCGAAGCGCCTCGCCAGAAAGTATATGCACCACCCGGCCTTCCTTGATGTCGCAGAAAAAGCGACTGCATCGACGGTCGAGCAGCGCATCTATGAGACGACGCTCCCTCGCAAGTTCAAGCTCCTCGTCCGTCATCTGACGGAGATGAACCCGTACATGGCCGTCGTTTTCACGAATACCCGTGAGGAAGCGCATGAGCTCGCCGGCAAGCTGCAGGAGGAGACGGACTTCATCGTGGATGAGATCCATGGGGATATGAGCCAGAGCCAGAGAAATCAGGTCATTCGCGAATTTGAGAAAGCACGCATTCAGGTGCTCGTTGCCTCCGATATCGCGGCACGCGGGCTTGACGTCGAAGGCATTACGCATGTCTTCAATTACGGGATCCCAAGAAATCTCGAATACTATATCCATCGCATCGGCCGCACCGGTCGCGCCGGTACGAAGGGGATCGCCATCACCTATGCGACGCCGGAGGATGGATTCCTTCTCCGGAAGCTGGAAAAATCCATTGAAGAGACCATCACCCGCTATGATGAGAAGGGGAATGTCCGCCGCGTGAAGGCAGGCAAGCCGAAGAAGAAGGTCGTGACGCCCGGCATGTACAAGCCGACCAAGAAGAAAGAGCATAAAGCGCTCGGACATAAGGGCAGAAACATGAGACAGAAGCGCAAGAAGGAAGATGGAAAGAGGAAATAAAACAAGGCGATGTGAAATAACGATCATCTCATTTTCGCGTTCCATCTGCCGCGGGGGACTTGCAGCTCTCATAGGAGTGACCGGGAAACCTTATCCCAGCTGTCTTTCATACCATAGTCACCCTATCCGCCCCTGCGGGGCACCTTCCCCTAGAGGGGAAGGCTGCGATACGAGAATACCCTCTTCTAAAAAAAGGCGGCGAAGCCGCCACGAGAGTCATGAACCATGAACCCTGAACCAAATGAAAGCAAAGTAAAACAGGGCTGTGAAGAAATGAGGATTCATTTCTTCACAGCTCCTTTTCTTTAGGGGGATTTCCTCGTGCCCTTGTGCCGAAGCGTACTGCCAACACGCCTGAACTGTGGTACAATAGTCCTCATCGAGGTGAAAATTATGATCAAAGATAAAAAATTCATTCATCAGCTACTGTGGCTCTTGGCGGGAATTCTTCCCTGGGGCTTCGGGGGATTTCTGGTACACACTGCTGAGTCCATGGCAGTGGGGACGCTCGCTTACTGGGGAATGGGGCTTCTGGTGCCGTTTCTTTTTTTCCTCTTCCAGCGGAAAGGCTATGGCAGTGAGTGGGGAGCGTTACGCGCGGCAGTACATTTGCCGCTCTGGATCTCCTTCATCATCCTGCAGATGGTCATTTTCTGGAGCTATCTGCCGATGGCAGACAAGGCCTTCAAGGAAAGTCCGATACCGATCTCGATCGCTTTTTTTATCGTGCTGACGCTTTTTGCCGGGGCGGCGATCGTGCTGGACTATGTGCTTCCTTCGCTCTATGAGAAGCTTTCGGAGAAGGGGGCTTGCCGGAAGGTCTGGCTGGGCGCGGCTTATTTCAGCGGGCTTATTCCCGGTTTTGCCATTCTCTCCTTTCTGGGGCTCTACTATGCGAATGGCATGCGCCTTGATCCTTTCGCGGCGAGCTTCTTCCTGCTGGAGGTTTTCAGCTTTGTCTTCTACGGGAAAATCATCCTCGGCATGATGACATTCGGGATCTATCTCTTTCTGGTACTTTCCGGGACGAAGGGGCGGCGCATCACGGTGTGTGCTTTCAGCGGGATATTCTGGCTGATGCTCCTCTATATCCCGATGGTGATCTCCCTCCATCTTCCGCAGGCAAGCTGGCAGGTCTATATGGATCCGTCCTACCTTCCCATGATCCCCTTCGTTTCAGACCTTTGGCTGACAGGAATCGCGATCTGGGGCGGGGAAAAGGTGACAGCGTGGATATTTAGATAATGGAGTCAGCCTATGGGGCGGAGCGCCCATGGATTGCAGATGAAAGTTTTGCTCGAATGAGAAATTAGAAATGAGAAATTAGAAATGGTGGTGCGGCGCAAAAATAGTGAAGCGCCGCAGAATTTTGATAGCGCTTCGCGTCGTCGTTATCGGAAGCGCAGCCGAGTGTCTTCCTTACAGAACGGTCAGTATGCTAATTGCGCTACTTCAATCACCTCTTGTTCCTAATCCCTAGCTACTCATCCCTGCTTTCAAACTTCAAAATTACGGTGGCGGCATTGCCCTCAGTATATGGGTGGTGCCCGAAGGTAGCATGTAATCACCTTTCGGGCACCGCCCCCTTTTTTTGAACCTATAGAACCTGCTGAACCTATTTCATCCGCAATCAAAGGGCAAAACGTCTCAGGGGCTCATTCTGCACCTTCACCGTGAAATTCTAATTTTTCTCCATTGGACAGGTATGATAAAATGTAACTGTATTAGTGGCTTTTTTCATTTCCGACTGGGGCCTGCGCCTTTGCGCCGGCGAGTAACGAGGAAGGAGTGTTGAACTTGTCTGATATCAGACGTTTGTATGTACGAAAGAAGGCTGGTTTCCGTCAGGGCGAAGAGAGCCTGACGGCTGAGCTGAAAGAGGTGCTGGGAGACCGCATCGAAGGCTGTGGGATCTATCATCGCTACGATGTCGACGGACTTTCCGGAGAAGACTATGAGAAAGCGGTCTCGACCGTATTCTCTGAACCGCCGGTCGACAGTGTAGAGACAGAACTGCCAAAGGGCGATCTCGTCATCGGCGTCGAATTCCTGCCGGGGCAGTATGACCAGAGAGCGGACTCGGCAGAGCAGTGTCTGGCCATTGTCACCGGAAAAGATGGCGCGCGTGTGCGTTGTGCGCTGGTCTACACCTTTGATGGACATTTCGCAGAAGGCGACCGCGAGAAGATCCTGAAATTCCTTGTGAATCCGGTGGAGTCCCGTGAAGCAAGTCTCGCTCCTGCGGAAACGCTGGATCTTCCCATCGAAGACCCGAAGGCAGTACCCGTTGTCAAGGGCGTCTGCGAGCTGGATGATGCAGGGATCGATGCCCTGATCTCCGACATGGGCCTTGCCATGAGCCATGATGACATGGCGATGATTCGTGACTATTTCCGCGATGAAGAGAAGAGAGATCCGACCGTGACAGAGATCCGTGTGCTCGATACCTACTGGTCCGACCACTGCCGTCACACCACTTTCTCCACCAAGCTCTCCTCTGTCGAAGTCGAAGACGGCACTTTTACCGCTCCGATCTCCAAGGCGCTCAAAGACTATGAAGAGACACGTATCCATATCTATGGCAAGGACACGAAGCGCCCTGTGACGCTGATGGATATGGCAACAGCGGCTGTCAAGGCTCTCCGCAAGGAGGGAAAGCTGGAAAATCTGGATCAGTCGGAAGAGATCAATGCCTGCACCATCAAGGTGAAGATCGATACCATCGATGGCGAGGAAGATTGGCTGCTCCTTTTCAAAAATGAAACACACAACCATCCGACCGAGATCGAGCCATTCGGCGGGGCAGCGACCTGCCTGGGCGGATGTATCCGAGACCCTCTCTCCGGACGCTCCTATGTGTATCAGGCGATGCGTGTGACGGGCGCCGCAGACCCGCGCATGCCGCTTTCTGAAACGCTTGCAGGCAAGCTCCCGCAGAGAAAGATCGTCGTCGAAGCGGCCAAGGGCTACTCCTCCTATGGCAATCAGATCGGTCTTGCCACCGGTGAGGTCAAGGAATATTATCATCCGGGATTCATGGCGAAGCGCATGGAGATCGGCGCCGTCGTCGCAGCGGCTCCGGAAGACCATGTCATCCGTCTTTCTCCGACACCCGGCGACGTCGTCATCCTGGTCGGCGGGCGCACGGGCCGTGACGGTATGGGCGGTGCGACAGGCTCTTCGAAGGAGCTGAATACCGAGTCCATCGAGACTTGCGGCGCAGAAGTCCAGAAGGGCAATCCAATCACGGAAAGAAAGATCCAGTGCCTCTTCCGTCGTGGGGAAGTCACACGCCTCATTAAACGCTGCAATGACTTCGGCGCAGGCGGTGTCTCTGTCGCTGTCGGTGAACTGACGGACGGCCTTGACATCGATCTTGATCAGGTACCGAAGAAATACGAAGGCCTTGATGGGACCGAGCTGGCGATTTCCGAATCGCAGGAGCGTATGGCGGTCGTCGTCAGAAAAGAAGATGCAGACCAGTTCATCCGCTATGCCGCAGAAGAAAACCTCGAAGCCACCATCGTGGCCGATGTGACCGATACCCGCCGCCTCGTCATGAAGTGGAGAGGGGATACCATCGTCGATATTTCGAGAGATTTCCTCGACACGAATGGCGCGCAGCAGGTGAAGGAAGCCTACATCGCAAAGCCGGATGAAGCTGGCTATTTCCATAAAGAAGAGATCCATGACATCAAAAAGACATGGCTTTCTGCCATGGCAGATCTCAATAACTGCTCGGAGCAGGGACTCTCCGAACGCTTCGACTCCACCATCGGTGCCGGTACCGTACTCATGCCATTCGGCGGCAAGTACCAGAAGACCCCGACCGATGGGATGGTAGCGAAATTCCCGGTCCGCAAAGGAGAGACTGACAGCGCCAGCTTCATGGCACATGGCTTCGATCCGTATCTGGCATCCTGGAGCCCGTTCCATGGTGCAGCCTATGCCGTACTCCTCTCCGTGGCCCGCCTCGTGGCGATGGGGGCTGACTGGAGAAAAGCCTACCTGACGCTGCAGGAATACTTCGAAAAGCTCACTGACAAGACCAGCTGGGGCAAACCGGCGGCCGCACTCCTCGGTGCTTTCCATATGCAGGAAAGCCTTGGCCTGGGAGCGATCGGCGGCAAGGACTCCATGAGCGGTACCTTCAATGATATCCACGTCCCGCCGACGCTCGTTTCCTTCGCTATCGCTCCGGGGAAAGCCTCCGAAGCTGTCAGCCAGGAACTCAAGAAGGAAGGCGATGTCCTCGTCCTCTTCGGCCAGCCGAAGGACGAAGCCGGCATGCCGCTCCTTGATGTATTCAAAGCGCATGCGGATTTCCTCTATCAGGAAGTGAAGGCCGGACACATCGCAGCGATGAAAGCGGTCGAACACGGCGGCGTCGCAGTGACCGCAGCCAAGATGGCCTTCGGCAACAAGCTCGGCGTCACCTTTGGTGAAAATCTGCCGCTCTTCAAATACTTCAGCAATTTCTATGGCGCGATCCTTGTAGAAACTACGCCAGAACTGGCAGAGAAATTTGCCAAACAGCCGCACACGAAGATCCTCGGCACCGTCGGCGGGGACAGCATGAAGCTTTGCGGGGAAGAGATCGCCGTCGAAGAGCTTCTGCGCTCCTATGAAGGCACGCTTGATCCGATCTTCCCGCGCCGCGCAGCCGACATTCAGAAAGAAGCCCCCGTTCTGCCGGAAACTAAAGCCATCCCGCAGTTCTATGTCCATACGAATCTTTCGCGTCCGCGCGTCTTCATCCCGACCATGCCGGGCAACAACTGTGAAGTCGACTGCGCGAGAGCCTTTGAACGTGCCGGTGCGGTCAGCGATATCTTCATCTTCAGAAATCGCGATGCAGCCGAACTCAAGGACTCCGTCGATGAAATGGCAGAACGCATCCGCCATGCGCAGATCGTCATGTTCCCGGGCGGCTTCTCTGCGGGCGATGAACCGGACGGCAGCGGCAAATTTATCGCCGCTGTATTCAGAAATCAGAAGCTCATGGAGGCTATGGACCAGCTCCTTCACGTGAGAGACGGTCTTGCCATGGGCATCTGCAACGGTTTCCAGGCCCTGATCAAGCTCGGCCTCGTACCGTATGGCGAATTCAAGCCGCTCACCGATGACGCACCGACGCTCACCTTCAATACGCTCGGCCGTCATATCTCCCGCTTCGTCACGACCAAGGTCGTATCGACCAAGTCCCCGTGGCTTGCCCTCTGCCAGCCCGGTGACCTCCACTCCATTGCCATCAGCCACGGCGAAGGACGCTTCATCGCTTCCGATGAACAGATCCGCTCGCTCGCAGCCAATGGCCAGATCGCGACACAGTACGTGGGGCCAGATGGCCAGCCGACCTATGACAGCCGCTACAATCCGAACGGCTCCTCCTGGGCGGTCGAAGGCATCACCAGTCCTGACGGACGCGTCCTCGGTAAGATGGGTCATACCGAACGCCGCGGCCAGAATATCGCAAAGAACATCGCCGGTGATACCTACCAGCCACTCTTCGAAGCCGGTGTGAAGTACTTCAAGGGCTAATGGTCCATGCATAGAAAAAACGCTCTCGTGAATGCGGGAGCGTTTTTGATTAGGGTTCAAGGTTCAGGGTGAGCTCCGAAGTTTGAAAGCAGGGATGAGGGATTGGGGATTAGAAATCTCAATGACTTGTGACCAGGAATTAGTATCTAGGGATTAGTAGCTAGGGATTAGGTTCGCGATATGGGAAACCGCTAATTTCAAATCTACGCGGCGCTTCCTGATTTTATGCGCCGCTCCACGGGCTAATCCCGAACCCCGAACCCTGAACCTTAAAAATTTTCCTCCTAAAAACTATTTGACACACACGTAAAAAAACTATATAATACTCCTTGTGAGATTTGTCCGGAAACCACTAGCCCCGGAGGAAGGATGACATCTTGCGGTTCTGTTTTTTATTCAGAAGGAGTCATTACTAATGAAAACAACATTCATGGCCAATGCGGGCAACATCACTCGCAAATGGTATATCGTTGATGCTGCAGGACTGACTGTTGGCCGTCTGGCTGCCAGCGTTGCCAAAGTTCTGACCGGCAAGAATAAACCTACCTACACACCGCATGTTGACACTGGTGACAACGTCATCATCATCAACGCAGATAAAGTCGTTTTCTCCGGCAAAAAAGAACTGAAGAAAGTTTACTTCCACTACACCGGATATATCGGCGGCGACAGATACCAGAAAGCTGGCGACGCTCTTCGTGAAAAACCGGTATGGGTCGTAGAACATGCTATCCGCGGCATGCTTCCGAAGAACAAGCTCGGCGCTCAGATGTACCGCAAGCTCCACGTATACGCAGGCGCTGAACATCCGCATGCAGCACAGCAGCCTGAAGAACTGAAATTTGATATCCGTTAACCAGAAGGGAAGGAAATAAGAAATGGCAGAAGCTACATACTACGGCACTGGCCGCAGAAAAACATCCGTTGCCAGAGTCCGTCTGGTACCGGGACAGGGTAACATCACAATCAATGGCCGTGATCTGAAGGATTACTTCGATCTCGCAACCCTCGAACTGATCATTAAACAGCCGCTCGAACTGACCGGCACCACCACCGCATATGACGTCATCGCTAACGTAAAAGGCGGCGGACGTACAGGCCAGGCTGGCGCTATCCGTCATGGCATCAGCCGTGCTCTCCTCGATGTCGATGGAGACTACAGAAAAGTTCTGAAAGTCGCAGGTCTCCTGACCCGTGATCCAAGAATGAAAGAACGTAAGAAATACGGTCTCAAGAAAGCAAGAAAAGCAAGCCAGTTCTCCAAACGTTAATCATTGGACGAATGCCGAAAACGCTCATGGATTTCCATGGGCGTTTTTTGATGCATGAGAAGCAGAAGCGAAGGGGATGAGCAGCATATGATAAAAGCGTATCATCCCGCCTTCCCCGCGGCTCCACTTCTCTTTTATAAGCGGTTTCCCGTCCCAGATTCACCAGCCAAGTGCATTTCCCTACTATTTCCTTCCTCTATGAAGTATAATAAGGGAGATCGATTCACCAAGGAGGATTTATGACTGCAAACGATATTCATGACGCGATAGAGACATTTGCTCGCTACGGTGTGCCGCGGGAGCGGATTTTTAATGAAGTCATGCGTGCGCGCTATCTGGACTATGTACTTTTCCTGAATCCGGAGAATGTCCAGTACGGGATCTCCATCGATGACCTGTACGAGAATATGAAGCGCACGGCAGACAAGCTGGGCATGTATGAGGGCGATGCAGATACCTATGCGCGCGTTTATACACTTGCGCTCCGTGTGGAGCCGCTGGTCTTTGCGCCGGAAATGCCGACGGCACCTGCCAAAGTGCATGCGCTGCTCGCAGAAGCGGTAAAGAAGGCAGAGGCCGCGGGAAATACGGTGCTTTTCACTGGCGCAGAAGAATATCTGCCTTACCTTGCCGGAATTTTCCAGGATCTCGGGGGAAAACGTATCGCCGTTGCGGTGAAGGACGCCATCTGGAAGGAGCGTCTTCACTACGTCTTCCCACGCGGCCGCGCGATGCTGGAGAGCGAACTCGCGGAAGATACCGAGCATTACGATTACATTTTTGATTTTGAAACAGATGGCATCGTAGCGCTGGCCGATTTGAGACAGCGCCTCGCCGAGGAAGGCGTGATGGACGTGATCATTCCTTCGGCGCTGCTGACGAAAGAGGGAGATGCTGCGCTTTCTGCCAGAAGAAGTTTGGCGGCCGAGAAGAAACTGACGGCTTTCTATGATACGGAAATCGGCGGGAACGAGTACGCCTATCTGCGCTTTGCCGGAGAAGCTGTTAAGACCGTGTCTTTCGGTCTGTCGGATTTTGCAGACGGCGCCTTCCGCGGTGTAGACCAGCTCTCGCTTCCGTCGGAAACCTTCATTGAAGCCGATGACTGGAACTATGATCTCTACGCTTTCAATGGTTCGCCGAGCGTGCAGATGCTCCTTTCTCAAAATATCGTTTCGCCTGATTTCACGCTGGGAAACGTCTTCTGCGATGTGCCGATGGAAGAAATTGAAACCGATCTGTCGCTGATTTCTAGGGAAGCGGTGACGGACTCGGGGGTACGGATGGATCTTGCGTCGTATGTACCCCAGAAAACGCTGGTGGTTCTGCGCGTCCTTGCAGCAGGCGACTTGGTTCTCACCACGGTAGAAGGGCATCTTCGCACCGCCGTTGTAAAAGAGCCCTGCGTTACATCTGACGAAGGCATCCTGGCCTTCCGCCCAGTGGATGCCTATACCGGCGAATACGTGAAACTCTATTTCGATGGGAAACTGGGCGAACTCTTTCTCGCAACCATGAAAGCAGGGAAGCATTGGTATCTCACGACATCCCGACTCCTCCGTTTGCCCATTCCGAGGGCAGGAAAGGAGACCATCGAAGCGCTCACCAGACTTTGCGAGGAACGTACCAAAGCCCTCGCTGCTGCGGAAGCCGCATGGAGAGAAGCCAAAGAAGAGAGTGTCAGAAGGATGGTCGGAAAATAGGTTTAATGGGTTCAACAGGTTCAGCTTGATAGGGGGGATAGCCCCTTCCCTTGGAAGGGGCAGGCGAGCGCAGCGAGCCGGGGTTGGTCGAGGGAAATGGAATTAACGTATTCCACTAGCCAACCTCCGCCCCTTCGGGGCACCTCCTTCCAGAGGAAGGAGGGAAATGCGAAATAGTTAAGGAAACGCTGATTAAATCGCAGAGTCAGATTTTACAAGAATTTTTATACATAGCTTCGTCATAACCTTCCTTAAATAGCTCGCTATTCGCGTCAGGTTATTCCTTGCTATGCATAAAAATCCAAGAGTAAAATCTGACAACGATTTAATCAGTGTTTCCTTAGCAGTTACTTCTACGCACTGAACCCGCCAACCTGAAGTTTGAAAGCAGGGATCAGGGACTGAGGATTAGTAGCCTCGAGTGAATGATGTCTTGAATACGACTTTTGGGCATCGCTCTATTTATACTTCGCGGCGCTTCTATATTTTTATGCGCTGAACCCCGAACCCCGAACCCTGAACCCTAAACCCTAACCCCTATCTACCAAGAGGAGATTCAAAATGATGGAAACGAAAAAAATCGTACTGGCTACGCACAATCAAGGAAAGATCAGAGAATTTCAGAAAGCCTTTGCAGAGATCGGATGGCAAGCTGTGCCGATCGTAGACATTGCGGAGGTAGAAGACCCGGAAGAGACGGGGACGACCTTCGAAGAAAATGCGCTGCAGAAGGCCCGCTGCTATGCGAAGGCGGTGGATCTTCCTGTGCTCTCCGATGACTCGGGCATCATTGCCTGCGCGCTCGGAGACAGGCCTGGGGTATACTCGGCGCGCTATGCCGGACACCATGGCGACGATGAAGCCAATAACCAGAAGCTCATCCGAGACCTCGCCCCTTACACGGGGGATGATCGCAAGGGCTACTATGCCTGTGTCGTCGCACTTGTCTGGCCGGATGGCAGATCCCTTACGGGAAAAGGGACGTGCGATGGGATCATCCGTGATTTCTATCAGGGGGAAGGCGGCTTCGGCTATGATCCGCTCTTCTATTTGCCGGAATTTGGAAAAACCATGGCAGAGCTTTCGATGGAAGAGAAGAACCAGATCAGCCATAGAGGAAGAGCTCTCCGGGACTTACTGTCGAAAATAGGGAAATAGGGTTCAGGGCACGCCCCTCGAGGCGTCCTTTGATTGTTTGCAAAAGAGGGGGAGCAGGTTCTATAGGTTCAAAGGGTTCAGCGGGGGTGGTGCGGCGCATAAAAATCAAAAGCGCCGCGGAGGTTTGAAACTATCGGTTTACTCGTATCGTAAACCTAATCCCTAGCTACCAGTCACTAGTTACTTTGAGCCCCTAATCCCCAATCCCTAATCCCTAGCTACTCATCTGTGCTTGCCATGCGAACCATTGACTTTTATTTCCCAAAACTCATACATAATGTATCTACCTATACAGAAATAGTATACTCGATTTTAAGCAGTTTCATTCAATAAGGCTCTATGTTATAATGGAAAAAGTTCCAATCCATAGAGGAAAAGAACGGGGGTGGCAGTTTACTTCATGAAACGGGGTAAGCTCAAGCTGCTGGGTTTCAACAATTTGACCAAGACACTCAGCTTCAACATGTACGACATCTGCTATGCCAGTACAGAAACAGAAAGAAAAAAATACATCGCTTACATTGACGAGGTCTACAGCGCCGAGCGCCTGACCCAGATCCTCGTGAAGGTCGCTGAGATGATCGGAGCCCATGTGCTGAACATCGCTTCACAGGACTATGACCCGCAGGGCGCGTCCGTCACGATGCTGATCGCAGAGGAAGAAGTCGAGAAGCAGGATGTGGTGTGCCATCTTGACAAGAGCCATATCACTGTCCATACGTATCCGGAAATGCATCCGCAGGATGGCATCTGTACCTTCCGTGCAGACATCGATGTATCGACCTGCGGGAAGATCTCGCCTCTGAATGCGCTGAATTTTCTCCTCCAGTCCTTCGATGCGGATATCGTCATCACCGACTACCGCGTGCGCGGCTTTACGCGTGACGTGCAGGGCAAGAAGATCTTCATCGACCACCGTATCAATTCCATCCAGAACTACATGGCACCAAAGCTGCGCTATAAGTACGACATGGTGGACGTCAATGTATATCAGGAAAATATTTTCCACACGAAGATGCTGATCCATGATTTCAATCTGGATAACTACCTCTTCGATATGAAAGAGGCAGAGCTGGATCGCAAGGAAGGGAAACGCATCCGCCGCCTGCTGAAGCAGGAAATGTATGAGATCTTCAATGGCAGAAATCTTCCTGCCATCAAAGATTAAATATAAAGCGGCTCCATTCGAAGTCGCCGACGCATAAAGTATCAGTCTTTTTTTAGGAGGAAACAATGGATACTGCAAAACTCAAAGAAGAAGCACTCGCACTCAGAAGAGAAAAACATCAGATGATCAAGACCGACTTGAATGCTGCTGTCGAATGCAATCACGACCTCGCGATCGTATACACCCCGGGTGTATCCGCTCCGTGCCTCGCGATCAAAGACGATGAAGACCTGTCCCTGGAACTGACCTGGAGAGGCAATGTCGTAGCCGTCATTTCCGATGGCACCCGTGTCCTCGGCATGGGTGATATCGGCGCAGCTGCTGCTATGCCGGTCATGGAAGGCAAATCCGCACTGTACAAGAGATTCGGACAGATCGATGCGATCCCGATCACTCTGGACACCAAGGATCCGCAGGAATTCATCCACACCGTCAAACTGCTCGAAAAGAATTTCGCCGGCATCAACCTCGAAGATATCTCTTCCCCGAAATGCTATGACATCGAAGACGAACTGAAAAAGATCATGAACATCCCGGTCTTCCACGATGACCAGCACGGCACTGCGATCGCTGCTCTGGCAGCACTCCTCGGTGCGCTCGAAGTCGTCGGCAAAAAGATCGAAGATGTGAAAGTCGTCATGAATGGTGCTGGTGCTGCCGGTACTGCGATCGCTCGTCTGCTCCTCGAAGACGGCGTAAAACCGGAAAACATGACCATCCTGAACTCCAAAGGCATCCTCTTTGACAATGGCAAGAGAGACCGCGTACAGCAGGAACTCATCGCCAAAGTCAATCCGGAAAACAAACAGGGCACATTCGCTGATGCTGTCAAAGGCGCTGATGTCCTCATCGGCTGCTCTGCACCGGGCGTATTCAACGTAGAAGCCATCAAGACCATGAACGACAAGAGCATTGTCTTCGCTATGGCAAACCCGGTACCGGAGATCATGTACGAAGAAGCCAAAGAAAAAGGCGTTTACATCTATGGCTCCGGCAGAAGCGATATGCCGAACCAGGTCAACAACTCCTCCGTATTCCCAGGCCTCTTCCGCGGCGCTCTCGATGTACGTGCCCGCCAGATCAATGAGGAAATGAAACTCGCTGCGGCTCATGCTCTCGCAGACCTCGCTATCCATAGCGGCAAACTCGACCCGGATCATGTCGTCGTCGACGTATTCGATCCGAAGGTTCCGTTCGCTGTAGCGAAAGCCGTTGCCAAAGCAGCCATCGCTTCCGGCGTAGCAAGAGCCACTGAACTCCCGGAAAAATACAGAGACTAATTGAGCTCTCGCACATAGAAAAAGCAGGAAATGAGACGTTCTCATTTCCTGCTTTTTGTTTTGGGGGATTGGTGACTGGTGACTGGTAGCTAGGGATTAGGTTTGCGATACGAGAAAACCGCTAGTTTCAAACCTCCGCGGCGCTTCCATCATATTATGCGCCGCACCACCATTTCGCATTTCTCATTTCTAATTTCTCATTCAAGTGAGGCTTTCCATCGTAATCAAGGGGCGGCACGCCCTTGGGCTAACCCTGAACCCTGCCCCGAACCATTTTACTTCAGCCCCAATTCATCCTTATGGGCGGTCATACCATCGATGCAAGCCTGCATGACCTCGCCCGCTTCCATGCCGAGCATGGAAAAGCCCTGCTTGATCACATCGCGGTTGCAGCCAGCTGCAAATTTCTTGTCCTTGAATTTCTTCTTGAGCCCTTTGAGCTCCATGCCGCTGATGCCTTCGGGACGCATGAGTGCATACGCCATGACGACACCCGTCAGCTCATCGACCGTGAAAAGACTCTTCTCGATATCAGTTGTCGGCTCTACTTCATTGCTGCAGAGACCCCAGCCGTGGGAGATGATGGTCTTGATGTCTTCTTCGTCCACACCTTCCGGTTCCAAAAATTCGCGGACGTGGCGGCAGTGCTCATGCGGGAAGGCTTCGTAGTCGACGTCGTGCAGATAGCCGATGGCTTCCCAGTGATCTTTGTCACCACCGAAGATGCTCGCCATCGCGCCCATGGCAGCGCTGACAGCCGCCGCATGGGTGAAAAGATGGTCTTCTGTGGTGTGCTTCTTCAGGATCTCTTTGGCTTTCGCAAGGGTAAGTGTGGACATAGTAGGATCTCCTTTTTAATCAGGGACTAGTGACTTGTGACTGGTAGCTGGGAATGAGGCAGGAAGCCCGAGACACGCCCTCCTTCCTCTGGAGGGAGGTGCCCCGAAGGGGCGGAGGTTGTGGCCGAGCAAAAACATTTTTAAAATATATCTCGATGGTAGACCATATGGAATGAATTGTCAATGAGAAAGGGAGAAATTGTGATACAATGAGAGAAAGAAGGGTTAAGGGTTAGCCCTTGGGGCGGCTCTACCCTTGATTAAGTTTGAAAGCATTGATTGAATGAGAAATGAGAAATGGTGGTGCGGCGAATAAAAGTATGGAAGCGCTGCGAAGTATAAATAGTGGCGATGCCCGAAAGTGGTACTTCAGTCACCAGTCCCTAGTTACTTTGATTCTATTCCACGAAAGGAGCCATCATCATGACCGACATCGAGAAACTGAGAGCTATGATCGCATCCCATCACCGCATCGTCTTTTTCGGCGGAGCAGGGGTTTCCACGGAGTCGAACATCCCTGATTTTCGCGGAGCGAATGGCCTTTACCGCCAGAAAACGGACCTCCCGTGGACGCCGGAGGAAATGCTTTCCCACCATTTCTATGAGGAGCATCCCGTGGAATTTTTCACCATGTATAAGCAGTTCGCAGAAGCCATGCTAAAGGCCTCTCCGAACCGCGCACACTTTGCGCTGGCAAAGCTCGAGCAAGAGGGCAGGCTCTCTGCCGTCATCACGCAGAACATCGATGGTCTCCATCAGCGCGCGGGGAGCCGGAATGTCATCGAGGTCCACGGCACCATCCTTACGAATACCTGCGAGAAATGCTTTGCGACATATGATGCGAAGACCTTCCTCTCTCTGGCATCGCCCATTCCCCGCTGCACCGCCTGCGGCGGCGTGATCAAGCCGGACGTCGTGCTCTATGAGGAAGCGCTCGATGCCAATGATATCGATGAGGCGATCGATGAGATCTCCAAGGCCGATATGCTCATCATCGGCGGTACGAGCCTCGTCGTTTATCCGGCGGCAGGCTTCGTCACCTATTTCCGCGGCGATGCTCTCGTCGTCATCAATCAGGACGCGACAGCGCAGGACGCCCGCGCCGACCTCGTCTTCCATGACAGCGTGGGGAAGGTACTGGAAAGAGCCGTAAATGGGGATTAGGAGTCTTGAGTGACTGATGACTTAAGGAAACACTGATTAAATCGTTGTCAGATTTTACTCTTGAATTTTTATACATAGCAAGGAATAACCTGACGCGAATAGCGAGCTATTTAAGGAAGGCTATGACGAAGCTATGTGTAAAAATTCTTGTAGAATCTGACTCTGCGATTTAATCAGCGTTTCCTTAAATACCACTTTCGAGCATCGCCCCATATATACTTGCGGCGAAGCCTCCACCACAAGTTTGAAAGCAGGGATGGGTAGCTAGGGATTGGGGATTAGGGATTAGGAGTGGCTAGTGATTAGGATTCTCCGGCAGCGTCATCCCGAGCGCAGCCGAGGGATCTCCACCGCCCTGCGGGATTCAGCGTGTATGCGCCGAGGGGAAACGATGTCTTGGTGTTGTCTCACATGCAACTATGAGCTTCTGGCATAGGGATTTCTCGCTTGCGCTCGAAATGACGATGGCGCGAAGCGCTATCAAAACTACGCGGCGCTTCATTATTTTTTTGCGCCGCACCACAATTCCGCATTCCTCATTAGAGCAAAGATTTCACTCACAATCAAAGGGCAGCACGCCCCACGGGCTAACCCCGAACCTCATTAAGTATACACTCCAACGCATAGACTTTCTTTTATCTGTATCAAATGATATAATACAGGTATACGCGAGAAATGATGAAGCATTTTTCGTACACTCTATTTCCTTATAGAAAGGACAAAAAACATGGAATATCGTATCGAACATGACACCTTAGGCGAAGTAAAAGTTCCGGCGGATCATATGTGGGGCGCGCAGACCCAGCGCTCTTCTGAAAACTTCAAGATCGGAGCGCGCATGCCGGAAGAGATCATTCATGCGTTTGCCGTGCTGAAGAAATGCACCGCCCTTGCGAACCTCGCAGAAGGCAAGCTTTCGGAAGAAAAAGCGAAAGTCATCGCAGAGGCCTGCGACGAGATCCTCGCCGGCAAGTGGAACGACGAATTCCCGCTCGTCGTGTACCAGACAGGCTCCGGCACGCAGAGCAATATGAACATGAATGAAGTCGTCGCGCACATCGCGAATGCGAAGCTCGAAGCTGTCGGCAGCGAGACACGCATCCACCCGAATGATGACGTCAACATGTCTCAGTCTTCGAACGATACCTTCCCGACCGCTATGCACGTTGCGGCCGTTTCTGTCCTGCACCGCTGCCTCTACCAGCCGCTCGCTGAACTGATCGCGACCTTCCACAAGAAGAGCGAAGAATACATGCACGTCGTCAAGATCGGCCGCACCCATGTACAGGACGCCGTACCGCTCACCTTCGGACAGGAAGTCTCCGGATGGACGACCATGCTCGAAAAGTGCCAGCATATGATCGAAGCATCGGAAAAATATCTTCTTGGGCTTGCCATCGGCGGCACCGCTGTCGGTACCGGCCTCAATGCGCCGAAAGACTTCGGCACCAGAGTATCGGCTGAGATCGCCAAAGAAACAGGCCTTCCTTTCGTATCGGAGGAAAATAAATTCTATGCACTGACCGGACGCGATGACTTCGTTTTCGCTCATGGCGCTCTCGACGCTCTTGCAATGGACTGCATGAAGATTGCTGACGACCTTCGCCTCCTGGCAGGCGGGCCAAGAGCCGGCCTCGGTGAGCTCACCATCCCGGCGAACGAACCGGGCTCTTCCATCATGCCGGGCAAAGTGAACCCGACCCAGTGCGAAGCCCTGACCATGGTCGCCTGCCGCGTTCATGGCAATCAGGCCGTCGTCTCCATGGCCTCCTCTCAGGGCCGCTTCGAGCTGAACGTCTATGCCCCGGTCCTGGCACAGGCCTTCATCGAATCCGTCAAGCTCCTGGGTGAAGCTATCCACTCCTTTAATATCCACTGCGCCGTCGGCATCGAAGTGAACCATGACCGCATGGAAGAGCTGGTGGAGAAATCCCTGATGCTCGTTACCGCACTCGCGCCGCACATCGGTTATGAGAAGTCCGCAAAGATCTCGAAGAAAGCCTTCGCAGACGGCAGCTCCCTGAAGGAAGCCGCTCTGGCTTTGGGCTATGTGACCGAAGAAGAATATGACCGTTGGGTCGTCGCAAAAGATATGTGTAATGTAGATCGTTGATCGTTTGTAAAATGAAAGCCGGGTGAAAGCCCGGCTTTTTAAGTGGTTTTTGCTTGATGTCACTCCTAGTTAAAGCAAGCAATAAATGTAGATAAATATTTGACAAATATTAGAGGGGGGGTAGAATCAAATTGATTTAATAGTTATAAGGAGGCGTTTTATGGCTACTCAAAATTTTTCTTGTCCGCAGTGTGGATCGGAAAACATTCAAAGATTTTCTGTGGCTTTTCGTGGAGGTGCATCAACGATTGATACCAAGACAGCGGGTACCGGTGTTGGGTTAAGCGGAGGTCATTTAGGTATTGGCGTAGGTGGTGCACATACAACCGGCGTGCAGATGACACAGCTGGCTAAGGAGGTAGCACCTCCTGTAAAAAAGAAATACCTTTTCCCCATTATCGCATCCATCATTGTATCTTTTTTGCTTAGGGTGTTTACCGAGTCTATTATTGGTGCTACAGTAAGTGGACTCCTTGGTTTCATTGGGTTTGCGGCTTGTCTTTATTTTCTTGCATATCAAAAAACGTATCTTTGGAATAAGAATGTTTGGCCGGAATTATATAATCAATGGGAGCATTCGTGGGTTTGTCTTAAATGTGGACATAAATTCATCATGTAAGTAAAAAACGTGGCGAGCTTTTGGCTTGCCACGTTTTTGTTTATTATTTATGATTAGTTCTAATGCAAGAAATTCTTTTGACACATCCTGTATAATAGAGATAGAAACCAGCTGGGGGAGCCCTAAGGGGCTGAGAGGCGCGAAGCGCTGACCCTTTGAACTTGAATCGGATCATACCGGCGTAAGGAAGCGGGCTCTATTTTGACAGAGTATCCGCCGGAGGCGGATTTTTTTATTGGAGGTTGACTATGACGCAGCTTGAAGCAGCAAGAGAAGGCATCATCACGAAGGAAATGGAAACAGCCGCACGTGAAGAGGGCGTGAGCGCAGAATTCATCCGCTCCGGCATCGCGGAGGGGACGATCGTCCTTCCGGCGAATATTTACCATACCTCGCTCCATCCGTATGCGATCGGCAAGGGGCTTCGGACGAAGATGAATGTAAATCTGGGGATCTCTTCTGATGTATGTAACTATGACACGGAGCAGGCGAAGGCGAAGCTCGCCTGGGAGATGGGGGCAGAGGCTATCATGGATCTGTCCTGCTATGGGGAGACGGCGCCGTTTCGTGAATGGCTGGTGAAAAACAGTCCGGCGTCCATCGGTACGGTGCCGATGTATGATGTGAAGGGCGTCCTTCACAAGGGGCTGAAGGATATGACGGCAGACGATCTCTTTTCTGTTGTGGAACGTCACGCGAAGGATGGCGTGGATTTCATGACGATCCATGCGGGGCTGAACCGCGAGACGGCGAAGCACATCATGAGAAATAAGCGCATCACGAATCTCGTTTCCCGCGGCGGCTCGGTGCTCTTTGCGTGGATGTACATGCACGGGAAGGAGAATCCTTTCTACGAACAGTTTGACCGTCTGCTGCTGCTTTTGAAGAAGTATGATGTCACACTGTCTTTGGGTGATGGATGCCGCAGCGGCTGTGGGCATGACTCGACAGATGCCGTGCAGATCTCGGAGCTGATCAATCTGGGTGAGCTGGTCGTGCGTGCGCGCAAGGCAGGGGTACAGGTCATGGTGGAAGGCCCGGGGCATATGCCGATCTCGGATATCCGCATGAATGTGGAGATCGCAAAGAAGCTCACTCACCAGGCGCCTCTCTATGTCTTGGGGCCGATCGTCACCGATGTGGCACCGGGCTATGATCACATCACCGCGGCGATCGGGGGGACGCTGTCGGCCGCATGCGGGGCAGACTTCCTCTGCTACGTCACTCCGGCGGAGCATCTGCGTCTGCCGGATCTGGATGATGTGCACGAAGGGATCGTGGCTTCGAAGATCGCCTGCCATGCCGCGGATCTCGCCAAGGGCGTGAAGGGCGCGGAAAAATGGGATGAAGAAATGAGCTGGGCACGCCGCAAGGTGGACTTCCATCGCATGATCCCGCTCGCCATCGATCCGGGCAAGGCGCGTCGCTACAGAGAGAGCAGCATCCCGGAAGATGAAGCGACCTGTACGATGTGCGGCTCCATGTGTCCGATGAAGACGCTTGATGAGATCTTGAATAACCGCAATGCGGAGGAGGATCCGTTTAAGGACTAAGACAAAGGGGCTGTGAAGAAATGAATCCTCATTTCTTCACAGCCCCTTTTTATTTTGCTTTCATTTGGTTCAGGGTTCAGGGTTCAAGGCTCAAGACTCTCGTGGCGGCTTCGCCGCCTTTTTTTAGAAGATGGTATTCTCGTATCGCAGCCTTCCCCTCTAGGGGAAGGTGCCCCGCAGGGGCGGATAGGGTGACTATGGCATGAAAGACAGCTGGGATAAGGTTTCCCGGTCACTCCTATGAGAGCTGCAAGTCCCCCGCGGCAGATGGAACGCGAAAATGAGAAGATCGTTATTTCACAGCCCCTTTTTAGATGCCATGTTTTCAATGGGGAGGGTGGTGGATTTGCCGCCATATGGAGCGATGACCGCTTGAGACGTTAAACGTTAAATAAATGTCTGATATCTCCCGGTCACCAGTCACTCTTCATTAGTCCCCGCAATAGCAAAGAAGTTTTCGAGTATCTTGCCGCCCATCGGGGTCATGATGGACTCGGGATGGAACTGGAGGCCGTAGATGGGGCAGTCCTTGTGTGCGACGGCCATGATCTCACCGTCTTGGGTGCGGGCGGTGACGGTCAGGCAGTCCGGGATGGTCTTGGGATCGGCGGCGAGGGAATGGTAACGGGCGGCCTTGATGACGCGCGGCATGCCGGAAAAGAGGGGACTTTCCGTATCGAGGATGACGTCATAGGCTTTGCCGTGGACGAGCTCTTTCGCATAGGTGATGGTGGCACCGAAGGCCTGACAGATGGCCTGATGGCCAAGGCAGACACCGAGGATGGGGAGCTTTCCGGCAAAGTAAGGGATCGATGGGACGGTGACGCCGGCATCTTCGGGACGGCCGGGACCGGGGGAGAGGAGGAGTCCTTCGGGATGCATGGCTTCGATCTCTTCCAGTGTATAGGCGTCGTTGCGGATGACTCTTATATCCGGATAGAGGCTGCCTGCGAGCTGGTAGAGATTGTAGGAAAAGCTGTCGTAGTTATCAATGAGAAGTATCATTCCAGACCTCCTTTAGCGGCTTCGATGGCCGTCACCATGGCTTTGGCTTTGTTGATGCATTCCTGATATTCGCGTGCGGGGACGCTGTCAGCGACGAGACCGGCGCCGGACTGGATGCAGAGGGTGTCATTCTTTTTATAGGCGAGGCGGATGCCGATGCAGGTGTCCATATTTCCCGAGAGATCCAGGTATCCGATCGCGCCGCCGTAGATGCCGCGCTTACGGCTCTCTTCGTTTTGGATGATGGTGCAGGCGGAGAGCTTGGGCGCGCCGGAGAGGGTCCCGGCAGGGAGGACGGAGTCGATGGCATCGAGTGCGTCTTTTCCCTGGGCGATGCGGCCTTCGACGGTGGAGCCGATGTGCATGACGTGGGAGTAGCGGAGAATGTCCATGTAGCGGGTGACTTTCACGGAGCCGATCTCACTGACGCGTCCGAGGTCATTGCGTCCGAGGTCGACGAGCATGTTATGTTCGGCGATCTCTTTCTCATCTGCGAGGAGCTCTTTTTCCAGCTGCCGGTCTTCGTCCTCTGTTTTTCCTCTCGGACGGGTACCGGCGAGCGGGAAGGTATAGAGGGTGCCGCCTTCCAGCTTGGCGAGGGTCTCGGGAGAGGCACCGGCGATCTCTACATCGTCGCTTACGAAGTAGAACATGTAGGGCGAGGGGTTCAGGACGCGGAGCGTGCGGTAGACATCGAAGAGACTGCCAGTCGCTTTAGCGGTCAGGGGATTTGACAGGACGACCTGAAAAATGTCGCCCTCGAAGATGTGGTGCTTGGCATGCTCGACCATACGGGAAAATTCTGCCTCATTGTGCGCAGGAGTGAGCTTCGTTTCGAGGTGGAGCGGCTTGAAGACGGCACGCGTCCCGCTCTTCAGGAGGGACACCATTTCTTGGATCTCGCACCCGGCCCTTTCGTAGGAGGCTTCAAGGTCATCGGTCCTGACGCCTGCGATGAGGATGAGCTTCTGCTTGTACGCATCAAAGACGATGAGCTTGTCAAAGAGCATGAGGTCGACGTCTTGGAAATCGGCATTCTCGGTGCTGTCCAGATGCAGCGTAGGCTCGGCGTACTTGATATAGTCGTAGGAGAAATAGCCGACAAGGCCGCCGGTGAAGGGGGGAAGTCCCGGCAGCTTCGGACTTTTCCAGTCTGCGAGGATCTTGCGGATGGCGATGCCCGGATGCGTGACATGCATGGTGGTCTCATCGGTCATGTGATCCTCTTCGCCGCTTCGGATGCGGAAGCGTCCATTGAGGCAGGTGAGCTCGAGCGATGGGTCGTAGCCAAGGAAGGAGTAGCGGCTCCATGGCTGGTTATTTTCTGCACTTTCTAATAGGAAGCAGTGATGGCTTGCTGCACGCAGCGTGCGCATGACTTCGATGGTCGTGAAGGCATCTGCCATGATCTCATGGCAGAGCGGTATGCGGCGGATTGAGCGATCCTTCGCGATGGTTTTCATTTCAGAGAGAGAGGGATACATAGGGACTCCTTTTTGAGAAAAACGTGACTAGCGATCGGGGACTATGGGTCAGTGTTTCTCTAGGCGGGGTGCATCGTGATCGGGAGATGCCGCGGAGCGTTTGCGCTTGGGCGGCATGTCTTTTGTGACAGATAGAAGGCCTCTGGCAGCGTCTGAACCCGTTTCTGCTCCCAACAAAAAACTCCGTCCTCGGCAAAAGATTTGCCAAGGACGGAGTGTATCCGCGGTGCCACCTTGATTCATGTCATCGACATGCACTTAGCGAAGTACCAGCATACTTCCGGCAACTGACGTATGCCTTACGTCGCAGGATACTCGGATCTCCCTTTCACTGCGCCCTCTGCGGTCCATTTGGCAGGCTGCCTTCGATCCATTCTCATCAGGTAGGACTCTCTGTGCGCGCATTTCCTGCTTTGATCTCCGCTTCAACGGTTTGATTGTTTGTAGGATACCGCGCGGAAGGGGGAGTTGTCAAGAGGACGACGATGACGGGTCACGCTTCCTTAAGCACCCATACATACGCGTCATTTCCGCTTCCATGCACGCCGAGGATCTCGGGGGAAAAGTCTGGGAAGGCGCTCTTGTATTTCTGCAGGAAGAGGAAATAGGAAAGTGCCTCGTCAGTCCAGACCTCGCCAGGCTCTAAGACGGTGATACCGGGGGGATAGGGGAGGATCATTTCCAGAGATACGCGCCCTTTGGCTTTCAGAAGTGGGACGCGCTCGCGTGCTCCTTTGAGGAAGGCCTGATGGGCTTTCTTCCCGGTGAGCATGGCTTTGGGGAAATGATCTTCATCGAAGAGCGCCTGCGTAAGGCGGGCAGCTTCTTCCCGGCAAAGAAAGTCCTGATAGCGCAGGGAGAAGTCTTTCAGCCCTTCTCCTTTCCGGCAGGTGAGGTGCGGCGCAAAGACGGACATCGGTGTATTGGCCTCATAGGCCGCTTCGCATTCCTGAAGAAGGGAGAGGAGGTGTTCCTGTTTTTCCTTCGTATCACCCGGCTCAATGAGGAAGAGGAGGGTGTGGAAATCAGATTTCTCCACTGTCACATGGCGGCTTTCGAGAAAATGGGAAAGAAGCGGCGCGGGGAGCGGGTCTGTCACGAGGAGTACCTTGCAGGGATCGGTGAGGTAGAGGTTTTCTGCGATATGGGAGAAGCCGTGCCAGGTATCTTTGGGGGAAATCGCAAAGAAGGCGGGATCTGAGAGGATCTCTTCTGCCGGGGAGGCGTCCCAGGAAGCGGCGCGCACCGTGGGAGCGATGAATGGTCGAAGGAAGCGGCAGTGTTTGAGGATGGATCTCTTCAGCTCTGTCGCCGTGATCGCGGCTTCTTGCCAGAGCTCCTTCCCTTTCTTTTGGTGCAGGTACGCATTCATTTCCAGTCCGGCAAGGAGCGGATAGTAAGGGGAGGTCGATATATGCATGAGAAAGGCAGCCTGCAGGACGTCATCCTCGAGATAGCGTGTCATCCCCCGCAGGTGGCTATCCTTCTTGTGAAGCTGGCTCGTCATGGAGAATCCGGCAAGCTGCTTGTGGACGGACTGCGTCACAAGGATGCCGGGATCGTCTTTCGTCAGGGGGAAGGTGAGAACGGCAGAATCCTGAAGGAGCGGGAGGAAATTTTCGTAGCCGGCCCATGCGGCGTCGAAGAGGATGTAGTCGCAGAGCGAGCCGATGCGGCGAAGGATTTCTCTCGCATTCAGAAAGAGGCCGTCATAGGTGGAGAGCTGGAGGCAGGCAAGGCGGTAGGGACGCTGCTTTTTCCCTGCGGCGGGCGAGAGCTTTGCCGCTTTCTTGCGGAGGCGGACGGGGTCAAGCGTTTCTTCCGTCAGTCCGCCGATGATGCCGCTTTCATTTCGCTCGGAGGCGAGATAGACGGGAATTCCGCCTGCGGCGGCGAGTGCGGCCTGCGAGGCAGACTTGTGGTTATTCCTGTCGAAAAGAATGAGGTCGCCCTCTGAGACGAGCGCGCTGATCGCGATGCGGTTCGAGGCGGAGGTGCCGCCTAAGACGAAGAAACAGCGATCGCTCCCATACACGCTCGCAGCGAGGGCTTCTGCCTCTCCGGAGACGCCTTCGTGAGAGGACGGATCCCCGATGACGGAAGAGGAGTCCGAGATGTCCGCTGTAAAAGCGCCTTCACCGAGCGAAGAGACAAAGGCGCGTCCCTCGGGGATTTCTTCAAACAGCGCGCCGCTGTGGTGTCCCGGCGTGCAGAAATCATCGCGCGCTTCTTTTGCAAAGTCTAAAAGTGCTTTCGTGAAGGGGGGAAGGTGGTGGGGATCGTTCATAGGTATCAGCTCCTTTTAGAGGTATTGTAACATAAGTTTGGGGTTCAGGGTTCAGGTTGATGGGTTCAGGGTTAGCCCCGGGACGGTTCCGTCCACTGATTATGAATGAAAGCTCGGCTCTCTAGTTGGAGTGAGGAGTGAGAAGTGAGAAGTGGTGGTGCGGCGCATAAAAATCAAAAGCGCCGCAGAATTTTGATAGCGCTTCGCGCCGTCGTCATTTCGAGCGAAGTCGAGAAATCTTTTTCGTTCGCGATCAGGCGGATTATGTTTGTAAACCCTAAACGGGAAACCTGTTATCCTCAAGACCTTCGGGCATCGCCCCATATTATATTCGCGGCGAAGCCGCCACCTTCATTCCTAATTCCTCATTCCTAATTCGAGCAGAGCTTTCTCCTCAATCAAGGGACGCCCCGCTTCATGGGCTAACCCTGAACTTATAATCCTATCAACAAATGATTCGATTTATGATAATATAATAGAGTACATTCATGATGGGGTGGTGCGCGCAAGGAGGCGGGAGCGATCGAAAAAGAATATCAGGTGAATCTCCCTGTCTTCGAAGGGCCGCTGGATCTTTTGCTGCACCTTGTGACGAAGAATCGGATCGATATTCACGACATACCGATCCATGAGATCACCGAGCAGTATCTTGCTTACCTCAGGAGGGCGCAGGCGTTCGATCTGGAGCTGGCGAGCAGTTTTTTCGCCATGGCTTCGACACTCATCTTCATCAAGTCGCGGATGCTGCTCCCGAAGCGGAGGCAGGAGGCAGACAATGAGACGGAAGACCCGAGAGCCGAGCTCGCGCGGTCACTCGAAGAATTCAAGCGGATGAAGGAGATCAAGGGACGCATCGAGGAGCTCATCGATGCCGAAAGGCCGTACCGGAAGAAAGAGCCCGAGGCTGTGAAGGGCGGGCTGTATCAGGGGCGGATCTCCCTCCTGAAGCTGCGCGCGGCCTTCCTCTCGCTCTATGACTCTCTCCATGAAGAGAAGGAAGAGATCCTCGCTCCCGAAGAGGTGTCGATGGAGCAGGAGATGGAGACGCTGAAAGCGACGCTCTCTTGTCTTCATCGTGTGGACTTCACGCAGTATTTCCGGCGGCTGAAGACACGCCTACGTCTCGCCGTCACACTCGTGGCACTCCTTGAACTGATTCGCCTTGGCGAGGCGAGAGTGATCGAAGGGGCAGGGGGACTAGAAATCGTGAGGGATTAGGGGTTAAGGTTTAAGTTGTCGGGCTAACCCTGAAGTTTGAAAGCAGAGATGGGGTTCACGGTTCAGGTTGATGGGTTCAGGGTTGTGGTGGCAGCTTCGCTGCAAAATATATATTTGTGGCGAAGCCGCCACCTTCATTCCTAATTCCTAATTCAAGCAGAGCTTTTATTCAAAATCAGTGGACGGAGCCGCCCCACGGGCTAATCCCGAACCCTGAACCCTTAAACCCATAACGCAACAAAGGACATTTATGACAAACACTCTTATACAGCTCTCAGCACTTATCGAAGCCTTTCTTTTTGCGAAGGGGAGCCCTGTCTCTCTGACCGACATGGCAAAGGCCGTGGGCGAAGACTCTCAGATGATCGAGAAAGCACTCACGCTGCTGTCTGAAAAATATGAAAAGCCAGACTCCGGTTTGACGCTCCATCACACGGGCGCGGGGTACATGCTGGCGACAAAAAAGAAATATGACACCTGGCTCTCCTCCCTTCTGGGGAAACAGACGCCGCTCTCGGCTGCGGCGCTGGAGACGCTGGCGGTGGTGGCCTGCAAAGAGCCTGTGACGCGAGTCGAGATCGAGAAGATCCGCGGCGTGACGGCAGGCCGTGTGCTGGGGCTCCTCATGGAGAAGGGCCTCATCGAAGAAAGAGGACGTCTGGATATACCCGGACGGCCGATCCTTTATGGTACGACGAAGCGTTTCCTCGCCTGCACCGGGCTTTCCGATGTGAATGAGCTTCGGATGCGCTGGCGAGAAGGACTGGAAGAAGGAGAACTATTTTGAAAGAACGTTTACAGAAGGTATTGAGCCATGCGGGCATCTGCTCCCGCCGTAAGGCTGAAGAATTGATCGCAGCGGGACAGGTCCGTGTGAATGGCAAGGTCATCCGCGAGCTGGGGAGCGAAGCCGATCCCGTTTCCGATCGCATAGAGGTCGCCGGAGAACGCATCCGCCCTGAGCGGAAACGTTATTTCCTCTTCTACAAGCCGGATAATGTCATCACGTCTGTCACCGACCCGCAGGGGCGGCGCACGGTCATGGACTATTTCAGAAATATCCGTGAGCGCATTTTCCCTGTCGGACGTCTTGACTATCACTCCGAAGGACTGCTCCTCATGACGAATGACGGCGAGCTCGACAACATCCTGACGCATCCGAAGCATGAGGTCAAAAAGGTATATGAAGTCACAGTCCGTGGGAAATATTCACTGAAGCTGGCAGATAAAATGTCGAAGGGCGTGCGCATCGACAGCGGAGTGACTGCACCGTGCGAGATCGAAGTTCTGGGCTATGACAAGGAGAAGAATAAGACAAAGGTACGCATGACGCTCCACGAAGGGAAGAACCGTGAGATCCGTAAAATGATGGCGGCGTTCCACTATCCTGTCTTCGGACTGAAGCGCGTGCAGTACAGCTTCCTGACGCTTTCCGGCGTCTCCCGCGGGGAATACCGCCGCCTGTCCTTGGAGGAGGTCAAGAAACTGTATGAGCTCCACAAATAAAAAAATCGCCATCATCGGAGCCGGCGTAGCGGGACTTCTGGCTGCTGTCACGGCAGCGGACCGGGGAGCCAAGGTCATGCTCTTTGAAAAAATGCCGAAGGTCGGCCTGAAGATGGGCATCACCGGAAAAGGCCGCTGCAATCTGACAAACAGCGCGCCCATCATGGATTTCATCGGGAAGACACCGGGCAATGGGAAATTTCTCTACAGCGCCTACGAAGCCTTCTCGAATATAGACCTGCTGGAGCTGCTCCATGGCTACGGTCTTGTGACCAAGGTCGAGCGCGGCGGACGTGTCTTCCCTGCCAGCGATGATGCACAGGAGGTGCGCCACCTTTTCATGCGCCTTCTTAAAGAAAAGAAGGTCGAGCTTCACTTAGAGGAGCCGGTGTCTCATATCGTCGTCATAGACGGCAGGGCGAAGGGCGTCGTCACGAAGAAGGAATCATACGATGCCGATGCCGTGATCCTGACGACCGGCGGCGCTTCGTACCCGCGTACGGGCTCGACGGGAGACGGGTATCGGATGGCCGGGGAGATCGGGCACAAGGTCACGACCATCCGTCCTGCCCTCATCCCTCTCGTCACGAAGGAAAGCTGGCCAAAGGACCTGCAGGGGCTCTCGCTCAAGAATGTCACACTGTCTCTTTCCGCCGGCGGGAGCAGAAAGGCAGAGGAATTCGGAGAGATGCTCTTCACCCATTTCGGGATCACCGGCCCCATTGTGCTCTCCCTCTCGGATAAAGCCTCCCTCTGGCTCTCACAGGGACATCCCGTGGAAGCAACGCTCGATCTCAAGCCTGCGCTTACGCAGGAAGTCCTCGATAAGCGTGTCCTGAGGGATCTCGAAAAGCATCACCTGAAGCAGATGGCCGGTGCTCTCGTCGAGCTTCTCCCGCATCGCATGATCGACGTCGTGCTCTCACTGGCAGGTATCCCTCGGGACCTTCCTGTCAGCGAGCTCAAGAAAGCCCAGCGCGCGTCCCTCGTGCAGACGATGAAGTCCATGAAGCTCACCATCACAGGCACTCGTCCCATCGAGGAAGCCATCGTGACAGCCGGCGGCATCTCCGTCAAAGAAGTGAATCCGTCCACCATGGAATCAAAGAAAGTGGCAGGGCTCTACTTTGCCGGAGAAGTCCTTGACATCCACGCCTTCACCGGCGGCTACAATCTGCAGGCGGCCTTCTCGACCGGACATCTGGCAGCGGAAAGTGCAGTAGCATCATTAGTGACTAGTGACTAGTGACTAGTGACTAGTGACTAGTGACTAGTGGCTAGGGATTAGTGGCGCAGGGGGACTGGTGACTAAAAGACTTCAGACTCCCGCATCGTCATTTCGAGCGAAGCGAGAAATCTTCCTTGCAGACCGCTAAACGAAGAATGTGTGAAAGCAGAAATACGTAACACCAAGACGCCGTTTCCCACCAGTGCCTATGTGATACTAACCGCGGTGCCATAGAGATGGAGGGCTACGCTTGAGATGACAACGTCGCGAAGCGCTATCAAAATTCTGCGGTGCTTCATTATTTTTCGCGCCGCACCACCATTTCGCATTTCTCATTTCTAATTTATCATTCAAGTGAGAATTTCAATCGTAAGCAAGGAACGGCACGCCACAGAGGCTAACCCTGAACCAACCAATTCATATAAAGGAGATCATCATTTATGCGAAAATTATCCATCGCCATCGACGGCCCGGCGGGGGCCGGCAAGAGCAGCGTATCGAAGATCCTGGCATCACGCCTTGGCTATGCCTATCTCGATACCGGAGCGATGTATCGTGCTGTCACCTATGAAGCCCTGAAGAAGGGTCTGACAGATCCGGCGGAGATTACCGCTATGACAAAAGCCCTCGATATGGAAGTGAAGCCCGGCATGGATGCCATGCACGTCATCGTGGATGGCGAAGATGTGACACCCTTCATCCGCACGCCGGAAGTCTCCGGGCATGTATCGGAAGTTTCCGCCATCGGCGGCGTGCGCACGGCGATGGTCGCCATCCAGCGCCGCCAGGCCGAAAAGGGCGGTATCGTCCTCGACGGACGTGACATCGGGACGACTGTCCTGCCGAAGGCCGATGTGAAGATCTTCCTCACCGCCTCCGTCCACACCCGTGCGCTGCGCCGCTTCAAAGAGCTCGAAGCCCAGCACCCGGAGCTTTCGCTCGAAGACATCGAAGCCGATGTGGCAAAGCGCGACTACATGGACAGTCACAGGGAGATCTCCCCCCTGAAGCAGGCAGAGGACGCCATCCTTCTTGATAATGGCGACCTTACGCTCGAAGGTACTGCAGAAGCCATGATCGCCATCTGTGAGAAAAAGTTTCCGGGGTTTAGCAAGTAAGTGACTAGTGACTAGGGATCAAGGACTGGACATAGAGATTGGGAGACATCAGAAATCTAAAATCTAAAATCTAAAGTCTAAAGTCTAAAGTCTAAAGTCTTATAGCCGCCCTGTCTTCTTGCACTTTATCAACGGCAAACGGCTAACAGCCGACCACCATTTTCAAACGAGGTGAATCCTATGGGCTATGCTATCGTCAGAGCCATCTTAAATTTCTTCTTCTTCGTTATTTTCGGGCTCAAGGTCGAAGGGCGGGAGAATGTGCCAAAGACCGGGGCCATCATCGTTGCGCCGAACCATAAGAGCTATTGGGATCCCCCCGTCGTCGGCGTGGCTTTTAATACCCGCATCATCCACTACATGGCGAAAGAAGAGCTATTCAAAAATCCATTCTTCGGCTGGCTGATCCGTCAGTTCGGCACCTTCCCAGTGAAGCGCGGCAGCGTCGATCGCGCTGCTGTGCGTCAGGCCATCAAGGAGATCAAGGAGGGCAATCCCCTCGGCATTTTCCCGGAAGGCACCCGCATCAAGAGAGAAGGACTCGGCCGTTTCCACACGGGCATGGCATCCCTCGCACTCATGACCGGCACTCCGGTCATTCCTGTCGCTGTCCTTGGCACAATGGATCTGCCTCGTAAGAATGGTCCGTTGGCCGTCCTCATCGGAAAGCCGATCGAGGTCAAAAAGCAGCGCCCGACCGATGAGAAGGTGGCCGAGCTCAATGACATCGTGAAGGCAGAGATCCAGAAGCTGATGGATGACTATAAAAAGTGACTAGTGACTGGTGGCTAGGGATTAGGAGTCTCAAGTGACTGGCATGCCAGCTCATGGCATCGCTATTATTTATACTTTGCGGCGCTTCCATATTTTTATGCGCCGCACCACCATTTCGCATTTCTAATTTCTCATTCAATCGAGGCTTTCAAACGTAATCAAGGGGTGAGCCGCCCCATGGGCGAACCCTGAACCCTTTATCTTGTTATTGAACTTTTCTATTTCAAACATAAAGTCTGCTCTATAGCGGGCACTTCAATTGAGAATTAAAATCATGGAAATCTATAAATCGAAAGTGATGGGCTTTTGCTACGGCGTGAAAAGAGCCATGAAAATCGCGGAAAATGCGGCAAATTCGGGCATTAAGGCCGTTACCTACGGTCCCATCATTCATAACCCACAGGTGGTCGGAAGGCTTTCTGAAAAAGGCGTCCATCCGGTGGACGATCTGGACACTTTGACAGATGAAACTGTAATAATTCGCTCGCACGGAGTGGGCCCTTCGTGCTATAATAAACTCAAGTGCAAAAATCTGGCCCTAATGGACGCGACGTGCCCTTTCGTCAAAAGGAACCAGGAGATCACCAAAGACCTCGTGGCTGATGGAAAGACCGTCGTACTCATCGGTGAAAAGAAGCACCCGGAAATGAAGAGCGTAGCGGAGTGGGCAGTGGGTCATTCCTTCCAGGTAGAAACCCTCGAAGATGTAGACCGGCTTCCAGACATGGAAGAGGCGCATATCGTTACGCAGACCACATTTTCGGTGGCTTTGGCTGACCAGCTGGTGCAGGCGATCCGGCAACGGATCCCGCATGTGTTTCTTCACAAATCCATTTGTGATGCGACCATGCAGCGACAGCAGGCGGCGCGTGAGCTGGCGAGGAAAGTAGATGTGATGATTGTCATCGGCGGGCGCAACAGCGCTAATACCAGCCGACTGGCAGACGTATGCAGGAGCGAAGGTGCCTGTGTTCATCATATCGAAACGGCAGAGGAACTAAAATCTGAATGGTTCCAAACCCGGGACAAGATTGGCATCACCGCCGGTGCATCCACACCGGACTGGATCATAGAGGAGGTAGTTTTTATTATGGAAAACATGAAAGAAATGCTGGAACAGGAAGAAATGAACCTGGACGTGCATAAAGGCAGTGTAGTAGAAGGGGAAGTTGTCGACGTACTCGACGACAAAGCCTATATTTCCTTCGGCTACAAAACAGAAGCTGTACTGCAGGCTCATGAATATGCATACCCGGCACCAGCATCTCTGAAGGACGTACTCAAAGCTGGAGACAAACTTCGTGTACAGATCGTCAGCGGTGTCAAAGAAGACAGCACCATTTACGTATCCAAGATCAAAGTCGATCGTCTCGCTGACTGGGACGTTGTCGAAGAAGCATTCGAAAAAGGCGAAGCTGTCGAATGCGAAGGCATCGAAGCTATCAAAGTTGGTCTGCTCGTTCAGCTGAAGTCCCTCCGTGGCTTCATTCCGCTGTCTCAGGGCGACCTGCGCTTCGTTCACTCCCTGCAGAACCTGGTCGGACAGAAATTCCCGGCTAAGATCCTCGAAGTCGACCGCGCTAAGAATAGACTGGTTCTCTCCCGCAAAGCAGTACTGGAAGATGCCAGAAACAATGAAATGGATGAAATCGAAGCTGCTTATGAAAACGGCGACGTTCTTCAGGGTACTGTCAAGAAGATCATGCCATACGGTGCTTTCATCGGCATCAATGGCGTAGAAGGCCTGCTTCACATCTCCGATATCTCCTGGAAGAAGATCGGCAAAGTGGAAGACGTCCTCAAACCAGATCAGGTCATTGACGTCAAGATCAAATCCTTCGATCGTGAAAAACAGAGAATCTCCTTCTCTCACAAAGACTGCCTCCCGAATCCATGGGAAACCGCTGTCACCAACCACGCTGCTGATGATATCGTAGACGCTAAAGTCGTCAAGATCCTGGAATTCGGCGTTATCGTTGAACTCGAAGACGGCCTCACCGGTCTGCTCCACATCAATGAAATGACCGATGACCACAACAAGAAACCGGGCGACATCTGCCAGGTCGGCGATGATCTGAAAGTCAAGATCATCAACATCGACGAAGCTCGCAGAAGAATCTCCTTCTCCCTCGTCGAAGCACCGGCTCATGATGCTGAATAAGAGAAAATGATAAAAACCGCATTGCGAGAAGCGCAATGCGGTTTTTTATTGGTCCGGATAGGACATCTCATAAGACACCGCTATAGCCCCTGTGACTTTGCGGGGATCATGGGACGGCAGGAAGTGAAAAGCGGAGGATCACTTGACTTTGCCTCCTTGCTATCATACAATTTTATTTACAGTGAAAATGGGAAAGTGTTGCTTCTATCTTTTGGGATGGCCGGCTCTTAGAAGCCGGCAGGCAGCATGCTCCCTGGTTAAGGAAACACTGATTCTGCGATTTAATCAGCGTTTCCTTAATATATGATTTCCATAGAAATAGAAAGGAATGGGCTCATGAGTAAACCTCTCGTAGCCATCGTCGGGCGGCCGAATGTTGGCAAATCGACTTTGATCAATGGGCTGGCGCAGCGTCGCGTGTCCATCGTAGAAGATATCCCGGGCGTCACCCGTGACCGCATCTATTGTGATGTGAAATGGCTGAACCGTGAATTCACGCTGATCGATACCGGCGGTATCGAGTTTAGAAATGGAAAAGACCAGATCTCGAGCGGCATCCGCCAGCAGGCAGAGCTGGCGATGGAAGAGGCGGATGTGATCCTCTTCGTCCTTGATGCACGCGCCGGACTGACGTCAGATGATGAGATCATCGCCGGGATCCTGCGCCGCACGGGGAAGCCGGTCGTCGTGGCTGTCAATAAAGTGGACAGCGAGAATCAGGAGATGGATGTATACGAATTCTATTCGCTGGGGCTGGGGGATCCGATCGGGATCTCCGCAGTGAACCGTCTCTCCTTTGGCGAGCTTCTGGATCGCATCACGGAAGGCTTCCCGGAGCAGACAGAGGAGGAGTCGGAAGATATCATTCGCACGGCCATCGTAGGGCGCCCGAATGTCGGGAAGTCCACCCTGATCAATTCGCTTCTGGGCTATGAACGCTCGCTCGTGGCGGATGAAATGGGGACGACGCGAGATGCGGTCGATTCTCTCTGGACCTACAAGGGAAAGACCTTCATCCTGGTCGATACAGCGGGCATGAGAAGGAAGAGCAAGATCGATGAGCCGCTGGAAAAATACAGCGTCATCCGTTCTATCCGTGCCATCGATAACTGTGATGTGGCGATCTTCGTACTGGATGCGGTCGATAAGCTGACGGAGCAGGATAAGAAGATCATCGGCTACATCCACGAGGCAGGCAAGGGCCTGCTCCTTTTCGTGAACAAATGGGATGCGGTCGCCAAAGAGACGAATACGATGGTGGAATTCGAGAAGGAGATCAAGAATGGTCTGCCATTTGCGTCCTATGTGCCGATGCTCTTCGGCTCGGCGCTGACGAAGCAGCGCATCCATCGTCTCGGGGATATGATCTACAATGTGGCTGAGCAGCAGAGTCTGCGTATCCCGACATCTGTCCTGAATGACCTTTTGGAGGATGCGAAGATGGTGAATCCGCCGCCGGCACATTCCGGCCGCGTGGCGAAGATCTACTACATGACGCAGGTGGGGATCCGTCCGCCGACGTTCGTCATGTTCGTCAATGATGCGAACCTTATTCATTTCTCTTATGTCCGTTTCATCGAGAACCGGCTGCGTGAGTCCTTCAGCTTCGAAGGTACGCCGATCCGCATCGTGGTACGAAGCAAGAAGGATGGTGAAGAGGCGTGATGGATGGCATAGTTTGGATCGTGCTGGCGTACTTTATCGGCGCGATACCAAGCGGATATATTATAGGTCGTGTATTTTATGGCGTGAATCTGAAAAAGGTGGGGAGCGGCAATATCGGTGCGACGAATGCGTATCGTGAGCTGGGCGCCGTCGCTGGTCTTTCCGTCTTTATCTGCGACTTTTTGAAGGGATTTCTTGCAGTGCATCTGGGGATGCCGGATCCCACGCTGGTACTTGCGTGTGCGATCTTTGCGATCGTCGGCAATGACTGGTCCGTTTTCCTGAAGTTCAAGAGCGGCAAGGGCGTCGCCTGCGGTGTAGGAGCCTTCGCCTATATCTGCGCTCCGGCAGTGCTGGCGGCCTTCCTGGTATGGCTTGCCATCTTCAAGTGGAAGCACATCGTATCCCTTGGCTCCATCGTGGCAGCGCCGTTCGTAGCGATCGTCATGTTCTTCATGGATAAGCCGATCGAGTATGTGGCATTTGCTGCCGCTGCCGCCATCATCATTATCGGTAAGCATAAAGACAACATCGGGCGGCTCCTTCGCGGAGAAGAGAAGCCGATTTCCCGGGAAAAGAGGTAGCAGATGAAAGTAGCTATGATAGGTGCCGGCGGCTGGGGGACAGCGATGATGATCTCCCTCGCGGCGCGGCATGATGATCTTTTCATGTACTGCAGAAATCCCCAAACAGCGCAGGAAATACAGAAGAGCCGCGAAAATAAGAACTACCTTCCGGGCTGCCGCATCCCGCTCCATGTGAAGATCACGAGCAGTCTGGAGACAGCGGTGAAGGGGGCAGGCTGTGTCATCCTCTGCACCCCGTCACATGCGGTCGAAGCCATGGCGGAAAGCCTTGTACCGTGGCTGGGAAAGGATACCGTAGTCGTCTGTGCATCCAAGGGGCTTGCGGATCATGCCGGTCATCGCCTGTCGGAGGTCATCAAGAATAAGGTGAAGGGCATCACGAAAAAGATCGTCGTCCTCTCCGGGCCGAACCATGCCGAAGAAGTCGGCCGTGGGCTGCCGTGTGCGACCGTCGCCGCGTCCGAAGTGCCGGAAGCGGTGCAGGTGGTGCAGGACCTTTTCATGAGCCCGGTCTTCCGCGTGTATCGCAGTGATGACATCAAAGGTGTCGAGTACGGCGGCGCGCTGAAGAATATCATGGCGCTCGCCTGCGGTGTGCTGGATGGCATCGGCCTCGGCGATAACAGCCGCGCAGCTCTCATGACACGCGGGCTGGTCGAAATGACCCGCTTCGGCGTACATTTCGGCGCACAGATGACGACCTTCTTCGGTCTTTCCGGGATGGGAGATCTCGTCTGCACCTGCACATCTGTCCACAGCCGCAACCACACTGCCGGTATGATGATGGCAGAAGGCAAGACAGCGAAGGAGATCACGGAAGGCACGAACATGATCGTGGAAGGGATCCGCACAGCTCGTCTGGTGCATGACATCGCTGTCCGTGAGCACATCGATATGCCGATCACGGAAGAGGTCTGCCATCTGATCGATGGCGACCACACGGCATTGGAGGCTCTCGAAGCCCTCATGCGCCGCGCCAAGAAGGCGGAGTCTGAGACGTATCCGATGTAAAAAGCGGGTTCAGGGTTCAGGTTGATGGGTTCAGGGTTAGCCCGTAGGGCGTTCCGTCCACTGATTGCGTGCGAAAGAGGTTCAGCGGGTTCTATAGGTTCAACGGGGGTGGTGCGGCGCATAAAAAATAGAAGCGCCGCGGAGTTTTTGATTGTTATGCCCTGAACCCCGAAGTTTGAAAGCTGGGATGAGTGGCTAGGGATTAGGGGTTAGGGATTAGAAGCAAGCGGTGATTAAAGTGGCGCAGTTGGCATTCTGCAATAGAGATTTCTCGGCTACGCTCGAAATGACGACGGCGCGAAGCGCTATCAAAACTCTGCGGCGCTTTTGATTGTTATGCGCCGCACTACAACCCCGAACCCCGAACCCTGAACCTTCCCCCTCAAAGAGCCCCGACGAAAGTCGGGTGCTCTTTTTGATTTTCCTATGCTATAATAGAAGCCATGGAACAGAAAAAATTATCACAGAAGAAAACCGTGTCCTTCATCACACTTGGCTGCAAGGTGAACCAGTATGACAGTGACGCGATGCGTACCCTTTTCGTCCGGAACGGGTACAGCCCGGCAGAGGGCGATGACGCGGATGTCTATGTCATCAATACCTGCTCTGTCACCAGCGTCGGGGACAGAAAATCTCGCCAGATGGTGCGCCGCATCCGCCGCGCGCATCCGGATGCCATCATTGCCGTCGCAGGCTGCTATGCCCAGCTTGCGCCGGAGGTCTTCGAGAAGATGGGGGATGTCGATGTCATCGTCGGCCATCAGAATCGCACGCATATCGTCGAGTATGTGGAGAAAGCGAGAACGGCGGAGCAGCCGCTGAACGAAGTCGTGGACATCATGAAGGTGAAGGATTTCGAAAATATGGAGGTCGATCCGGAAGGAGAGGTCAAGACCCGCGCCTTCATCAAAGTGCAGGAAGGCTGCGACAATTACTGCACCTTCTGCATCATCCCCTATGCGCGAGGCAAGCTGAAGTCAAGAAAGCAGGAGGATGCCGTTTCCGAGATCCGGAAACTCGTCGCTCGCGGCTATCGTGAAGTCGTGCTGACAGGCATCCATCTTGGCAACTATGGCAAGGATCTCCATGACGGGACGTCCCTTTCCAGCCTTGTCGCCGAGCTCGTCAAGATTCCGGAGCTTCTCCGCATCCGCTTAGGCTCTATCGAGTCCGTCGAGCTTTCAGAAGAGCTGATCCGGATCATCCAGAATGAGCCGAAGGTGTGCCGTCATCTCCATCTTCCCATCCAGTCAGGCTCCGACAGCGTGCTGAAGGGGATGAACCGCCATTACCGCCTTGCTAAGTACAAGGCACTGATCACCGAACTGCGCGATAAGATCCCGGGCCTTGCTCTGACGACAGATCTCATCGTCGGCTTTCCGGGAGAAACGGAAGAAAACTTCAAGGAAACACTGGAGACATTGAAAGAGATCCGCTTCTCCGGTATCCACGTGTTCCCGTACTCCCAGCGCACCGGTACGCCGGCGGCGACCTATCCGGATCAGGTCTCGAATGAGGTGAAAAAGGAGCGTGTTCATCGCGTACAGGAGCTGGAAAAAGGCATCGCGAAGGACTACCGCGATCAGTTCCTCGGCAAGGTCGTCCATGTCCTCGCCGAAGAGGTCAAGAACGGCTGGTACGAGGGCCTTACGGATGAATACATCCGCGTCACCATCCGGAGTGAAGGTGTAGAGCGGGGCCTCATGTACCTGGTCCGCATCACCGCCATCACCGAAGAAGGAATGGTGGGGGAAGTCGTTACCGCGTGATGCTAAAGGGACCCTTTTGAAGAAAGGATCCGGATTCGGGCCTGTGAGGTCAAGACCTATAGCACCTCGCAGCCTTTCATTTACGATTTAAGGAGGAATCACCATGTCTGACTGCATTTTCTGCAAGATCGCTGCCGGAGAAATCCCGAGCACCAAAGTTTACGAAGATGACAACTGGTTTGCGTTCAAGGATATCGAGCCCTGCGCACCGGTCCATATCCTTGTCATTCCTAAAAAACATGTCGACAACATTCTGGCTTTCGACGAAGAGTACAACAAAAACTTCTCCGACTTCTTCCTTGTCGTGAAGAAGATCGCGGAAGAAGCCGGTCTGAAAGAAAATGGCTTCCGCCTCGTCATGAATACGGGCGAAAAAGCAGGACAGTCCGTCTTCCATTTCCACGCTCACATCATCGGCGGCAAAGAAATGGGCTGGCCGCCATTCCCTGAAAAATAATGAGGAATGAGGAATTAGGAATTAGAAATGAAGGTGGCGGCTTTGCCGAGATCGAGGGCTCAGGTCGCAGCTGTTCTGGCATTCATTATCTCACATACGACGTTTCTCGCCGCTCAGGATGACGAAACGGGGCGATGCCCGAAGGCTGGAGGATAGAAGTCAGATGTCTCCTAGTCTCTTGGTCTAATCCCTAATCCCTAGTCACTTTTTTTCATAAAACAGATTGACAGAATGCCACTTGTACTTTATACTAATTAAGTGTGCAATAGCACCCCATCAGTCTTATTGGGAGGGAGGGATATAGATGTCTGAAATCAAAGTTCAAAAGGGCGAAACTCTTGAAAGTGCTCTTCGCAGATTTAAACGTTCCTGCCAAAAAGCCGGGGTTCTTTCTGAAGTAAGAAAACGTGAACATTATGAAAAGCCCAGCGTAAGACGTAAACTGAAATCTGAAGCCGCTAGAAAACGTAAGTTTAAATAATAGGTTGTAAGGTGATTAGTTTTGTCAATCAAAGAACAGCTCATGGCTGACATGAAAGCAGCTATGAAAGCGAAAGAAGAAGGAAAGCTTGCTCTGAACACGATCCGCATGGCTCGTGCTCACATCAGACAGGCTGAAATCGACAACGGACACGCGGACTTCAATGATGATCAGGTTCTTGCCGTTCTCCGGAAAGAAGTGAAGCAGAGGAAAGAAACTCTGTCTGAAATCGAGGGTTCCGGAAGAGAAGACCTGGTTAAACAGACCAAAGCAGAAATCGATGTACTGGAAAAGTACCTGCCAGCAGAAATGGCACCGGAAGCCGTAGAAGCAGCAGTCAAGGAAATCGTAGATGCTATGGATCCTGGGCAGAGAAATATGGGTTCTGTGATGAAAGCTGTCATGGCAAAGCTGAAAGGCCAGGCCGATGGCAAACTGATTAATCAGATTGTTCGTAAGCTCTTGGCTTAAGGCAACGCTGAATGATCGTAGGATTTGATAATCTTACCCATGACTGAGAAAACCCCTTGCGGTGACGAGCCGTAAGGGGTTTTAACGTGGAAAAATATTTATATTTGACATTTGCTGGTTCAAAGAATATATTGTTGAATAACATTAATTGAATAACATTAATTGAGATAAAGTCTAGGAGTAATTTTAAGATGACGATAGAAGTATTTTTTCACAAAATATTGACACTATTAATGCTGCTTATAGTGTGGCTACCTTTTTTATCAGCCGGACAATGGTTATATGAGAAAATTTTTGCTCCTGCGAAGTGTATCCATGGAATAGTAGGTGGAGTATCAAAGAGAAAGTGTAAAATTTGTTGTAAACCTTGTAAGCATGGCGTTTTTGGGGGAGTGACTTTAGGAAATTGTTCTAAGTGCATGGAAATTTGTCCACATGGATTCATAGGTGGGGTAACAAGAAAAATTTGTCCTTTCTGTTTACAAGAGAAGCCTCAAGATGAAGCTATCATTACACCATCTTCTTTGGTGAATAATGATACATCTTTAGAAAATTCATATCAAGACTTTAATCCGGAACAATTATATAATCCAATATCGAAACAGGAAAAATTTGATGCGTTAAAGGACATTGATGCAATGAATGGATATGAATTCGAGGATTATATTTGTCAACTATACCAAGAGCTTGGATATGAAGTGGAACACACTCCTTATTCTGGTGATGGGGGCAAAGATGCCGTATTAAAAAAGGATGGAGAAATCTATTTGGTGGAGTGCAAACACTATGTTTCTGGAGCAGAAATTGGAGAACGCGATTTGAGAATTTTTGATTCGGCAATGCATGATTATAATGCAAAAAAGGGATTTTATATCAATTTGGGGAGATTTAGAAAAGGAACTGATGCGTTTGCTAAAAATCATAATATTGAGCTTATTGGTCGAAAAGAACTTCAAATTTTGATAGAACAAGCAGATAAAATGTATGGTGAAGAGGTTATAGGTGTTTAAATGAAGTATTCCACAGTTAGATATTGTACTATACCTATTAGTAAAATTCATGATTTTCAATGCTATTTAGATAAAAATGGTTGTGATTACAAATTTATTGGGTATTCAGGGAATCCGGTTAATGAGGGAAATTTTGAAGTTCGTAAATATATTTATGATGATGAAGATCCCGATGAGGTTTGGAAAAAGGGATATGAATATGTAAATCCACATATGACAAATGGCTTTTTCAAACCGCTACTATATTTGTACTTCCTTATAGTTTTTTTCTCTGCGTTAGTTTTACGATAATTTAAAGTACTATATGATAATTGATTTTATTTCTCGCTTGACAAAAGCCAAGTCCTGTTGTATTATCTCTACATAAAGTTCATACGCTTTGTCAATGGAGACTCATTCTTAAAGGAGTGAGTCTTTTTCTATTTTAAAACAGATAGTCATTGATGAATGTGTACACAGTGGGCACCGATGGTGCATACAGGGAAATGTAATGGATAGAGAATAGTATCTAGGGATTGGGGATTAGAATGAACTTTTCCTAATCCCTAGATACTAATCCCTAATCCTTGGTAAAAAATGGTGAAATTCAGTCTATAGGAGGACTCAAATGAACAAAAACTTATTGTACTGCATCCCTGCTGGACAGTATGGCAAAGAAGGGGTACTTTCTTTACTGGCACAGCATCCGGAAATTCGGTTCGTCTCTCTGGTCGGAATCGATCTTGCAGGCAATGATACAGATGAACGCATCCCGATCGAGATCTTCATGAAGGACTACGAAGATTTCTTCGCTGGCAAAGCTGTCCAGACAGATGGTTCTTCTGTCGTGTTTATGAATATCGCCACACTGAACGATGCACGCGTTGACATGGTCGCTGACAGCACCGTGAATTGGTATGTAGACTATAATGATGATAACGTGGATGAAGAAACCGGTCTTCCGATCGGCACGCTTCGTATTCCGAGCTTCCTCATCCACAATGGCAAATTCATTGATTCCCGTTCCATTCTGAAGCAGTCCTGCGAATATGTCGCTGATCGTCTCAGAAAGCTCTTGGTCGGCGCACAGGTCAAGGGGATGGAAAATTTCCCATTCTCTGAGATCCAGGACATCGTATTCACCACCGGCACAGAGCTGGAATTCTGGGTGAAGACACCGAGCGAGAAGGAGACCGTACAGCATCTTTCCATTTCCCAGCGCCTGCAGGAGCAGTACTGGCAGCGCATGCGCGGCAATGTCCGTACCGCTATGGAACAGGCAATCGAAGAACTCGATGCCCGCGGCATGCATGTAGAAATGGGACATAAAGAAGTCGGCGGGATCAAACCAAAGATCGATGATGATGGTCATATTTTTGACGTTTGCGAACAGCTTGAGCTCGACTGGCTCTTCTCGACAAACCCGCTGCAGGCAGCAGATAATGAACTGGAAGCCCGCATTGTGGTTCGTGAAGTATTCCGCAGAAACGGACTCGATGTCTCCTTCCGTGCGAAACCGATCATCGGCGTCGCCGGCTCCGGGGAACACACCCATGTCGGCTTTGCTGCTCTTCTCAAAAATGGCAAGACCATCAATCTTTTGGCGCCGGAAGATATGCAGGCGGATTTCCTCTCCACCATCGGCTATGGCTTCATCATGGGTATCCTCAACAACTACGAAGCAACGAATCCATTCGTTTCCTCCACCACCGATGCTTTCAATCGCCTGAAGCCGGGCTTCGAAGCGCCGGTCTGCATCGTCACCTCTCTGGGACATAAGCCGGAGCTGCCGTCTCGAAACAGATCCATCCTGATCGGGCTCATCCGTGATATCGGAAATCCGAAAGCCACCCGCTTCGAACTCCGTGCACCGAACCCGTTTACCAATACCTATCTCTGCGTTTCCTGCCTGTACCTGACTGCTTTGGATGGCATCGAGTATGCACTCGCTTCCGGAAAAGGCCCGGAAGAACTTCTCGCTGAGCTTTCTAAGAAAGCCGGAGAAGAAGCCGGATACCTTGACAAGGATAGAGAATATCGCTGCGAAGACAACGTATTTGAAGACTATACGCAGGAAGAACGCGATGCTGTCTTCGGCAAGCCACCGGCTACCGTCTGGGACAATGTCAAGATCATGAAAGCCAATCCGGACAAAGTCGCTGCGCTCACCAAGAGCGGTGCGATCTCTGAACAGATCGTAGACTCCTTTGTCGCATCCATCCTTTACCGCTGGAAGAATGAGCTGATCGATCGGATCATTCCAGGCACCGAACTGGCTGTCAGAGGATATAAGAAGCTCGATAACGACGATAAGATCGATGAAAAACGCTGGAAATCCATCAAGGCGAAGCGCATCGAGCTCGCTAAGGATACAGAGGATGAGAAATGCCTCTGCACACGCCTGAAGGAAGCTCTCGAGGCGAATGACTTCGATACCGCTTCCACGCTGCAGGTGGAAATGGCAAAGAAAGCAGAAGCACTGGAAAAAGAATATCGCGTCTATGCGCTGAATATTCTGGACTAGAGAAATGCTGGTGCATCAGGGCGAGGGGGAAAATGAAATTTCTAATCCCTAGCCACTAATCCCTAGCTACCAGTCACCAGTCACTACTAACCAACTATACATTCATCTGGCCGAAGATGACCTATTCTCTGGATACCCAGAGAGTAGGTCATTTTTATTTTACAGGCAAACTCAAATAGGGGGGACAACCGGGATGAGACGTTTATGGAAAATGGAGTACTGTTACTCTACGCTGGGGTTTCGCCAGCTGTGTAAAAGGATCTAGAGATTAGGGGTTGGAGGTTAGAAATCAGCGTACCTCACCCATATGCAAACAGCAATCAAAGACCAATAATCCACGATTATCAAGCAGGAGGAATTCAAAATGATCAACAACGACTTACTGTACTACATCCCGTCCGGTGAATTTGGCAAAGAAGGCGTCCTGGGACTCCTCAAGACCCATCCGGAAATCCGCTTCGTTTCGCTGGTCGGCATCGATCTGGCCGGCAATGATACCGATGAAAAGGTGCCGATCGAACTGTTCCTGAAAAACTACGATGATTTCTTCGCCGGCACAGCCGTACAGACCGACGGCTCCTCTGTCGTTCTGATGAACATCGCCACACTGAATGATGCCCGCGTCGACATGGTCGCAGATGCCAGCGTAAACTGGTACATCGACTACAATGAAGACAACCTGTACAGCAATGGCCGTCCGGTCGGCACGCTCCGCATCCCATGCTTCCTTCTGCACAATGGCAAATTCATCGACTCCCGTTCTATCCTGAAAGAATCCTGCGCTTTCGTCGCTGAGAAACTGAAAGGCCTCTTGGCAACCGGCAAGCCGGTCAAAGGCATGGAAGATCTGCCGGTCGATGAGATCGAGGATATCAAATTCACCATCGGTACGGAACTGGAATTCTGGGTCAAGACACCGAGCGAAACAGAAACGGTACAGCACCTGTCCATTTCTCAGAGACTGCAGGAACAGTACTGGCAGAGAATGCGCGGCAACGTCAGAACTGCGATGGAAGAAGCCATCGAAGAACTGGATGCTCGCGGCATGCATGTAGAAATGGGACATAAAGAAGTCGGCGGTATTAAACCGAAAGTCGACGATCTGGGACATACCGTCGATGTCTGCGAACAGCTCGAACTTGACTGGCTCTTCTCTATGAATCCGCTGCAGGCGGCTGACAATGAACTTGAAGCCCGCATCATTATCCGTGAAGTCTTCCGCAAGTACGGCCTTGATGTTTCCTTCCAGGCAAAACCGATCATCGGCGTTGCCGGCTCCGGCGAACATACCCATGTCGGCATCTGTGCATCTCTGAAGAATGGCAAGACCATCAATCTTCTGGCACCGAGCGATATGAAAGCCGACTTCCTCTCCACCATTGGCTATGGCTTCATCATGGGTATCCTGAAGAACTACGAAGCAACGAATCCATTCGTCTCCTCCACCACCGATGCCTTCAACCGTCTGAAACCAGGCTTCGAAGCACCGGTCTGCATCGTCACCTCCCTCGGCCACAATCCGGAAGTACCGTCCCGTAACAGAACCATCCTGATCGGTCTGGTCCGCGACATCGAAAGCCCGAAAGCCACTCGCTTTGAACTGCGCGCACCAAACCCGTTCACCAATACCTATCTCGCTGCCTCCTGCCTCTTCCTGACCGCACTGGATGGCATTACCTATGCGATCACCTCCGGCAAAGCACCGGCAGACCTCCTCGCAGAGCTCTCCAAGAAACCGGGCGAAGCTGCTGACTACCTCGAAGCAGGTCGTGCCTATCGCTGCGAAGACAACGTATTCGAAGACTTCACCCAGGAAGAACGTGATGCTGCTTTCGGCAAGCCGCCGGCTACCGTATGGGAAAACATCAAGACCATGAAGGCAAACAAAGACAAAGTCGCTGTCATCACCGCCGGCGACAGCTTAAATCAGGTCATTGTAGACTCCTTCCTTGATTCCATCGAATACCGCTGGGAAAATGAACTCGTTGACCGCATCATCCCGGCTACAGAAGCACTCGTCAAGAGCTTCAAGAAGCTTGCCAGCGAAGATGAACTCGATGAAGAACGTTGGGAATCTATCGCAGCAAAGAAATATGAACTCATCAAAGATACCAAAGTCAGCAAGTCTATCGCGACCAAGCTCAAAGAAGCACTGGAAGTCAAAGACTATGACACCGCTTCTGATCTCCAGATCGAACTCTCCAAGAAGTCCGAAGCACTGGAAAAAGAATACGCTGTCTATGCGCTGAACATTGTCGGCTGATAGAAAGCAATAAAAAAGGGGCTGCGAAGAAATGAGGATTCATTTCTTCGCAGCCCCTTTTTGTTGCTTTCATTTGGTTCAGGGTTCAAGGTTCAGGGCTCTCGTGGCGGCTTCGCCGCCTTTTTTAGAAGATGGTATTCTCGTATCGCAGCCTTCCCCTCTAGGGGAAGGTGCCCGAAAGGGGCGGATAGGGCACAGGCGGTATGAAAGAGAGCGGGAAGGAGTGTCTCAAGTCGACGATTTATGAAACTACCCTATCCACCGCTCCGCGGTCCCCCTTCCCCGATGGGGAAGGCTTAGTGGTGGGGATAGCAGCGATACGGGGAAACGCATTTCCAACATACGGAGGGAGCCAACCCCGTCTCGCTACGCCAGGCAGCCCCTTCCCGAGGAAGGGGCGATAATGTGGGGCGTTTTGAGTGCATCTATCCCTCCTTCCTTTGGAAGGAGGTGCCCGCAGGGCGGAGGTTGGAGGCGCAGAGCGGAGTGAAAGATGATGTGAGGCTATCCGTGTTTCCCCTGTCACCAGTATCCACTCATTTTACCGCAGTAAACGTGAGCGACTTTGTATCGAGGGAGAGGGTATAGATGTCCTCTGTCCCGTTTTCATTCACGTGGAGGAGGAGCTGTTTCTTTTCTACTGTGAAATAGGAGGTGCCGGTCACGTCTTGAAGCTCAGCGGCAGAGAAGGCGCTCTTGAAGGCGGCGCCTTTATAGGAAACGATATGCGCGCCGCCGGTTTCGCCGGTATCGACAAGGTAGAAGCGCAGGCCATTCGCATCATTCACGAGCGGCGTGATGGTGAGCTTTGCATCCGCGTAGCCGGCTTCTTCGCTTACGAGGACGGGGAGAGCGGGAAGAGACAGCGCACTCTCTGATGCTTTCGTTGTGAAGGTGAGGTCAGCCTTGCCTTCTGCGCCTGCGGTGAGGTTTACGTCGAGCCGCTGGTCACCCGTGAGGGCGGTGTGGAAGGCGGCCTCCCCGGAATTGACGGCAAGGATCGTAGGCTCGCCCGTGATCCAGTTCGCGGAAACAGAGGAAGCGAGGGTGAGGGTTGCGAAGGCAGCAGTCAGTAACATTTTTCGCATAGGAGACTCCTTTCATGAATGAGAAATGATAAGCAGTGAGAACACCGCATGGGGATAAAAGGACAGGAGCATCGTATTCGGAGTCCTAAGCCACAGTCATAAAACCTGCTATTTATTCTCATTATATAGAAAATTCGAGCATGTTTCAAGCCGGGCGGAGGGAAGGGAAAGCTCCTTCGCCTTTCTTGCGACCGATCCTCAGTCACTAAAAAACATGCAAAAAGAGCCGACTGAAATACAGCCGGCTTGAAATGCAGCAATCAGATGATCGATCAGATGTCTCTGTTTACTTTATGAGAACGAAGGCAACGAGTGCAGACATTCATTCTCTTGACCTGTCCGTCAACCAGTACGCGAACTCTCTGGATGTTCGGTTTCCAGGTTCTCTTTGTTTTCAAATGGGAATGGGATACATTGAATCCCGTAGCGGTTCCCTTGCCGCAAACTTCACAATAGTTAGCCATGTGCTACACCTCCTTGCACTTCCGCGATTGCAACATTCATACTATATCACAACTCTTTTTTTTACGCAAGTATTTTACAGCAGAGTATTTGAAGAATTTGTTGGTTTGTCAAACATATGTTACACCGTGCTTGATGAAATCATGGAGTGTATC